>Ga0247730_1000114_pt1 | contig 80973 bp, 83 predicted proteins | sample UWRJL073202C2_FD_180959 | JGI IMG/M metagenome (GOLD analysis project Ga0247730, IMG submission 180959) | Plant litter microbial communities from Arlington Agricultural Research Station in Wisconsin, United States - UWRJ-L073-202C-2 | ecosystem: Environmental > Terrestrial > Plant litter >...
GGGCCGACGTCAGCCGATGGTGACGGGGCTCACATCTGAGGGCGTGCGCGCCACGGCGAACGTGCTGGTGCGTCGCACCTCGAAGCCGAGGTGGTCGTAGAGGGCGATCGCGCCGGTGTTGAACCCGGCCGCGTGCAGGAACGGTCGGTCCCCTCGCAGGCGGACGCCGTGGGCGACGGCGCGCACGAGGCGGGACGCGAGGCCCTGACCTCGGGCCTCCGCATCGGTGCACACGGCGCTGATCTCGGTCCAGCCCGGCGGGTGCAGCCGCTCGCCGGCCATCGCCACCAGGGCGCCGTCGCGGCGGATGCCGAGGTACTGGCCCATGAGGTACGTCTCGGGCTCGAAGGGCCCGGGCTGCGTGCGGGCGACGAGCGCCAGCATCTCGTCGACGTCGTCGGGACCGAGGACGACCGCCTCGGGATCGGGCCGGTCCTCGAGGGCGTCCGTCGCGATCATCTGGACGCCCTCGAGCGACGTGCCGACGGTCCAGCCGTCCGGCACGTCGACGTCGAGGCTCATCAGCGGGACGTCCTGCCCCGGACCGACGAGCGCGGCGGCCGCGTCCCACGTGCGGTCGTCGTGGAGATCGCGGATCGCGAGGATGGGCGAGACCGACGGGCGGTAGCGGCGCACCAGGTCACCGCCCTCGGACAGGTGGGCGTGCGGCCCCGCGAGCGACGCCCAGGCGGCGTTGTCGAGCAGGTGGGGCTCGGTACGTGTCGACATGTGGCCTCCGGTGGACGACGAGCCACCCCACTCTAGGTCGGCCGGCCGCGCCGGAACGTCCGGTCCGCATCGCGGGACAGCACCGCCGCAGAGACGACGAAACGGCGCCGAGGTCGACGCCGTTCCGGTCCTGCTCCCCCACTTGGACTCGAACCAAGAACCCTCCGATTAACAGTCGAATGCTCTGCCAATTGAGCTATGGGGGATCGGCGCCTCACTGATGAGGAGCACGGTGGACAACATTAGCAAGCCTCGTCCGGAGTTGTCGCATCGCCTTGGCCTCGAGGGTCCGGACCTGCGAGACGGTGAGCCCGAGACGCTCCGCGACGGCCTGCCGGGGCAGTGGCGGGCCCGACCGGTCGGCCAGACCGAAGCGCAGTGCGAGCACCTCCCGTTCGGGGTTCGACAGGCCCTGCAGGAGGTCCTGCCGGTCGGGCAGCACGTCGTCCACCGACGGCTCCAGCCCGTCCAGCGGATCGTCGCGGCGGGGCCGGTGGGCCATCTCGGCGCCGATCCACCGCCATGCGTACGTCGACAGGCGCACGCCCCGGTCGGGGTCGAAGCGGTCGACCGCGCGGATCAGTCCGACGGCACCGGACTGGACGGCGTCGCGGAAGTCCTCACCCCGCAGCCCCAGCATCCGCGCCCTCAGGACCACCGAGCGCATCCCGGAGGTGATCAGCTCGGTGCGTGCCGCCTGGTCGCCGGACCGAGTGCGACGAGCGAGCGCCCGCTCCTCGGCGGGCGACAACGGCGACAGCGCGATGAGTCCTCGGGTGAACTGGTCCATGCCGCCAGCGTGGTCGTCGCAGCGGCGCCGCGCAGCACCCGCGGACCCGCCTGTGGACGAGTCGCCGGCAGGTCGTCAGCTGGGGACGTCGCCACTGAGGAGGCGGTCGCGCACGTCGCGCAGCTGCTGCTCGATGGCGATGAGCTCGCCGAACATGCGGTTGTAGCTGTCGGCCTCGTCGATCGGGTTGGTGCGCTGGAGCTTGGACTTGATCTCGGCGACCCGGCGTCCCAGCGTCAGCTGCTGCAGGCGGAGGATGACCGACATCACGACGGCGCCGGTGTTGCCCTCGCGGGCGCGCAGCGGCTCGACCGCGGCGATCGACAGGATGCGCTTGGCGTCGTCGTCGGGCACCGAGTCGGACAGCTGCGGCAGCCAGTTGCTGTCGGAGCCGGTCGGCCACGTCATCGCCTCGATGTGCTTCCAGAGGACCTTCGAGATGGGGTGCGTGAAGTCGTTGTCGTCGAGGTCGTCGGCGTACTTCGCCGCGAGGTGCGGGTGCTGGACGATCGCCTTGAGCGCCTCGCGCTCGTCGGCGAACTGCGGCAGGCCGAAGTTGACCGCCGGCGACGGGAGGGACGGCGGCGGCGCCTCGCCCTGCGGAGCCGCGGCCGCCCCGGGCTGCGGCGCCTTGGCGGCGATCGCGAGGCGACGGCGGTGCTCGCCGCGGACCTGGTCGACGTCGGTGCCGACCCGTCCGGCGATCTCGCGCAGCAGCTCGTCGACCTTCGACCGGTCGCGGATCGCCGAGGCCAGACCCACCGCCTCGCGCACGGCGTCGACCCGCTGGTCGCCCCGGTCGAGGTCGTACTTGCTCAGCATGTTGTCGAGCACGAACCGGTACAGCGGGATGCGGGACGCGACGAGCTCGCGGACCGCCGCGTCGCCGTCGGCCAGGCGCAGGTCGCACGGGTCCATGCCGCGCGGCTCGACGGCCACGTAGGTCTGCGCGACGAACTGCTGGTCGCCGTTGAACGTCTTGATCGCAGCCCGCTGGCCGGCCTCGTCGCCGTCGAAGGTGAAGATGACCTCGCCGTGGAAGGCCTGGTCGTCGAGCATCAGGCGCCGCATGATGCGGGCGTGGTCCTCGCCGAACGCGGTGCCGCACGTCGCGACGGCCGTCATGACGCCGGCCTCGTGGCAGGCCATGACGTCGGTGTACCCCTCGACGATGACGGCCTGGCCCGACGACGAGATGGAGCGTCGTGCCAGGTCGAGGCCGTAGAGCACCTGGCTCTTCTTGTAGAGCGGCGTCTCGGACGTGTTGAGGTACTTGGCCTCGACGCGGTCGTCGTCGAACATGCGGCGGGCGCCGAAGCCGATGATCTCGCCGGTCATCTCGCGGATCGGCCACAGCAGACGTCCGCGGAACCGGTCGTACAGGCCCCGGTTGCCGCGGGAGGCGAGGCCGCCGACGACCAGCTCGTCGTCGGTGAACCCCTTGCCCTTGAGGTGGGCCACCAGCTGCTCGCCGCCGCGCGGCGCGAAGCCCATGCCGAACCGCTCGGCGGCCGCCTGGTCGAAGCCACGGTCCTTGACGAACTGGCGGCCGACCTGGGCGTCGGGCGACGACTGCAGCGTCGTGGCGTAGAACTCGCCGGCCTCGCGGTGGGCAGCGAGCAGGCGCGGACGCTGGTGGGGATCGCGGCGCGGGCCGGGCGTGCCGCCGTCCTCGTACCGGAGCGTGATGCCGCTCTTGGCGGCCAGCCGCTCGACGGTCTCGGCGAAGCCCAGCCCCTCGATCTCCATGACGAACTTGAAGACGTCGCCGCCGGCACCGCAGCCGAAGCAGTGGTACGAGCCGACCGACGGACGCACGTTGAACGACGGCGACTTCTCGTCGTGGAACGGGCACAGGCCCTTGCGCGACCCGCCGCCGGCGTTCTTGAGCGTCACGTACTGCTCGATGACCTCGTCGATGCGGGTGCGTTCGCGGACGAGCTGGATGTCCTCGTCCTTGATGCGCCCGGCCATGAGGTGAATGGTAGTCCGGTCAGCCGAGGAGCCTGAGCCCCCATGCACGGGCCGAGACGTCGGTGAGGCTCGCGACCTGGTCGATCAGCACGCGTCGCCGAGCGGCGTCGTCGTGGGCCGCGGCGAAGTCCTGCGCGAACTCGGTCTCGAGGTGTCGCCCCTCCGACCGGTCGAGCTCGTCGACGAGGGCGCCGAGGAGCTCACGCTGCTGGTCGAGCAGCCGTGCCCGGTCGTCCGCCCGCATGACGTAGTGGGCGGCGATCGACTTCAGCACCGTGATCTCGTCACGGGTGTCGCCGGGCACCTCGAGATCGGCGCTGAACCGGGTGAGCGGTCCCCCGCCCCAGACCTCGACCGTGAACCGTTCCGCGGCGTTGGCGAACCGTCCGATCAGCGCGCTCGTGAGGCTCTTCAGGACGGCCCGCTCGGCGCGGCTGCCGTCGAACGACGTCGTCGGCCACTCGGACATCTCCTGCAGCCGGACGAGCGCCGCGTCGAGGCGGTCGTCGTCGGCCGACTCGTCGTACCAGTCGCGCGCGACGCCGTGGATCGAGGCGATGTCGAGCTCTCCGGGGCGCAGGCCGAACCACCCGCCGACCACACCGTCCTCGACGTCGTGCACCGAGTACGCGATGTCGTCGGCGAGATCCATGACCTGCGCCTCCATCGGACGTCTGCGCCCCGGCGCAGCCTCACGGAGCCACTCGTACACGGGGAGGTCGTCGGCGTACACCCCGAACTTGCCCGACCCGTCGGGGGCGTTGCCGCGCTTCCAGGGATACTTCACGCACGCTGACAGCGTCGCTCGGGTCAGGTTGAGGCCGACGCTCCTGCCGTCCGGGGCGAACGTCTTCGACTCGAGCCGGCTCAGGATGCGCAGGGTCTGGGCATTGCCCTCGTAGCCGCCGCACGACTGCGCGGCGGCGTCGAGCGCGACCTCGCCGTTGTGCCCGAACGGCGGGTGCCCGAGGTCGTGGGCGAGCGCCGCGGAGTCGACGATGTCGGGGTCGCACCCCAGGGCCTTGCCGAGCTCGCGGGCGACCTGCGCGACCTCGAGCGAGTGGGTCAGCCGGTTGCGGACGAAGTCGTCGAACCCGGCACCCATGACCTGGGTCTTGGCCGACAGCCGGCGCAGCGCCGCGGAGTGCACGATCCGGCCGCGGTCGCGCTCGAACGGCGTGCGTCCCGACCGCTTCGGCGGCTCGTCGACGAACCGCTCCGACGCCTCGGGCCCGTAGGTCATGGCCGAAGGCTACCGGCTGACTCCGCCAGCGCCCCAACCATGGGCGGAGCGAAGCGCCGCCAGCCGGCGCTGAGGTGCGCTCTAACGCGCCGCAGCGAATGAGCGCGAGGAACGAGCGCGGCCGGCTATTAAAACTTGCCGTTGCGGGGGCGGGGTTGGCACACCGGGCACCAGAACGACGACCGGTTCATGAAGGCGTCACGACGGATCGGCGTGCCGCACCGCTCGCACGGTTTGCCCTCCTGGCCGTACGCCTTCAGCGACCGGTCGAAGTAGCCGCTGTTGCCGTTGACGTTGACGTAGAGCGCGTCGAACGATGTGCCGCCCTGCGCGAGCGCCTCCAGCATGACCTCGCCGATGTGACCGAGCAGCGACTCGATCTCCTTGGTCCGCAGGTGCCGGGTGTTGCGGGCGTAGTGCAGCGGGACCCGCCAGAGCGACTCGTCGGCGTAGATGTTGCCGACACCGGAGATCAGGGTCTGGTCGAGGATCGCGCGCTTGACGCCGGTCTGCCGCGTGCGGATGCGGGCGACGAATTCGGACGGGTCGAACAGCGGGTCGAGCGGGTCGCGGGCGATGTGCGCGATCTCGGACGGCAGCTCGGCACCGTCCTCGCTGAACGACATCCCGCCGAAGATGCGCTGGTCGGCGAATCGCAGCTCGCGGCCGTCGTCGAGCGTCAGCGCGACGCGCAGGTGGCGCGGTGCGGGCGCACCGGCGTCCGAGACGAGGAACTGCCCGCTCATGCCGAGGTGGCAGAGCACGGCGTCACCACCGTCGAGCTGCATCCACAGGTACTTGCCACGGCGCGCCGCACCGACGACCGTCCGTCCCACGAGGCGGTGGACGAAGTCGGCCGGTCCGGCCAGGTGGCGGCGCAGCGACCGGACGTCGTGGACCGTCACACCGGTGATGGTGCGGCCGACGACGTGGTCGGCGATGCCGAGACGGACGACCTCGACCTCGGGGAGCTCGGGCACGGACGCTAGGAGGTCTCGAGGCCGGCGCTGATCTGGCGCCAGGCGATCTCGGCGACCATCTGCTCGGCTTCCTTCTTGGAGCGGCCCGAGCCGCCGTCGTACGTCCGCTCGCCCACGACGACCTCGGCGGTGAAGCTCTTGTCGTGGTCGGGGCCCGTGCCGACGAGGACGTAGTGCGGCACGCCCAGACCGTTGTTGGCCGAGATCTCCTGCAGGGACGTCTTCCAGTCGAGTCCGGCGCCCATCTCGGCCGCGCGGGCCATGAACGGGTCGAACACCCGGTGCACGACCTCGGCGGCACGCTCGATGCCGAACTGCACGTAGATCGCCCCGAGGAGCGCCTCGACGGTGTCGGAGAGGATCGATGCCTTCTCGCGCCCGCCGGTCGCCTCCTCGCCACGTCCGAGGCGGATGTGGTCACCGACGCCGAGGGTGCGGGCCACCTCGGCCAGTCCCTTGGCGCTCACGACCGCCGCGCGCAGCTTGGCCAGCTGGCCCTCCGCGAGATCGGGGTGGGTCGTGAACAGCGTGTCGGTGACGACGAGACCCAACACCGAGTCGCCCAGGAACTCCAGGCGCTCGTTGTTGGGTATGCCGCCATTCTCGTACGCGTACGAGCGGTGTGTCAGGGCGTGCTGGAGCAGCTCCGGGTCGAGGTCCTCGACGCCGAGGACCTCCCGGAGCGCGTCAGCACTGACGGCGGCAGCGATCAGAGGACCTGGCGACGCTCGCCGCGAGCTCCGTACTGTCCGCACTTGGTGCACGCGTGGTGCGGCTGCACCTTGGAGTCGCACGCAGGGTTGGCGCAGTCGACGATCGCCGTTGCGGTGGTCTTCCACTGCGAACGACGGTGACGCGTGTTGCTGCGCGACATCTTCCTCTTCGGGACTGCCACGATCTACTCCTTGCTGTCGTCGGACGTGATGTCCGACTCTGACTGGTCGGCTGACGGGACCGGTTGCTCCGCCAGCTGGCTCAGCGCCGACCACCGTGGGTCGATCGCCTCACCGTGTGTGTGATCTGGGTCATCCGCGAGGCGCGCCCCACACTCGGGGCACAGTCCCGGACAGTCCGAACCACACAACGGGTTCTGCGGCAGTGCGAGCACCACCGCGTCCCGCAGGACGGGCTCGAGGTCGAGCAGCTCGTCCTCGAGGACATGATCCTCCTCGTCCGTCTCCTCCTGGCTGGAGGGTGCGTCGTAGAGGTAGAGCTCCTGGAATCCCACCACGACAGCCTCGTCGATCGGGTCCAGGCACCGCACACACTCGCCCACGGCCCGTGCCGAGAAGGTTCCCGTTGCCAAGATCCCCTCCATGATCGCCTCGAGCCGGAGCTCGAGCTCGATCGTGGAGCCCTCGGGCACGGCGTAGACGTCGTAACCCATCTCTGCCGGAGCCTCGACGGTGCGGGTGAAAGTGCGTTCGGCGCCGGGCTTGCGACCCATCTCGTGGGTATCGAAGACCAGGGGTCCGGACTGCACGCTCATCCATCCATCCAGGAGCACGACAAAAGATCGACCTGCGAACAGGCCGAAGAGAATCGTAACCCGCCGGGCCATGCCGAAGCCAATCGGCCGACGCGCTCGCCGCTGTCGGTGACGGGTGGGACAGTTGCGACATGGCCACCGAGGGAACCGTGCTGCACGCCGACCTCGATGCGTTCTACGCATCGGTCGAGCAGCGCGACGACCCGTCGCTGCGGGGCCGGCCCGTCATCGTCGGCGCCGGGGTCGTCCTCGCGGCGAGCTACGAGGCCAAGGCGCGTGGCGTCCGCACCGCCATGAATGGGCGTCAGGCCATGCAGCTGTGCCCCGAGGCGATCGTGGTCCCGGCCCGCTTCTCGGCCTACACCGAGGCGAGCCGGGCGGTCTTCGACGTCTTCCACGACACCACACCGCTGGTCGAGGGGCTGTCGATCGACGAGGCGTTCCTCGAGGTCGGCGGGCTGCGCCGCATCCGGGGGCTGCCGTCGACGATCGCCACCCAGCTGCGAGCGGACGTCCGTGAGCGGGTCGGCCTGCCGATCTCCGTCGGGGTCGCCCGCACCAAGTACCTCGCCAAGGTCGCGTCCGCGGTGTCCAAGCCCGAGGGCATGCTGGTCGTCCCCGTCGAGAAGGAGCTCGAGTTCCTGCACGCGCTGCCGGTCGAGCGGCTGTGGGGCGTCGGCAAGGTCACGTCGACCAAGCTGCGCGACGCCCGCATCAACACCGTCGGCGACGTCGCGGAGATGTTCGAGAGCGAGCTCGTCCAGCTGCTCGGTGCCGGCAGCGGTCACCACCTGTACGCACTGGCGCACAACCGCGATCCGCGTCGCGTCCAGACCGGCAAGCGGCGCGGGTCGATGGGCGCCCAGCACGCCATCGGGCGGGGCGACCACTCCCCTGCCGATCTCGACCTCGCGCTGCTGACGCTGGTCGACCGGGTCACGGGTCGCATGCGGGCGGCCGGACGCACCGGCAGCACCATCACGATCCGGCTGCGGTTCGGCGACTTCACCCGCTCGACGTCGTCCCACACCCTGTCGCGTCCGACCGCGCACAACCTGACCGTCCTCGAGACGGCCCGCACCCTGCTCGCGTCACGGGCCGGGGCGATCAAGGAGAAGGGCATCACCTTGATCGGTGTCTCGGTCGGGTCGCTCGACGACGAGCCCGAGCAGCTGGCGCTGCCGCTCGACGTCACGAGCGGCAGCGAGATCGACTCGGTCATCGACGCCGTGCGCGACAAGTACGGCTCGAAGGCGCTGCGCCGGGCCGTCCAGCTCGGGGGTCAGGACCACCTGGCCGTCCCGCTGCTCCCCGACTGACCCACCCCCAACCCCACCCCGACCCAGATCTGCGGCATCCTGCACCGTTTTCGCGGCGCAGAAGCGTGCAGGATCCCGCAGATCTGGGCTGGGTCAGTCCTCGGGGAGCTCGGCGAAGGCCTTCTTGGCGTCGTTGTACCAGCCCAGTGACTTCTTCGGGTGGCGCCAGCGGCTCTTCATGGCGTCGCGGGCCTCCTGGTGGGTCGCGTCGCCGGCCTTCTCGGCCTCCTTGAGGTGCTTGTCCTGGGCGTTGATGACGTCATCGGCGCTCTCGCCGTGGTGGGCGAGGTCGCAGGGGCCTCCGAGCTGACGGCAGGTCATGGTCTTCATGATGGGTCCTTCCTCTGGTGGGCTTGGCGCCGAACGACCTGGTCGAGCACGGCCGGGTCGGCGCGGAACACGATGGCCTGGACCAGGCCGTCGGCGATCGTGAAGTCGAACAGCACCTTGGCCTCGCCGCGCAGGTACCACGCGGCGCCGGGGCGCTCCTCGACGAGGACCGGGAGCGCCGAGTGGGCGCTGCCGTTGAAGAACTCGGCGACCTGGCGACGGCCCTCGATCGCTGCCGGGGTGCCGGAGGCGATGGCGGCGGCGTCGGCCGTCACGCCCGCATCGGGCGCGAGCAGCTGGATGAGCCGGTCGAAGTCGCCCTCCCGCGCCGCGGCCATGAAGCTGTCGACGACCTCCCACTGGGCGAGACGGTCGTCCGGCGCGGGTTGCCTGACCTTGGCACGGGCCCGCGACGCGAGCTTGCGCGCGGCCGCCGGTGTCGTGTCGAGCACGGCCGCGATCGTCGTGAACTCGAAGCCGAAGCTGTCGTGCAGCACGAACGCGACCCGCTCGGCCGGCGACAGCCGCTCGAGCACGACGTGCAGGGCGGCTCCGACCGACTGCGCGAGGACGACCTCGTCGGCGGGGTCGGGCGACGTCCCGGCCTCCACGACCTCGTCGGTCGGCACGGGCACCCGCAGCCTCAACCGGTCCAGGCACAGGCGGGTCGTCACGGTCGTCAGCCACGCGGGGAGGCTGTCGATGTCGGTCTCGGCGGCGGCGAGCCGCAACCAGGCCTGCTGGACGACGTCCTCGGCCTCGACGGGGTCCCCGAGCACACGGCCGGCGATGCTCAGGAGCCTCGGCCGCTCCGTCTCGAAGGCTGGTGTGTGATCCATACCTGTATGACGGACGGGCGGCGCCGGATGTGACCGGCTACGCGAACTTCTTCTTCAGCTCGTCGTTGACGAAGTCGGGGATGAGCCCGGAGACGTCGCCGCCGTGCTTGGCGACCTCCTTGACCAGGCTCGACGCCAGGAACGAGTACTCCGGCGAGGTCGGGATGAACACCGTGTCGACCTCGGTGAGGCTGCCGTTCATCTGCGCCATCTGCAGCTCGTAGTCGAAGTCGGTGACGGCACGCAGGCCCTTGACGATCGCGTCGACCTCGTTCTGGGTGCAGAAGTCGACCAGCAGGCCCGTGAAGGACGCCGTCGAGACGTTCGGCAGGTGCCTGGTCGCCTCGCCCAGCAGCTCGAGCCGCTCCTCGATCGTGAACAGACCCGACTTGCTCTCGTTGACCAGCACCGCCACGACGACCTCGTCGAAGAGGTGCGCGGACCGCTCCACGATGTCGAGGTGGCCATTGGTCACGGGATCGAACGAACCGGGGCACACGACCTTCGTCATGTCAGCGACCGTACCGCAGCGCGTCCGAACCACAGGGTGGTCTCCCCGTACTTCCTGCTGCGGAGAGCCTCGACGTCGTCGGGCCAGACGAACGGGTCACGGGTCGACCGCTCGACGACGAACAGCGCGTCGGGCGTCGCGAACGACTCCGCGACCGCCGCGACGAGGGAGGCCACGGTGGACGTCGGCAGGGCGTACGGCGGGTCGACGAACACCAGCCCGAAGAGATCGGCGTCGCCGTCGACGACCCACTTCTCGGCCTTCGAGCGGGCCACGGACCCGGACGCCCCGAGGTCGGAGAGGTTGCGCCTGACCACCGACGCCGCCTGGTTGCTCGCCTCCACGAAGACGGCGTGCTCCGCACCACGCGAGAGCGCCTCCAGGCCGAGCGCGCCCGACCCGGCGAACAGGTCGAGCACCCGGAGGCCGTCGAAGCCGCCCAGCTCGGACGCCAGTGACGAGAAGAGCGCCTCACGCACCCGGTCGGACGTGGGCCGTGTGCCGTCGCCCTTGGGCGTCTGGATGCGCCGTCCGCCGTACCGGCCGGCGATGATGCGGGTCACGTGCGCTCCAGGTAGTCGGCCTGCTCGGAGTGCTCGAGCACGTCGACCGCGGCGGCCAGGGCCGGATGGGTCGCGAGGTCGGGGTCGGCGAGCACGAGAGCGTCCGCGGCGGCCCGTGCGTCGTCGATGACGTCGCCGTCCTTGACGACCGACAGCAGGCGCAGGCTGGACCGGACGCCCGACTGTGCCGCGCCGAGCACGTCGCCCTCGCGCCGCAGCTCGACGTCGAGCCGGGACAGCTCGAAGCCGTCGGTGGTGGACGCCACGGCGTCGAGCCGCTCGCGGGCCGGCGAGTCGGCCTCGCTGCCGGTGACCAGCAGGCACAGGCCGGCCTCGGAGCCACGGCCGACGCGGCCACGCAGCTGGTGCAGCTGGGACATCCCGAACCGGTCGGCGTCCATGATGACCATGACCGTGGCGTTGGGGACGTCGACGCCCACCTCGACGACGGTCGTGGCGACGAGGACGTCGAGGTCGCCGGCCGCGAACGCGTTCATCGTCGCGTCCTTGTCGTCGGGCGTCATGCGTCCGTGCAGCGCGCCGACCCGCAGGCCGTGCAGCTGGCCGCCGACGAGCTCCTCGTGCAGCTCGACGAGCGAGCTGGTCTCGTTGGTGCCGTCGTCGTCGTCGGAGCCGATGCGCGAGACGACGACGTACGCCTGACGTCCCTTGCCGACCTCCTCGCGCACGCGCTGCCAGCCGCGCTCGAGCCAGGCGGGCTTCTCGGCGAAGGGCACGACGGTGGTCTGGATGGGCTGACGGCCGGCCGGCAGCTCGCGCAACGTGGAGACCTCGAGGTCGCCGAAGACCGTCATGGCGATGGTGCGCGGGATGGGTGTCGCGGTCATGACCAGGACGTGCGGCTTGACGTCGGCGCGGTCGACCAGCGCGGCACGCTGCTCGACGCCGAAGCGGTGCTGCTCGTCGACCACGAGCAGGCCCAGCTCGGCGAACTGCACGTGGTCCTGGATCAGCGCGTGCGTGCCGATGACGATGCCCGCCTCGCCGGAGGCCGCGTCGAGCAGGGACGCGTTGCGGGCCTTGGCGCCCATCGACCCCGTCAGCAGCCGGACCCGCGTCGCGACGTCGGCGGCGCCGAGCATCCCGCCCTTGGCGAGGTCGCCGAGCATCGCCGTGATGCCGCGGTAGTGCTGGGACGCCAGCACCTCGGTGGGCGCGAGCAGCGCGGTCTGGGCCCCGGCGTCGACGACCTGGAGCATCGACATCAGCGCCACGATGGTCTTGCCCGATCCGACCTCGCCCTGCAGCAGGCGGTGCATCGGGTGCGTCCGGGAGAGGTCGGCGGCGACCTCGCCGACGACCGTGCGCTGACCCTCGGTGAGGGTGAACGGCAGCTGCTGCTCGAACCGGTCGCGCAGCCCGTCGGCGATCGGGGCGCGCGCCGCGGCCCGCTCGTGCTCGAGGGCGTTGCGGCGCTGCGCGAAGACCGTCTGGACGACGAAGGCCTCCTCGAACCGGAACCGCTCGCGCGCCCTCATCGCCTCGCCCATGCCGTGCGGCCGGTGGATGCTCTCGAACGCGGCCGCCGTGCCGGGCAGCTTGCGCGCGGAGCGGACGTCGTCGGGCAGCGGGTCGGGCGGGGCGTCGAGGGTGTCGAGCACCATCGCGACGCAGCCCTCGATCGTCCACGTCGAGATCTTGGCCGAGGCACGGTAGATCGGGATGATGCCGCGCGCGAGGCGCGACTCGGCGGCTGATCCCTCGTCGTCGATCAGGTCGAAGTCGGGATGCGTCAGCTGCAGCTTGCCGTTGAAGGCGGTGACCTCGCCGGAGAAGAGGCCCATCGTGCCGGGCACCATCGTCTTCTGCAGCCACCGCTGCTGGAAGAACGTCAGCGACAGGCGCCCGGTGCCGTCGGTCACGACGACCTCGGTGCGGGTGCGCTTGCCCCCCGGCCCGAACGAGTAGTTCCTGGCCTCGACGATCGTGGCCATGACGGTGACGTGCTGGCCGACCCGCAGCGACGACAGGTCGGTCGCTTTGCCGACCTCGGCGTAGCGCCGCGGGTAGTGCCGCAGCAGGTCGTCGACGACCCGCATGTCGAAGGCCTTCTCGAGCGGCTTCGCCGTCTTGTCGCCGAGGACGTTGACGAGCCTGGTGGTGAGGTCGACCATCACTCCACCGCGATGAACAGCGGATAGTTCTCCTGGCCGCCGTCGTAGACCACGAGGTCGACGTCGGGCCGGATGGTGTGCAGGTACGCGGCGATGGCCCGTTCGTAGGCCGGGTCGGACCCTTCGCCGAGCACGACCGTCACCATCTCTCCGGCCGGGGAGAGGATGCGGTCGATGACCTCGTACGCGACCGCGAGGACGTCGTCGCCGATGACGGCGAAGTCGCCCGTGACGACGCCCAGGACGTCGCCGGGCCCGACCGGTCCGACCATCGTCATGCCGGGCTCGGTGGCGAAGGTGACGGCGCCGTGCTGGGTGTGGGCCGCAGCGCTCGACATCGTGACGACGACCTCGTCGAAGCCGAGTCCCGGATCGTGCACCGCGAGCGCGGCGAGACCCTGCACCTGCGCGTGCGTCGGGATGACGGCGACCCGGATGCCGTCCTGCCGGGCGGCCTGCGCGGCGGCCTCGAACTGACGGACGTAGCGGATGTTGTTGGGCAGGACGATGATCTCGCCGGCACCGACATCGCGCAGCGACGCGCCCATCTCGGCCACCGTCAGCGGGGTCTCGCGGGTGAACTCCAGCGTCTGCGCGCCGGACTCCTTGCACAGCGCGGTGAGACCGGCGCCCGTCGTCGCGGCGATCACGACTCGGCCGGTCCGGGGCCCGCGGGCGATCTGGTCGGCGAAGTGCGTGACGGCGATGCGGTAGGGACGCCCGGCGGCGATGCCGACCTCGATCGCGGCACCGACGTCGTCGACGTGCACGTGGACGTTCCAGAGCCGGTCGCCGCCGACCACGACGAGGGAGTCACCCAGCGGCAGGAGCGCCGCGCGCAGGCCGGGGATGCGGTCGTCGTCGGCCTCCAGCAGGTACATGACCTCGTACGAGGGGCCGTCGGCGCTGAGGTCGTCACCTGCGACCTGGACGGGCTGGGGGACGTGGGCGGCGACCTGCTCGGGCACGCGTCCCGTCAGGGCCTGCTCCGTGGCGTCGAGCACGACGACGAGGGCGCGGCCGCCGGCGTCGACGACCCCTGCCCGACTCAGCAGCTCCATCTGCTCCGGCGTGCGGGCCAGCGCCTCACGAGCCGCCCGGGCGGCCTTGGCGAAGACCGTGCGACCGTCGACACCCTCGTCGGCCGCCTCGGTCGCACCGACCGCGGCGGCCTTGGCGACCGAGAGGATCGTGCCCTCGACCGGCGCGCCGACAGCCGCCCACGCGGCGTCGGACGCCGCCACGAACGACCGGGCGACGTCGGCGGCGCTGACCTCGCGCTCGATCGACAGACCGCCGAAGCAGGCCCGCACGAGCTGGGAGAGGATCACGCCGGTGTTGCCCTTGGCACCTGTCAGCAGGCCGTCGACGTACGCCTTGACGAGCTCGTCGAAGCCCGCGTCGGCCGGCAGCGCCTCGACGGAGTCGGCACCCGACATGAAGGTCAGGTACGCATTGGTGCCGGTGTCGCTGTCGGGCACCGGGAAGACGTTGAGGGCGTCGATCTCGGCACGCGCCGACGACAGGGCTCCCGCGCACAGCTGCGTCCACGCGCGGAATGCCGCGGCGTTGAGGGTGAGGCCCATGGGGCGAGGCTATCGCCCGCCACCCCCACCGACGGGGACCCGACGGCCTGATTGGCGTCGGCGCCTCGTCGTCGGCTATTCTTGAGCGGTTGTCTACCGGGCCTGCCCGGCGGACTCGACCCCATCTCTTTCGTAGAGTTTCGAGAAGTCTCAAGTTTCAGGAGTTCGCCATGGCTGCGGTCTGTGATGTGTGTGGCAAGGGACCTGGTTTCGGCCACAACGTCTCCCACTCGCACCGACGCACGAAGCGTCGTTTCGATCCGAACATCCAGCGCGTCCGCGCTGTCATCAAGGGCACCCCGCAGCGGGTCAACGTCTGCACCGGTTGCCTGAAGGCCGGCAAGGTCTCGCGCTAGTCAGCTCTGGTCAGCTCTGCTGAACTGACCCTAGAGTCATTCTCGTGAACCACGAGATGACCACCCGCGTCCACGCCTTTCGCGACGACGCACTCGGCGACCTCGACTCAGTCGGGGTCGCCGCTGCTGTTGCTGCCGGCCGGATCAGCGCGCGGGAGGCCGCCCAGGCGGCGATCGAACGAGTGGCGTCGGTCAACCCGACGCTCAACGCGACCCAGCACCCCGACTTCGAGCGGGGTCTCGCGGCCGCGGACCAGCCCGTCCCGGGCATCCTGAGCGGTGTGCCGTCCTTCGTCAAGGACAACACCGACGTCGCCGGGCTCCCGTCCGACCACGGCTCCCTCGCGATGAGGGCCCGGCCCGCAGCCGCCGACGCGGCGTTCACCGAGCAGCTCAGGTCCACCGGCCTCGGCGTGCTCGGCAAGACGACGATGCCGGAATTCGGGTTCAACGCCTCGGCGGAGTGGGCCACCCTGCCGCCGACCCGCAACCCCTGGAACACCGACTACTCCCCCGGCGGCTCGTCGGGTGGCTCCGCCGCACTCGTCGCCGCAGGCGCCGTTCCCATCGCGCACGCCAACGACGGCGGCGGTTCCATCCGCATCCCCGCGGCCGCCTGCGGACTGGTGGGCCTCAAGCCGACGCGGGGCCGCGTCGTCCCCGCCGCCGAGGCGGCCACCCTGCCGGTCGACATCGTGTCGAACGGCGTCGTCACCCGCACCGTCCGCGACACGGCGCACTTCCTGGCCGGCACGCAGCAGTTCCTGCCGGCCGCCGGGATGAAGCCGCTCGGCCTGGTCGAGGGCCCGTCCGACCGACGGCTGCGCATCGGCCTGGTGCTCGACTCCGTCACCGGCACGCCGACCGACGACGAGGGGCGGCGGGCCACCCTGGCCACGGTCGACCGCCTGACGGCGCTGGGCCACGAGGTCGTCGAGGTGCCGACCCCGGTCGACGTCCGGTTCATGGAGGCGTTCAAGCACTACTGGGCGCTGCTCGCCTTCAGCACGCACCACTTCGGCCAGCGGGTCATGCACAGCCCCGACTTCGACAGGCGCCTGACCGATCCGCTGACGCAGGGTCTGGCGAGGACGTTCCTGCGGCAGGCGTGGCGCACCCCGTTCGCGATCCGGGTGCTCAGGCAGTCGGAGCAGGCCTACAAGAACGCCTTCGCGGACGTCGACCTGATCCTGTCGCCGACGCTCGGGTACGTCACCCCTCGGCTCGGGTACCTGAACGCGGCGGTCGACTTCCCGGTGCACTTCGAGCGGCTGATCCAGTACGCGGCCTTCACCCCGTTCAACAACGCGTCCGGCGGCCCCGCGATCTCGCTGCCGCTCGCGCAGACCGCCGACGGACGTCCGATCGGGGTGCACTTCTCGGCCGTGCACGGCGACGAGCAGACGCTGCTCGAGATCGCCTACGAGCTCGAGGCCGACACGCCGTTCGCGCGGATCCAGGACTGACGACGAGACGATGGCGCTGGAGAAGCGCCACGAGAAGAGGACCCCATGATGAGCGACGTCAACGACGCGACATGGACCGATCCGGTCACGCTGACACCCATCGGGGTGGTCCGAGGTGGCCGCGACACCAGCGACGACGACTACTGGGGTGGGTTCGAGTCACGCATCGAGCTGGACTCACAGCGATTCACGGACGAGGCTCTGGCCGCGCTCGACACCTACTCGCACGTCGTGGTCGTGTACCACTTCCATCTGGTCGATCCGGCCCGTGAGGAGACCGGCGGTCGACGCCCGCGGGGGCGCGAGGACTGGCCCTTGGTCGGCATCTTCGCACAGCGAGCCACGCGCCGGCCCAACCGGATCAGCGTCACCACGTGCCGAGTCGCCGTGACGGACGGAAGCATCATGTCCTCGTTCCGGGCGGGCTTGTGAGCAGTCGGCCACGGCCGGAGCCCTCAGACATCGCACGAGCCGTTGCCTCCAGCCGGGCTGCCGAGAATCTGGTTCTTGCCGGGGCTGGTACTGAGTTCCTCTTCTACATCGCGATCCGGGATGGGAGGCGGGAGGGATACCGCATCGCTCGGGCCCCTGAGTTCAACACAGTGAACAACCAGGGTGTGTTAGCCCTCGACCTCCAGGTGCAGGAGATGGCCCTGGCAGAGTGGGCGTCGACGAACGACATACCCAGCGCCCGTCCCGTGGAGCTTCTGCAGCAGGACGGCTTCCCCGTTCTCGTCCTCGACGTGGTCGACGACGACAGCTCGGCGCTCGATTCAGCACTGTTGGGGGCCGTCGTCGCCAGGATGCACCAGCTGCCGCCGCCGGAGCTGCGACTCGTCGCCCAGGACGGGCAGCCCGTCCATGCTCGTGTGCCGGAGCGACTGGCCGAGCGGTACACCGTGCTCCGCACCGACACGGAGCTGCCGCCCCTCCCTCCAGTCGCACGGATGGTCAGCGACCTCGAGAGTCACCTGGGAGAGCCGCGACTGACCCACCTTGACATCAGGCGCCAGAACGTACGTGTCCAGCGAGGCCAGCCACTGGCGCTGTTCGACTGGAGCAATGCGCTGGCCGCACCGCCGGAGCTGGAGCTGGCTCGTGTCCACGAGTACGCCGCGATCGCCGACAACGGCCTCGACCATCGCGCCTTCCGGACGGGTTACGCACGGGCGGGAGGGAACATACCGACGGAGTCTCTCGCCTGGCCGATCCTGCGTCTGGACACCGCCGTGATGTTGGCGGTGGTCTTCAGCTCGGTCGCCCCGGATCAGGAGCTGCGCCGATGCTTCATAGATCGGGTGAAAGGGCTCGTTGCGCAGCTCTGACACCATGCCTGCCTCCCGTGAGTCTCAGCGGAAGTGCTGGTGGCCCTCCGGGCCGTCGTAGGTCTCGCCGTCGACCGTCACCCCCGTGCCGTCCGCGACGTGGCCGATACGCGTCCAGCTGGAGGGCAGGGCCGTCTCGGAGCTGAACGTCGCCACCAGCGCGTAGGAGTCACCGCCGGTCAGGACGAAGTCCAGCGCCTTCCGCCCGAGTGCCTCGGCGACGGTCGACACGGCCTCCGGTATCTCGAAGGCGGACGACTGCAGGTCGATCGCGACGCCGCTCGCCTCGGCGATGTGGCCGAGGTCGGCGAGCAGGCCATCGCTGATGTCGGTCATCGACGTGGCGCCCGCTCCGGCGGCCTGCGGTCCTGCCGCGTACGGCGGGTGCGGGACGCGGTGCGCCTCGACCGCCGCCTTCGGCGACCGGAACCCCCGGCTCAGCGTCGCGAACCCCGCGGCCGCCAGCCCGAGGTCGCCGGCGAACGCGACGACGTCCCCCGGGAGCGCCCCGGAGCGTCGCACCGGCCGGGGGGCGTCGCCCATCGCCGTGACGGCGATGATGATGGCGTCGGACGCCGTGACGTCGCCGCCGACGATGTGGGCCCCCACGTGGGCGCACTCGACCTCGAAGCCACGGATCATCTCCAGCGCCCACGACACCGGCAGGTCGGCCGGCGCTCCGAAGCCGACCGTCAGGGCCGTCGCCACTCCGCCCATCGCGTTGATGTCCGAGAGGTTGCACGCCGCGGCCTTGCGCCCGACGTCGTGCGCGGACGACCAGTCGCGGCGGAAGTGGCGTCCCTCGACCAGCAGGTCGGTCGACACGAGGAAGCTGCCGTCGTTGGTCGAGACGTGCGCCGCGTCGTCGCCCGACCCGATCAGGATGTGCCGGTTGTCGCCGATCTGGGCCCGCACCTGCTCGATCAGACCGAACTCCCCGATGTCACCGATCGTGGGTCCGTCCGAGGCGCCAGAAGTCATGGGTCCATCTTGTCGCAGCCGGAGACCGGGCGGCCGCCGGGATCCGGTAGCGTGTCACAGTCCGCTCAGATCACTAAGGAGCTCCCCAGATGGCCGTGCAGGCATACATCCTCGTCCAGACCGAGGTCGGCAAGGCAGCCGACGTCGCACTGGCGATCGGTGCCATCGACGGAGTGACGCTCGCCGAGGACGTCACCGGTCCGTATGACGTCATCGTGCGCGCCGAGGGTCCCGACATGGACAAGCTCGGAGCGCTCGTGCTGTCGCGCATCCAGGGCGTCGAGGGCATCACCCGCACCCTGACGTGCCCCATCGTGCGCATCTGAGGCGTGAAGAAGCTCGTCCTGCTCGCGGCGGTGCTGCTGGCTGCCTGCAGCCCGGGTCTCGGCGTCGACGCCTACCCGACCGAGCCGGGCACGTCCGTCGACTGCAAGGCGTTGTTCGCCGACGCCCCGCAGAAGGTCGCCGGTGAGGACTCGATTCTCGTCGAGGACGACAACGCCGTCGCGTGGGGCGCTCCGGCCATCATCTTGCGCTGCGGCGTCGAGGAGCCGGACGCGCTGACGGCCAGCTCGGCCTGCTACCCCGTCGACGACGTCGACTGGTTCGCCGAGACGACCGCCGACGGCTTCTTGTTCACCACGGTGGGCCGCGCGTACTTCGTCAGCGTCGAGGTGCCCAAGGCGTACGACCCGGCGTCCGACGCCCTGGCCGACGTGGCGACCGCCGTCAGGAAGCACGACCCGTCGGTCAAGCCCTGCGTGTGAGGCTCAGCGCAGGCCCGTCTCGCGCTGCAGGGCCAGCTGGATGAGCCGTTCGACCAGCTCCGGGTAGGGGACGCCGCTGGCCTCCCACAGGACCGGGAACATCGAGTACGGCGTGAACCCGGGCAGGGTGTTGATCTCGTTGATGACCAGACCCTCGTCGGTCCAGAAGAAGTCGACCCGGGCGAGCCCCTCGCAGCCGACGGCCTCGAACGCCTGGACGGCGTACGTGCGGATGCGCTCGCTGAGCGTCACCGGGATGTCGGCCGGGACGACGTTGAGGCTCGTGCCGTCGAGGTACTTGGCCTCGAAGTCGTAGAACTCGTGGTCCGACTCCTGCGCGACGGTGATCTCGCCGACGACGCTCGCGATCGGCTTGCCGTCCGGCTGCTGGATGACGGCGCACTCGAGCTCGCGCTTGCCACGTGCCGCCGACTCGACGATGACCTTGGGGTCGAAGTCGCGTGCCGTGAGGACGGCGCCGTCGAGCTCCTCCCACGTGTCGACCATCATGACGCCGGAGCTCGACCCGGCACGGGCCGGCTTGACGAACACCGGCAGGCCCAGCGCCCGGATGCGGGCCTCGACGCGTGCGCGGTCCTGCTTCCACTCCCAGGGGCGGATCGTGACGTACGGGATCTGCGGCAGGCCGGCGGCCGAGAAGACCGTCTTCGTGAAGGGCTTGTCCATGCTGACCGCGCTCGCCAGCACGCCGGCACCCACGTACCGGATGTCGGCCATCTCCAGGAGGCCCTGCAGCGTGCCGTCCTCGCCCCAGGGGCCGTGGAGCAGCGGGAACACCGCGTCGAAGTCGCGCAGTCGCTCCCAGACGAACGGCGGCATGTCGTCGCGCACCGACGGGAGCGTGCCGGCGTCGACGTCGCCCCACTCCGCGGTCTCCTCGACCCAGGCGCCGTCACGGGTGATGCCGACGGGCTGGACGTCGTACTTCTCGTCGTCGATCGCGGCGAGGACCTCGCGGGCGGTGAGGCATGACACCCCGTGCTCGCTGGAGCGTCCACCGAAGATGACGGCGAGACGGGGCTTGTCCTGGGACGAGGGGATGACCGGGCTCATTGCCGTTCACCCTATCGTTTGAGGTAGACCACGATCAGTGCACAATGGCCTGATGCATGGACACGAACTGTCGCCGTCGACCATTGCAGTCGGCGCCGGACGTCCGGACCGCGTTCCGGGGGGACCGCTCACCGCACCCATCACCCTCGCCAGTGCCCTCGTGCCCGGCGGAGCGTCGGAGTACGGACGCCAGGGCAACCCCACCTGGGACTCCTTCGAGACGGTGCTGGGCGCGCTCGAGGGTGGCCGGGCGCTGGCCTTCTCGTCCGGTGTGGCCGCCTCGGCGGCGCTGTTCGACCTGGTGCCGATGGGGGCCGTCGTCGTCGCACCGCGCCATGCCTACTACGGCACGATCGCGCAGCTCGTCGAGCGCGACCGCCGCGGCCAGGTGCAGCTGCGCCTGGTCGACATCGACAACACCCCGCAGGTCGTCGCCGCGTGCGAGGGCGCCGCGCTGGTCTGGATCGAGTCGCCGACCAATCCGGCCCTCGAGATCGCCGACATCGAGGTCATCGCCGCAGCGGCCACGCAGGCCGGTGCCGCCGTCGCGGTCGACAACACCTTCGCCACCCCCCTGCGCCAGCGACCGCTCGACCTCGGCGCCGACTTCGTCGTGCACTCGGCCTCGAAGCTGCTCGCGGGTCACAGCGACCTGATCCTCGGCGCGATCGTCACCAACGACGACCGCGCGTACACCGCGATCCAGAAGCGGCGCACCGTGCTGGGCGCGATCCCCGGTGCGATGGAGACCTGGCTGGCGGCGCGCGGCATCCGCACGCTCCACGTCCGCCTCGACCGTGCGGAGGCCAACGCCAAGGAGCTGCACCGGCGCCTGTCGGCCTCGCGGCACATCGTCTACAGCCGCTACCCCGGGTTCGGGACGATCATCGCCTTCGAGGTGGCCGGTGGCGCGGTCGTCGCGCAGAAGATGACCGAGCAGAGCGACATCATCACGTATGCCACGAGCCTCGGCGGGGTCGAGTCGACGTGGGAGCGCCGTCGGCGTCACCCCGGCGAGCCGCAGTCCGTCCCCGAAGGGCTGATCCGCCTCTCCGTCGGCATCGAGGACGTCGAGGACCTCTGGCTCGACATCCAGAACGTCCTCGCCGCCGTCCAGTAACCCGACCCACCCAATCCGCGAGTGGTGCGCCCTGGACGTTCTGGGACGGCGTGTCTGTCCGACCCGCACCGCTCGGCGCCGTCTTCGCACCGCTCGGCGAGCTGCAGCTAGACCGTCTCGGGCTTCGCCGTGCGGGAGATGAGCCGCTGCACGAGCTCGTCGGGGCTCAGCTCACCCGCGATGAGAGCGGCCACGTGCTCGACGATCGGCATCTCGACGCCGTTGAGCTTCGCCAGCTCGCTGACCGACCGGCACGACTTGACGCCCTCGGCCACCTGACGCGTCTGCGCCGTGACCTCCTCGACGCTCATGCCCTCTCCGAGCTTCTCGCCGAACGTCCGGTTGCGCGACAGCGGTGACGAGCACGTGGCGACCAGGTCACCCATGCCGGCGAGACCCATGAACGTGACGGGATCGGCGCCGATCGCCGCGCCGAGGCGGGCCGTCTCGGCGAGGCCACGCGTGATGACGGACGCCTTGGTGTTGTCGCCGAAGCCGAGTCCGACGCACACGCCGACCGCGAGGCCGATGATGTTCTTGGCCGTGCCCGCGAGCTCGCAGCCGATGACGTCCGTCATCGAGTAGGGACGGAACGCCGCCGAGTGCATGAGCTTCTGGAGGCGCTCCGCGACGGCCTGGTCGGCACATGCCACGACACTGGCCGCCGGCTCCCGGTTGGCGATCTCACGCGCCAGGTTGGGGCCCGAGACGACGGCGATCCGCTCGGGACCGGCACCGGTCACCTCGGCGATGACCTCGCTCATGCGCTGGTGGGTGCCGAGCTCGATGCCCTTCATGAGGCTGACCATGACGGCGTCCGCCGGGATGTGCGCGCTCCATGCCTCGAGGTTGGAGCGCAGCTGCTGCGACGGGACCGCCAGGACGACGACCTCCGCACCGTCGAGCGCGTCCGCCGGGTCGTGCGTCGCGGTGATCGTGTCGGGCAGCTCGATGCCGGGCAGGTACTCGGCGTTCTCGTGCTTGGCGTTGATCGCGTCGCAGAGCTCCTCGCGACGACCCCACAGCCGGACGTCGTTGCCGGCGTCAGCCAGCACCAGGGCAAAGGCGGTTCCCCAGGATCCCGCACCCATCACGGCTGTCTGCGCCATTCACGATTCCCATCTGTCGGTCGTTCACTGCTGGTGCTTGGTCGGGTTGTATGTGCTCCGTGGCTTCTTCAGGGAGTGCACGTCGATCCTCGGGGTCGACGGCAGCTCACCGCGCACCTCGGACATCATGGCAGTCAGGACGTCCATGAGCCGGTTGGTGGCCTCGCGGAGCAGCGGCTCGGTCAGCTCGCGTCCCTCGAAGTCGGACAGGTCGAGCGGGTCGCCGACGCGGACGTGGATGGTCTTGCGCGGGAAGATCCTGGGCTTCTTGGTGTACGGCCACAAGATCTCCTGCGGTCCCCACTGCATGACCGGGATCAACGGCCGGCCGGTGGCGAGCGCCACGCGGACGGCTCCCGTGCGCCCGGTCATGGGCCACGCCGCCGGGTCACGGGTGATGGTGCCCTCGGGGTAGATCGTGACGACGCTGCCCCCCTCGACGGCGGCGATCGCCGCGCGCAGCGACTCCGCGGCCCCCTCGGTGCTGCGGAAGACCGGGATCTGCTCGGCGTCGTGCATGATCCGGCCGCCGAGCGGGAGGCTCATCAGCGTGTCCTTCGCGAGGAACCGCGGCGAGATGCCCTGGTCGACCATGAAGTGCGAGATCAGGAACGGGTCGAGGTGGGAGATGTGGTTCGGCGCCAGGACGAACCCGCCCTCCGGCAGCTTCTCCTGTCCCTGCCAGTCACGCTTGGTCAGCAGCATCAGCAGCGGGCGCAGGAAGAACACGATGACGCGCATCGTCCTCGGGAAATGGCGGCGTTGCATGAGGCCGAGCCTAAACCGTGACGGCATGGCTAGGGTGAAGGCCATGCAGGGCACCGTGGCGAGCTTCGACGAGACGACCCGGTCGGGCCATCTCCTGACCGACGACGGGATGCCGTTGGACTACCCGGCGGAGTCGCTCGCCGACCACATCCGCCACCTGCGGGTGGGCCAGAGGGTGTTCGTCGAGATGTCCGATGACGCCGTGACGTCCGTCAGGATCTGGCAGTGACGCCGTTCAGAGGGTGACGGGCTTGAAGCTGGGGCGCTTCGCCTCGTACGTCACGATGTCCTCTTCGTGGCTCAGCGTGATGCCGACGTCGTCCAGGCCCTCGAGCAGGCGCCAGCGGGTGTAGTCGTCGATCGTGAACGAGTCCTCGATCGCGTCGACTCCCGCGCCGGCCTTGACGGTCCGCGACTCCAGGTCGAGCGTGATCGTCGCTCCCGGGTTGTCGTCGAGGTGGTCCCACAGCCGCTGGACGACCTTCTCGTCGACCTCGGCGGCGAGGAAGCCGGACTTGCCGGAGTTGCCGCGGAAGATGTCGGCGAAGCGGGGCGAGATGACGGCCTTGAAGCCGAAGTTCTGCAGTGCCCAGACGGCGTGCTCGCGCGAGGAGCCGGTGCCGAAGTCGGGCCCGGCGACGAGCACCGTCGCCTGCGCGTAGACCGGGCGGTTCAGGACGAAGTCCGGGTCCTTGCGCCACGCCTCGAAGAGCCCGTCCTCGAAGCCGTTGCGCGTGACCTTCTTGAGCCAGTGCGCCGGGATGATCTGGTCGGTGTCGACGTTGCTGCGACGCAGGGGGACGCCGATGCCGGTGTGGGTGCTGAACTTCTCCATGTCAGGCTCCTGCCTTCTCGAGCTGGGCGATGTCGGCAGGCCCGGCCAGGTGGCCGAGGATGCCGGTCGCGACGGCGACGTCGGGCGAGACGAGGTGCGTCCGACCACCCTTGCCCTGGCGTCCCTCGAAGTTGCGGTTGGACGTCGACGCGGCCCGCTCGCCGACCATGAGCTGGTCGGGGTTCATGCCGAGGCACATCGAGCATCCGGCGCCACGCCACTCTGCGCCGGCCTCCTTGAAGATGACGTCGAGGCCCTCCTGCTCGGCCTGGAGACGGACGCGGACGGAGCCCGGCACGACCAGGATGCGGGTGTCGGCGGCGACCTTGTGCCCCTCGAGCAGGCTCGCGGCGACGCGGAGGTCCTCGATGCGTCCGTTGGTGCAGGACCCGATGAACACCGTGTCGACCTTGATGTCCTTCATCGGAGTGCCTGCCTCGAGGCCCATGTAGCGCAGGGCGTTCTCGGCGGCGATGCGCTCGTTGTCGTCCTCGAACGATGCCGGGTCGGGCACGTTGCCCGACAGCGGGACGCCCTGGCCGGGGTTGGTGCCCCACGTGACGAACGGGGTGATGGTGCTGGCGTCGATGCGGATGACCTTGTCGAACTCGGCGTCGTCGTCGGTGACCAGGCTGTCCCAGTGGGCGACGGCGGCGTCCCAGTCGGCGCCGGTCGGGGCCGACGGGCGTCCCTCGAGGTAGTCGTACGTGGTCTGGTCGGGCGCGATGAGGCCGGCCTTCGCGCCCCACTCGATCGACATGTTGCAGATCGTCATGCGGGCTTCCATCGACAGCTTGCGGATGGCCTCGCCGCGGTACTCCACGATGTAGCCCTGCCCGCCGCCGGTGGTCTCCTGCGTGATGAGCGCCAGGATCAGGTCCTTGGCCGTCGATCCGGCCGGCAGCTCGCCGTCGACCTCGACGGCCATCATCTTCGGCCGGGCCTGCGACAGCGACTGCGTGGCCATGACGTGCTCGACCTCGGACGTGCCGATGCCGAACGCGATCGAGCCGAACGCGCCGTGCGTCGCGGTGTGCGAGTCGCCGCAGACGATCGTCATGCCGGGCTGGGTCAGGCCCAGCTGCGGGCCGATGATGTGCACGATGCCCTGGTCGATGTCGCCCATGGGGTGCAGGCGGACGCCGAACTCCTCGCAGTTGCGGCGCAGCGTCTCGACCTGCGTGCGCGACACGAGGTCGGCGATCGGCTTGTCGAGATCGGTCGTCGGGATGTTGTGGTCCTCGGTCGCCAGGGTCAGATCCGGACGGCGCAGCCGGCGGCCGGCGAGCCGCAGCCCGTCGAAGGCCTGCGGGCTGGTGACCTCGTGGATGAGGTGGAGGTCGATGTACAGAAGATCGGGCTCACCCGCGTGCGACCGGACGATGTGCTCGTCCCAGACCTTCTCGGCAAGAGTCTTGCCCATGATGCTCTCCTCATCCCCTGCCTCGGCAGGACCCTGCGGTTCCAGGACGCTGTTGTCACGTAGTTGCGTCTCACAATGCGATACGGCAGTATCAAGACATGGACAACTCTAGCGGAGTCGGCGTTCTCGACAAAGCCGCAATGGTGCTTGCTGCTCTGGAGCCCGGCCCGGCGACCCTGGCCGGACTCGTCGCGAGCACCGGTCTTGCCCGGCCGACCGCGCATCGCCTGGCCGTGGCCCTCGAACATCATCGGCTCGTCGCCCGCGACATGCAAGGACGCTTCATCCTCGGACCGCGCCTCGGCGAGCTCGCCGCTGCCGCCGGTGAGGATCGCCTCCTGGCCGCGGCCGGGCCCGTCCTGGCCCGACTCCGAGACATCACCGGTGAGTCCGCCCAGCTGTTCCGCCGCCAGGGCGACTTCCGCGTGTGCGTGGCGGCCGCCGATCGTCCGACCGGCCTGCGCGACTCCATCCCCGTCGGCGGCCAGCTCACGATGGCCGCGGGGTCCGCGGCACAGATCCTGCTGTCGTGGGAGGACCCGGAGCGGATGAACAAGGGCCTGCTCAAGGCGACGTTCTCCGCGGCCGAGCTGTCGGCCGTCCGGCGGCGTGGCTGGGCGCAGAGCGTCGGCGAGCGCGAGAACGGTGTCGGGTCGGTGTCGGCGCCGGTCCGCTCCCCCTCCGGCAAGGTCGTCGCCGCCGTGTCGGTGTCGGGGCCGCTGGAGCGGCTGACCCGTCAGCCCGGACGCATGCACGCCCCCGCCGTCGTCGCGGCCGCCGAACGGCTCTCCCAGAGCCTCCGCCGCTCCTCCTGACCCGGGACGTCATACCGGGCGGAGTCCCTGCCCTACGCGCGGTATGACGTCCCCCGTGCCACCCCGGGGACGTCATACCGGGCGGAGTCCCTACGCCTCGCGCGGGATGACGTCCCACCCGGCGGGGTCGCTCCAGCCTCCCGCGACGAGTGCGCGCCGCAGCTGGTCGAAGAAGGCGTCCGGCTCCAGGCGCAGACCCAGCACCGGCAGGCGCAGCACGACCTCGCCTCCCAGCGCGATCTCGTTGTGGCGGACGGCGTCCCCCACCACCGCGGGAACCGCCAGATGGTGGATGCCGTCGACCTCCAGCACCACCCCGTAGCGGGCCCAACGTGCATCGAGGAAGTAGGTGCCGGCCGGCGTTCGGCGAACCACCTGGCGATCCGGCAGCGGCAGGCCGCGGCGACGGCACTCGCGCACCAGGTCGAGCTCGCCCATCGATTCCGAACCGCCCATGGCGTCCAGCACGAATCGCTCGACGAGCTTGCGTCGCTTGTCGCGGCGGACACGCAACAGCTCCCTGCCGATGTCCTCAGCGGATGCGATGCCCTGCTGGACGGTCATCGCGATGATCGTCGCCGCCTCACGATCCGACCTCGCCCACAAGGCTCCCCGCACCGCGGCGATCTCAGGACGTACCCGCCGCGGACCGGGACCCTCGAACATGTCCTCCGGCGTGAGTCGGCGGGTCTGTCGGACGTCGATCGCCCTCGACCGGTGGACCTTGGCTCCCCGCGGGACCGAGACCCTGATGCGGTCGACGGTGAAGCCCGTCATGCCGTGAGCGATCAGCGCGCTGGTGCCGTCGAGGACGCTGCGCGAGCCACCTTCGAACGTCGCGGCCCACGTCAGGGCCCGTTGGTCCAGCGACCCGGTGTGGATCGCCACCGTCTGACGCCAGTGCGCCTTCCAGCGTCCCGCTGCGACCTCCGACCGAGTGCGCCACCGCGGCACGCCGAGCGAGATGAGCTGTCGTCGGGAGATGATTCCGCCTTGTCGTCTCGCCAGCTGCACAGCACCGCGCACGACGTCATCCCGAGCGGCTCGCCTGCTGGACGGCGGGGATGACGTCCAGCGGTTGCTAGGCCGCGAGGTCATCCGGAGCGACGATGTTCAGGACGTGGTCGTCGGCCACGAACATGGACCAGCGCTTGATACCGGCTCTGTCAGCCGCGCGATTGAGCGCCAGCACCCACTCGAGATCCGTGCTGCGGGTGCCGCCTGTCGTGGGTCTGGCCCACAGCATCGCGCACGATCCTGCGGGATCGACGTCGTCAAGAGCCTCGTGCAACCGGTCGAGCAGGCGCCGGACCATCCGCCGATCCGGACGTCGCGGGCACTCGGCGACGTTGATGATCGATCGGTCGACCTGGCCGTGGCGGTCGACGAGCAGGACGAAGAGCTGGCGTGAGCCGAATCCGAGAGGTTCGATCAGGCGACGCCAGCAGGCGTCAAGATCTGCCGTGGTCTGGATCGTGCCGTGTGAGGAGTCCATGGGCCACGATCACCGCACGGTCGTCCCTGCGTCGAGCGCCGTGTCCACAGGCCCGGGACGTCATACCGGGTGAACGTCACACGGTTCGCTCGGTATGACGTCCCGGCGGGGTCAGGCGAGGGCGGCGACGAGCTGTTCCTTGCGCATGCGGGAGTAGCCGGGGACGCCCTTCTCCCGCGCGGCGGCACGCAGCTGGGCCACGGTCAGCTCGCTGGCGGGGGCCTCGTCCACCGGGACGACCTGGACCGGAGCAGCCGTGGGTGCCGGCTCGGCGGCCGGCGCCTCGTCCGCCGGGACGACCGTGGCCTTGGTCTTCTTGACCTTGGCCGTGCCACCGTCCTTGGCCTTCTTGGCGGACTTCACCGCACCGGCGCGCAGCTTCTTGACCTCGGCCTTGAAGCCGTCGGCCTTCTTCTCCAGCTTCGCGACGTTCTTGTGCAGCGCACCCACGGTCGCCTCGAGCTTCTTGATGGTCGCCCGCGCGGCGGCCAGCTCGGCATCTGCCGCGGACGAGGCGGACTTCTTCTTGCCCGACTTGCTCACCTTGGGCGGCTTGATCTTCTTGGTGGACGTGGACTTCGCGGCCATGACTCTCCTCGGCAGTGACATCAGTGCACCCGGATCATGACATCTCGAGATGAACAGACTCAGATCAGCGCGTCGAGCAGCTGTTCCTTGCGCATGCGCCCGTAGCCGGGAACACCCTGCTCCTTGGCGGCGGCACGGAGGCGGGCGACCGTCCACGACGACTGTGGCAGCTCGGGCGCGTCCTTGAGGGCCAGCGGCTCGGCCCGCGGATGATCGTCACGGGCGTGGTCGGCGATCGTCTGCTGGACCTTCCTCTCGGCCTTGGCGGCGGCCCGGTCCTTGGCGACGGCCGCAGCGTCGGCGAGCGCCTTCTCCGCCATCGCCGTGACCTCCTTGAGCCGTGACTTGCGCTTGGCGGCCTTCTTCTTCCAGGTGTCGACCTGCCCCTCGAGCATCTCGACGCGCGCCCTCAGGGCGGTGACCTGTGCCGTCAGCTCCTCGACCGTCGCGCTGGCGATGGCCAGCTGCCCGTCGGTCTTGCTGACCGAGCCGTGCTTCCTGTCCAACAGGGCCATGCAGTCCTCCATCCGGTGCGTCCGTTGCCAGCATCATCGCTGATGGCGGTGAACAGCACCCGATCTTTGCTCAGAACAGGCCCGGTCGCTCGAGGTCGAGCAGCGTCTTCTTGCGCTCCAGGCCACCCGCGTACCCGGTCAGCGATCCGTCCGCCCCGATGACCCGATGGCACGGGACGACGATCGGGATGGGGTTGGCGCCGTTGGCCGCGCCGACCGCCCGGGAGATGCCGGGCTCGTACCCGAGGCGCCGGGCGATGTCGCCGTAGCTCGCGGTCTCGCCGTACGGGATGCGCTGCAGCTCCGACCACACCTTCTTCTGGAACTCGGTGCCGTCACTCGCGAGGGGCAGGTCGAACTCCGTCCGCTCGCCCGCGAAGTACTCGCGCAGCTGCTGCTCCGCACCGTCGAGGAGCGGGTCGGCCCGCTTCGAGCCTCGTGGGCTGTCGGCGCCGAAGTCGATCGCGGTGACGAGTCCGGCCGAGCCGTGGATCCGGAGGCCGCCGATCGGTGAGTCGATCCATCGGGTGGAGGTCATGCTGGTGTCCTTTCGAAGGCGGAGGTGGCGCGCCACAGGTGCATGCCTGCGTACGAGCGCCACGGACGCCACCGTTCGGTGTCGTCGGGGGTGATGCCGCGACGATCGAGCTCGCGCCGCAGCACGAGATCGGTCGTGAGGAGGACGTCGGGGTGGGCCAGGGCCCGCATGACGACGTAGTCGGCGGTCCACGGCCCGATGCCGCGCATCGCGAGCAGCTGCTCGCGGACGGCGTCGCGGTCGCCGCCGGCCTCGAGCTCGAGCTTGCCGTCGGCGACGGCCTGTGCGAGGTCGACGATCGTGCGGGCGCGGGCGTGCGGCATGCCCATGTCGGTGGGATCGGCCTCGGCGAAGGCCTCGGGCGCCGGGAACGCGTGGGTGAGGCCATGTGCCGACGCGAGGGCGAAATCGACCGGCGTCCCCTTGGTCGGGACATGGCGCCCGAGGACGGTGTTGGCGCCGGCGACGGAGACCTGCTGGCCGACGATCGTCCGCACCGCCACCTCGAAGCCGTCGACGTGCGACGGGACCCGCAGCCCCGGGGCCGCGGCGACGAGCTCACGGAGGACGTCATCAGCGCCGAGCACCGTGTCGATCGCGACGGGGTCGGCATCGAGATCGAGCATGCGCCGGGCCCGGCCGATCGCGACGGCGGTGTCGCGCAGATCGGCCAGCTCCAGCTCGCACGTGACGTGGTCGTCGTGGAGGGTCAGCGCCATGACCCCGAGGCCGTGCGGCAGACGCAGCACCCGCACGTAGGTCGTGCCGTCGATCGTCTCAACCCCCGGCAGGACGTGCGCCGCGAGGAAGTCGAGCAGCGCCGCCGCATGGAACGGCTGCCGGACGGCGAGGCGCACCGTCACTCGTCCGGTGGGGGTGCCGCGGCGGCGTCCGCGCATCTCGGTCGGCGTCATCGCGTACGTCTGACGGACCGAGTCGTTGAACTGCCGGATCGACGCGAAACCTGCGGCGAACGCGATGTCGGACATCGGCATGTCGGTGGTCTCGATCAGCACCCGTGCGGCGTGCGACCGGTTGCTGCGCGCCAGGGCGAGCGGACCCGCACCGAGCTCCTGGGTCAGCATGCGGGTGACGTGGCGCTGGCTGTAGCCGAGCCGGCTCGAGAGTCCTTCGACGCCCTCGCGCTCGACGACGCCGTCGCCGATGAGCTGCATCGCACGACCCACGGCGTCCGCCCTCGTGTTCCACTCCGGGGAGCCCGGCGTCGTGTCGGGCCGGCACCGGCGGCAGGCGCGAAAGCCCGCGTCCTGGGCCGACGCGGCCGTGGCGTGGAACTCCACATTGCCCGGCTTCGGGGTGACGGCCGGGCACGACGGACGGCAATAGATGCCGGTCGTCCGCACCGCGGTGTAGAAGACCCCGTCGAACCGGGAGTCCCGGGCCTGGACGGCGCGGAAGCAGCTCTCGTGGTCGGTGATCATGCGTCCATCATGCCGCGCTCCACCGACACTTACTGGCGGATAACGGACATGGACGCGTGAGGCGTCAGGACGCCGGCAGCTCCGGAAGGGCGACGTCGCGCAGCCACGTGTCGAACAGCGTCCCGACGGACGCCCCGCACAGCTCCGCGGCAACTGCGACGAACTCCTCCGTGGCCACCGACGCTCCCCCGTACCGCGTGGTCCACGTGCGGAGCAGCGCGAAGAACGACTCGTCGCCGACCGTCAGCCGCAGGGCGTGCAGCAGCAGCGCACCACGCTTGTAGACGCGGTCGTCGAACATCAGGTCGGGACCCGGATCGCCCAGCACGAGATCCTGCGGGAGCTGGTCGAGCCGCTGCCAGTGCTCCTCGGCCTGCTCGTCGGCCGTCGGCCCGCCGGTCTCCTCCGACCACAGCCACTCGGCGTAGCAGGCGAAGCCCTCGTGCAACCAGATGTCGCGCCAGTGCGCCAGCGTCACGCTGTTGCCGAACCACTGGTGCGCGAGCTCGTGGGCGATGAGCCGCTGGTGCTCCCAGTCCTGCGTCGCGAAATTGGCGCCGAACACCGACAGCCCCTGTGCCTCCAGGGGGATCTCGAGCTCGTCCTCGGTCACGACGGCCGTGTAGGACGCGAACGGGTAGGCGCCGAACAGCCGGACGAACAGGTCCATCATGTCGTCCTGCCGCTCGAACGCCGGCACGCACGTCGACCCGGTCCCGATCGGGAAGACCGTGCGGATCGGCACCGGTCCCCTCGTCTCGACGGTCTCGTAGCGGCCGATCTGGACCGTCGCGAGATATGTCGCCATCGGAGCGCTCTCGGAGTACGTCCAGACCACCGAGCCGGCGCGGCGCCGCTGGCTGTCGAGGACGCCGTTGGCCACCACGACGTAGCCGACGGGGGCCGTGAGCTCGAGGTCGTACGTCGCCTTGTTGGACGGCCGGTCGTTGCACGGGAACCAGGACGGCGCACCGTGTGGCTGGGACGCCACGATGACTCCGTCGGTGAGCTCCTCCCAGCCCGCGTCACCGTCGAGCCCGGGCATCGGACGCGGCGCGCCGGCGTAGACGACGACCACGGTGAAGCCGTCGTCGGCGGCGATCGTCGCCTTCGGCCTGACCACGAGGCGGTCCTTGTGGTGCGAGTACTTCGCGGGCGGCGCGCCGTCCACGGTCACCCGCGACACCCGGAGGTGGTGGAGGTCGAGCTCGAAGCGGTCGAGGTCCTCCAGCGCCGTGGCCGTGATGACGGCTCGTCCCCGCAGCTGGTTGGACTCGACGTCGTAGTCGAGCTCGAGCTCGTAGTGGTCGACGTCGAACGAGTGGTCGCCGTGACCCGGGACGTACGGGTCGCTCGTGACGTCCTTGGCAGCGGTCGACTTCACGAGGCGGTGTCGTCCTCGACCCACGGGCCGATGGGGTTGCCGATCCAGCGGGTCCTGCGTGGGACCGACTCCCCGCGCATCACGAGCGACACGGGGCCGATCGTGGCGTGCGAGCCCAGGCTCGCGGCCGGAAGGATGACTCCGTGCGGCCCGAGGGTCGATCCTGCTTCGAGAGTCACCGTGTCCATGCTGAGTATCCGATCATGGAACAGGTGGGTCTGCACCACGCAGCCCCGGTTGACGGTGCTGCCGTCCCCGAGGACGATCAGGTCCGCCTCGGGGAGCCAGTACGTCTCGCACCACACGCCGCGTCCCACCCGCGCGCCCAGCAGGCGCAGCCAGAGGTTGAGGACGGGGGTCCCGGACGCGCTGCGGGCGACCCAGGGCGCCCCGAGAAGCTCGACGAACGTGTCGGCCAGCTCGTTGCGCCACACGAGCGAGCTCCACAGCGGGTGGTCCCCGGCCCGGATGCGACCGACGAGGACCCACTTGGCGGCGGCCGTGACGATCGCCGCCACGGCGCCGACGGCGATCAGGACGACCCCCGAGACCAGGGCCGCTGCCCACCAGCCCCACCGGTCGGCCACGAGCAGCAGCACCGAGACGGCGCTGAGGGCCATCAGCCCGCCGACGATCATCGGCACGAGCCGCGCGAGCTCGATCGCGGCCCGTGCCACCCGGAGCCGGCGGGACGGCTCGTGGGTCCGCGACACGTCCGCGTCGCCCGCCGTACGGCGCAGCTTCTGCGGCGGGCTGCCCAGCCACGACGTGCCGGCCTTCGCCTTGGCGCGCTGAGGCGCCGCCGAGAGCACGGCGACGAGCCCGCCCTTGGGGACCTTGCGCCCCGGCGCGGTCATGCCGGAGTTGCCGACGAAGGCCTGCCGGCCGATCTTCACCTGCTCGACACGCAGCCATCCGCCGCCCAGCTCGTACATGCCCAGCATCGTGTCGTCGGCCAGGAACGCCCCGTGGTTGACCGTGGTGAGCGCGGGGAGCATCAGGACGGTCGATGCCTCGACACCGTCGCCGATCCGCGCCCCGAGCATGCGCAGCCACACGGGTGTCAGGGTGCTGGAGTACAGCGGGAACAGCCAGGTGCGGGCCTCGTCCATGACGCGGAACACCGACCACGCCTGCCAGCCACGCAGGCTGTGGACGGCGTACGTCCCGCTCGTGAGCCCGACCGACTGCACGCGGACGAACACCAGCACGAGCAGCGCGAGCACGAGGTACGCGACCACCACCCCGAGCGGCGCCAGGACGACGAGTCGCACCACGGCGTCTCGCAGGCCGTCGGCGGGCTCCGCGAACGTCAGGACGACGAGGCCCGCCACGACCACGGCGATGACCGGCAGGGCCGCGAGGAGCGTCGCCACCACGCCGTAGGCGACGGTCCAGCGGCGGTGCCGATCGGCCCGCTTGCTGGTCTGCGGCCCGCGCGCGGTGCCGTTGCCCCGGGCCGGCGCACCCGACCAGTACTCGCCGGCGGGGACGTCGCCGAACACCGCCGAGCCCGCGCCGATCTCGGCGCCCGCCCCGACCGTCGACCCGGGACCGAGCAGGCTCCGGACGCCGATGCGGGCATCGGCACCGATGCTGATCTCACCGAGGTGAAGCGTGTCGCCGTCGAGCCAGTGCCCCGTCAGATCGACCTCAGGCTCGATCGACGCCCCGGGGGCGACCGACAGCATCCCCGTGATCGGCGGCAACGAGTGCAGGTCGACGTCCTTCGCGACCCGCGCACCGAGCGCTCGCGCGTACACGACCAGCAGGGACGCCCCGGAGAGCGAGCCGGCGCGCAGCTCGTCGGCCACGTGCTCGGCCAGCCAGAGCCGCAAATGCACCCGACCGCCGCGTGGATACGCACCCGGGGTGATGCCGCGCAGCAGCAGGCGCGCGCTCGTCGCCGCCAGCACCATCCGGCCGGGCGGGGCGACGAGCAGCAACCAGCCGACGACGATCCACGCCCAGGGCACCTGCGGCAGCCACGGCCAGTCGACCAAGGAGTCCGCGACACGGCTGCCGGCTGCTGCCCACGTCGACCAGCGCAGCCCCGAGATGGTGCGCAGGGGGATCGTGAGCAGGACCTGCGCCGCCTGGGTCCTCAGGGCGACGGGACGGACGGAGTCGTTGCGGCGCGACTGCCCCGTCGACATCGCGTCGAGCGTCGCCGACAGGCCCGCGACGCTCGAGCTGGCGTAGACGTCGGCGACGGTGACCTCGGGGAACTGCTCGCGCAGGCGTCCGACGAGCTGCGCGGCGCTGAGACTGCCACCGCCCAGCACGAAGAAGTCGTCGGCGGGACTCGTCACGACCGCTCCGAGCAGCTCGAGCCAGATCTGCTTCAGCCACGCGCCGGTGCCGTCCAGCTCGGCCTCCGGACCGGCCGAGCCGATGCTCGGCAGGGGCCACGGCAGCGCGTCGCGGTCGATCTTGCCGGACGTGCGGGTGGGCAGGGAGTCGAGCCGGCCCAGCCGTGGCACGAGGGCCTCGGGCATCTGCCGGCGCAGGACGTCGAGCGACGCAGCCTGGTCGAACGACTCGTCGGTGGCGACGTATCCCACGAGAATCCGGTTGCCGGCGTCGGTCGTCCGGATCGCGGCCGCCGCGGCGATGACACCGGGCAGGCCCAGCAGCGCGCTGTCGATCTCGCCGAGCTCGATCCGGCGTCCGCCGATCTTGATCTGCTCGTCCGCACGCCCCACGAACAGCAGGCCCGCCTCGTCGTACGTCACGAGGTCGCCGCTGCGGTACGCCCGCTCCCAGCCCAGGGACGGCATCGGCGCGTACTTCTCGGCGTCCTTGGCGGGATCGAGGTAGCGGGCGAGCCCGACGCCGCCGATGATCAGCTCGCCGGACTCCCCCGGCCGCACATGCGCACCGTCGGCGTCCACGACCGCGAGGTCCCAGCCGGCGAGCGGCAGCCCGATCCGCACCGGTTCGCCGGGGCTCAGCTGCGCGGCGCAGGCCACGACGGTGGCCTCGGTCGGGCCGTAGGTGTTCCAGACCTCCCGGTCCGGCCCCGCCAGCCGGTCGCCGATCTCCGGTGGGCACGCCTCTCCGCCCACGATCAGCAGGCGGACGTCGTCGAGCACGCCTGCCGGCCACAGCGACACGAGCGTGGGCACGGTCGACACCACGGTGATGCCGTTGGCGATCATCCACGGCCCGAGGTCGGCGCCGCTCTTGACCAGCGATCGCGGAGCCGGCACCAGGCACGCGCCGTTGCGCCAGGCGAGCCACATCTCCTCGCACGAGGCGTCGAAGGCGACCGACAGCCCGGCCATGACGCGGTCGCCGGGGCCGAGTGGCCCGTCCTGCAGGAACAGCGCCGCCTCGGCGTCGACGAACGCCGCGGCCGACCGGTGCGTGACGGCCACGCCCTTGGGCGTCCCGGTCGAGCCGGACGTGAAGATGACCCACGCGTCGTCCGTCGGCAACGGGACGTCGTCGATGCCGGCCGCGCTCCCTGCACGGCGGGGCGAGACCACGAGCTCGTTGCCGACCACCGCGACGACGTCGGCCTCGCCGAACACGGTGCGCGCTCTCGAGTCCGGGTCGTCGACGTCGACCGGCACGTACGCGGCTCCTGCGAACAGGATGCCCATGATCGCGACGTAGAGGTCGAGCGTGCCCGAGTCGACGCGGATGCCGACCTTGTCACCGCGGCCCACACCGTGCTCCCGCAGAACGGATGCGAAGGCGTCAGCGGCGTCGCAGAACTCCTCGTACGTGAGGACGCTCGACCCGTTGTCGAGTGCCGGCGCGTCAGGAACCTCCAGCGCCGCCTGGCGCACGATGTCGACGAGGGTCCGGACGGGCGGGGCGTCCGCGAGCCGCGACAGCGGGGAGGAATCGTCGGGAACGGGCGAGATCTGGTCCGGTCCATCCACGTCCTCATGGTGACGCAGGCACGTGAACGTCCGGTGAACGGCGGATCGTCGCACGCGCCCGAGTGGTGCGAAGCCGTCGCCGAGTGGTGCGCACTGGTCAGACACGCCGTCCCACAAAGGCCAAGAGGCACCACTCGCGGGAAGGGGGTGGGGTGGGGGGGGTGGGAGGGACGACAAGACCCCCTGACCGGCATCTCTGCTGGTCAGGGGGTCTTTCCATGGTAGCCCCGACGGGATTCGAACCCGCGCTACCGCCTTGAGAGGGCGACGTGCTAGGCCGCTACACAACGGGGCCATGGGTGGTCTTGACGACCGTGAGAACCCTACCAAAGGCCGCTGGAGAGCGGCCACGAGGGTTTCGCTGGGATACTAGGACTCGAACCTAGAACGACGGTACCAGAAACCGCTGTGTTGCCAATTACACCATATCCCAATGGCTGCGGACGCTGTCCGAACCGAGGTCAGACTTTACCCGACGGTGCACCCGCGGCCCAAACCGGCCTCACCCCAGGGCGGCATCCAGTCGCGCGATGGTCTTGCGATGACCCAGCAGCTCGAGCGACTCGAACAGCGGCGGGGAGATCCGGCTGCCCGTCACCGCAACCCGAACCGGCCCGAACGCCAGGCGCGGCTTGAGGCCGAGACCGTCGATGAGGGTCAGCCGGAGGGCGCCCTCGATCGTCCCGGTCGTCCACTCGGCGGTGCCGGGAATGGCGTCGAGCGCGTCGCGGGCCGCCCGGACGACCTCGAGGCCCGCCTCGTCGAGGTTCTTGGCCGCATCGGCCTCGTCGACCGTGAACTCGTCGTCGGACACGAACAGGAACCGCAGCATGTCGACGGCCTCGGTCAGCAGCGTGATGCGCTCGTGCACCAGCGGCGTCGCGGCGGCCAGGATGCCCAGGTGGGTCTCCGTGGGCGTCTCGCCGATCAGGCCGGCGTCCTGGAAGTAGGGCACGAGCCGGTTGCGGAGCTCCAGCTCGGGCAGCAGCCGGATGTGCGAGCCGTTGATCGCCTCGGCCTTCTTGATGTCGAAGCGCGCCGGGTTGGGGTTGACCCGTCCGACCTCGAACGCCTCGACCATCTCGGGGATGCTGAAGACGTCGCGGTCCTCGGCGATCGACCAGCCCAGCAGGGCCATGTAGTTGAGCAGCGCCTCGGGCAGGAAGCCCTTGGGCTTGTAGTCGAGCAGGTTGGACTCCGGATCGCGCTTGGAGAGCTTGCGGTTGCCCTCGCCCAGGACGAACGGCAGGTGGCCGAACTCGGGCGTGAAGCCACCGCCGATGCCGATCTCGGCGAACGCCTCGTACAACGCGATCTGCCGCGGCGTGGAGCTGAGCAGGTCCTCGCCGCGCAGGACGTGGGTGATGCCCATCATGGCGTCGTCGGTGGGGTTCGTCAGCGTGTACAGCGGCTGCCCGTTGGCGCGGACGATGACGTAGTCCTGCACGTTCGCGGAGTCGAACGTGATCTCGCCGCGGACGAGGTCGTTGAACGTGTAGGTGCGCTCGGGCATCTTGAAGCGGATGACGGGCTCGCGACCCTCGGCCTCGTAGGCCGCGATCTGCTCGGGCGTGAGGTCGCGGTGCAGGCCGTCGTAGCCACTGGGCTTGCCGGCGGCACGCGCCGCGTTGCGGCGAGCCTCCAGCTCCTCCGCGGAGTCGTACGCCTTGTAGGCGAACCCCGCGTCGAGCAGCCGCTGCGCCACGTCGGCGTAGATGTCCATGCGCTCGGACTGGCGGTACGGGCCGTGCGGCCCGCCGACCTCGGGGCCCTCGTCCCAGTCGAGGCCCAGCCAGTGCATGACCTCGACGAGGAGCGCGTACGACTCCTCGTTGTCGCGGGACGTGTCGGTGTCCTCGATGCGGAAGACGAACTTCCCGCCGTTGTGCCGGGCGAAGGCCCAGCTGAACAGCGCCGTGCGGGCCATGCCGACGTGCGGGTTGCCGGTCGGCGACGGGCAGAAGCGGGCGACGACGGGGCGGGCGCCGGTCGTGGTTGTCGAGATGTCAGTCATTGCGGGAGACCACCGAGTTCGTGAGGGTGCCGATGCCCTCGACCGACACGCTGACCTCGTCGCCGACCACCATGGGGCCGACGCCGTCGGGCGTGCCGGTGAGGATGACGTCACCGGGGAGAAGGGTCATGAAGGACGAGACGTACGCGATGATGTCGGGCACCGAGAAGACCATGTCGGACGTGCGACCGTCCTGCTTGATGTCATCGTTGAGCCGGGTCGTGACGGCCACGTCGCCCGGATCGAAGTCGGTCTCGATCCAGGGCCCCAGGGGGCAGAACGTGTCGAAGCCCTTGGCCCGGGTGAACTGCACGTCGTTGCGCTGCAGGTCGCGAGCCGTCACGTCGTTGCCGATCGTGTACCCGAAGATGACCTTGGCCGCGTCCTCCGCGGAGACGTCGCGGCAGATGCGTCCGATGACGACGGCGAGCTCGCCCTCGAACTGCACGTCGTTGCTCTGCTCGGGGTAGAAGATCGGCTCCCCCGGCCCGATGACGCTGGTGTTGGGCTTGAGGAAGATCAGCGGCTCGGTCGGCACGTCGTTGCCGAGCTCGGCCGCGTGCTTGGCGTAGTTGCGACCGACCCCCACGACCTTGCTGCGCGGGATGACCGGCGAGAGCAGCCGCACCTCCGCGAGCGGGATCTTCTGGCCGCTGAGGTTGAGACCCGCATACAGCGGATCACCGTTCAGCACGGCGATGGTGGGGACACCGTTGTCGTCCCCGATGACTCCGAAACGAGGATCGTCGTCCCCGGCAAACCTGGCGATACGCATAGGACGCCAGAGTATCGGTCGGTCGCGAGACGACCGCCACTCGTGGTTGTGGACCGATCGATTCAGAACGTGTTACGGTCCTGGCATGGCACGCCCACGTGAGTTCGACGCCGAGGCGGTCATCGACGCGGCCGTCGACGACTTCTGGAGCTCGACGTACGCCTCGACCTCGACCGACGACCTGTGCCGCTCGACGGGACTGTCCCGCAGCAGCCTCTACAACGCCTTCGGCAGCAAGCGCGACCTCTACTTGTCGGCGATCCGCCGCTACGCCGAGATGAAGCAGGGCGAGCGGGCCGCGCTGCTCGAGTCGGAGGACACCGGGCGGGCGCTCCTCGAGCAGGTCATCGCCGCCACGCTGGACACCCAGTGGTCACATCCCGAGCGACGGGCCTGCTTCGGCATCAACGCATGCCTCGACGAGGGGGTCGACGACGCCGAGATCGCCGCGTCCCTCGAGCGCAACGCCCGGTCGTACGACGAGATGCTCACCGAGGTCATCCGGCGTGGCCAGTCCGACGGCTCCGTGCGGGCCGACCTGCCCGCGACCGACCTCGGGCGGATGGTGCACTCGTTCGTCGACGGCCTCCAGGTGCGCACCAGGATCCGCCCGTCCCGTGAGGAGCAGCGCCGCGACATCAAGACGGTGCTGGCCCTGCTCTGACCCCGCCTGCCCACGGCAGCGGCCAACGCACGCCCACATTCTGAACCGATCGATCCACAACAGGGAGGCCCCTGATGAGCCCGACCAGCACGACGACCCGGCTGCCGGCGTCGGTCTACGTCATCGCCCTGACGATCTTCTGCCTCGGCACGTCGGAGTTCATGATCGCCGGGCTGCTGCCCGACCTGGCGGCCGATCTCGACGTGTCGATCCCCTCGGCCGGGTCGCTCATCAGCGCCTTCGCCGTCGGCATGCTCGTGGGGGCGCCGGTCATGGCGCTGCTGACGCTCAGGTTCCCGCGCAGGCGGACGCTGCTGGTCGCCTGTGTCGTCTTCGCCGCGGCGCACCTCGTGGGCACGTTCAGCACCGACTACGGTCTGCTGCTCGCGACCCGCATCGTCGCCGCGGCGGCGTGCGCGACGTTCTGGGCCGTCGGCAGCGTCACCGCGGTGAGCGTCGCGCCCGCGGGAAGCACCGCCAAGGCCCTCTCGGTCGTCCTCGGCGGCCTGACGCTGGCGAACGTCCTCGGCGTGCCGGCCGGCACGTGGATCGGCGAGCGGCTCGGGTGGCAGTCGGCCTTCGCCGCCGTCGGCGTCCTCACGGTGCTGGCCACCGTGGCGACGGCCCTGCTCGTCCCCGAGACCGGTGGCGGGACGGGTGCGGTGCCGATGCGCGATCGGATCTCCGCCGAGCTCGCGGTCTTCCGGCAGTCCCGGCTGTGGGCCGCGCTGGCCACGACCATGACCTTCCAGGCCGCGGTGTTCTGCGCGTTCTCGTACTTCGCGCCGCTCCTGACCGACGTCGCCGGCCTGCCGTCGTCGCGCGTCCCGCTGGTGCTGCTCGTGTTCGGCGTCGGCACCTTCGTCGGCATCACGATCGGTGGACGGTACGCCGACCGCAACGCCCTGCTCAACGTGTTCGTCTCACTGGGCGCGATGTCGGTGTCGCTCGTCGCCCTCGCGGCGGTCGCCGGCTCCTCGACGCTCGTCGTCGTGGCGGTGTTCGTGTTCGGCGTCGCCTCGTTCTCGATCGCCTCGGCCATCAACTCGCGGGTGTTCGCCCTCGCCACGCAGGCACCGACCCTCGCCGCGGCGGTCAACGTGTCGGCCTTCAACGTCGGCAACGCCGTCGGGCCGTGGATCGGCGGCCTGGCGATCTCCGCCGGCCTCGGGTACGTCGCGCCGGTGTGGTTCGCCCTCGGGCTGACAGCGCTCGCGCTGGGCTGCGCATCCGTCTCGTGGGTGCTCGAGCGCGAGCCCGGCTGCGACACCGCCGCCTGCGTGACAGCCCCCTCCTAACGTGCCGCCACGGCGTCGTGGGTCAGGAGGTGCTGCACGCTCGCGGCGCCGGCGACCATTCCCGCCGCCTGGGCCGTCACGATCGACGACATCGGCATGGGCAGCTCGGGCTGGTGCGCCGCGTCGCCCGCCGCGAAGACCCCGTCGACCGACGTCTTCTGGAAGGCGTCGACGCGCACGCAGCCCGACTCGTTGAGCTCGAGGCCGAGCTGCTCGGCGAACGGGGCGGACTGGCGGAAGCCCGGCGCGATGAACATCCCGTCGACGTGGATCGGTGTCTGCTCGCCGTCGAGGGTGAGGTCGAGTCCCCCACCACGTCGCTCGACCCGCTGGACCCGTCCGACCACCGGCACCAGCTCGGCGCCGATGCGGCTGAGCATCGCGCTGAGACGCTCGGCGTGCGGGCCGTCGACGTCCAGCGCCACCGTGCCGCCCGCGAGCTCGTGACCGTGGCAGAACGGGCAGTGCGCGATCTCCTTGCCCCAGGCGTCGGCGAGGCCGGGGACGTCCGGGAGTGCGTCGCGCACGCCGGTCGCGAGGACGAGTGCGACCGAGCGCTCGGTGGAGCCTGCGAGGTGCACGGCGAACCCGTGGTCGTCCCGCTCGACCCGATCCGCCGAGGCCTCGCGGATCTCGACGGTGTCGTACGCGGCGAGGTCGGCGCGCGCGAGACGACGGAGCTCTGCCGGCGCGATGCCGTCGTGCGTGGCGTAGTTGTGGGCGTGCTCGACCGTGCCGTTGCGGTACTGCCCCGAGTCGAGCAGCAGCACCGTGCGGTGCATGCGGCCGAGGGTGAGTGCTGCCTGCAGACCCGCGGGGCCGCCGCCGATGACGATGACGTCGTTCATGTGCTTCTCCTTGCGTTGCGGTGAGCCACCAGCATGTGAGTTCATGTCAACATGAAGTCAAGTCTGCGCTCGATTGGTGACACCGCGGCCCGGTTCGACCTGGAGACGCACGTGCTGCGTCACTGGGAGGACAAGGGGCTCCTGCGGCCGGAGCGGGACGGCGCGGACCGGCGCCTGTACGGTGACGACGACCTCGTCCGCATCGCCGTCATCCTGCGCAGCAAGGCGGCCGGCATGACCCTGGAGCAGATCGCGACGCTGCTCGACGACGACCACGGCCCCCAGCGGCACGCCGTCCTGCAGGAGCACATCGCCGAGCTCGACCGGCGGATGGAGGAGATGCGGCTCTCCCGCGAGATGACCGTGCACGCGTTCTCGTGCGAGGCGCACGACATCACCCGCTGCCCGCACTTCCGGTCGATGATCACCGACGTGCTGGACGGGACGGGCACGTGGTCGGCCCACTCCCCCTCGAACCCGTTGCCTCAGGCGCTGCCGTAGCGGCGGTTGCGGGCCGCGTACTCCTCGATGGCCGTCCAGAGGGCACGACGGTCGACGTCGGGCCAGGCGATGTCGGAGAACACCATCTCGGCGTACGCCGACTGCCACAGCAGGAAGTTGCTGGTGCGCTGCTCGCCGGACGTGCGCCAGAACAGGTCGACGTCCTCCATGTCGGGCTCGTCGAGGTAGCGCGCGAAGACCTTCTCGGTGACCTTGTCGGGACTGATGCGTCCCGCCTTGACGTCGTGCGCGAGCGCGGCGGCGGCGTCGGCGATCTCGGCTCGTCCTCCGTAGTTGACGCACATCGTCAGGGTCAGGACGTCGTTGTCGCGGGTGAGCTCCTCGGCGGTCTCGAGCTCCTTGATGACGCTGCGCCACAGCCGGGGACGACGTCCCGCCCAGCGGACGCGGACGCCGAGCTCGTGCATCTCGTCGCGGCGCCGCCGGATGACGTCGCGGTTGAAGCCCATCAGGAAGCGGACCTCGTCGGGCGACCGCTTCCAGTTCTCGGTGGAGAAGGCATAGGCCGAGATGGCCTTGACACCGATCTCGATGGCGCCCTCGACGACGTCGAACAGTGCCGCCTCGCCCATCTCGTGGCCGGCGGTGCGCGGCAGGCCGCGTTGCTTGGCCCAGCGCCCGTTGCCGTCCATGACGATCGCGACGTGCCGAGGCACCTGCTCGAGCGGGATGGACGGAGCCGTCGCGCCGGAGGCGTGCGGGACCGGACGGCGGACCGTGCGCTTCATCAGCGGTCCACGTGGCTGAGCGAACGCAGCCCCCGCTCGAGGTGCCACGACAGGTAGGCGCTGACGATGCTGCTGGCCTCACGGCGCGACCGGTCGTCGGACGTCGCGACGGACGGCCAGTCGCCGCTGAGCAGGCCCGCGAGGAGCGTGACGGTGAACGGCGACGGTGCGGCCGATCCGGCGACGCGGCAGTCGTCGCACAGCATGCCGCCGGACGCCGCGTGGAAGTTGCGGTGCGGGCCCTCCTCGCCGCAGCGGGCGCAGCCGTCGAAGGTCGGCGCGTAGCCCGCGATCGACAGGGCGCGCAGCTGGTACGAGTCGAGGATCAGGCTCGGCGTCATGCGCCGCTCCCTCAACGCGCGCAGCGCACCGACGAGCAGCTGGAACTGGGCGATGGCCGGCTCGCCGTCCTCCTGCACGAGCCGCTCGGCGGTCTCGAGCATCGCGGTGCCCGCGGTGTAGGCCTCGTAGTCGAGGCCGAGATCCTTCGCGAACGCGTTGACGGTCTCGGCCTGCGTGATGATGTCGAGCGAGCGACCCTCGGCCAGCTGCAGGTCGACGTGCATGAACGGCTCGAGCCGTCCGCCGAAGCGTGACGTCGTCTTGCGGACGCCCTTGCCCACCGCGCGCACGATGCCGCGCTCACGGGTCAGCAGCGTGATGATGCGATCGGCTTCACCCAGCTTGTGGACCCGCAGCACGATGCCGGTGTCGCGGTAGAGACTCACCCGTCCATTGTGCCGTGCGGGGGTGACGAATGCCCTGCACGGCGCGCTGGACCGTTCAGCCGCCGCCGCGCGAGATGTCGCACGTGTCCTCGGCCTCGTCGATGAAGTCGGCGAACGCCGCGTCGTCGGCGTCGTCGAGCTCCTCGGCGTCGTTCTCGCCGGTGTAGCGCCGCAGCGCGTCGTCGGACAGGTCGGAGTCGGCCAGCACCCGGGCGACGCAGTCGGCCTTCGCGCCTTCCACGCCGAGGCCCGACTCGCCTCCCCGGATGGCGTCGGCGAGCTGCTCGACGCTGGGACGACCGCCACCGGTGATGCCTTCCTCCCCTCCGCCGCCGTCACCGCCCGCGCAGCCACTGACGGTCACCAGCACGGCGATCACCGATGTCGCCCACCGCATCGTCGACGTCATGACGTTCCTCTCGCCTCGAGTGGGCCAGAGGCTACCGGACCGGACGGTCTCCCATGCTCCGTCGGGGCGGTGCGTCAGTCACCCGTCCGCCGCCGCGACCAGGTCACTGCCGCGCGGCGAGCTCCGCCCGCTCGATGCTCGCGCGGCTGCCCAGGTCGACACCGGCCGCGCGCGCCGCGGCCTTGATGCGCGGGCTGTCGAGGTCGGGAGCGACGAACTCCTTGGGCCGGACCGTGCGGTCGCTCGCCGCATAGCCGCGCTGACGCTCTGCCTGGTCGTCCGACGAGGCCGCCGCCGCGGCGACGACGTCAGGCGTGACGGAAACGGTGCCGGCGCCCATCGGACCGCTGACGAGCGGCGTGAGGCCGTCGGCGTGACCGGCCCGGTTGGGGTGGTACGACTCCGAGATCGGGCTCGAGAAGCCGTTCAACCATTCCGGGCTGTCGCACACGGCGTGTCCGATGAAGCTCGGGATCGGGTCGACGAACGTGAAGCCCGCCGCCGACGAGGCGGCCGCCGTGCGCGAGTTGATGAGGTCGGCGGTCGCGTTGAGCAACGCCTCGTCCTCGGGTGAGAAGAACGTGGCGGCGTTGCAGTCCTCGCCCATGAAGATCCGTGGGTAGCCGATCGTCACGACGTCGGCGTTCGGGGCCTGTGCCCGGATGCTCGCGTACAGGCTCGACAGCGAGCCCGGCAACGTGCCGTCGATGAACGCCTGCGCACCGCCGACGGCGCCCGCACAGTCGCTGGCCCAGGCCGGCAGGGCGCACTCGGTCAGCACCTCGGTGAATCCGGCGTCGTTGCCGCCGACGGAGATCGTGACGTGCGCGGTGCCCGCCGACAGCGCGCCGAGCTGGCCGCTCGTGACATCCGGGATGGTCGCACCCGAGCAGGCGCGGAAGTTGAGGTCGTACCCCCTGGCGGCCGAGATGAGCGACGGATAGGCGTGCACCGAGCGCTGGCACTGGCTGCCGTCGTCGATGAACTCACCGGTTCCGGTGCCGGAGGCGTACGAGTCGCCCAGGGCGACGTAGCTCTCGGCGGCAGCGCCGGCTCCGGGCACCGCGGTGACCAGTGGCACGAGCGTGGCGATGAAGGCCATGGAGGCCAGGCGTCTGAACATGATCAATCCCCCGATTGAGTTGGGATGACGTCAGCCACCCGTTCCTCGAACGTAGGCCAGGTGAGTCCAGGAGTCGAGGCGTCGACGCTCAGTCGAGGCAGAACTCGTTGCCCTCGGGATCGTGCATCGTGATGAAGCCCTGCTCCATGCGGCCGTCGGGCTCGACGCGGTAGGCGGTGCTTGCGCCGAGCGACTCGAGGCGTGCCGCCTCGTCCTGCAGCGTCTGCATGCGGTCGTCGCCGGTCCGGCCGACCGCGACGCGGACGTCGAGGTGCACCCGGTTCTTGGCCGTCTTGCCCTCGGGGACCCGCTGGAAGAACACCCGCGGAGCACCGTCGGCCACGATCGCCGATCGGGAGTTCCATTCGCTCTCGGGCACGCCGAAGGCCGTGAGCGCGTCGTCCCAGGAGTCGAAGCCCTCGGGTGGCGGCTGCACCTCGTACCCGAGCACCTCGGCCCAGAACGCGGCGAGCGCGGCGGGGTCGGCGCAGTCGAACGTGATCTGTACGTCTCTGGTCATGCCCTCATGCTGCCGCACGGCGGTGACACTTTCCGGACGGCTCGAGTCGAGTGGGAGGATCGACGGATGGGAGCCGTGCTGGGGGTCGACGGGTGCACGATCGGCTGGGTCGGCGTCCGGTGGGACGGCGCGACGCACGTCCTCGTCGCCCCCACGATCGCCGAGCTCGTCGCGGCGGCGGGACCGGTCGACGCCATCGCGATCGACATCCCGATCGACCTGCCCGTCGACACCGCACGCGTCGCGGAGCAGCTGGCGCGGCGCCGGCTGCCCGGACGCGCGTCCACGGTCTTCAACGCGCCCGCGTCGGTCGTGCTGGACGCGCCCGACTATCCCGCCGCCAACGCCGCCAACCGCACGGCGCTGGGCCTGGGCCTCAGCAAGCAGACCTGGTACCTCGTGCCGAAGATCCGGGACGTCCGCGAGTGGCTCGAGACGGGTCCCGCCGTCACGGTCGTCGAGGCCCATCCCGAGATCTGCTTCGCGGCGATGAACGGCGGTGTGCTGGTCGACGGCAAGACCACGGCGCCCGGCGAGTCGCTGCGCCGGTCGTTGCTTGCGGTCCACGGCCTGGACGTCGAGGCCGTGCGGCGCCCGGGCGTCGCGGTCGACGACATCCTCGACGCCGCCGCGACGGCCTGGACCGCGCGCCGTCTCGCCGACGGCATCGCCGAGCGCCTGCCGCCCGAGCCGCACGACCAGCTGCACCCCGCCATCTGGGCCTGACCGGGGTGTGGGCGGTGACTCAGCGACCTGTCCCGCCCCCGGAAAGGTCGCCAGGTCACCGCCCCCGGGGCAGGGTGTGGCTCAGACCTTGCCCTGCTCCGCGAAGTGCCGGCCGGCCTGCGTCGAGAACAACGCCTCCAGGGTGATGTCCTCCTGCTTGATGAAACCGCGCCCGGGCAGCGTGCCGTCCGCCACGAGCTCGACGACGCTGACCGCGGAGGCGGCAGTCGTCCACGAGATGGCACGCCACGTCCGTCCGGAGATGTCGAGCGGCTTGTACGCCCGGACGTGGTTCTCGCGGAACGGCTGCCCGTTCTTGCGCCCCTCGACCGCGGCGTGGATGTAGACCACGTCGTCGTTGACCGGCGGCTTGGAGTCGACCAGCATCTGACCGACCAGATCGCGCTGCTCCCGCAGGTTGAGCTCGTCGAACAGGAAGTGCATCTGGTCGAAGTGACCCGGGTACCGCAGCGTCTTGTAGTCGAGACGGTGCACGCTGCCCTCGTACGTCTCGCACATCGTGCCGAGGCCACCGGACGTCAGCGCCGCCTCCAGCTCGATGCCGCCGATGAACACGCGCTCCTTCTCGGTCATGGCCGGCACCATCTGGCGGTGGCCCTGACGAAGCACCTCGCAGTCGTTGAGGTACTCGTTGACGACACCCTCCGGCGACCAGTTGATGGCGTAGCCGAGGAGCCCCGTGGGGTTCTGGGGCAGCGCGCCGACCTTGAGCTCGATCGACCGGATCTCGTCGAACGTCTTCGCGATCGAGGCGCCGATGATGCCGATCAGGCCGGGAGCGAGTCCGCACTGCGGGGCGAACGCGGCGGACGGGTCGTCGGCCGCAAGCTCGATGACGCGGTTGGTCGTCGGGACGTCCTCGGTGAGGTCGAAGTAGTGGACCCCGGCGTCGTGCGCGGCCTCGGCCACGGCGATGTTGAGGTGGAACGGCAGGCACGACACGACGGCGTCGACCCCGCGGAGCGCGTAGCGCAGCCCGCCGGCGTCCTTGACGTCGAGCGGCTCGACCTCGAAGGCGTGGTCGTCACGGGGCGCGGCGTCGTAGCCGACGACCTTGAACCCCGACTCGCCCAGCAGATCGGCGACCAGCTCGCCGACCTTCCCGAGTCCGAAGACCGCGACCTGGTTGATGATGCGTGTCATCGCTGCTCCTCCCGGCCGGCGGTGGATCGCACCGCGACCTGTTCGTGCACCGATGTGTGATCGGTGTCACAGCGAGGGTATCGCCTCATTGTTTCGTCTGTGTACCGGCTGGCCGGTACACAGATAACGGACACCACCACCTCGCCGGGAAGCACCCGTGGACGGGCACAGTTGTCCCTGACGTCCCCGTCCCCAGGAGCACCATGCACCGCCTCAGCGGCACCCGCGCCTTCGTCGCCCTCACCGTCGTCTTCCTCGTCGTGATGACCGGCGTGACCCTGCCGACGCCGATGTACGGCTTCTACCAGGACGACTTCGGCTTCTCACTGTCCACGGTCACCGTGATCTACGCGGTCTACGCCGCCGGGGTCCTCGGTGCCCTCCTGCTGTTCGGTCGCTGGTCGGACGTCCTCGGGCGTCGGCCCCTGCTGCTCGCCGGACTCGCCGCGACGATCGTGAGCGACATCGTGTTCCTCGCGGCCGAGGCCACCTGGATGCTGATGGTCGCCCGCGTGCTGTCGGGCCTCTCCGCGGGCATCTTCGTCGGCACCGCGACGGCTGCGGTCGTCGAGGCCGCTCCCCCGGCCTGGCGCGACCGCGCACCGCTGGTGGCGACGGCTGCCAACATCGGCGGTCTCGGGCTGGGACCGTTCGTGGCCGCGGTCCTCGTGGACGTCCTCCCGTGGCCCACGCACCTGACGTTCGCGGTCCACCTGGTCATCTCGGTCGTCGCCGTGCTCGCGATCCTGGCGATTCCCGAGACGGCTCCGCGCGAGGCCGGCGCGCGACCCGAGCTCCAGCGCCCGTCCATCCCCGCGGCGGTCCGCTCGACGTTCCTCGGCGCGGCGATCGCCGGGTTCGCCGGGTTCGCGGTCTCCGGACTGCTGACGTCGGTGTCGCCACGGTTCGTGGCGCAGGCGCTCGACGACCCCGACCACACGGTGCAGGTGCTGATCGTGACGATCTTCTTCGCCGCCTCCGTCGCGGGCCAGGTCGCGCTGCGCCGGATGGCCACGGACGCCGCCGCGAACCTCGGCTGCGCGCTGCTCACCGTCGGCGTGCTGGTGCTCGTGTGGGCGCTCGCGGTCGACTCGTTCGCCCTGCTCGTCGTCTCGGCCGTCGTCGCCGGGGTCGGACAGGGGCTGTCGTTCAGCAAGGGTCTCGCGTCGATCCTCGCCAAGGTCGAGCCGCACGAGCGAGCCGGCGTCTCGTCGGCGTTCTTCGTCGTCGCGTACGTCGCGATCTCGGTGCCGGTGATCGGCGAGGGGCTGGCCACGCAGCGCTGGGGCCTCACCGACACCAGCATCGTCTTCTCCGCGGCCGTCGCCGCCCTCGCGGCGCTGGCACTCGTCACGACGGTGATCGACCAGCGCCGCAGCCGGCCCGACGTCGGCTGATCGTCAGCCGACCGTCACCGGCACGACGTCGGCCGCTCCCATGCGCGCCGCGTCGGCGGTCTCGTCGTCGGGCATGGTCTGGCTCTCGCGCTCGGCCTCGACCCGCTTGACGTAGTGGTCGACCTCGTTCGCCCGCTGCTCCTCGTCCCAGCCGAGGACGCCGGCCATCAGCTCGGCGACCTCCGGCGCGGCGGCGAGCCCGCGGTCGAACTCCTCGAACGAGATGCGCGTCCGCCGGGTCAGCACGTCGTCGACGTGCCGAGCACCCTCGTGCGACGTCGCGTAGACGACCTCGGCACGCAGGTAGTCGGGCGCCCCCTCGAGCGGACGCCCGAGGTCGGGACGGGCCGCGACCAGCTCGAAGAGCTCGTCGACGAGCGAGCCGTAGCGACCCAGCAGGTGGGCGATCCGGACCTCGTGCAGCCCCGTGTCGGCCGCCATCTGGTGCCGCTGGTTCCAGCGGGCGTGATAGCCCTCCGCCCCCAGCAGCGGGACGTTCTCGGTCACGCACGGGGCGACGCGGCGGTCGAGCTGGGTCTCCAGCGCGTGCACCGCCTCGTCGACGACGTCCTTGGCCATGACCCGGTACGTCGTGTACTTGCCGCCCGCCACGACGACGAGCCCCGGCGCGGCGTGCGCGACGGCGTGCTCGCGCGAGAGCTTGCTGGTGGCCTCGTCCTCACCGTGGAGAAGCGGCCGCAGCCCGGCGTAGACGCCCTCGACGTCCTCGTGCGTCAGCGGCCGCTCCAGGACGGTGTTGACGTGGTCGAGCAGGTAGTCGATGTCGCTGCGGCTGGCGGCCGGGTGGTCCTTCGACAGCGACCAGTCGGTGTCGGTGGTGCCGATGATCCAGTGGCGTCCCCACGGGATGACGAACAGCACCGACTTCTCGGTGCGCAGGATGAGCCCCGTCTCGCTGCGGATGCGGTCACGTGGCACGACCAGGTGCACGCCCTTGCTCGCCCGGACGTGGAACTTGCCCCGCTCGCCGGCGAGCGCCTGCGTCTCGTCGGTCCACACGCCCGTCGCGTTGACGACCTGACGCGCCATGACCTGGATGACGCGACCGCTCTCGAGGTCGTGCACCTCCGCGCCGACGACCCGTTCGCCCTCCTTGACGAGGGACGTCACCCGCGCACGCGAGGCCACGTGTGCCCCGTAGGCGGCCGCCGTGCGCGACAGGAACATCGTGTGCCGGGCGTCGTCGACCTGGGCGTCGTAGTAGCGCAACGCACCCACCAGGGCGTCCTTCCTGAGCGCCGGCATGAGCCGGCGCGCACCGCGACGCGTCAGGTGACGGTGGAGCGGCACGTTCTGCCCGTACCCCGACGCCTTGCTCATCGCGTCGTACAGGGCGACGCCCGACCCCGCGTAGAACCGCTCCCAGACGCGGTGCTGCAACGGATACAGGAACGACACCTCCTGGACGAGGTGCGGCGCGAGCCGGTTGAGGTGCAGTCCCCGTTCCTTCAGCGCCTCGGCCACGAGGCGGAAGTCGAGCATCTCGAGGTACCGCAGTCCGCCGTGCATCAGCTTGCTCGACCGGCTCGACGTGCCGGACGCGAAGTCGCGCGCCTCGACGAGTCCCACCGACAACCCCCGGGTGGCCGCGTCGAGCGCGGACCCGCCACCCACGACACCCCCGCCGATGACGAGGATGTCGAGGGTCGTGGCGGCCATCGCGTCGAGGGCTGCCTCGCGCGACTCCGGGGACAGGACTGCGGAGGTCGACATCAGCTGACGTCGACCCAGTCGAGCGTGCGGGTGACGGCCTTCTGCCACTGCTTGTAGCCGGTCTCGCGCTGCTCGTCGTCCCACTGCGGTTCCCAGCGCTTCGACTCGTTCCAGTTCTCGCGCAGCTCGTCGGTGTTGGCCCAGAAGCCCACCGCGAGCCCGGCCGCGTACGCCGCGCCGAGCGCCGTCGTCTCGGCGACGACCGGACGGCTCACGGGCACGCCGAGGATGTCGGACTGGATCTGCATGCACAGCTCGTTGGCCGTGACGCCGCCGTCGACCTTGAGGACCTCGAGAACGACGCCGGAGTCCTTCTCCATCGCCTCGGCGACGTCGCGCGACTGGTAGCAGATCGCCTCGAGCGTCGCCCGCGCCAGGTGGGCGTTGGTGTTGAACCGCGACAGCCCGACGATCGCGCCGCGGGCGTCCGAGCGCCAGTACGGGGCGAACAGCCCCGAGAACGCCGGCACGAAGTAGACGCCGCCGTTGTCGTCCACCTGACGGGCCAGCGACTCCGACTGCGCCGCGCCGGAGATGATGCCCAGCTGGTCGCGCAGCCACTGCACGGCCGAGCCGGTGACGGCGATCGAGCCCTCCAGGGCGTACACCGGTGCGTCGTCGCCGAACTGGTAGCAGACGGTCGACAGCAGGCCGGCCTTGCTGCGGACGAGCTCCGTGCCGGTGTTGAGCAGCATGAAGTTGCCCGTGCCGTAGGTGTTCTTGGCCTCACCGGGTGCGAAGCAGACCTGGCCGACCGTCGCGGCCTGCTGGTCGCCGAGGATGCCGGTGATCTTCACCTCGCCGCCGAACGGTCCGTCGGCCTTCGTGACGCCGTACCCCTCGCTCGTCGACGACGGCTTGATCTCCGGGAGCATCGACCGTGGGATGTCGAAGAAGCCGAGCAGCTCGTCGTCCCACTGGAGGGTCTCGAGGTCCATCAGCATCGTGCGGCTGGCGTTCGTCGGGTCGGTCACGTGGACGCCGCCGTTGCGGCCTCCGGTCAGGTTCCAGATGAGCCAGCTGTCGGTGTTGCCGAAGATGGCGTCGCCCTTCTCGGCCGCCTCGCGCACGCCGTCGACGTTCTCGAGGATCCACTGGATCTTGCCGCCGGAGAAGTACGTGGCCGGCGGGAGGCCCGCCTTCTGGCGGATGACGTCGCCGCGCTCGTCACGGTCGAGCGCGCTGGCGATGCGGTCGGTGCGGGTGTCCTGCCAGACGATCGCGTTGTAGTACGGCCGGCCGGTGTTCTTGTCCCACACCACCGCGGTCTCGCGCTGGTTGGTGATGCCGAGCGCCGCGAGGTCGCTGTGGTCCAGCTTGGCCTTGTTGAGCGTCGACTGGATGACCGAGGACGTCCGCTCCCAGATCTCGGTCGGGTCGTGCTCGACCCAGCCGGCCTGCGGGAGGATCTGCTCGTGCTCGAGCTGGTGACGGGCGATCTCGTTGCCTCCGTGGTCGAAGATCATGAAGCGGGTGCTGGTGGTGCCCTGGTCGATGGATCCGACGTATTCAGCCATGGGTGTGTCCTTCGTGTGAGGTGCGTGCGGTCGGGTGGTCGGTCGTGCTCATCGTGCGTCGGGCAGGTCGGACGGCTGCGGCGTCGGCTCGGACACCGTGACGGCCTCGGGCTCGTCGGGCAGGTGCGCCTCGATGAGGTACTTGAACAGCGCGCCGCCGATGAGCCCACCGATGATCGGCGCGACGATCGGCAGCCAGAAGTAGACCGGATGGTCCCCTTGCGTGCTGAGGAACGCATCGCCGTAGCCGGTGATCCACGAGGCGACCCGCGGTCCGAGGTCACGGGCGGGGTTGATCGCGTAGCCGGCGTTGGCGCCGAACGCCATGCCGATGCCGACGACGAGGAGCCCCACGACGACCGGTCCGATGTTGGCCATCGGCGGGTTGTTGACGGCCGTGGTGAGCGCGAAGATCACGAACACGAGGATCGCGGTGCCGACGATCTGGTCGAGGAACGCGGTCGGGATCGACACCCCGGCGCCCGGGGACGTCGAGAAGATTCCCTGCGTGTCGTAGGTGTGGTCGGGATCGATCGTGCCGATCAGGTCGGCGTACGTCACGCGGACGATGAGCGCCGCGACGAATGCTCCGGCCGTCTGGGCCGCGGCGTAGGGCGCGACCTTGCGCCACTCGAAGCCCTTGAAGGCCGCCAGCGCGATCGTGACCGCCGGGTTGAGGTGCGCCCCCGACAGCCGTGCGGCCGTGTAGACGCCGAGCGTGACGCCGATGCCCCAGGCCCAGGCGATCGAGTCGTGGTCGCCCTGGGCACCGTCACCCGTCACGACCTGCGCGACGACGCCGGTGCCGAAGAGGATGAGGATCATCGTGCCGAGGAACTCGGCCGACAGCTCACCCCAGAGTGTGTCTTTCTTCATGGTGCTCCCCCACATCTGGACAGCGGCGTCGTTGCCGCCACGGGAAACGGTAGGAGGGAGTGTGACCTACACCAAGCCCGATCGTTCGGCATCGCCGAATACCGCGATATCGTGCGGTTCATGACGACATCCATCCAGTCGGTCGAGCGGGCCGCGGCGATCTTGCGGATCCTCGCAGGAGCGGGCCGTCCCCTGCGTCTGGCCGAGATCGCCGGCGCGCTGGGGCTCGCCAAGCCGACGACGTTCGGCATCATCCGGACGCTGCGCGACGTCGGCTTCGTCCACCAGGACCGGACCACGTCGGACTACTCGCTCGGCGACGGCGTCCGTCACCTCGAGCGGGCCAGCGTCGATCCGCACGACCTGCGGTCGCACGCCATGAACTGGTCGGACGCGCTGGCGTCGCGCACCCGCCTGGAGGTGCTCATCGCGGTCCCGCAGCTGGACGGAGCCCACATCGTCCACCACGTGTTCCGGCCCGACGACTCCGAGCAGGACCTGCGCGTCGACGAGGTGCTCCCGTTCCACGCGACCGCGCTCGGGAAGGTCGTCCTCGCGTTCGGCGCCGGCATGGCATCTCCGAGTCCCGAGCTCGAGGCCTACACGCAGCGCACCATCACCCGCCGCGTGACGTTCGACGCCGAGATCCTCCGCGTCCGCGAACGCGGCTGGGCGAGCGAACGGGCCGAGTTCATCCCGGGCATCGGGGCCGTGTCCGTTCCCCTGCGGGGGTTCGGGGGGCTCGGCGTCGGTGCCGTCGCCGTGTCCGGCCCGCTCGAGCGGATCTTCCGTCACGCCGGCGGACCGCACGACGAGGTCGTCGCCGCGACCCTCGAGACGGCCTCCGCCATCTCCCGATCGCTGGGGGTCCGGACGTGAGCGAGCTCATCAGATCCTCACGGCGGCGCCTCTGCCTCGTGCGCCTCGTGACGGAGGTGTCGTCGTGAGCACCGTGATCGCGGCGATCGACCAGGGCACGACCTCGTCGCGGTGCATGCTGTTCGACCGTCAGGGTCGCACCCAGTCTCTCGCCCAGCGCGAGCACCACCAGTACTTCCCGCAACCGGGCTGGGTCCAGCACGACGCCGACGAGATCTGGCGCAACGTGCGGCGTCTCGTCCCGCAGGCACTCGACCAGGCGCGGGTCGGCGTCCGCGACGTCGCCGCGCTCGGCATCGCCAACCAGCGCGAGACCACCGTGGTCTGGGACCGCACCACGGGGCACTCGCTGGGGCCGGCGATCACCTGGCAGGACACCCGGACCAGTCACATCGTCGGCGACCTGCTGGCACGGGGCGAGGAGGAGCGCATCGTCGACATCACCGGCCTGCCGCCGCACACCTACTTCGCGGGCCCACGGCTGCGCTGGCTGCTCGACCACCGGCCGGGCATCCGCGAGCGGGCCGTGGCCGGCGAGGTGCTGTTCGGGACGATCGAGTCGTGGCTCATCTGGAACCTCACGGGCGGTGTCGACGGCGGCGTCCACGTCAGCGACGTCACCAATGCGAGCCGCACCATGATGATGGACCTCTCGACGCTCTCGTGGAGCGACACGATGCTCGACCTCCTGGACGTCCCGCGTGCGATGCTGCCGCAGATCCGCTCCAACGCCGAGGTCTACGGCACGTGCGTCGGTGACCTCGAGGGAGTGCCGATCGCCGGAGCGATGGGCGACCAGCAGGCCGCCCTGTTCGGCCAGACGTGCTTCTCCCCCGGCGACGCCAAGTGCACGTACGGGACCGGCGCGTTCCTGCTGGTCAACACCGGTCCGGAACGGCCACGGCCCGAGCGCACCGTCCTGCCGACCGTCGCCTACGCGCTGGGCGACGCCCCGCCGGTCTACGCCGTCGAGGGATCGATCGCGATGACCGGATCGCTCGTGCAGTGGCTGCGCGACTCGCTCGAGATCATCGAGACGGCTCCGCAGGTGGAGACGTTGGCGCGATCGGTCGACGACAACGGCGGGTGCTACATCGTGCCGGCGTTCTCGGGGCTGTTCGCGCCGCGCTGGGACCCCGACGCACGCGGGACGATCGTGGGCCTGACGTCGTACATCCGCAAGGGCCACATCGCCCGCGCGGCCCTCGAGGCGACGGCGTGGCAGACCTGGGAGGTCGTCGAGGCCATCCGGCACGACCTCGGACAGGATCTCGAGTCGCTCCGCGTCGACGGCGGCATGACGTCCAACCACCTCCTGATGCAGTACGTCGCCGACGTGCTCGACGTCGACGTCGAACGTCCGCTCGTGTCGGAGACGGTGTGCCTCGGCGCGGCCTACGCCGCCGGCCTCACGGTCGGGTACTGGGCCGATCTCAACACGCTGAGCCACCACCGCCACCTGGCCGCGGTGTGGCGGCCGACGATGCCGCCGGCCGTGCGGCAACGGGAGTCGACCCAGTGGAACCGTGCCGTCGAGCACGCCCTCGGCTGGATGACGCCGCCCGCCACGTAGGCGGCGGACGGCGTCCGCGTCAGGCCGGGATCGTCTGGGCGACGGCGCGGTTGGCGGCCGAGACCACCGCGCGCAGCGACGCCGTCACGATGTTCTCGTGGATGCCGACGCCCCACACCGTCTCGCCGGCGACGTCGCACTCGATGTACGAGGCCGCGAAGGCGTCGCCGCCGGACGACAGCGCGTGCTCGGAGTAGTCGAGCAGCCGGATGTCGGCGCCGGCCTGCCGCATGCCGTCGATGAACGCCGCGACCGGTCCGTTGCCCTCGCCCTTGAACTCCTGCACCTCACCGCGCACCCGCAGCTCGACGACCTGCTGGTCGCTGCCGTCCGTCGCGGTGATCGAGCTGAAGCTCTCCAGGCGGTAGGGCTCCTCGCGCTCGAGGTACTCGCGCTGGAAGGCCGCCCAGATCGCGGCCGGCTCGATCTCGCCGGCCTCGCCCTCGGTGAGGTGCTGCACGATCTGGCTGAACTCGATCTGCAGACGACGCGGCAGGTCGAGCTGGTGGTCGTTCTTGAGGATGTAGGCGACGCCGCCCTTGCCGGACTGGCTGTTGACCCGGATGACGGCCTCGTACGAACGGCCGACGTCCTTGGGATCGATCGGCAGGTACGGGACGGCCCAGGTGGCCTCGGAGACGGGCACGCCGGCGGCCGCCGCGTCGATCTCCATGTGCTCGAAGCCCTTCTTGATGGCGTCCTGGTGCGAGCCGCTGAACGCGGTGTAGACCAGGTCGCCGCCGTACGGGTGGCGCTCGGGCACGGGCAGCTCGTTGCAGTACTCGACCGTGCGGCGGATCTCGTCGATGTCGCGGAAGTCGATCTGCGGGTCGATGCCCTGGCTGAACATGTTGAGGCCCAGCGTCACCAGGCACACGTTGCCGGTGCGCTCGCCGTTGCCGAACAGGCATCCCTCGATGCGGTCGGCGCCGGCCATGTAGCCCAGCTCCGCGGCGGCGACGCCCGTGCCGCGGTCGTTGTGGGGGTGCAGCGACAGGACGATGCTGTCGCGGCGCGGCAGGTGCCGGTGCATCCACTCGATCGAGTCGGCGTACACGTTGGGCACGGCCATCTCGACCGTCGCGGGCAGGTTGATGATGAGCGGCCAGTCGGGCGTCGGGTCGATGACCTCGATGACCGCCGAGCACACCTCCAGCGCGTAGTCGAGCTCGGTGCCGGTGTACGACTCGGGCGAGTACTCGTAGAAGATCTTGGTGTCGGGGGTGTGGATCTCGGCGTACTTCATGCACAGCCGGGCACCCTGAGTGGCGATGTCGGTGATGCCGTCCTTGTCGAGGCCGAACACGACACGGCGCTGCAGGGTCGACGTCGAGTTGTAGAAGTGCACGATGGCCTGCTTCGCGCCGACCAGCGACTCGAAGGTGCGGTCGATCAGCGGCTCGCGACACTGCGTCAGCACCTGGATCACGACGTCGTCGGGGATGTGACCGCCCTCGATGAGCTGGCGGACGAAGTCGAAGTCGGTCTGGCTGGCGCTCGGGAAGCCGACCTCGATCTCCTTGTAGCCCATGCGCACGAGCAGCTGGAACATCGCCAGCTTGCGCGGCGCGGTCATGGGATCGATCAGGGCCTGGTTGCCGTCGCGCAGGTCGACGGCGCACCAGCGCGGGGCCTCGGCGATCGTCGTGGAGGGCCACGTGCGGTCGGGCAGGTCGACGGGGACGAATGGCGCGTAGCGCCCTGTCGGCATGCCGCTGGGGCGCTGGGGGCTGTTGGCGTAGCTGGTCATCGGGTTTCCTCGGGGTGTCTGTCTGGTGTGCGTCGGGCTGGGATGCGGCCGGGACGTGACAAACTCCGCGCCGAGGGGTCCGACCTAGGGGACCTCGACGCGGCAGAGAAGAAGCGAGCGGATCTGCAGCACGCACCTAGGCTAGCAGCATGACTTCCGATGCCGGCACCGATCACTCCACCACGGGCGCGTACGTCCATGCCGGCGTGGAGTTCGACCGCGACATGAACTACATCCCCGACCGGATCGTCCGCGAGGGCACCGACACCGACGGACGTCCCGCCTGGCCGGTCGAGGCGGGTCGCTACCGGCTCGTCGTGGCGCGGGCCTGCCCGTGGGCCAACCGCGCGATCATCGTACGCCGCCTGCTGGGCCTCGAGGACGTCATCTCGATCGGCTACTGCGGCCCGACGCACGACAAGCGCAGCTGGACCTTCGACCTCGATCCCGGCGGTGTCGACCCGGTGCTCGGCATCCAGCGCATCCAGGAGGCGTACCTCAAGCGCTACCCCGACTACCCGCGTGGCATCACGGTGCCGGCGATCGTCGACGTCCCGACGGGCGAGGTCGTCACCAACGACTTCCCGTGGATCACCCACGACTTCGCGACCGAGTGGACCGAGTTCCACCGCGAGGGCGCTCCCGATCTCTGGCCGGACGACGTCCGCGCCGAGATGGAGGAGGTCATGAAGCGGATCTTCACCGAGGTCAACAACGGCGTCTACCGCTGCGGGTTCGCCGGTTCGCAGGAGGCCTACGAGGCCGCGTACCAGCGTCTCTGGATCGCGATGGACTGGCTGGAGGAGCGACTCACCGACCGCCGGTTCCTGATGGGCGACACCATCACGGAGGCCGACGTCCGGCTGTTCACGACGCTGGCGCGGTTCGACGCGGTCTACCACTCGCACTTTAAGGCCAGTCGGCAGAAGCTCACCGAGATGCCGGCGCTGTGGGCGTACGCCCGCGACCTGTTCCAGACCCCCGGCTTCGGCGAGACGATCGACTTCGAGCAGATCAAGAAGCACTACTACGTCGTGCAGACCGACATCAACCCGACGCAGATCGTGCCTGTCGGGCCCGACCCGGACGTGTGGCTGACCCCGCACGGCCGTGAGTCGTTCGGCGGCAACCCCTTCGGCGCCGGCACCGCGCCGCTGCCCGAGGCCTGACCCGCCGGGACGTCATCGCGAACGGCCCACGCACGGCTCACCGGGGATGACGTCCGTGGTCGGCGCGTCGCAGGATGTCGGTGATGACCCCGGTCTTGGCGTCGGCGTACTCGTTCATGTCGGCCCACTCCCGGCCCGCCAGTGACCGTTTGAGGTCCTCGTAGCGCTGCCGGTCGTCGGGGTGGTTGCGCAACCAGTCGCGAAACAGCCGGTGGACCCGCTCCCACTCGGTGCCGAGCGCGCAGACGTGCAGGTGGACGTCCAGGGCCGGCGTGCGGAGCATGCGGTGACCCGGTTCGCGCACCCGCAGCACGTATCCCGCGGCCTCCAGGTCGGGGACGTACGCCGCCTCGTCGTCGGGGTCGGCGACACTGAGGTCGATGTCGATGATCGGCTTGGCCGCGAGTCCCGGGACGCTCGTGGAGCCGATGTGGTCGATCCGCAGCGCACGGTCACCGAGGGCATCCGTGATGCGTTCGCGCTCCACCTCGTAGCGCGCCGCCCACGCGGGATCGTGGTCGACGATGACGATCTCCCGTCGCTCGCGTCCACCGATCAACACGTCGTCGAGGTCGTCTCGAGTCATGTGGCCAGTGTGCCGGATTCCGCGATCCGCACGACCGGTGCCCGGCCCGTGAGCGACTGCGGGAGCAGCGTCGCCACGAGCCTCGTGCGCCGCGGCGACCCTGCCCGGATCGACGTCACGACCGCCGTCAGATCGGCGACGCCGTCGCCGTCGGGCTGCGCACCGCGAGAGAACCGCACCTGCTCGACCCGACGCAGCAGTGCGTCGAGTGCGGCGGTGTCGACCCCCGGCCTCCGCGCGAGACGACCGGCGAAACCGCGCGGGGTGTCGGCCGCGGAGGCGGGGATGCGGACGTCACGAGCGACGTCCTCGAGCTCGCGCCACAACGGCTCGACGTCGTAGCGCCCGCGGCGCAACCTCCACCGGCGGCGCAGTGCGCGCACCGACCACGGCACGGCACCGATGACGAGGAGCACGGCGAGCGTCACGATCGCGCTGCGGGGAGCCGTGGTCGTCGTCTCCGTCGGCGCGACGGTGCCGTCGTCCAGTCGATCGGCGCCCCGCTGCGGGGCCGGTGTCTGCTGGTCGGGCGTGTCGGTCGGTGCGGCGTCCGGCGTGTCCGTGACGGGCTCCGCGAACGCCGTCCCCGAGCCGATGCTCGTCGTCGGGTCGAACCTGATCCAACCGGCTCCCTCGAAGTAGATCTCGGTCCAGGCGTGGAGGTCGTCGGACGTGTTCTCGTACTGCGTCTCACCGTCCTCGACCGTGGTCGCGCTCCCCGGCGCGTACCCGACCGCGATGCGCGACGGGATGTCGAGCGTCCTCGCCATGACGGCCATCGCCGACGAGAAGTGCACGCAGTAGCCGGCCTTGACCTCGAGGAACTTCGCGATGACGTCGACCCCGTTGCCGTCGTAGTCCTCCGCGACCGGCGCGGTCTCGGAGTACCGGAAGTCACCGTCCCGCAGGTACGACTGGAGCGCCCGGACCCGGTCGTAGTCGTTGTCGGCGTCGGCCGTGACCTCTGCGGCCGTGTCGGCGATGATCGCCGGCATGTCGTCCGGCAGGGCGACGTAGTCGCGCAGCTCCTGGGTCACGGGGGTGTCGAGGTCGCGCATCTGCTCGGCGGTCGGTTCGACGTCGATGCTGGGCACGGTGTAGGTCTGCCCACGCGCGTCGTCGGCGCCGGTCTCGAGGGTCAGGCCCACGGGGCGCAGGAAGCTCCTGCTCTCGAGTCCCCCCGCCGCCCCCGTGGCCGGGTACGGCACGGGAAGCATCGAGCTGCGCAGCTGCTTGATGGTGATGGTCGTCGTCCCGCGCTCTCGCTCGATGTCGTCGTCGAGGACCTGCTCACCCTCCGGGACGAGGTCGGGGACGTTGCTCCGGCCCGGCCTCCACGTCCTGCCGGTGAAGTCTCGGAGCGTCGCGACCTTGAGGTACTGCGCCTCGCCGAACGACGTCGTGTAGGTGAGGGACGTGACGGTGCTGTTGCGCCGGAGGTTCTGCCCGAGCTCGAGCATCGGGTTGATGCCCCGGCCGAACACCGTCGGCGGTGGCTTGCCCCACGACGTGGCGACCGCGCTCACGTCGGGCGTGACGAGCGGGAAGATCACCGCGGCCGCCAGCGCGGCGCTGCCGAGGACGGTCGCCGGCCCGGCCCCACGACGGGTCAGCCCGGGGGTGGCCGTGCGCGAGCGCAGCAGCACGAGCCACAGCGCGGCGACGGCGAGGAACAGCCAGACCGGCGGCGTGTCGCCCGAGATCAGGGCCGGCGTGACGAAGACCGCGAGGAACAGGACACCGATCAGCGGTGCAGCGCGCCGCCGCTGCAGCAGCAGGTCGCCGACGATGACGATCAGGCCGAACGAGCTCGCCACGACCAGGACGATCGGCTTGGCGGCGCCGACGGGCGCCTGCTCCTCGACGATGATCTCGCGTGCCGCCGACACGAGATCGGCGAGCGCCGTCACGGTCCGGGTCGTCGGGATGATCGACGCCAAGGTCTCGGGGACGAAGATCCAGGTGATCGCGAGCAGCTCGACGACGATCGCGGCGAGAGCCACCCACCGGAACCCGACCCCGCGCAGCACGGCGCACGTGAGCCCCGTCAGGACCGCCACGAGCATCGTCGTGATCCACCAGTCGCGGCCCTCGACGATCGTGGTGAAGCCCGACAGCAGCAGGACCAGCGCGAGCGCCAGCACACCGTGGTCGAACCAGGTCTCGCGCGAGCTGCGCACCGGCACCCGAGCCTCCGGGTCAGCGCGCAGCACGAGCGGGCTCCCCGTCGAAGAGGGTCCATGTCTCGGCGAGGTCGTCGCCGGGGGTGTACTGCACGACGTTCCAGCGAGCACCGTCGAGCACGTCGAGCGCCTGGGCCGACGACCCGCGGGCGACCAGGGCGAGGATCGATCGGGACGTCGACAGCGACGCGACCCACTGCTGCGCGCGCTCGGCCGTCAGACGACCGAGCACGATGAACGCCGCACCCTCGGCCTCGTGGCGTCCGGCGCGGTCGACCGGCTCGGGCTCGACGACCGCGAGGTCGACCATCGCGTCCTCGAGGGTGTCCTGACCGTCGGCGACGACACGATCGACCGAGGTGCCGTTGGACTGGAGCGCCACGACGTAGCCGGCGCGCACCAGGTGTGCCGTGATGGACGCGGCGGCGACGACGGCCCACTCGAACGCCGGCGAGTACTCCCAGCTGTCCTTGCGGTCGCGGGCCGTGCCCTGGCTGCCCGGCTCGGCGTCGAGGATCACCGCGGCGCGCGGTGTCACCTGCTGCTCCTCCTGCCGCACCATGAGCTCCGCGCGGTGCGCCGTGGCCTTCCAGTGGATGCGCTTGAGCGCGTCGCCGGGAAGGTACGTGCGCGCGATGATGTCGTCGTCGCCGACACCGACGTTCTGCGGCGCCGGGCGGGTGGCGCCGTCGTCGCTCGTCCCGCGCGGCGAGATCGGTGGCAGGTCGACACGGCGTGCCAGGACCGTGAGCGGCTCGACCGTGCCGAACGAGTGCCGCCGGTAGACGAGCCCGAAGGGATCCTGCACGTCGACGCGGAGCGGGCCGACGTCGTGGCGGCCACGCCGCAGACCCTGCAGCTCGTACGAGAACGTCGCGCGGGACTCGCCGCTGTGGCTGCCACCCAGCGCCGGCAGGGTGCCCGTCGAGTCGCCCGAGATGCCGTGGGGCAGGTGATCGTCCCAGCGCGCCTCGAGGCACGGCAGGACCGACAGGTTCGTGATGCGGACCTGGGCACGCGACAGCGTCCCGGGTGCCACCACCTGCGGCGTGAAGGACCGCTCGATCCGCACCTTGGAGTGGCCCACGAACACGAACACCGCCGACAGGAGGACCAGCCCGAGCAGCAGCCCCGTGACGTAGAGCATCGCGGGGAGCGACAGCACGGGCGCCGCGACGAACGTCAGGAGAGCCCCCACGAGGAAGCCGACGCCACGTCGCGTGATGACGACGGAGCTCGCCGCGCGACGCAGCCGGCCCCGTCTGTCGGTGGCCATGTCAGCTCTGCTGGACGGCGCCGGCAGGAACCGGGGTCTCGGCGACGATGCGGGCGACGACGTCCTCGACCGAGGACACGCCGCGCATCGCGATGAGACGGTGCGGCAGCACGACCTTGACCAGCACGTCGACGTCGTCGGGGAGCACGAAGTCGCGCCCCTGCACCGCCGCGCGTGCCTTGGCCGCACGGATCAGCTGCAGCGTCGCGCGCGGGCTGGCGCCGAGTCGCAGATCGGGATCGGTACGGGTGGCCTGCACGATGTCGACGACGTACTGCTCGACGGCGGACGACACGTGGATCGCCCTCGCCGTGGCGATCATCGCGGTGATGTCGTCGACCGTGGCGACCGCCTGCAGGTCGTCGAAGGGGTTGTCGGCATCGCGGCCCTGCACCATGGCCAGCTCGGCGGCGGAGTCGGGGTAACCCATCGAGATGCGGGCCATGAACCGGTCGCGCTGCGCCTCGGGGAGGGCGTAGGTGCCCTCCATCTCGAACGGGTTCTGGGTCGCGACGACGGTGAACGGGCTGGCCAGCTTGTAGGTCGTGCCGTCGACCGTGACCTGTCGCTCCTCCATCGCCTCGAGCAGCGCCGACTGGGTCTTGGGCGACGCGCGGTTGATCTCGTCGCCGATGACGATGTTGGCGAAGACCGCGCCGGGCTTGAACTCGAACTCGCGGTCGACCTGGTTGTAGACCGAGACGCCCGTGATGTCGGACGGGAGCAGGTCGGGAGTGAACTGGATGCGCCGCACCGAGCAGCTCACCGAGCGACCGAGCGCCTTCGCGAGCACGGTCTTGCCGACCCCGGGGACGTCCTCGATGAGCAGGTGCCCCTCGGCGAGAAAGACCACCAGAGCGGCCTCCGCGGCCTCGGGCTTGCCGTCGATGACCTTCTCGATGTTGCCGAGAATGGCACGGGCGACTGTCTCGAACTCCATATGCGATGTTAGGCACATTGTGACAAACGTGCACCGGTGAATGCGTGAATGTTCATCGAGTCCGCGGCGACGCCACAGGTACGGTGACGACATGGCGCGCCTCGTGATCGTCCACCACTCCCCGACGCCGGCGACCCGGCAGCTGACCGAGGCGGTCGTCGACGGGGCCACCGACGATGTGATCGAGGGGGTCGCCGTCTCCGTCGTGCCGGCTCTGGAGGCGACCCTCGACGACGTGGGGGACGCCGACGGGTTCCTCATCGGGACGTCCGCGAACTTCGGCTACATGTCCGGAGCCGTGAAGCACTTCTTCGACTCGTTCTTCCTCGACCTCGGCGGCGCGCTCGCAGGCGACGGCTCGGCAGGCGACACGTCCGACGGCCGCAGGCCCTACGGGCTGTGGGTGCACGGCCGGTACGACACGACGGGTGCGGTGCGTTCCGTCCAGTCCATCGTGGGCGCGCTGCCCTGGACGCAGTCAGCGCCCGTCCTCGAGGTCATGGGCGACGTGACGGGCGCCGATCTCGAGGCGGCCCGCGACCTCGGTGGGACGCTTGCCGCGCTGCTGATGGCCTGAGCCCCTCTGGGACACTGGTGGCATGGCTGCCACCGACCCGATCCGCTCGACCCGACGCCGCAGGTTCGCCGGCTTCGGCCTGGTGGCCGTCCTCGCAGTGGTGCTGGTCGCGGTCGTCGTCGTCCGCGGTGGCGGCGAGAAGGTCATCAACGCGAACGGCGACGTGCTGGTGCTGGTCGGCAAGGAGGACGCGACCGACTCGACGGGGCTCGCGAAGGGCGTCCTCGCCGATGTCGGCGGCTGCCTGGGCCTCGTGCGTGACGGCGACTCCCCCGGGGAGGGCCTGGTCCTCATCTGGAGCCACGGCACGACGATCAGGACGCCGGACCCTCTGCGCGTCAGCACGGGCGACCGGACGTACGAGATCGGCGACACGGTCCGGTTCGGCGGCGAGGGCATGGCAGCGCTCGACGAGTCCAGCTACTTCTACCAACAGGTCCCGGAGACGTGCCGCTCGGCCGGCTTCTGGACCATGGGCTGAATCACCTCGCCAGAGCCGGCGTGACGCGGGACAATGGAGACATGCCCGCACCTGACTTCATGCCCACCCTCTCCGCCGGCTCCCACGACGCCGAGCACGGCGAAGCCTGCGTCATGGAGTACGTGTCCCTCCTGGCCGGCGAGGAGTGGAGCGACCGCCCCGAGTGCACGCACCCCCTGCTCGCCCACGAGGCCCGCACCACGAACGACCTGCTGCGCGACAGCGACCGTTCCCGCCTCGTCCCGCTGATCGGACGCCTGTTCGGCACGACCGACGACTCCCCCGAGCTCCGGGCCCGTCTCCGCATCGCCCAGGCGCGCCAGGTCATCGCCCTGCTCGATCCCACGTCACGTCCCCGCGCGCTGGCCGCCGTCGAGCTGGCCGAGTCGTGGATCGGCCGAGAGGGCACGGAGGACGACGTGCTCGAGGCGTTCCGCACGGCGATGTACCTGTCCGGCGAGCAGAGTCCGGTCGCGGCTGGCGAGCTCGACCACGAGCACGTCGAGTTCCACTCCGCGATGTCCCGCATGTTCCCGTTCGCGCTGTCGCCCGAGCTCGAGGCCGCCGAGGCGTACGCGCTGGCGGCGCTCGTCGCGGCGCACCGCCTCGCTGCCGGCGAGTGCCGCGCCGACTGCGGCAACGGCTCGGCACGGGCACGCCGCATGGTCAAGGACCTCGGCGCCCTCATCGACGTCTACGACGAGGTCACGGGCCGCACCGTCCACGACGTCACGGCCGACGAGGTGCGCGAGCTCGCCGACATCCTCGGCTGACGCTCAGCGCTTGGAGTGCGACCACTCGAGCAGTCGCTCGACGGGCCACGTCGTGATGATCCGTTCGGCCGGGACGCCCGCCGCGTCCGCCCGCTCGGCGCCGTGGTCGAGGAAGTCGAGCTGGCCCGGCGCGTGCGCATCGGTGTTGATCGCGAACAGGCACCCCGCGTCGAGGGCGATCGCGATGAGCTCGTCCGGCGGGTCCTGACGCTCGGGTCGTGAGTTGATCTCGACGGCGACGTCGAACTCCGCGCAGGCCGCGAACACGGCCTTGGCGTTGAACTCGGACTGCGGACGCTGGCCGCGTCCGCCCTGCACGAGCCGGCCGGTGCAGTGGCCGAGGACGTTGGTGTGCGGGTCGGCGACCGCCGTCATCATGCGCGTGGTCATGGCGCGGCTCTCCATCCGCAGCTTGGAGTGGACGCTCGCCACCACGACGTCGAGCCGCTCGAGCATGGGATCGGTCTGGTCGAGGCTGCCGTCGTCGTGGATGTCGACCTCGATGCCGCTGAGCAGCCGGAGGTCGTCGTGCGCCGCGTCGACCTGCGCCACGACGTCGAGCTGCTCGGCGAGGCGCTCGGCGCTCAGCCCGTTGGCGACCGTCAGACGCGGCGAGTGGTCCGTCAGCACCTGGTACGACCGGCCGCGCCAGCTCGCGGCCCTGGCCATCTCCTCGATCGACGACCCGCCGTCCGACCAGCTCGAGTGGCTGTGCAGGTCACCGAGCAGCTGGGCCCGCAGGGCGGCGCCGCCCTCCGCCAGCGGTGTCGCGCCCTCCTCGCGGAGCTCGGCCAGGTAGTCGGGCACCTCACCGGCGACGACCTGCTGGACGACGCCGAACGTCCGGTCGCCGATGCCCTTGATGCGCTTGAGCCGACCGTCCTTCGCCTGGGCCGCGACCTGGTCGGCGTCCAGGTGCTCGATCGCCGCTGCCGCCTTGCGGAAGGCCTCGACGCGGTACGACGTCGCCTGCCTGCGCTCGAGCCAGAACGCGATCTCCTTGAGGGCGGCGACGGCTTCCATCCCCCGAGCGTATGGCTGCGTCACCGCCAGTGCACGGGACGCCTGAGCGCCGACGGGATGAGGGTCGCGGAGTCGCCCCGGGCCGAGCCGACCTGCGACTGCGTCAGGAAGAGGCAGTCGGTGAGATCGGCGCCCTCGAGCCGGGCGTCGCGCAGGTCGGCACCCAGGAGATCGGACGTCCGCAGGTCGGCCTGCCGCAGGTCGGCAGCGATCAGCAGGGCACCGCGGAGATTCGCGCCCCGGAGATCGGCCCGACGCAGGCGCGCTCCCAGCAGCTGAGCACCCTGGTGGTCCGGTCCCCGGTGTGATGCCCGGACGAGCTCGCTGGTCCGCTGCAGCAGCGGGCCGACGATCGCGCGATGGGCGGGCAGGTCGACCCCGGCGAGTCCGTCGGCGTCCAGCCCGGTGATCGCCCGGGTCCGCTCCGTCAGGGCGGCGAGCTCGGCGCGCAGGCTGCGGGCGTCGTCCCGCTCGATCGCCTCGGTCAGGTACCAGAGCATCTCGTGCAGCTGCCGCATGACCGGCAGCGCCGCGAACATCCCGGCCGACGTGCCGGGCGCCTCCCGCCAGCTGACGCCGCCGTACGTCGTCTGCGACACCTGCTGGCCGGCGCCGAAGCAGTCGTAGACCGTGCAGCCGCGGTAGCCCTCGCTGCGCAGGTCCGCGTGGATGCTGCAGCCGAACGCGTCGTCGAGCTTGACGCACGGCTCCCCCGCGTCCTTGTCGACCGGGAAGTCCGCCGACCGCTCGAACGCCAGGGCGACGCAGCACAGTCCGAAGCAGCTGCCACAGTCGGCGACGAGCTCCAGACGATCCACCCGGCGACCCTATTACGGTGGTGCCCATGAGCCGCCGACACGTCATCGTCCGGGGAACCGTCCAGGGTGTGTTCTTCCGGGCGTCCTGCCAGCAGGAGGCCTTCCGTCAGGGTGTTGCCGGATGGGTCGCGAACCGGCCGGACGGATCGGTCGAGGCCGTCTTCGAGGGCTCCGACGACGCCGTGTCGCGGATGGTCGACTGGTGCCGCACGGGGCCGCCTCGCGCCGCCGTGACGGACGTCGAGGTCTCCGACGAGGAGCCGGCCGGCGAGAGCGCCTTCGAGGTCCGCTGAGGGGGCGGTGGCTGAGACACCTGTCCGGCGAGAATTCCGTCCTCGCCGGTGCCCCACACACCTGTCCGGGCCCCGGAAAGGTGTCTCAGGCACCGCCCTCGCGCAGGACAGGTGTCTCAGCCACCGCTCACGGCTGCACCGGCGAGGTCAGAAGCCGAGCTTGCGGAGCTGCTTGGGGTCGCGCTGCCAGTCCTTGGCGACCTTGACGTGCAGGTCGAGGAAGACCGGCGTGCCGAGGATCGTCTCGATCTGCGTGCGGGAGTCGCTGCCGATCTGGCGCAGGCGGGCACCCTGCTTGCCGATGATGATGCCCTTCTGGCTGTCGCGCTCGACGTAGACGTTGACCCGGACGTCGATCAGCGGCTTGTGCTCGGGACGGTCGGCACGCGGGACCATCTCGTCGACGACCACGGCGATGGAGTGCGGGAGCTCGTCGCGGACGCCCTCGAGCGCGGCCTCGCGGATGATCTCCGCGATGAGCGTCTCCTCGGGCTCGTCAGTGAGCTGGCCCTCGGGGTAGAGCGCCGGTCCCTCCGGGAGGGTGCCGATCAGCAGGTCGGCGAGCAGGTCGACCTGGTCGTTCGCGACGGCGGAGACCGGGATGATCTCCTGCCACTGCAGACCGGCGTCGGCGCCGGCCTGCTGGATCGCGAGCAGGTGGTCGCGCAGCTTGTCGGGCTTGACCAGGTCGGTCTTGGTCGCGATCGCGAACACCGGCTTCTTGCGGATCTGGGCGAGCTCCTTGATCAGGAACTTGTCGCCCTCGCCGACGCTCTCGTTGGCGGGCAGGCACATGCCGATCGTGTCGACCTCGGACCACGTCGACCGGACGAGGGCATTGAGCCGCTCGCCCAGCAGCGTGTGCGGCTTGTGCAGGCCGGGGGTGTCGATCAGGATCAGCTGGGCGTCGTCGCGGTTGACCAGGCCGCGGATCGCGTGGCGCGTCGTCTGCGGCTTGGACGACGTGATCGCGATCTTGCCGCCGACCAGTGCGTTGGTCAGCGTCGACTTGCCGGCGTTGGGACGTCCGACGAAGCAGGCGAAGCCCGAACGGTGCGCGCTCACGTGGTGCGCACCCGGACGACGTCGCCCGCCGGGTCGGCGAGGAAGACGTTGATGCCGTGACCGGACACGTCGCGCACGGCCGTGCCGTTGACGATCGGCTCGGGCACCATCTCGCCCACCAGCGCAGCGGCCTCGATGCCGGTGGCGCCGGACGACACGGCCATCGCGACGGCGAGGTCGAGGGCGTCGACGCGGATGGACGGCAGCGCGACCGTCGAGGCGACGTACGTGCGTCCGTCCTGGTCGCGCACCGCCGCGCCGTGCTCGGCCCGGGTGCGGGCGCGCGAGGTGCGCGCGAGCGTCACCAGCTTGGCGTCCTCAGGACTGAGATCCATGGTCGGACCCTTCCGTGGTCATCGATGTGGTCAGTGTCGGTGGGTGAGATCGGTGTCGGGCGGAGTGGCCAGCCGGCTCACGACGACGTGACCGATGCGGTTGCGGCGTCCGGACGGACCCTCGGCCTCGAAACGTAGTCCCTCGACCTCGACGACGCTCCCCCGGATCGGCACCTTGCCCAGGTGCTTAGCCATCAGGCCGCCGACGGAGTCGACGTCCTCGTCCTCGATCGGGATGTCGAACAGGTCCTCGAGGTCGTCGACCTCGAAGCGCGAGCTGACCCGCCAGGAGCCGTCGGACAGCTGCTCGCTGGCATCGGGCTCGGTGTCGTACTCGTCGGTGATCTCGCCGACGATCTCCTCGAGGATGTCCTCGATCGTGATCATGCCGGACGTTCCGCCGAACTCGTCGACCACGATCGCGACGTGCGTGCGCTGTGCCTGCATCTCCTTGAGGAGGTCGTCGGCGGGCTTGGTGTCGGGCACGAACAGGCACGGACGCGCGATCGACTCGATGCGCTCGGTCGTCTCGGCGGTGTGGTTGTCGAAGACGCGCTTGGTGATGTCCTTGAGGTACGCCATGCCCACGACGTCGTCGAGGTTCTCGCCCACGACCGGCATGCGCGAGTAGCCGCTGCGCAGCGCCAGCGACATGGCCTGCCGGAGCGTCTTGGAGCGCTCGACGAACACCAGGTCGGTGCGCGGCACCATGACCTCGCGGACGATCGTGTCGCCGAGCTCGAAGACCGACTGGAGCATGCGGCCCTCGTCGGTCTCGATGATCGAGCTCGCGGCGGCGAGGTCGACGAGCTCGCGCACCTCGACCTCGGAGGCGAACGGTCCCTCACGGAACCCCTTGCCGGGGGTGACGGCGTTGCCGAGCATGATCAGCAGCTTCGGCAGCGGCCCGAGCAGCTTGGTGATGCCGACGACCGGGAGCGTCGAGGCCAGCGCGATGGACTCGGCGTGCTGACGGCCCAACGTGCGAGGCCCGACGCCGATCAACACGAAGCTGACGACCACCATGATCGCGACCGCGACGCCGAACCGGGGCCACAGGCCGTCGAGCTCGTCGGCGACGACGAGCGCCACCAGCACGATGCTGGCGGTCTCGGCCAGCACTCGCATCAGCAGCACGGAGTTGAGGTACGGGGCAGGGTCCTCGAGGATGCGCACGAGACGGCCCGCGCCGGAGCGCCCCTCGTCGTCGAGCTCCTCGGCCCGCGCCTTGGAGAACGCGGAGATCGCGGCGTCGACGCTCGCGAGCGTGCCCGCGATGACGGCCAGGACCACGGACAGGACGATGGGCAACCAGTTCACGCGGTGTGCCCCGTGGAGAGAACTCGGTACGGGGCCGACCGCGTGAAGGGTCTGATCGCCGCTCGTTGACGCTCGCTCATCGGTCTGCTCTCACGCGTCCTCGGGGTCGACGCCGGCCGCGGCCTGCTGCCACTCGAGGAGCAGTCTGCCCTGGATGCCGAACATCTCCTTGTGCTCCTCGGGCTCGGCGTGGTCGTAGCCGAGGAGGTGCAGGATGCCGTGGACCGTCAGCAGGTCGACCTCGTCCTGGGTCGTGTGACCCGCGGCGGGCGCCTGCTGCTCGGCGACCTGGGGGCACAGCGCGATGTCGCCGAGGTAGCCCTCGGGGCTCTCCTCGTCGTCCTTGCCCGGGGTGAGCTCGTCCATCGGGAAAGACAGGACGTCGGTCGGGCCCTTCTTGCCCATCCACTGCTCGTTGAGCACCGCGATGGTGTCGGGGTCGACGAGGCGGACGGTCAGCTCGGTCGCGGGGTGGAGCCGCATGCGCCGCATCGTGAAGCGGCAGAGCCGGGTGAGGGCGACGACGTCGACCTCGAGCCCGGACTCATTGAGAACGTCGACGTTCACGTGCGTCCGACCCCTCCTCGAACTCGCCGTACGCGGCGACGATCCGCCCGACGAGCTTGTGGCGGACGACGTCGGCGGCCTGGAGGTGGGCGAAGTGGATGTCCTGGACGTCCTCGAGGATCTCCTGGACGACCCGCAGCCCGCTCTTGTTGCCGGACGGGAGGTCGACCTGCGTGACGTCGCCGGTGACGACCATCTTGGAGCCGAAGCCCAGGCGCGTCAGGAACATCTTCATCTGCTCGGGCGTCGTGTTCTGCGCCTCGTCGAGGATGATGAACGCGTCGTTGAGCGACCGGCCGCGCATGTACGCCAACGGCGCGACCTCGATGACACCGGTCGCCAGCAGCTTGGGGATCGTCTCGGGGTCGACCATGTCGTGCAGGGCGTCGTAGAGCGGACGCAGGTACGGGTCGATCTTCTCGCTGAGCGAGCCGGGCAGGAAGCCCAGGTGCTCGCCGGCCTCGACGGCCGGGCGGGTCAAGATGATGCGGTTGACCTGCTTGGCCTGCAGGGCCTGCACGGCCTTGGCGACGGCCAGGTACGTCTTGCCGGTGCCGGCGGGGCCGATGCCGAAGACGATCGTGTGGTGGTCGATCGCGTCGACGTACCGCTTCTGGTTGACCGTCTTGGGACGGATCGTGCGTCCGCGGTTGGACAAGATGTTGAGGCTCAGCACCTCGGCCGGCTTCTCGCGGGTCTCGGTGCGCAGCATCGACACGGAACGCTCGACCGTCTCGCGGGTGAGGTTCTGGCCCGTGCGCAGGATCGTCACGAGCTCGTCGAGGAGTCGCTCGACGAGTGCGGCCTCCGACGGGGCGCCGGTGACCGTGATGGTGTTGCCCCGGGCGTGGATGCGCGCCTCGAACGACTCCTCGATGATGCGAAGGAACTCATCGGCAGGTCCGAGCAGCGCAACGGCCGCGACGCTGGAGGGAATCGTGAACGTGTGCGCGGGCACGGGGACGTTCGATGCAGTGGTGTCAGTCATGTGGTCACAATCGTACGCAACGCCTGCGACACCGCGCGAATCGTCAGGTGGGCGGCCAGGGCAGGTCGCCTCCCGCCATGATGTGCGCGTGCGCGTGGAACACGGTCTGACCGGCGCCGGCGCCGGTGTTGAACACGAGCCGGTACGAGTCGTGCCCCTCGGCCAGCGCGATGCGACGGGTCTCGACCAGCAGGGCGGCGGCGACGTCGGGCGCGGCGACCGCGAGGCTCGCGACGTCGGCCGCGTGCAGCCGCGGGACGACGAGGATGTGGGTCGGCGCCTGCGGGGCGATGTCGCGGAAGGCCACCGTGTGAGGCGTCTCCGCGACGATGGTCGCAGGCACCTCACCTGCGACGATTCCGCAGAACAGGCAGTCGACTTCAGCGCTCACTTGAATGCGTCCTTGATCTTGCCGAAGACACCCTTGTGATTGGCGCCCATGAGCGCCTCGGGACGCTCCTCCTCACGCAGCTTCGCGAGCTGCTCGAGCAGGACCCGCTGCTGCTCGTCGACGCGTGTGGGCGTCTCGACGACGACCTGCACCTTGAGGTCACCACGACCCGATCCGCGCAGCCGCGGCACGCCGTGGCCCTTGATCGTGATGGTGTCGCCGGACTGCGTGCCGGCCGCGACGTCGAGCTCGACGGTGTGGTCGGCCTCGTCGGAGTCGGGGACGTCGGCCTCGAGCGTCGGCAGGTCGAGGTGCGTGCCGAGCGCCGCGGCCGTCATCGGCAGCGTGACCTGGCAGAAGAGCTGGTCGCCCTTGCGCTGGAACATCGGGTGCCGCGCCACGTTGATCTCGAGGTACAGGTCGCCCGCCGGGCCACCGCCGGGTCCGACCTCGCCCTCGCCGCCGAGCTGGATGCGGGTGCCCTGGTCGACACCGGCCGGGATCGAGACCGAGATCGACCGGCGCGACCGCACACGACCCTCACCGGCGCACTCGGGGCACGGATCGGGGATGACGGTGCCGAAGCCGTGGCACGTCGGGCACGGGCGGGACGTGCGGATGTCGCCCAGCAGCGAGCGCTGGACGTGCTGGACGTCGCCGTGGCCGTGGCAGGTGCGGCACGTCTCGGGCTGCGAGCCGTTGGCCGCGCCGCTGCCCTGGCACGTCGTGCAGGTGACGGCCGTGTCGACCTTGATCTCGTGGGTCACGCCGAACGCCGCCTCGGCGAGGTCGACGTTGAGCCGCAGCAGGGCGTCCTGGCCGCGCTGCTGACGGGGACGGGGGCCGCGCTGGCCGTTCTGGCCGAAGAACGCGTCCATGATGTCGTCGAAGTTGAAGCCCTGCTGGCCGCCGCCGAAGCCGCCCCCGCCGCTCAGGGGATCGCCGCCGCGGTCGTACGTCGACCGCTTCTTGGGGTCGGACAGCACCTCGTACGCGATCGTCACCTCCTTGAACCGGTCGGAGGCGTCGGGCGCGTCGTTCACGTCGGGATGGAGCTGGCGGGCGAGCTTGCGGTACGCCTTCTTGAGCTCTTCGGCGGTCGCCTCGCGGCCGACGCCGAGCGTTGCGTAGTAGTCCTGAGCCATGTGTCGATTGCCTCTGATTTCGGAGAAGATCTGTGTTCGGAGAAGGTCAGTTGTCGGCCAGCGTGCGGCCGACGTAGCGGGCGACGGCGCCGACAGCGGCCATCGTTGCGGGATAGTCCATGCGGGTGGGTCCGACCGTGCCGAGGGTCGCGAGGGCGAGGTCGTCCGAGCCGTACGCCGACGACACGACGGCCGTGCTGACGAGGCCCTCGTGCCCCGTCTCGCTGCCGATGCGGACCGAGAGACCGTTCGTGGCCTCCCCCAGCAGCTTGAGCAGCACGACCTGCTCCTCCATGGCCTCGAGGACGGGCTTGATGGCGGTGTCGAAGTCGCTGCCGAAGCGGGCGAGGTTGGCCGTGCCGCCGACGGCGATGCGCTCGTCGGACCGTTCGTTGGTGAACGTGTGCGTCAGCGTCGTGACGATCGACGTCACGACCGGACGGTCGTTGATCGAGAACGTCTCGATCATGTCGGCTAGCTTCAGGGACGCCTCGGGCAGCCGCTCCCCCACCGTCGCGCGGGTGATGCGGGTCCGCAGGTCGGCGATGAGGTCGTCGGTCGGCGTCTCGACGAGCTCGATGATGCGCTGCTCGACCCGGCCGCTGCTGGTGATGACGACCAGGAGCACCCGGGACCCCTCGAGCGCGACGAGCTCGATGTGGCGGACCGTGGACCGGGTCAGCGACGGGTACTGCACGATCGCGACCTGGTTGGTCAGCTGTGCGAGCACCTTGACGCTGCGCTGCACGACGTCGTCGACGTCGACGGCGCCGGTCAGGAAGGTCTCGATCGCCCGGCGCTCGGCCGGCGAGAGCGTCTTGACCGTCGACAGCCGGTCGACGAACAGGCGGTAGCCCTTGTCGGTGGGGATGCGACCCGCGCTGGTGTGCGGCTGCGTGATGTAGCCCTCGTCCTCCAGCGCCGCCATGTCGTTGCGCACCGTGGCCGGCGAGACACCGAGCTGGTGCCGGTCGAGCAGCGAGCGGGAGCCGACGGGCTCCTGGGTCGCGACATAGTCCTCGACGATCGCCCGGAGGACGTCGAGTCGACGATCGTCAGACATCCGTCCTCCTTCTTTGCGTCGCACCCTCTTCAGCGCGTCGCTTTGGCACTCTCACCGGTCAAGTGCCAGTCTAACGACGTGCAGGGAATCAGGGAGACGCCCGATGGCCACGTCGTCGTGGACAGCGGTGAGCGATCCCTCACATACACGCCGCGGCTCGTGACCCTCGACGACGGCACGACCGTCGCGCACGAGTCGCAGGGCGGCGACATGTCGTCGGTGTGGGCCGCCGACCTGGGCGGCAACTTCTTCGTCGAGGTCGCCCACCTCGGTGACGGACCCGTCGGTGGCGAGCTCGTCATGACCGTCACGTACATCGGCATGGACGAGACCCTGCGGTACGTCGCGATCGGTGACCTGTGGGCCGACGAGCTGCCCCCCACCGTCCCGCCGAGCTGGCCGGTCGCCGTCGACCTCGCCCTCGGACTGCTCGAGGGCCACGTGCAGCTGATCGGCACGGACATCACCAAGGACGACATCGAGACGCTGCACCAACGACTTCTGGGGGCCCTTCATGGTTGACCGCTACGGCAGCGACGTCCTCTCCGACGACTGGAGGAAGCCCAAGCGTGGGCGCTCCGAGGAGGTCGTGATCGAGCGCGGCATGGTGATCGAGGACGCCACGACCGGCTTCTGCGGCGAGGTCATGGTCGTCGAGAAGGATCTCGGCATGATGATCCTCGAGGACCGCCGGATGGTGCGCCGGTCGTTCCCGCTCGGGCCCGGCTACCTGCTCGAGGGCAAGCCGATCATCGCCCGTCCGCCGTCGGCTGCGACCAAGGCGAGGGCCACCCGCACGGCGTCCGGGTCACGCGCCGTCCACGACGCCAAGGCCCGTGTCGCCCTGCCGAGCCGCATCTACGTCGAGGGCCGCCACGACGCGGAGCTCGTCGAACGGGTCTGGGGCGACGACCTGCGCATCGAGGGTGTCGCGGTCGAGTACCTCGGCGGCATCGACGACCTCTCGTCGATCGTCGACGACTTCGGCCCGTCGGCCGACCGGCGCCTGGGCGTGCTCGTCGACCACCTGGTGCCGGGCTCCAAGGAGACACGCATCGCCGACCAGGTCTCCGGACGTCCGCACGTGCTCGTGGTCGGGCACCCGTACGTCGACGTCTGGCAGTCGGTCAAGCCGGCCCGGCTCGGCATCGAGGCCTGGCCCGTCATCCCCCGGGGGCAGGACTGGAAGCACGGCATCTGCCGCGAGATGGGCTGGCCGCACACCGACCAGGCCGACATCGCCCGGGCCTGGAAGCACATCCTGGGCCGGGTCGACTCCTACGCCGACCTCGAGCCGGAGTTCCTCGGCCGGGTCGAGGAGCTCATCGACTTCGTGACCGCTCCGCCGGTCTAGCCGATCGTCACGGTCCGGCGGCCGAGCAGCGTGTCGGTGCCACCCGTCCCCGGGGTGTTCAGCGCGTAGAGCCAGATCGTCGTGCGGCCGCGCGTGGCCAGCGTCTTGAGCCGCTCGAAGCGGAAGAACGACGTCCCGAACTCGAACGACTCGACGCCCGCAGCGCCCCGGGGACCACCGACCGTCACGAGGTAGCGCCGCTGGCCGGCGTCGACGTCCGGCTCACCGGCGGTGCCCTGGAAGCGCACCGCCCCGCCGCCGGCCGACCGCGCCCAGAGGATCTTGCCGGACGGTGACCCGTCCGAGTCGGGGAACTGGATGAAGCCGGACGGCCAGGCGCTGCCGTTCTTCCTGAGCACGCGCCACATGAACGTCCCGCCGAGGTGGTCCTCCGAGACGACGATCGAGCCGTCCGGGCGGACGTCCTCGACGTATGCGACGTGACCGCCGGGCGATGCTCCGTGGAAGCCGCCCTTCCACCACGCCACGGCACCGACGCGAGGCGTCCGGCCGACCGGGACGCCGGCCCTGCGCGCGGCCGCGCCCCACGTCTCCGCCCCGTTGGCAGCAGGCGGACGGGCCGCCAGACGTCCGTGCGTCAGGCGGTACGCGACGTAGTTGGTGCAGTTGTGGCCCGACCGCATGTTCCAGAACGAGCCGCGGTACTCCGCCCCGTAGCCTCCGTGGCCGCGTCCCTCGCGGACGCAGTCGGAGAATCCCTTGCAGAGCGTCGAGCTCGACGCCGCCTGCGCAGGGGTCGCCGAGACGACCCCGCCGACCATCAGTACCAAGGCCACCACGAGCGCTCCCACCGCTCGTGCCGACCGATGCGCGATGCACACCGCTCCCTCACCAGTCTCCCGTTGTCATGACTGGGTCCACTCCCACGGACCCGCTCCCTGGCTCGACCCTAAGCAGTAACTCGCGGTTGCAGGGACGATTCGGGCAACTTCAGTCGACGAGCTGGCGCACGACCGCGTCGGCCAGCAGTCGACCGGGACGCGTCAGCACCAGGCGGTCGTCGTGGACCGTCGCGAGCTCCCGGCGGACGATGTCGCCGACCTCGTCGCGTCCCGCCGGGCTCAAGGCCGACAGGTCGAGCCCGGACCGCAGGCGGGTCTCGAGCATGATGCGCTCGAGGTGAGCGGTCGGGTCGTCGATGCTCTCGCCGTCCTGCCTCGGCGAGTCCCCCGCGGCCAGTCGCTGGGCATAGGCCGCCGGGTGCTTGACGTTCCACCACCGCTGGCCGCCGACGTGCGAGTGGGCACCGGGGCCGATGCCGAGCCAGTCGTCGCTGTGCCAGTACAGGACGTTGTGACGGCATTGGGCGGTCTCGTCGCGGGCCCAGTTGGACAGCTCGTACCACCCCAGGCCGGCCGACATCAGCAGCTCGTCGGCCAGCACGTACTTGTCGGCGGTCTCGTCGTCGTCGGGCATCACGACCTCACCGCGACGCACCTTGCGGGCGAACGCCGTGCCCTGCTCGACGATCAGCGCGTAGGCGCTGACGTGGTCGGGCTCGAGCGCGATGGCCTGCTCGACGCTCGCGCGCCAGTCGGCCATGGACTCGCCGGGCGTCCCGTAGATCAGGTCGACGCTGAGCTGCTCGAAGCCGGCCTCGCGCGCCCACCGGACGGCCTGCGGCACCCCCGCCGGGTCGTGCGTGCGCTCCAGCGTCGCCAGCACGTGCGGGACGGCCGACTGGACGCCGAACGAGATCCGGTTGAACCCCCCGGCCCTCAGCGTCGCGAGCGACTCCGGCGTCACCGAGTCGGGATTGGCCTCGGTCGTGACCTCCACGCCGTCCGCGAGCCCGAACACGTCGTCGATCGCGTCGAGGATGCGGACGAGGTCGGCCGAGGGCAGCTGGGTCGGGGTGCCACCGCCGAAGAACACCGTCTCCACCGGCCGTCGGCCACGCTCCGCGCCGGCCCGTACGATCTCGCTGATCGCCGTGTCGGCGTACGCCGCTCGCGTGGCGCCCTCGCCGAGCTCGTCGGACGTGTACGTGTTGAAGTCGCAGTACCCGCAACGGACCGTGCAGAACGGCACGTGCACGTACAGGCCGAAGGCCCGCTCCCCCGTGCGGGAGAGCGGGCCTTCGGGACGATTCACCTGCTAAGCGTAGAAGCCGTCCAGGATCGCCTTGTTGTTGGCTTCGACGACGTTGCGCTTGACCTTCATGCTCGGCGTGATCTCGCCGGACTCGATCGACAGGTCGTGGTCGAGGATCGCGAACTTCTTGATCGTCTCCCAGCGGTTGATCTTGCCGTTGAGCTCGTCGATCTGGCCCTGCACCAGTTCGTGGATGCCGGGCGACCGCACGACCTCGGTGTAGCTCTTGCCCTCCATGCCGTTGGCCTTGGCCCACTCGGCCACGGCGTCGGGGTCGAGCGTGATCAGCGCGGAGCAGAAGTTGCGCTCGTTGCCGTGCACCAGCATCTGGCTCGTGATGGCGCTGATGCCCTTGAAGATGCCCTCGATGTGCGGCGGCGCGACGTACTTGCCGCCGGACGTCTTGAAGAGCTCCTTCTTGCGGCCCGTGATGAACAGGAAGCCGTCCTCGTCGATGCGTCCCTCGTCACCGGTGTGCAGCCAGCCCTCGTCGGTCAGCGTCGAGGCGCTCTCGGTGTCGAGGTTGTGGTAGCCGCGCATGACGTGCGGGCCCTTGATGAGGATCTCGCCGTCCTCCGCGATCTTGGCCTGGCTGCCCGGGAACGCCGTGCCGACGGAGCCGATCTTGAAGTTGTCGGGGTGGTTGACGAACGCACCGGCGGAGTTCTCGGTGAGGCCGTAGCCCTCGAGGATCAGCACGCCGGACGCGTGGAACCACTCGGCGATGTCGGGCGACAGCGCCGCGGCACCCGAGATGAAGAAGCGGACCCGGCCGCCGAAGCGCTCGCGCACCTTGGAGAAGACGAGCTTGTCGGCGACGGCGAACTGCGCCTTGAGCACGGGCGACACCGGCTTGCCCGAGCGCACCGCACGCGAGTGCGCGAGACCGACCTTCTCGGCCCAGCGGAAGATCTTGAGCTTGGCACCGCCGTCGGCCTCGGTCATGCCGATGATGCGGCCGTAGGCCTTCTCGAAGATGCGGGGGGCCGCACCCATGAACGTCGGCCGGACGACCGCCAGGTTGTCGACGATGCGCGGCACGCGGCCGTCGATCGCCGTCGGGAAGCCGATCGCGAGCTGCGTGGTCAGCAGCACCTTGCCGAACGAGTGCGCCATGGGCAGCCACAGGAACTGCAGGTCGTCCTCGGACAGGATGTCGGCGGCGACCATGACGTAGCCCTCGTAGACCCAGCCGTCGTGCGAGAGGCGGACGCCCTTGGGCCGTCCGGTGGTGCCCGACGTGTAGATCAGGGTCGCGAGCGAGTCGCCGGTCGTGACGGCCACGCGCTCGTCGATCGCCGTCGGGTGGTCGTCGAGGTGGCCCTCGCCGAGCTTCTCCAGGTCGTCGAAGCTGATGACCCAGTCGCCGTCGGACGTGCCGTCGAAGACGACGACCTTGATGATGGACGGCAGCTCGGAGTGCTTCTCGCGCAGCTTGGCGACCTGGTCGTCGTCCTCGGCGAACACGACGCGGCTGTCGGAGTCGGCCAGGATGTAGGCGACGTCGTTCGCGATCGTCGTGGGGTAGACCGTCGTGGTGGCGGCACCGGCGACGTTGATCGCGAGATCGGACAGGATCCACTCGAGGCGCGTGCCCGAGGCGATCGCCACCCGCTGCTCGGCCTCGATGCCCAGCGCGACGAGGCCGGCGGCCAGCCGGGTGACCCGGTCACCGGTCTGGTCCCACGTCAGCGACTGCCAGACCTCGTTCTCGTCGGGGTACCGGTACGCCTCCTTGGAGCCGCTCTTCTTCACGCGGTCGAAGAACATCGAGGACACGCTCGTCGGACGGTTCTCGATGATCGCGAGCTGTTCGGGAGTGACGACTTCTGCGGGCATGTGGCGATCCTTACACATGGACGTACTGAGGGAATGTGGTGCCGATCACCCTAACCTACTCGGCGGTCACTTGGCGGGGTCGTTGCGCCGTTCACCCATGCGCCGCGCGACGAAGGAATCGATGCGTGGCTCGGCCGCGAGTCGGGGCACGAGATCGCGTTCGGTCGTCAGCGCCCGGAAGAGGAAGTCGACCGTGATCTCGTGGTCGCGCTGCTCGACGACGTCGATCGGGTCACCCGCGGCGACCGGTCCCTCCTCGAGCACCCGGAAGTACGGTCCGGGCAGCCTGCCCTGCGTGAACCGCCTGACCCACTGCTTCTCGTCCAGGAAGCCCTGGAACACCGAGCACGGGATGCGGACGCCGGCGAGCTCGAGCAGCGCCCCGCCGATGCGCCACCGGTCGCCCGCGTGGGCCAGGTTCACGTCGATGCCGCGCGTCGTGAGGTTCTCGCCGAACTGTCCGGGCACGAGCACGCGGCCCAGCTGGTCGGACCACGTCTCGAGGTCCTCGGCGGCGTACACGTACACGGCCTGGTCGGGCCCGCCGTGATTGACCAGGTCGGCGATCTCGTCGGTGCCGACCCCGAGGCGGTGGACGTGCACGGGGCCGTCGACGGGACGCTTGTCGATCGCGCTCTTCCTGAGCTTGCCCCAGGGCACGTCGACCGTCGACCCGACGTTGACCGACTCGACGACTGCCATGGGCGAAAGCCTAGGGTCCCCGGTGGGGACGTCATCACGACGGTGGCGTCGCACGCACGGAAGTGATGACCTCCGGGCCGACCGGGCGGGGACGTCATCACGACGGCGCTGACCCGCAACCAGCGGTGATGACGTCCCCGAGCGGTTACTTCTTGTCGACGTCGCCGGTCGACAGCGCGGCGATGAAGGCCTCCTGGGGGACCTCGACGCGGCCGACCATCTTCATCCGCTTCTTGCCCTCCTTCTGCTTCTCGAGCAGCTTGCGCTTGCGGCTGATGTCGCCGCCGTAGCACTTGGCGAGCACGTCCTTGCGGATCGCGCGGATGTTCTCGCGGGCGATGAC
>Ga0247730_1000115_pt1 | contig 80919 bp, 75 predicted proteins | sample UWRJL073202C2_FD_180959 | JGI IMG/M metagenome (GOLD analysis project Ga0247730, IMG submission 180959) | Plant litter microbial communities from Arlington Agricultural Research Station in Wisconsin, United States - UWRJ-L073-202C-2 | ecosystem: Environmental > Terrestrial > Plant litter >...
ACGCAGGAGGTTGTTGCCGGGCGAGAAGCCGGGCGACAGGGCGCGCGCCATGCGGTTGGCCACGAGGACGTCGAAGTACCTGCCCACGACGTAGGCCGGCATCGGCATCTGGTCGACGAGCTGCGCGACCCCGGCCGGAACCCGCTCCGCGGGACGACGCAGCCGTCGTCGGGGCGCTGGCGTGGCCAGACCGTGCAGGTGAGCGGTGGCCGGCTGGTCGAGGCGCAGGGCGGACGCCAAGGCCTCGAGGACCTGATGCGACGGGTGACGGTCGCGACCCTGCTCGAGACGGAGGTAGTAGTCGGAGCTGATGCCGGCAAGCATCGCGAGCTCCTCGCGGCGGAGCCCGGGCACGCGGCGACGGAGGCCGGGTGCGAGCCCGACGTCCTGGGGCGTCACGACGTCGCGACGTGCGCGGAGGAACTCGCCGAGCGCGTTGGTCGTGTCCATGTCTCGAGCGTAGGTGCAGCGGTGCCGCCGTGGCTGTCCCTGCCACTCCCTGGATGCGCTGGGCATACCGTCACCGGCCGGTGGCTGCGAAGACTGGGCTGCGGCGCGCCGTACGGGTGGGCCGACACTCAGAGGGAGCAGCACTATGACGACGACACTGATCACTGGAGGCAACAAGGGCCTGGGCGAGGAGACGGCACGCCGGCTCGTTGAGCTCGGCCACACCGTCTATATCGGCTCCCGTGACGAGAAGCGCGGACGCGCCGCCGCCGACCGCACCGGCGCCCACCTGCTGGTCATGGACGTCATCGACGACGCCTCAGTGGCCGCGGCCGCGGCGCTGCTGGCGGAGCACGAGACGCGCCTCGACGTCCTCATCAACAACGCCGGCGTGTTCGACGCGATGGTCAAGGCCGACGACGCGACCGCCGCCGACATGCTGGCCGTCTACGACGTCAACGTTTTCGGGATCGTGCGGGTGATCCACGCGTTCCTGCCGCTCTTGCAGGCGTCTGACGACCCGGCGATCGTCAACGTCGGCAGCGGACTCGGCTCCTTCGGCGTCGTGACCGACCCCGAGCGGTTCGAGGCTCAGTGGGCCCTGCCGGTGTACGCGTCGTCCAAGGCGGCCGTCGGGATGCTGACCGTCCAGTACGCCAAGGCCCTGCCGGGCATCCGCGTCAACGCGGCCGACCCCGGTCCGACCGCGACGGACTTCACGAACAATCAGGCGCCGCAGACCGTCGAGCAGGGGACGGACGCCATCGTGCGTCTGGCGACTCTGGGACCCGACGGGCCGACCGGGACGTACGCGGACCGTCTTGGCGGCGTGCCCTGGTAGCTACGGGACGAGCAGGTGGAGCAGGCGCTCGCAGTCGGTGCCGACCGCGGTGAGCGCGGCGAGGTCTCCGGCCAGGAAGCCGATGAGTGACTGCTCGAACATGCCGTCGTACATCGAGTAGGCGAGAGCGGGGCGCACCGACACCTCGGACCCGGCCAGCTCGGCGTACCGCGTGACGACGTTCCAGATCATCTGCTCGAGCAGCCCGTCGATCTCCCGGATGACGGGCGTGAGATCGGCGTCGAACATGCTCTGGTTGCGGATGTCGTACCAGAGGCGGTGCATCGACGCCTCGTCGCGAAGCGTGGCGGTCATGGCCTCGCTGAACCGGATGCTCAGCTCGGCGGCGGTCTGCGCGGACGCCACGATCTCGTCGTAGTGCGTGGCGCAGTCGGCCTTGTACTGCCGGACGCAGTGCTGGATGAGGTCGTTCTTGTCGCGGAAGTAGTAGTGCAGGACGCCGTGGGAGAACTCGGAGTTCTCGGCGATGTCGCGCAGGCCGGTGTTGGCGTAGCCGCGCTCGGCGAGGGTCACGAGGGCGGACGTCGCCAGCTGCTCGCGGCGGCGACCGAACTTGTCGGTGCCGGCCTTGTCGGCCCGTTCGCTGTACGTCGCCACGTGTCCCTCCTCGATCGCGGGCCCTGGTCGGCCCCTTCGAAGTGTAGGCGGGAACGCGCCCGGGTGCGGCCGGTCCAGCCAGTTTCTTTGACAGTCGTCAAGATTTCTCTTGTCAAGTGTCCAGAAATCTGTTGTGCTGTGACCCAGACCACATCGGGGTGCAGTGGTGCACCCCAGGAGAGAAGGCGACATGGCAACGGTTGATCTGAGCGGCCGCAAGGTCCTCATCACAGGCGGCGGCCGCGGGCTCGGGCTCAAGATGGCGGAGACCGTGGCGACCCAGGGGGCCGCCGTCGTGATCGCCGACATCGACGCCGAGGCGGGCGCGGCCAGCGCGGACGCCCTCGCCGACCAGGGCCACAAGGCGTCCTTCGTCCATCTCGACGTCACCGACGACGCCTCGTGGGAGGCCGCGATCCCCGATGTCCTGTCGTCGCTGGGCGGTCTCGACGTCGTGGTCAACAACGCCGGCATCGAGATCACGGAGCTGTTCGTCAACCTCGATCCCGCCAACGTCCGCAAGATCCTCGACGTCAACGTGCTCGGCACGATGCTGGGCATCAAGCACGCCTTCCGCACGATGCGGCCCGACGGACCGGCGGGCGACGGCGGAGCGGTCATCAACATCGCGTCGGTCGCCGCGACGATCGCATTCCCCGGCATCGCCGGCTACTCGGCGTCCAAGTCGGCCATCGACCGGTTGACACGTGTCGCCGCGGCCGAGTCGGGCCGTCTCGGCTACGGCGTCCGCGTCAATGCGATCTGTCCCGGTCTCGTCCCGAACGCGATGGGCGGACAGCTCGCCAACGACACCGCGGACCTCGGCCTGTTCGGCTCACCTGACGAGGCCGTCGGAGCGGTCGTCTCGCTGACGCCGTCCGGCCGCCTGGCGACCGAGCAGGACATCGCCGACGGCGTCGCGTTCCTCGCGTCGGACGACTCGGCCTTCGTCAACGGCGTCGCGCTGTCGGTCGACGGCGGCATGGGCATGTGAGCCCGATCCATCCTCTCCCATCCGACATCGAAGGAAGACACCATGAGTGACAAGCCCGTCGTCGTCTACGGCGCGTCCGGCTACACCGGTCGGCTGATCTGCGAGTACCTCCGCGAGTACCACGTCCCCTTCGTGGCCGCCGGCCGCGACGAGGGCAAGCTCAGCTCGTCGATGGCCTCGAACGTCCCCGGCATCGAGACCGCCGACTACGAGATCGTCCAGGTCGACCACGAGGTCGGCGCCCTGACCAAGCTGTTCACCGGAGCCTCGGTCGTGCTCAACACCGTCGGCCCGTTCAGCCGGTTCGGTCCCGAGGTCGTGGAGGCATCGCTCGCCGCGGGCGCCCACTACACCGACACGACCGGTGAGCAGGACTGGGTCATCACGTGCGACGAGACGTACGGTGCCGACTTCGCCGCCGCCGGCCTCGTGCTGACGCCCGGGCTCGCGCAGATGTACACGACCGGTGAGATCGCGGCCGAGGTCGCGCTCGAGCGTCCAGGTCTCGACACCCTCGACATCGCGGTGTTCTGGGGCGGCAGTCCGACGATCGCGTCGACTCAGACGATCCTGTTCAACGCGGCGCTGTCCGGCGCGAACTACCTCGAGCAGAACGTGTACGTGCCCTTCGATCCCGAGGCCGGCCACTACCACCTCAACATCCCCGGTCAGCACGAAGTCGCGCTGGCACTTCCGTGGGGCGGCACCTCGCACCCGGTCTGGTACCGCAACGATCCCCGCGTCGCCAACGTCAAGGCGCTGGGCGGCGTCTTCAACCGCGGGCTGATGCTCGCCGTGCCGCAGATCGTCGCGGGTGCCATCGAGGCGACCAAGGACATGGGTGTGGAGGAGAAGTACGCCGCGCTCGCCGCGACGGCGTCGCAGGTCATGAGCGAGATGCCTCCGCGCGAGAACCCGCGGGTCAACAGGTCCATGGACTCCGTCCACGCGTCGGGCCCGCTGGGGCGCTCGCACGTCGTGATCCACGGCAAGGAGAACTACAAGCAGACCGGCCTCCTGCAGGCCTACGCTGCCTACGCCTTGCTGCAGCAGCCGCCGAGGCGCGTGGGGTTCGCCTCCGGCTGCCAGGCCTTCGGGCACCGCGAGCTGCTGGGACAGCTGCTGGCCTTCGGGCTCGTGCAGCCGCCTGTCCTGACGGCCGACTGATCTCGTCCGCGGGACGTGCACCCTGGCCGTCCCGCGGACGACCCCTCCTCCCTCCCGAAGGACGTCATGCACTTCGCCTCGCTGCCCGACGACCGCGCCGCATCGGCGCCGGACGCTCCCGCCATCGCCGACGACCTGACGTCCCTGACCAACGGCGAGCTGGCCGAGCGGGTCACCGTCGCCGCCGGCGCGCTGGCCGATCGCGGTGTGGGAGCCCGTGACGTCGTGGCGGTGCAGCTCAGCAACCGGGTCGAGCTCATCGTCGTCCTCTTCGCCGCCTGGCGCATCGGGGCGACGATCAACCCGCTCAACCCCGTGCTCACCGGCGCGGAGGCGACACACCAGGTGCTCGACGCACGATCCGTGCTGCTCGTGACGGCGGATGGCACGGGACCCGTCGACAGCCTGCCGACGATCGCTGTCGACCGCCTGACGTCGTCCACGCGGCCGCCCCTGACCGACCTCGCGGCGGGCGAGCTGGCCCTGCTCATCTACACGAGCGGGACGACCGGTCAGCCCAAGGGCGTCATGCTCACGCACGCCAACCTCGACGCGATGACGGCCTCGTTCATCGAGTGGCTCGACATCGCGGCCGCCGACCACAGCATGCTCGTCCTCCCGCTGTTCCACGCCAACGGCATCGTGCTGGGCACCCTCACCCCGCTCCGGGCCGGTGGGCAGGTGTCGATCACGGGGAAGTTCTCGCCCGACCGGTTCTTCGCCGACGTCGAGCGGCTCCGGCCCACCTACTTCTCCGCGGTTCCCGCGATCTACGCGATGCTCAGCGCGCTGCCTGATGACGTCCATCCGGACACGTCCTCCCTGCGGTTCGCCGTGTGCGGTGCCGCGCCGATGCCGGCCCAGCTCATCGGCCGCGTCGAGGAGCGCTTCGGGCTGACGCTCGTGGAGGGATACGGGCTGTCGGAGACCACGTGCGCGTCCACGATCAACCCGCTGCGGGGCGTGCGCAAGCCCGGGACGGTCGGGCTCCCGCTGCCGGGTCAGCAGGTCGGAGTCATCGGTCCGGACGGCGACCGGCTCCCGGCCGGCGAGGTCGGCGAGGTCGTCATCGCCGGCCCGACCGTCATGGTCGGCTACCTGCACAAGCCGCAGGAGACGGCGCGGACGATCGTCGACGGCTGGCTGCGCACCGGCGACGTGGGCCGTTTCGACGAGGACGGCTACCTGGTGCTGGTCGACCGCGTCAAGGACATGATCATCCGCGGCGGCGAGAACATCTATCCCAAGGAGATCGAGTCGGTGCTCTACCAGCACCCTGACGTCCTGGAGGCGGCCGTGGTCGGTCAGCCCGATGGCGTCCTGGGCGAGGTGCCGACCGCATTCGTGGCCCGGCGTCCCGGCGCGACGGTCGACGAGGACGCCCTGCTCGAGCACTGCCGCGGGCTGCTGAGCCGGTTCAAGCTGCCGGTGCGCATCGCCTTCGTCGACGAGCTGCCCAAGAACCCCGTGGGCAAGATCGACAAGCCTTCGCTGCGAACGACCGTGGCGCAGGATGTCGGCACGTAGCCGCTACGACGCGAAGCGGTCGGTCGCCTCGATGATGGCGTCGAGGATGCCGGGCTCCGTGAACGAGTGACCGGCGTCCGAGATCATCCGGAACTCGGCCTCGGGCCAGGCGCGGTGCAGGTCCCAGGCCGTGACGGCGGGCGTGCACATGTCGTACCGGCCCTGGACGATGACGCCAGGGATGTCCTTCAGACGTCCGGCCTCGGCGATCAGCTGGCCGTCGGTGAACCACCCGTCGTTCATGAAGAAGTGGTTCTCGATCCGGGCGAAGGCCACCGCGAAGGCGTCCTGCGTGAAGTGGTCGACCAGACCCACGTCCGGCAGCAGGGTGATGGTCGACGACTCCCAGCGCGCCCACGCCACGGCCGCCGGGACGTGCACCGCGGGATCGGGATCGTTGAGAAGACGGCTGTACGCCTCGACGAGACGTCCGCGCTGGTCCTCGGGCACCGGCGCGACATAGCCCTCCCAGAGATCGGGGTAGACGTTGGCCGCGCCGCCCTCGTAGAACCAGTCGAGCTCGCTCTGGCGCAGGGTGAAGATGCCGCGCAGGACGAGCTGAGTGACCCGCTCGGGGTGCTTCTCCGCGTACGCGAGCCCCAGCGCTGATCCCCAGGAGCCGCCGCAGACAAGCCACCGATCGATGCCGAGGTGCTCGCGGAGCTTCTCGATGTCAGCGACGATGTGCCAGGTCGTGTTGCTGCTGAGATCGGCCTCGGGTGCGCTGGCGTGGGGCAGGCTCTTGCCGCACCCGCGCTGGTCGAACAGCACGATGCGGTACTTCGTGGGGTCGAAGACCCGTCCCTGGTCGCGGCTCGACGCACCGCCGGGCCCGCCGTGCAGGTAGACCGCGGGCTTGCCGTCGGGGTTGCCGTAGACCTCGAAGTGGATCTGCTGACCGTCGCCGACGCCGAGCAGTCCGGTGTCGAGGGGTTCTGTCTCGGGGTAGAGATTGCGCATGGACGAGACGGTAGCCCGCCGTCAGCCGCGTCGGGCGACAGCCTTCTGCAGCACGTCCATCACGACGCCGTACCTCGTGGGGAGCAGTCGGGCCAGCAGGTCCGGCACCACGGCCGACGCGGCGATGAGAACCCGGGCCTTGCGCCGCTCGATGCCCTCGACGATCTGTGCTGCCGCCTTGTCCGCCGGGTAGGTCAGCAGCTTGTCGAACGACGACCGGCCTCGGGCCGCTTCGCCCGCAGATGCGCTGGCCGCGACCCGCGCGTTCTCGGCGATGCGGGTGCGGATGCCGCCCGGATGCACCGTGGTGACGCCGACACCCAGCGGAGCGAGCTCGTGGCGCAACACCTCCGAGAACCCGCGGATCGCGAACTTGCTGGAGGAGTAGGCGGACTGGCCGGCGGGACCGATGATGCCGAACAGGCTCGAGACGTTGACGATGTGGCCGGCCGGGGCCGCGAGGACCGCGGGCAGCAGGCCGCGGGTGAGCGCGACGGGGGCCCGGAAGTTGATGTCCTGCACCCAGTCGAACTCCTCGGCCGTCACCTCCGCGAAGGTTCCGCCGAGGGCGACACCGGCGTTGTTGATCAACAGGTCGACCTGCGGCGACACGGCCAGCACCCGCTTGACGAGCGTGTCGACGGTCGGGACGTCGGACAGGTCAGCGATCTCGATGTGGACCTCGAGGTCGGGGTGCCGGGTGCTGATCTCGTCAAGGACGGCCTTGAGCCGCGGCTCGTCACGGTCGACGAGCACGAGATGGGTGCCGCGCTCGGCGAGCTGGTGGGCCATCTGCTCGCCCATCCCGCTGGCGGCACCCGTGAGGACGGCGTGGGCGCCGGCGAAGCGGAAGTGGTCGAGTGACATGGCTGGTCCTCAGGCGTTGACGAGGTCGGTGGGTGCGGGCCGGGTCGCGGTGACCGGGACGAGGTCGCGGTCGAGGTTGGCGCGCAGGGTCGTGTTGGCGTCGATGACGTAGTTCTGCCGGACGCGCCATGCGCCCTTGTGTCCCTGCTTCGGGAACGCGGCGATCGAGCGCTGGACGTATCCGGCGGAGAGGTCGAGGAGGGGCTGCTCCTGCAGGTTCTCCTCCGGGACGGGCGCGACCGCGGCGTACTCCTTCTCGTCCATCCAGTTGAGGACCTTGCAGACCAGGCGCGACGAGAGATCCGCGCGCAGCGTCCACGACGCGTTGGTGTAGCCGATGCAGACCGCGAAGTTCGGGATGCCCGACACCATGGCGCCCTGCCAGACGAACTGCTGCGACAGGTCGACCAGCCTGCCGTCGACGTGCGGCTCGATGCCGCCGAACGCGAGCAGCTGCAGGCCCGTCGCGGTGACGACGATGTCGGCCTCGAGCGTCGCGCCGGACGCGAGCCGGATGCCCTCGGGGACGAACGTGTCGATGTGGTCTGTGACGACCGAGGCGTCGCCCTTCTTGATCGACACGAACAGGTCGGCGTTGGGGATCGCGCACAGGCGCTGGTCCCACGGGTCGTACGTCGGGGTGAAGTGGTCTGCGACCATCTGCTCGTCGCCCAGGATCTTCGTGGCCAGGCCGTTGAGCAGCTTGCCGGCCTGCTTCGGGCGTCTGCGGCAGAACTGGTAGAACGCGGTGCCGAAGGCGATGTTCTTGGTGCGGATGACCTGGTGGGCGATCTGCGGCGGCAGGATCTTGCGGATCGTGTCGGCCTTCTTGTCACGCCCCGGCACGGGGCTGATCCACGTCGGGGTGCGCTGCAGCATCGTGACGTTCGCGGCGTCCTTCGCCATCGACGGGACGAGCGTCACGGCGGTCGCGCCCGAGCCGATGACGACGACCTTCTTGCCCTTCCAGTCGAGGTCGTCGGGCCAGAACTGCGGGTGCACGACCTGTCCGGCGAAGTCGTCGATGCCGGTGAGCTGCGGCGCGTACGGGGTGTCGTAGTCGTAGTAGCCGGCGCACGAGTACAAGAAGCTGCACGTCAGGTGCTGCTCGCTCACCGTGCCGTCGGCGTCTGCGCGACTGAGGGTGAGGTTCCACAGCGAGGTGTCGGTGGAGAAGTCGGCGCTGACGACCTTGGTCGAGAAGCGGATGTGGTCGGTGATGCCGTTCTCGTCAGCCGTCTCGCGGATGTACGACAGGATCTTCGAGCCGTCCGCGATCGACTTCTCGTCGGTCCACGGCTTGAAGGGGTAGCCGAGGGTGAACATGTCGGAGTCCGACCGGACGCCGGGGTACCGGAAGAGGTCCCACGTGCCGCCGACGGCCTCGCGTGACTCGAGGATCGCGTACGTCCGTCCGGGCGACTCGGTCTGCAGGCGGTACGCGGCACCGATGCCCGACAGGCCGGCGCCGACGATGACGACGTCGAGGTGGTCGGGGGCGTTCGAGATCTCGCTCATGTCTCCAGTCTGTCGCGGGTCTCGGCTCGTCACTTGACTCCGCGCGACAAGTATTTGACTCTGTACGACATGCCTCTCATCCGTGCTGCTGGCATCAAGGGCTTCGACGCGCTCGTCCGCGAGCTGGGGGGCGACCCCACGAGGATCGCCCGTCAGGCACGCCTGCCCGTCGAGGCGTTGGGCGACGACGAGCTGCTGGTCGACGACACCGCGCTCGGGCGCGCGCTCGAGATCGCGGCCAGGGAGCTGGACGTGCCTGACCTCGGGCTGCGCATCGCCGAGCGCCAGGAGCTCGGGATGCTCGGGACGCTCGCGGTGGCGATCCAGAGCTCGCCGACCGTCGGCGACGCCCTCGAGTGCACTTCCCGGTACCTGTTCGTCCACGCCCGGGGGCTCAGCGTCGAGGCTGTCGACGACCCGTACGGTGCGAAAGGCGTCATCGCCGTCCGCTACGGACCTCCGGCCGGGGGAGCGTTCTTCCCGCAGGGCATGGACTCGGGCCTGGGCTTCCTCCACCGCTCGATCCGCTACCTCGTCGGTGGGTCGTACGGCCTGCGGACGGTCGAGCTGCCGCACCGACCGGTGGCGCCGTTGTCTCGCTACGAGGAGTTCTTCGGGGTCCCGGTGAAGATCGGTCAGCCGGCGGCTCTGCTGCGCGTGCCGGTCAGTCTCGCCGCGCGGCCTCTGTCGACCGTCGACCCGACGATGCGCGACCTCGCCCTTGCTCATCTCGACGCGCAGGCGCGCGGTCCGGGCGAGCAGGCTGCTCCGCAGGTGCGCGCCGCCCTCGAGCAGTCGTTGGGCACCTCGGCCGTAGAGATCGACTCGGTGGCGTCACTGCTGAACGTCCACCCGCGAACCCTCCAGCGCCGGCTGGAGGCGGAGGGCACGTCGTTCGCCACGATCCTCGACGACCTCCGCAAGGCCACCGCGAGGCGCTACCTGACCGCGACGGCGATGCCGATGAGCCAGGTGGCCGCGCTGCTCGGCCTGTCCGAGCAGTCGGCGCTGAGCCGGTGCTGTCGCCGGTGGTGGGGTCGGACGCCGAGCGAGGTGCGACAGGCCGGGCTCAGCTGACCGGCGGGGCGGTCGTGCGCTCGCTCCTGCGGCGCCAGATCGCCCAGACCGCAACGCTCACGAGGGACGTGAACACGACGGCGATCACCACGATCGTCACCTACGCCGGACGTGGGTCAGTCACATCGACGTGTCAGGCGGCGCCACCGTTGGCGAAGAGCACCTGACCGTTGACCCAGCGTGCCGGGCCGGCGAGGAAGGCCGTCACCTCGGCGATGTCCTCAGGCGTGCCGAGCCGCTCCATGGGGTTCAGCGACGCGATGTGGTCGACCGCCTCCTGCGACTTCCCCTCGAAGAACATCGGCGTGGCGGTGGGACCGGGGGAGACCGCGTTGACTGTGATGTCGCGGCCACGCAGCTCGCGCGCGAGGGTGAGTGTCAGCGCCTCGACGGCAGCCTTCGACGCGGCATATGCGCCGTAGTTCGGCACCAGCAGACGGGTGACCGTGGTCGAGAAGTTGATGATGGCGCCGCCGCCGCGGAGCAGTCGCGCCGCCAGCTGGTCGATGACGAAGGTGCCGCGAACGTTCACGCGCTGGACCCGGTCGAACGTCTCGAGGTCCATCTCGGCGATGGGCGCCAGCGACAGGATGCCGGCGGTGTGCGCGACCACGTCGACGCCACCGAGCTCGGTGATCGCTGTGTCGAAGAGGGCGGCCATCTGGACCTCGTCGGCGACGTCCCCGCCGACCGCGATGGCCCGACCACCGTCCGCGACGATCGTCGACACCACTTCCTCGGCCTTGGCGGCGTTGCCGCTGTAGTGCGCCACGATCGCCATGCCGTCAGCGGCGAGCCGCTCCGCGACCGCGCGACCGATGCCTCCTGAGGCTCCGGTGACGATGGCGACGCGCGGGGTGCTGGGCTCAGGCTCGGTCATGATGTCTCCTGGTTCGCAGGTGAACGCTCTGTCCACTTCACGATCCGGTGCAACGTCACAGTGTTCGTTTCATTCCCCACAGCTGGGCGACGCGACGTCCGACCCGACTCCTCGACGTGCTCGGCTGAGGTGTGCAGGCAGCGTTGAGCACGACCACTCGGCGACCCCCCCGAGGAGCCCGGCGATCACCGGGCAACAGGCGCCTGCCTAGTCGAGCTCTCTCTTCAGGTAGATGTTCCGGACGGATCGGCCCTTGCTCTCGGCCTCCTCGACGATCGCCGCGATCGACCATCCTTCGAGCCCGAGCCGGATCAGGTGGTCCTGCCACGTCTCTCCGGGGCGCCCGACGGACACCTTCCCGCCGATGGGCGCGAAGGTGTGACTGCTGCCGTATGCGCCCCCGGACGGGTGGGTCGTCAGGATGCCGTGCTCCCAAGTGGTCATGGCGAGATACTGGCAGATCAGTGGGCCACTCCACGGGGCCCGGCCGCGACCGCCAAGCCGCCGGCCGACATGCGGCCCAGCCGCAAGGAGAAAAACCGGACCCACGAAACATTGGTCCGGTGGTCCGGGATGTCTTGAGACATCACAGCGTGGGCCCCGTGGGACTCGAACCCACAACCCGCGGATTAAAAGTCCGCTGCTCTGCCAATTGAGCTAGAGGCCCGGGACATGGGGACAATAATCGGGAGAACCTTCCGGAGAAATCCTCCACGCCCAGGACCGAGTATCGCAGAGAGTCGACGGGCACGCGCTCGCCGCCTCGGTAGAACCCTAGGGATAACCACCGAGTGATTCGCGGCCCTGTGAGAACGCGGCAGCGCCGGTGCTGACGGCTCGTTGGAGCGCGTCGGCACCGGCGCCTTCGTGATGCTTTCGTCGCAGTAGCTCTAGAAGCCACTGGTCTCGCGCTTCTTCTTCCGCACTTCCCGGGCGACCTTCGGGTTGACCATGTTGCGCAGCATCGCGCCGAGGTTCTCCTCGCTGGTTCGACCTGACACTGCTAGCGCAGCCTGCGGGCCCCCGCAGTGTTCGCGGGTGTAGGCGGCGCGCCAAGTGGTGATGGATGACGCCGTGCTGTCCTCATGGTGGAGGCCTACGGCGGCGCGCTGGCGATTGACGATGCCTACTGCACTGACCATGGCGGAGTTGTACTTGAAATTGGACACGCGCGCGTTGTATGTGAAGTGCGCGTCAGAATCGAGGTCGTCGAGGTCGGGGACGTACCTTTCGATGAGGTGACGCTGGAAGCGGTCAAGGGGCAGGACTCGCTCGCGAACGCCCACCCTCAGGCCGGGCGCCCAGAGGTAACTCTCAGCGCCATCCATGATGACGTCTTCTGGCCGCATCATGGTGGTCTCCCCAGGGACCATACCCGCGTCGCACTGGGCGTAGACGGGGGCAGAGCGACGGCCATGCTTGCCGCCGATCTCTGAGAGCAGGTATGCCCAGACACGCGAGAGCACGATCTCATCGTCCACGTATGGCCGCTTGTAGCCAGCGGTCCTCGCCTTCAGGACGGGGAGCTCCAATCACACGCCTTCGGCTGTCTTCTTGTAGAAGTCGCCGCGCGAGCCCACCAGGACACTGGCCAGCAGGAGGTTGCGTGCCCGGTGCGCCCGGTGCGCGTCCTTAAAGGACATGAACTTTGTGACCTTCGACTCGCTGAGGCCGCCGACGCGCGAGCCAATGAGCGTCGAGGCTCGGGTGACGACCTGGCGGTTGTTGGTGAGACCGCGGTCCTCGACAGCGGTTTGCAGGGCGCGCAGTTCGTGGTGGACGGACTTGCGAGCGTGTTCCGGGATCAATCCGATGGTTTCGTCGAGCTCGATCAGTTGAGCGACCGAGTCCTCGAAGTCGTAGGCGTTGAGGTCGGCCTTGCTGTACTTCTTCATTTTGTCTCCTGAGGTGGCGTGACGCTTGCGCGCCGCGGATGGTGTGGCGTTTCTTTGCCACTGCAGAAGACAGTCGGAGCCGCTATTGGGTTTGTCATTCGCGCACATGGGGAGAATGCGCGGTGCCCCCCACGCCAAGAGAGGTGTGGGGGGCATCGGGTTGTGGGTGTGTCAGGAGTTCATCCACGCTGCCCACGTGATGGCGTTGCGCACGCAGGCGCCGGCGAGGTAGTCGAAGAGCTGTGAGTCGGTGTGCAGCGTGGAAGCGCGTCCGTGCCTGCCGAGGCGGCTCTTGTACGAGTTGTTCCAGCTCTCTGCGTTGTTGCGAGCGTTGGCGATGTCGGCGAACTCCAGCTCTTGGTGACGACTGATGGGGCGAAGGTCGTTGAGGATCGCGTCCGCCACGGCACGTTCGGGCTTGTCTGATGCGTAGTAGCGCTTCGGCAGAGGGTCCCACTGTCGGGAGTAGTGCAGGTCCCCGTTCACACAGGGAATTGCCCACTCGTCATCGGTCCCGTAGATGGGGCCTCGCCAATCGTGGTCGGCAACGCGCCTAGTCGAACTCAGGCATGTTGCGGTGGCCACCTTCACGAGGTGCGAACCGTCGAAATCGACGCTGTGGAGCCCGCCGTCGTCGGTGTACAGCATGTGGGCGCAACCGTCAGCATGGGTGACGGCGCCGACGTATCGTGTCAGCGCGTCGCCCGGCCTGGCGGGGGCGATCGACCTCTACGCGTCGGGCGCCGTCGACCCGCGCGGCCTCGTCGCCGCGACCCTGACCCTCGACGACGTCGAGGCCGTGCTGAGTGGCGGACGCCCTGCCGGCGCGGGTCCCGGCCCCAAGGTCCACATCGACCCGACAGCAAGGACATCGTCATGACCGACTTCGAGGGACTCACGGCGATCGTGACGGGCGGCGCGAGCGGCATCGGTGCCGCCACGGCCCGGCTCCTGCGGGCGCGCGGCGCCACCGTGGCGATCATCGACCGCGAGCACGACGGCTCCAGCGGGCTGCTCGAGCTTACGGCCGACATCACCGACCGGGCCGCGGTCGACGCTGCGGTGGCGCAGGCGGCCGAGAAGCTCGGCGGCATCGACGTGCTGGTCAACAACGCCGGCATCGGCGCGACGGGCGACATCGCCGCGAACGACGACGCCGAGTGGTCTCGCGTGCTCGAGGGGTCGCGCGACCACCCCCGTCCAGGGGGGAGGGGATGGCCACGCGACCCGGTTCGGGCGGGTCAGGCGCCAGGCTGCCCGATCCGCTCCTGCGTGGGGGAGCCGGCCAAACGCCGGGCCAGCGACTCACCCTCGATGTCGACGTTCGGCATGATGCGGTCGAGCCACGACGGGATCCACCACATGTTCTTGCCGACGATCGACATCAGCGCCGGGACGAGCAGCATGCGCACGAGGAACGCGTCGGCCAGCACGCCGATCGTGAGCGCGAAGCCGATCGACTTGATGATGGGGTCGGGTGCGAACGCGAAGCCGGCGAACACGCCCATCATGATCAATGCGGCTGCCGTCACGACGCGGGCGCTGTGCTGGAAGCCGACGACGACGGCGTCGCGGGCGTCCATGCCGTGGACGTACTCCTCACGCATGCGCGAGACGAGGAAGACCTCGTAGTCCATCGCCAGGCCGAACAGGATGCCCGTCAGCAGCAGCGGCAGGATGAACACGACCGGCGACTCGGCGTCGAGGCCGATCAGGCCCTGCAGCCAGCCCCACTGGAAGACCGCGACGGTCGCGCCGAGCGAGATGCCGAGCGAGGCCAGGAATCCGGCGACGGCCTTGACCGGGACGAAGATCGAGCGGAACACCAGGACCAGCAGGATCAGGGCCAGGCCGACGACGACCAGCAGGTACTTCGGGAAGGCGTCGAGGAGGCTCTGGGACACGTCGACGCCGACCGCGGTCTGGCCCGTGACCAGGGCGCGCGCTCCGGTCTCGTCGGGCAGCGACTGCATGGTGTCGCGGATGTCGGTGACGAGGTCCTTGGTCGCGGCTGCCGAGGGCCCGCTCTCGGGGACGACCTGGATCGCGGTGTAGCCGATCGCGTCGAGCTGCTGCTGGAACGCGGCGACCGCCTCGGTGTCGGACGGATCGGGCACGGCGGCCTGGATCGAGGCGACGTCGTCCTTGACGGTCTCGAGCTTGGCGACGGCGGCGCGGACGGCGTCCACTGGGTCGTCGGCATCCTTGGTGTCGATCACGACGCTGAGGGGCCCGTTGGAGCCTTCGCCGAACTTCTCGCCCAGCAGGTCGTAAGCCTGACGCTGCGCGGTGTCGCTGGTCTTGGTGCCGTCGTCGGGCAGCGCGAGCTCCATCGAGGCGACCGGGATCGACATCGCGACGGCGGCGCCAACCCCGACGATCAGCGCGGGGACCTTGAACCTCGTGACGAGGTCGACCCAGCGGCGGCCGTTGGTGCGACCGCCGGCACCGTCGGCGTCGGCGCCGCGGAGGCCGGGCAGGCGACCGGCGGTGACCTTGTTGCCGCCCACCGCGAGGATCGCCGGCAGCAGGGTCAGCGCGATGAGGACCGCGATGGTGACCGTGACGGCGGCGGCCAGGCCCATCTGGATGAGGAAGGAGATGTCGGTGATGCTGAGGCCGGCCAGCGCGATGACGACGGTCAGTCCGGCGAAGACGACGGCCGACCCGGCGGTGCCGACGGCGGTCGCAGCCGCCTCCTCGTTGGTCTTGCCCCCGAGCACTTCATGCTTGAACCGCGACATGATGAACAGGGCGTAGTCGATGCCGACCGCGAGGCCCAGCATCGTGGCGAGGGCGGGCGTGACCGACGACAGGTCGATGAACCCGGTCAGGGTGGTGACGCCCAGGATGCCGATGCCCACGCCGACGACGGCGGTCAGCAGGGGCATGCCGGCGGCGATGAGCGAGCCGAAGGTGATGGCCAGCACGATGAAGGCGATCACGATGCCGACGGCCTCGGCGCTGGCGCCGTGAGAGGCCTCGACGAAGGCGTCGCCACCGACGATCGCGGTCAGGCCCGCGTCGTCGAGCGTCTCGGCGGCCCGGTCGACGGCCTTCTCGTCGGCGCTGTCGAGCTCGGTGGCCACCCGGTCGTAGCTGATGACCGAGTACGCCGTGGTGCCATCCTGCGAGACCGTGCCGGTCGTGAACGGGTCGCTCGCGGAGACGACGTGATCGGTCGTCGCCTGCTTCAGCGCGGCAGCGATGGCCGCCTGGCTGTCGGCGTCGGTCAGGGTCTTGCCGTCGGCGGCCTGGACGACCAGTCGGGCGGTGGCGCCGTCGGTGCTGACGTCGGGCGTGCGCTCCTTGATGAGGTCGAACGCCTGGCTCGACTCGGTGTCGCCGAGCTCGAACTTGTCGTTGGTGTCGCCGGACAGGGTGGCTGCGCCGACCCCGCCGAGGATCAGCAGGGCGACCCAGGCCGCGATGACCTTGAAACGGTTCCTGAAGCTCCAACGCCCCAGCTTGTACAGGTACCAGGCCACGAGGCCACTCCTTGATGAAGGTGGACCGACAGGTCCATGGATGAATAATGGAAGTGTCTCCCATTATGACGCTGTGGGTCAACTTGAGTTAGTATCATCACATGGGACTGAGGGAGATCAACGCCGCCCGGACGGCCACGATGATCGTTGACGCCGCCATGAAGCTGTTCTTTGAGCACGGCTACGACGCGACGACGATGGAGCAGATCGCCGAGGCGTCCGGCGTGGGCACATCGACCCTCTACCGCTACTTCCCGTCGAAGGAGTCGGTCATCGTCGGCTTCCTGGGCGATCCGGGACTCATCGCCGACCATGTCCTCGACCGTCCTGCCGACGAGTCGATCGAGGTGGCCCTCGGCCACGCACTCGTCGCCTTCTTGGTGCGCGCTAGCGAGGACGAGGAACAGGGGCGCCGCTTCAGCGAGATCGTCGAGACCCACCCGCGCCCGCGCGCCCGGCTGCTCGAGTGGCTGCAGGAGGTGCAGGACCGACTGGTCGCCGCGCTCGCCGAGCGGACGGGAAGCTCGGCCAACGACGTCCACGTCGCCGCGATGGCCTGGATGGCGATCTTCGTGCTGCAGCGCATCAGCCAGGCTGGTCCGGTCCGGGAGGGTTGGGGCGTCCCCGAGATGGCCGCCGCCGTCATGGCCGACCTCGCCAGCGCGCCCGTGACGACACCCGTCCACCACGTCTGAGCCAGTGTCCGCGACCGGTGTCGTCGACGGCACCGGGTCAGCGCAAGTCACTCGTGCATCCGCTGCGGTTGCGCACTCGTGTTGGGACATGTCCCATGTTTACGCGCACGAATCCCCCTCAGGACCGTGACGTCGGGCAACTTCCCACAGCGTCATGAAGGGTTGGAGCGTGTTTGATCTGGGCTGCCTCTGGTGCTCTGCGGTGGTCTCTGCTGACCGGCAGACAGGTGGCACTAGCCCGGTCTACGGGCCCTCGTACGCGTAGGCCTCGTTCCAGGCGTTCATGTCGAACGGCGGGTGGACGTCGTCCTCTTCCACTTGGCGAGCATCTACCGAGATGTTCGCCTCCTGAAGTTCTGGGAAGCCGCCTAGGTAGAGCGCGCACACGTTGCACCCGAAGGCAACAGGGTCGAAGGACAGGGTGTTGAAGGCGTGCTCAACGGTTTCGTACTCTCCGCCGCCGAGTGGTTCAACGTCCGCGTCGTAGTGGACGTCTACGTCGATGATGCCGATAAGCCTTCCGTCGTAGCCGCAGACCGGGCATCGGTTGGGCAGGCTGTGTAGTTCGAACATCGTCGAGTCCATAGGTACGTCTTCTTCGGCGCGGGACTCCAGCGTTCCGAGGAGCTCGTCGTATGCGTGTTGGCCGAGTCGGGTGCGGAGGTCCTCGAGTCTCCGCTTCGCGTTGATGAGCTTCAGGGCTACGTCTCGGCTGAGTTCCGTGGCGCGGTCGTCGACCAAACGGTCCGCGAGGTTGAGGTAGTCGCCGAAAAACGACTCTCGTGTGATGTCGAGGTCGTCAAGGAGGGTGTCTACGAGAGTGAGCGTCTCGCTGAGGGTGGCCATGCTGGCCTTGGCCGTGCCGACGTGCACGTAGCCGTTGCGGACCTGTGCGAGACGCTGGCGGGCTTCTTTGGCGACGGGGAGCTTAGGCAGGAGTCCTGCTAGCCGGTCCAGAGCTACTTGGAGCCCGATGGTTCGAAGCTTCGGGTTAAGGAGGTCAGGGGAAGTTGCGAGGAGAAGGAGTGATGCTTCGGAGCTTGCTGTGAGCGGGATGAGCAGGGTGGGTGAGCGGCTCCAGAGCGAAGCCTTCGTTAGGTGCTCGAGTCCGATGAGCGCGTTGATGGAGACGGCGTCTTGGTCATCGGGCAGCGCTGTAAGTGCGGCCGCTATACGGGTCTTGGAAGAGGCAACTAGGCGCTGGAGGCTCGGGTCGTCGCTCATGGTGCAAGGCTCCCACGATGGGCGGCTGACGGGGCGGCATGACCGTTCCGAACCGCGTAGTTGGCAGCCCAGGAAGAGGAGTACAAGGACGCACGCGAGCTCGGCGAAGATCGCCCCCACATCGTCATCGCCAAGATGCGGGGATGGTTGATTGTTTCGCGAAGCCTTCAGTCGCTGTGGTGGTGTCACCACCCGCAGTTGGCTGCGCTTCTTGCGATCAGAAGACGTCGCGGGGTTCGTTCGGGTCGGGCCTGCACGGCCTCAGCTGTCCCGCAGGAACCCACCTCGCTGTGACTGGGGCGCCGGGCTGGGCGTCATCCGCGACCACCACCAGCGCTTCCCACACCTTCCTGGCCCTCCGCCACTCGATGACGAACCCCTGTAGAGGGCGGGCGTACCGGTAGTCCTGACGCTTGATCAAGACGTGCCGTGTGGGCTGGTAAGGCGGCCACACGTCTCGCCTCGACCGGTTCATGCCCACAAGGGCAACAGTAGAACAGGTGTTCGATCAACGGAGGTGTGAGCCCCTGAAGGGTTGTGGTCAAGGTGCGCTGCGGCGGTCAGGTGTCGTCGAGGACGGACTCGGAGCCGTCAGCGTGGTGTCTGATCAGGCGGCCGGCCTCGTCGAGCGCGACGGTCTCGAGCGCTGCCGGTTCGAGGTGCGGGGTGTAGGTGGTGTCCGTCACGGCCGCCTCGATCTTCGCGTTGGTCTCGGCGTTCACGATGACGCGTTCATGCTCGGTCATGGCATGGAGAGGCAAGAGCCCGGCCAAGGCGGCCTCGGTGCGAGTGCGGTCGCCGGAGGTCAACAGCCTTCCGACCCGAGCCCAGTGCTCAAGTTGCTCTAGGGGTGGGCGTGAAGACTTCCTTCCCTCTTGGGCGGCGGCGTCCAAGAGATCCTTCGGAAATGAAGCAGCACCTTCGGAATGTTCAGCCATCCGGCCCCTCCAATCTCTGACGGAGACTCTAGTACGGGTGACGTCTGGACTACACGCGCTTCCACGCACCCACCACCGGCCGGATGTACGAAGGATTGTCGACGAGCTTGTCCGTTCCATCCCGGTTGCCCTCAGGGTGGCCAGCGGATTCATCAGGGACGACGACGGCAAACAGTCCGACCGTAGGTGGTTCGGCGGCGGCGGCTGGGAAGAGATCAGGACCATCGACTCGCCTGGGAGGCCGAGCTCAGGAGCCAGGTCTAGATGGTCTTGGGCTACCGGAGCAAGATCGGGATCTGACGTCTCTGTCGGTGGCGGCGGCCATCATGGAGCGATGGGGACAAACGCCGTAGAACACCAGAAGGACGCGCAAGCTGCAGTGCGCGCACAACTGCTAGCTACTGGCGCCTTCGAAGTCGGTCAGCTCAGCGCCCTGCGTGACGACGCCAGTGTGCGAGCAACCGAGGCCATGATCCGAGAAGCTGGCGCATTCGGTGCTGGCCATTACCGTTGACGGCCGAGTTGTCTACCCGGCCTTCCAGTTCGACGACCGAGGTGCGCTTCGCGATGGGATTTCCACTCTCGTCGAGGTGCTGCAGGACGCGGGTCTTGGGCCTTGGCAGGCGTGGACATGGCTGGTCGAGCCCGCAGCCACGCTTTCCGGCGGAGTGCCAACCGTGATGATCTTTAGCGAACCTCGCAGAGTGATGGAGGCAGTCACACGCTTGGTGGCTCGGGTAGGGCACTAACCAGGCTTCGAGCCCGCAGCCCGTCCCCAATGGTGGAACTGCCACCAGATCAGCCCGGCGGGTGTTTTCAGCACGACGGGCGGATGGTTGCTAAGTGCGTCAGCTCTGCTGGTTCCGTCTCGTGATGCCAACACGGCTGTAGCGCCGCCGGCCTAGCCGCCACGCGCCCCGCGTCGCCCCCTTCACACGAGATCAGTCTCGCGCAGGTCGGCCGGTTCTTCCACACCCTGCGCCGCCTGTGCGGCGTAGGCGGCGAACAGGTCCTGGTGAAGCCGGCCTCGGGTTCCGACGGCGTACCCGTTTTCCCGCGCCCACTGACGCACCAGCGCGGGGTCTGCTCTCGTGACATCCGAACCGCCAGCCTCCACCGGAATCGTGTGTGCGTTCGGCAAGAGCGCTGCCCGCGCGGGCAACTTCTTGGGCAGTCGGGCTACGGCCGGTTGCAGGTGCTGCAGGAGAGTCTGGAAGTCATTCGGGTGCACGACGCGGCACCCCGCCTTGGCCGCTGCCTCGGCCTTGGTGCCGGAGAACCCGCCGTCGGTCACCAGCATCGCGGTCTTGGCCGAGACGCTGTTCATGACCCGCACTCCCAGGGAGTCCGCGCGGGTCTCGAGTCTGTCCCGAAGGGCTGCGTCGCAGCCGGTGAACGCGACCTTGTCGCCGACCCGCAGTGGTTCGCCCAACGACCAGGTGTCCGGCAGTGGCTGCAGACCTGCTGAGAGTCGTTCGTGCCGTGCGGCCACGGCCTGGTCGAGGGCGTGGGTCAGGATGGTCTTGGGCAGGCCGAGCAGGTCGCTGACCTTGACCAGTTCGGCCTTCTCGGCCCGGCTGACGACTCCGTCTGACAAGGCGAGGTGGCTCAATGCAAGCAGGACCGAGCGGTTCGCTGCGACCTTCTCGTCGTCGCCGAGCTGCAGCGTCGTTGCTACTTCGTTGAGGGCCTCTGCTTCGGCGGTGGTGATCTCCCCGTCCTCGAGGGCCTCGGCGAGCATCTCCAAGTAGGGAAGAGCGCTAGTCGGCGCGCCCTCGTCGACGGCGTCCACCAGGGAGAAGTCCGCGAGCAGCTGCACTAGAGCGGGTGCGGCGACTGCCTTCTTGGCCTGGCTGACCTGGATGCGTGCGCGCACCTGGTCCGCGGCACCAACGGGCCGGGGCTGTCGCACCGGGCCGGTGGGCCAAGCTACGGTGCCTGCCTCGGAGAGAAGGGAAAGATGCTCGGGGTGCGGCGTGACGCCGGCGCGGGGGTCGAGGAAGTGGGACAGAAGCCCTGCGGTTGCTCGTGCGTCGCCCAGGGCGGTGTGGGCGCCGCGCAGCGGTACCCGGGCGGCGGCGCAGCAGTCCGCGAGGCGGCGGCGGTCCATCGCGGGCAGGTAGTGGTTGCTGGCCTGCAGCGTGCACAGGCTCGGCAGCCAGGGTAGGTCCCAGCCGGCGTAGGAGTACTCCGAGCGGATGAACGCCAGGTCGAAGCGGGCGTTGTGAGCCACCAGCACGGTGCCTCGCATCCACTGGTTCAGGTGCGGGATGAGCTCGCCGAACTTCGGCGCGCCCCGAACGTCGTCGGCGGTGATGCCGTGGATGTGGGTGGCGCCGACTGGACCCTCAGGGTCGATCCTGCGTGACCACTCGCCAGTGACCCGGCCGGCGGTGTCAGTCCGGACGACCGCGATCTCAAGGACACGGTGGCTGCGCGAGCTCAGGCCGGTGGTTTCGACGTCGATGACGGTGAACCCGGCAGTTGTAGAGGGTCCGGCGCTGTCGTCACCCCGGTGCTTGGCGGTATTAGCGCCTCGCCATTTGTCGAACAGTCCCACGATGTGTACCTTCTGATCTCGTCTGCGTCGGGAGGTGGCGCAGTGTGAGCACCTTAGGCGACAGTCGGTTCCGTTCGCGGCCGTTCGCTCGAACACACCGCCATCTACCCAGGTGAGCTGCTGGGCTGCGCTGGGATTCCGCCGAGCGCGTAGTCGACGGATCCACCATCACGACCGGCAAGTCTGATTCCTCCGCCAAAGACCCAGGAGACGAGCAGGGTGCCGGCGAGGGAAACAGCGAAGTGCGGGTCCGAGTCGTCACTTGGCTGAGCATGAACAAGGGCGATCTGTCCAGGAAGCGCGGGTCCGTGAGTGCGCGCGAGCCGTATGGCTTGGGCAGCAGGCCCTAGCAGGGGCGTGTCCCGTCGCCGCTGGTCCCTGGCGGCAAGGAGTTCGGCTCGTACCTGGTCTGCCTCTGGCGTTGTCAGGATCTCGCCGGTGACGAGGCAGGCAGCGAGGTAGGCACTCTTGAGTGCGGCAATGCGGACTCGGCGGATGTCTGGCGGGGAGTAGTGCAGGTTGAAGTTGGCGCCGCCTTGGAACTTGTCGGCGATCTGTGGGTCAACTGCACCCTCTGGCAGGAGAACGAACTTCCCGTCGGGGGTTGACCGAAGTAGCAGTCGGGAGGTCTTGCGCGCACCCTGAACCTCGTCGTGCGAGAACGCCACGCGTTGCAGAGCGTCCTCGTACCAGTCGACTAGATCGGCTTCTGCCACAGCGCCGAATTGGTTGTTGCACCTCTTGCAGGTCGTAGTCATGACAGACCCGCCAAGAGCCTCGGGTGGCACGTGCTCACGATCTGCCGGGTCGGGCACAAGGCAGATGGGGCACCTGTCGAAGATCTGGTAGCCACCGAGCATGAGCGGCGTCGCCTTCGCAGTTGGACGATGACGCTCCGACATCCGACCGACGGTGGCGGTGCTGCCGTCGTCGCTCTCGAGCTCGATGGAGTGGGCCTTGGCTAGTCCCTTCTCCGAGCTCGAGCCTCGGCCCTTCACGCTGCGGACTGTCATACGGGCCGCGTACGACGGCGCATCGGGGGCATGGGGCTGAGGGTGATTCACATCGCCGCCTCCGGGAGAACTCTCAGGTGAACCCTCAGAGGGTGGGATCGAAGACATCTACTCATAGAACCAGTCGCCCCCGACAATGCCCGGCTGGCGGCGCGACACAGGCAGGGGCGTCGCCAGCTCGAGGCGCGGGAGGACGTTTGAGGCCCAGGCAGAGGGATCGAACATTCCGGCGTCAGATGCAGGTGAACTAGTTGTCGGAGAGATGTGGCTGCTTCCGTCGTGCCATGAACTGCTCGTACCGTGCCTGGATGACGTACACGTAGTCGAGGATCGCTTCGGCCAGGTGGATCATGTCCCTCACATCCGTGGGGTCTGGGCTGCGGGCGACGTCATGGGCCGCAGAGTTGCCTGCTAGGCGCAGAGCGTCGGCCCAGTCGAAGAGCCGCTGGTCGATGTGGCCGCCGTCGCGCAGGGCCTGGATGGACGAGGCAAGGTTTCGGCCGGCGACGCCTCTGTCGGAGGCGAGGGCTTCCAAGCTCCTACGGACCATGAGCGCCGCTGCGGTAGGAGCGTGGGCCCGCATGCAGGTGTGCGCCTCCGTCATGGCGATCCTGATGGGCGGTGGGATAGCTGCGCTCTGACCCCGTGCTTCGTCTGGGAACAGTTGAGTCCGACCTTCGATCCACGTTATCTGTTCGTCTTCTCGGAGCGTCTCCCGGCGCACGGTGGGCTGCTTGCAGTACTCGCATCGGATCGTGACGTACCGGGTCTTCCACCACTCGTTCATCTCTGGATCGCCGCCGGGGTTCACGTAGTCGCCGACGACAGCACCCTCACCGTGTGTGCCGCAGTGGCCGCAGGTGAACAGCTCTTTCGCTTCGGTTCCCCATGGGTCAGGCATCCGTCAGCCCTCCGGCGAAGTGCGCGAGTAGCCGACCTTGCGGTCGGCTGTGGTGAATGAATACGTCACTCCGTCTACGTCGTTGACGGTCTCCAGAAGGGTGGGGTGCTCAAAGGACGCGAACATCGTGCCGAACTTCAAGCGATCCGAACCGACCATGACCTCGTTCGGGACCTCCATGACAAATGAATCCCGCGGCAACTCGACGCCCCTCGTCATTGCGACGTGGAATGCGTGGTCCTCAGCAACTCCGACGGTGACCGGCTGGTCGGAGAGTACCGCCGCAGCCAGCTGCCATGACTTGAACTGGGCAAGGACGTCCTCTCCACTAGGCACGCGGATCACGACGCTTGTGTGCGCCTGGAGTTTCTCGAGGAGGCCCAGGACGTAGGAAGTGAACTTGAGCGTCTGAACTCCTTCTGCATCCCCTGGGGGGAGATGGAGTGTCGCTCCGAGGTTGGCAGGCGCGTGCCGCGCACTAGTCCGCAGCGTGTGTGGATGGTGAAAATTGGCTGCGAAGGCGACGCCGGGCCGCGCTGCGGCGACCGGCTTTCCGGAAGGGGCGCGGACGTCAATTTTCCCCGTGGTCGTTCCGTTGCTTTGGTTGAAGATCATCGTCAGATCGAACACGCCATGGACCTCCGTCAGGACCACACGGAGACCGGCCTGACCGACCGACCGGTCGGTGCGGTCGACGTCGGCCGACGCCAGGACCGCTCCGTCGACACCGAGCATCTCCAGGCGCAGCTGTACGTCGTCCCCAAGGTCTGATGCGGGAGTGGGTCCCAAGGTGACGGTAGCGTCGACCAGTTCGCCGCCCAGACCGCCAGGCGCGTCGATGGTCCCCCGGTAAGCGCCTTCTGGGCTTGTGAACGGCGTGCCGAAGTTGTCGAAGTCCTGAAGCGCTTCGGCGAAGTCGCTACCTGGCTGGGCAGTGAACTCGCCTCGGACCGTTACGGGCCGCTCCGAGGCCGACGCCGCGCAGCGCGCGATGAGGTCGATCGCGTGCCAGGTGTCTGCGGCGGGGTCAACGCTGTAGGTACTCATCACAAGCCGCGGGCGCTCATCCACTATGCGCGGCTCGCCGTGTCCGAATCGGAACTCGTAGAGGTAGTGGGGGTCGTGGTCTAGTGCGGGCAGAGCCGCGCGCACCTTCTGAGCGACTTCCGCCGGCGAGAGGTCCGCATCGCCAACCTTGTCCAGCGTCATCAGGCGCATGGCGTTCTCCATGGCTTCAACGACGGCCGACTTGCCGTCGCGCAGGTAGTAGTCCACGACGTCGTCGTACCTCGCGGCTAGCTGGTCGACGCGCACCAGTCCGTCCCATTGTCCCTTGACGTCGTACTCCTCGAGCAGCGTGTTGTGGAACCAGTCGTCCGCTTCGGGTGTCGGGTCCCACGGCATTACCAGCCGCCACTCCGTCACCGTCAGGTGGCCCCAACGCTCGTCGCGCTTGGAGGGGTGTAGAAGCGTCTCCAAAGAGTGCCTGATCTTGTCCTTGTCGCCTGAGGTGAGAGGCTGCCAGAACTTCTTGACCTGGTAGACGACGTCACCTCCCGCGGGCCCGGCGCCGCGGTCGAGGATGTCAACCCCGCCGTCGCCCTGCGAGGGCCGAATGCGGACTGAGTCAGGGTGCTCCCGGTTCAACATCATCGCGATGACCGACTCGATGTCATCACCTTCGTAGCGTCCCCACTCGATCCGACCCGGCATGCGCAGCACCAATCTCAGTTTGTGACTCTCCGTCTCACCCAGACTATTGGCTCATTCCCCCATCGAGAGGCGTCAGGCAAGAACTGGTCGGATCGCCCCAGGCGACCTCTGCGGGCGCAGATGGCAGGACCGCGTGGGTTCAGCACGGTAAGTCGTGAGCGGCCGAGGAGGCGGCGTTACGACGGACCATCACCCGACGGGTGACCGATCGCATGAACTGAACGGTGGACACAAGGGGCGCCGGCAACGGATCGCCCGCGGGCAGGAGCCCGAGCCTGGGATGCGCGCGTTCCGGGCTCGGCGCCATCACGTTCCCGGTCTTGCGCTTCGCCGCGTTCTGTACAGGCCGGACCAGCGGTTCCCGATACGGACTGCAATGACAGTCGTCAGATCGCGATACTGCAGGTTAGAACAATTGTCCCAATGTCCCAGAGGCCCGGGACGTGACAGGTCGATCGCAACGTCCACGACCGAGTATCGCAGAGCCGGGCATCACGGCGCCTCGAGCACCAGCCGTGTCTCGGTGACCTGATAGCTCGCCCGGTCGAACGCCGCCGCCATCGGCAGGTTCGTCATGTCGGTGGTGGCGGTGATCCGCTCGGCTCCGGAGTCGGCGTGGATGCGCGTGACCTCGCCCAGCAGGTCGTCGACGAGCCCCCGACCGCGGTGGTCCGGCAGCACGCCGAGGTATCCGACGTTGCGGTGGTACGGCGTCGCCGACGGCACGATGAAGCCGACCGGGGCGGCGTCGTCCCCGACAGCCACACGCCACCAGTCGCGCTCTCCGGGGGCGCCGGCGTAGAACTCGAAGTCGTCCTCGGCCTGGCTGAGCTCGTCCATGGTCTCCAGCGTGCGACGGGTCTCGACGTCCAGGCTGCCGCGGGCGGCCTCGCGGAAGAGCCCGACGAACTCGGCGTCGGTCCCCGGCCGGAACGAGAGCCGCGTGCTGCCGACAGGGACGCCGTTCTCGGGCGTCCACGCGTACTGGCGGCGCTCCAGCTCGTTCGTGAGCCCGACGTCGGCCGCGGCCTCACGTCGCCAGCTCGCCGCACGCGTCGCACGTGGGTCGTCACGCCAGCCGCCGGGAAGGCGAACCGTGTACGGGGGCGGCGAGACCGTGCCGAACGAGTCGAGGCCGGCGCGCAGCAGATCGACCGCCGCGGACCGTGGGCCGTCGAGCTCGGGCAGGACGTCCAGGGCGTCGAGGGCGCTCGGCACCTCGCCCCGACCCCACCAGAGAGCGCGGCCCAGCAGACGTCCCTCCTCCTCGAGCAGCCAGGACCACTCCGGACGCATTCGCCCAGCGTCGAAGTCCTCCCGGACCTGGTCACGGGGCAGGCTCACGATGCCGGGGACGTCGGGGAAGTCGATCAAGGCGTCGACGTCGTCGGCGGTGGCGCGGCGGAACCTCATGGTCGGTCACTGTACGCCGATGCGTCAGCCTCTCGCGGGCACCGACGAGCCAGTGAGTAGACGGGCGATCCACGGTTCGGCGCGCCGCGACAGGTCGAGCAGGTCGGGCTCGGCGCGCTCGTCGAGCGCGTCCGACGCCAGCTGCCGGATGGCGTACACCGCGCCGATGTAGGCATCGAGCGCGACGTCCCGGGCGTCCGGCCAGATCTCGTCGCGGCGGGCCTTGAGGACCGCGGCCATCCCGGTCAGCGCCTCCCGCCGCTTGTCGCGCGCCTCGCGGCCCAGGGCATCCATCTCGACCTGGAACGCGCGGGCGACGACGAGATCGGACTCCAGCGTCGCCAGGTAGGCCTCGAGGACGCCGTTGACGGTCGACGGCCAGTCGACCGGGCTCTCCAGCGGGGCGGCCACCGCGCCCAGCAGCACCTCGATGAAGCGGTCGTACGCCGCGAACACGCAGGCGTCCTTGTCGGCGAAGCACTCGTAGAAGGCGGCCCGTGAGATGCGCGCGTGGGCGGCGATCTCCCTGACGCCCACGGACCGGTAGCCGTCAGCAGCCATGAGCTCGGTGCCGGCGATCATGAGTCGTTCGCGCTGGGTCGCGACGACGTCGTCGCGCGCCATGGGGTGACGTCCGCGCGGCAGGGCGGGCGGGGTCGTGAAGAACACGCCTTCGCGGATGCGCTCGACCATCGTGGCTCCTTCGTCCTGGTCCGAGATTACTGTCACTCGACGACGACAGGCGCTGACAGCACCTCGCGCGGGATGGTCGTCAGCTCGAGCGCTGCCTCGAGGAAGGCGATCGACTGGCGGCGCATCGCCTCGACGTCGATGAGGTCGAGTGTCGGCATCGTGGTCAGCAGGTACCCGGGCCCGGCGATGAAGTTCGCCGACGGGAGGTGCCCGACCGCCCACAGGACGGTGCCGTCGCCGGGCCAGCCGGTCCCGTCGAGGGACTCGCCGGTCTCGTCATCGGTGAACGGCCGCAGCACGATGCTGTCGGTGACGGCGGCACGGTCGAGAGCTCGCCGCACGACGTCGATCACCGCTCGGTGTGGCGAGGCGAAGAAGCAACCGAGCTCGTGATGGCCCGGCACGTCGTAGCCGTCGTCGCGCGGCTCCCACGCCAGGGCGCCCAGGTGCTCGATGCTCAGTGCCGCCACGGTGCGGGCGACCAGGTCGTTGCGGTGCTCGCGGAGGAAGGTCGCGAGACCCCAGGCCGTGCGCGTCGAGAAGTGACCCGTGCTCAGCACCAGCAGGATGCCTCGGGCGGGAGGGTCGTCGCGGCCGACGAGGTGCTCGGCCATCGCCACGATCGCCTCCGGGCCGTTGTCCTCCAGCGCGTTGGTGCCGTCGGTGTGCGACTGGACCATGACGATCTCGTCGCTCGCTCCGGGCACGAGCGCGTACAACGTCCGGCTCGTGCCTGGTGTCTCGTCGACCTCCAGCACGAGCGTCGCCGCGGACGACGCCTCCGCTCCCGCCACGATTGCCTCACCGACATGACGGTCGACGACCAGCGCTGGGATGCCGCGCAGCACGCCGTCGTAGAGGAGATAGGAGTGGTCGGCCTCGACGGCATGACCCTGGAGCACGAAGACGAGGCCGACCGCGCCAGCGGCCCTGAAGGCGTCCAGCTGGTGGCGCATGAGGTCCTGGCTCAGCCACCCGCGCTCGTACGGGGCGTCGAGGTCGCGGTCGGCCGGGATGTCGGGGAGCAGGGGAGCGTCCCAGTCGAGGCCCACGAAGTCGCGCTCACGCAGCGGCAGCACCTCGATGTCGACGACGCCGATGACACCCGCCGCGGCGGTGCGGGACAGGGGTCCGGTCACGCCCTCCGCGCCAGTCGTGCCCGAGAACGGGATGTACGAACCGACGTGGACGGCGTCGTCGCCGATGCGCAACGACCAGCGCTGCGGTGTCCATCGAGGGACAGGTATGGCATCGGAGTGCACCTCGAGACCGAGCACGGCGAGGCGCGACTCGAGGTCGTCGACGTATTCCTCCTGCTCGGGGCTGCCCGTGGCCCGCAGGCCGAGCGCGTCGAGGCGCGCGTGCGCCTCGACGAGCCGCTCGACCGACATGAAGTCAGTCGACTCGACCTCGGCAGCGTGGATGGGAGCGTCGTGCACGGTGGTGCCTCTCGTGAGTCGAATGATCCGAAATGACCATATAGGAGAAACAGATGTTTCTGCTATCGTACCTGTGATCTGCGACACGCAAGGGAGTGTGGGATGACCGAGATCTTGGGGGAGCCGCGACGTGGCGAGGCCGCGTCGACGGTGCCGGTGGACGACTCGCGACGGCTGCTGTGGTCGCTGGGTGCCGCTCAGCTGGGGCTGTCGATCGCGTTCGGGGCGGTGCCGTCGGTGCTGCTCGCGCTGCAGGTCGAGCGTGCCGTCGGCGACGACGACAAGGCGGTGGTCCTGGCGATCATCACCACGATCGGCGCCTTGGCCGGCATGATCACGCAGCCTGTGGTCGGGGCGCTCTCGGACCGCACGCGCAACCGTCGCGGACGTCGCGCGCCGTGGATGCTGCGGGGCGTGCTGCTGGCTCTTCCGCTGCTCGCGCTCATGGGTCTGACGGAGTCGATGGTCGTCCTCGGCGTCCTGTTCGCGTTGACCGAGGCGGCCTTCGCCATGGCCCAGGGGCCCTTGGTCGCGGTGCTGCCCGACCGGGTGCCGTTCCGGGCCCGCGGCAGGTTCAGCGCCGTCACGGGCCTCGGCATCATGATCGGTACCATCACGGGCCAGGGCGTGGCGGCGGTCTTCTCCGACCACCTCACCGTCGCGTACGTCGTGGTCGGTGTCATCCCGCTGGCGCTGATGCTGCTGCTGGTGCGTCTGTCGCCTGACGGCGACACCACCAGCGCCCTGCCCCAGCCGCTCGCGCTGCGCGAGGTCCTGGCCGGCTACTGGCTCAGCCCCCGCGAGCACCCCGACTTCGCCTGGGCGTTCCTGAGCCGACTGCTGACCTACACGGGCTTCTTCATGGTGTACGGCTACACGCTCTACATCCTCGACGACTTCGTCGGGCTCGGCGACGACGCGGTCGACAAGGTCCCGCTCGTGCTGCTCGTGGCCGGCGTCGGCATCTGCGCCAGCACGGTGCCCGCGGGGATGCTGTCGGACCGGCTGGGGCGCCGGAAGATCTTCGTGCTGATCTCGTCGGCGGGCATCGGCGTCGCGTTCATGGTTCCGGTGCTGGTGGACGACATGACGGGAATCTTCGTGATGTTCGCGATCGCCGGCGTGGCGTTCGGCTTCTACACGGCGGTCGACCAGGCCCTGATCACCGAGGTGCTGCCGCGGGCGGCCTCCTACGGGCAGGACATCGGCATCGTCAACATGGCGTCCGCGCTCCCGCAGGTGCTGGCTCCCGCCCTCGCGGGCGGCGTCGTGGTCGCCGCCGACTACGGAGCACTGTTCCCGGCCGGTGCCGTGCTCACGATCCTCGGCGGGCTGGCGATCCTGCCGATCCGCAGCGTCCGCTGACGGCGCTCGTGCCTCTGCTTTCTCCGTTCTCGACCCTGAAGGACCATCCATGAAGAAGATCGTCGCGCTCGTCACCGTCGGAGCCTTCGTGCTCTCCCTCGGGATCCTGCTGCGTGCCTATGCCTACCCGCGACTCGCGGTCGTCCCGAAGGACCTCGACTCGAAGGTCGTCGCCCAGTCGCTGCCCGACGCGCCCGCCACGTACTTCAGCATCGCCGACCTGGCCGAGAAGCAGGAGTCGCTCAGGAACATCTCGTCAGCCCGGGTCGACGCGAAGGCGTCCGAGGAGGTCTCCGACGAGCTCGGCAAGGACGTCCTCGTCGTCCGCAGCTACGCCTGCACCGACCTGGCGACCGTGGACTGCCAGACCGCACCGCTGCCCCTGTCGGGGGCCGTGAGCACCTTCGCGATCGACAAGCGGTCAGGCGAGCCGGTCGCGTGGGACGGCGCCTCGATCGAGACCGGGGGCGAGACCGAGGACGGGGTCGACTTCAAGGGCCTGACGATCAAGTTCCCGTTCGACGCGCAGAAGAAGACGTACCAGTTCTGGAACGCCGACCTCCGCACCACCGTGCCGGTCGCCTACGTCGGGGAGGAGAAGCTGCACGGCCTGAAGGTCTACCGCTACAAGCAGACGATCGAGCCGACCACGGTCTCCCGGCTCGACCTGCCCGGCGACCTCGTCGGCAGCACCGAGTCGACCGTCACCACCGACCGCGTCACGTCGGGCAGCACCGAGTACTACGTCGAGCCCGAGACGGGCGTCATCATGTCCGCTGTCTCGAGCCCGGACTCCTACGCGTCCCTGGACGGCAACAAGGTCCTGACCATCACGAAGGGCACCTTCAAGTCCCCCGAGTCGACGATCATCGACACGGTCGACGAGTACAAGGGACTGTCGAAGGCGCTGTTCGCCGTCCGGGTGCTGGCCCCGATCGTCGGTACGGTCGTCGGCGCCCTCTGCCTCCTGGCAGCGGCTGTGCTCTGGGCACGTCGCCGTCGCGGCACGGACGACACGCAGGAGGTGCGTCCCGCGCCGGCAGGTCGCCGAGAAGCGGCGCACGTCTGATGCTCGACGCGGGCGAGCGGCGGCTGCGCTCGGGCGTCGTGGTGCACGTCTGGACCCCGCGCGAGCCGCATGCGGTGGCGGTTGTCCAGCACGGTTACGGCGAGTACGCCGAGCGGTTCGTCCAGGATCACGGCCGGCTCGTCCCGCGGCTCGTGGCCGCCGGTTTCGAGGTGTGGGCCATGGACCTGTGGGGGCACGGTGAGTCGCCCGGCACGCGAGGGGTGACGCACGTGGGACGGGCGGTCCGGGACCACGTCGAGGCTCGGCGGGACGCAAGCGCAGTCGGGCTGCCCGTCGTCCTGATCGGCCACTCCCTGGGAGGGCTCGTCACCGCGGGCAGCGTCGTCGACGACCCGGACGGTCTCGCGGGTGTCGTCCTCAGCAGCTCGTCGTTCCCGTCCGAGCCACAAGTCGTCCGTCGGGGTCTCGGCCTGGCGGCGCGGTTGGTGCCGCAGGCCCCCATCCCCGTCCGCGCGTCGCCGATCTCGGCGCTGTCGCACGACCCGGACGTCGTCGTGCGGGCAGCGCGCGACCCGCGGATGACGCACCGTCAGGTGCCGCTCGTCCTGGCCGTCACGGCGCTCGACGTCATGGACGAGGTGCGCTCGCGCGCACCTGCCTGGACCGTGCCCACGCTGGTCCTGCACGGCAGCGCTGACCTCTACACCGACCCGCAGGGGAGCCGTGACCTGTTCGAGGCCATCGCCTCGAGCGACAAGACGCTACGCAGCGTGGACGGTGGGTTCCACGAGCTCTTCCACGACACGGACGGCGACGAGCTCGCGGAGGATGTCATCGCATGGGCTCTCGCGAGGACGTCGTGAGCCTGGATCCGCGCAGGCTGCTGGTCCACGCGGTCCTCCGCGGCATGGTGCGCAGGGGGCACGTCGACACCGTGGCCGAGTTCGTCGCCGAACAGGAGCGCGACCCGGCGCCGTTCGCGCCGCCGACCGGCCGTGCGGCACGCGGCGTGGACGTGACCGAGTCGGTCGCCGACGGCGTGCTGTCGTACCGGCTGGCGCCGCAACGGGGCACCGACCGCTGCGTCGTCTACCTGCACGGCGGTGCGTACATCGGTCAGATCGGCGCACCGCAATGGGCGTTCGTGCTCGACCTCGTGCGCACGACCGGCGCGACCTGCGTCGTGCCGATCTACGAGCTGGCGCCGTCCGGAACGGCGACGCAGACGGTGTCGGAGGCAGCGGAGGTCGTCGCTGCGGCGGTCGACGAGCACGGGCCCGCTGACGTCGTGGTCATGGGCGACTCCGCGGGCGCCGGTCTGGCGGTCGCCGCTACCCGACAGCTGCGGGACGCGGGAAGGGCGATGCCTGCCCGCCTCGTCCTGCTGTCACCGTGGCTGGACGTGACGATGAGCCATCCCGACCAGGCCGCGATCGAGCGGCGCGACATCATGTTGCGCCGTGACTACCTCGCAGACGCCGGACGGGCGTATGCCGGCCACCTCGCCGCTGACGACTGGCGGGCGAGCCCGCTGACCGGAGACGTCTCGGGACTGCCCCCGATGCACGTCTTCACCGGGACCCACGACATCCTCGTCACCGACTCCCGCCGCTTCGTCGAGAAGGTGAACGCTGCCGGAGGCGAGATCGAGTACGTCGAGGCCCCAGAGATGCAGCACGTCTATACGATCTTCCCCCTGCTCGCCGAGTCGCGGGCCGCGCGCCGCAGGATCCGTGAGCTGCTGCGCTGACGCCCATCGTGCGGTCACGCATCGGCGAGCCGTGACACCGGTGTCGCCTACGCTGGCTCACCACGTGACGATTCGGGACTTCGGACCCAGGACTCTCAGCACGGCCGCGGGGGTGGCCAGAAGGAGAACACGATGCAGGTACCCGGCGCGGACACCGGCACCAGCGACGTCGAGATCTCGGCCGCGGCGAAGAAGGGCAAGAAACGGGGATCTTCGACGAGGAAGCCCGACGTCCTCACGAAGTCCGATCATCACCTCGCCAGCCGGTTCAGCTACGGCGTCAACGACAAGCTCGTCGCCGACATCCGCAAGGCTGGGAGCGCCAAGAAGTGGTTCAAGAAGCAGCTCAAGCCCGCGAAGGTGTCCGACCCCGCAGGTGACAGGGTCGCGAAGTGGTTCCCGCTGCTGAGTCACTCGCCGGCGACCGCCTGGAGGAACGTCTCGACGTCGAGAGCATCTGCGTGGGACTACGGGGTGAGCTTCGTCGGGTACTCCATGGCACGCCGCATCGAGACGCGACGTCAGGTGCTGGAGGTCATGACCGACTTCTGGTCCAACCTGCTCTACATCCCCATGGGCGAGGACCGTTCGTTCCCCCACCGTCGCAGCTACGACCGGGCCGTCCGCGCCCACGCGCTGGGGAGCTACCGCTCCCTCCTGCGCGCCACCGTCACCCATCCGGCCATGTCCGGGTACGCCAACAACGCCGAGAACACCAAGGCCGGGATCAACGAGAACCTCGGCCGCGAGCTGCTCGAGCTGTTCACCGTCGGCCGCGGCCAGTACTCCGAGGACGACGTCAAGAACTCCGCCAGGATCCTGACCGGTTACAGCGTCGCCCTGTTCAAGGACTTCAAGGCCGGCTACCAGCCGGAGCGGCACTGGGTCGGCACCGTCCGCGTCCTGAAGTTCCGGCACGCGAACCGCTCGGCCGACGGCCGCGACGCCGTCGACGCGTACCTGGACTACCTGGCTCGTCACCCCGCGACGGCGCGCCGCATCGCCCGGCGCCTGTGCGTGAAGTTCGTCGACGACGACCCGAGCAAGCGCATCGTGAAGGCGGTCGCGCGGGCCTACACCAAGAACGACACCAGCATCCCGGCCACGCTCACGGCGCTCGTGGGGCACAAGGACTTCGGCAAGGCCAAGCGGCGCAAGGTCCGCACGCCGTCCGAGGACGTCATCAACACGGCCCGCGTCCTGGGCATGCGTCCGACCGGAGGCACCTCGGACAAGGCGTTCGCCAAGCACCTGATGTACATGAGCGAGCAGGTCGGTCAGGGCCCGTACCGGTGGCCCCGTCCGGACGGGTTCCCCGAGGACTCCGACGCGTGGCTCTCGTCGGCACGCGTGCTCCGCTCGTGGAACATCCACTACGCGCTGGCGGGCAACTGGTGGAAGTCCGCGCAGGTGTCCCGGCCGTCGGTGAAGGCCCAGCTGCCGTCCAAGCGCGAGTTCCCACTCACCGTGGGTCAGCTGGTCGAGCACCAGTCCCGCATCCTGCTCGGGCGCTCGTCGAGCAAGTCCATGCGGAAGGACGCCGCCAAGGCCATCGGCAAGAAGACCTCGCTGGTCATCCGCACGCGCAAGGACGTGTCCGAGTGGGAGTGGCTCCTCATCCAGGGCGCGGTGCTCAACTCACCTGAAGGGCTGCTGCGATGACCGACCTGCACGGGCACGACGACAGCTGCGACGACTACGCCCTGACCCGCCGGTCGTTGCTCAAGACGACCGGGTTGGTCGGGATGGCCGGAGTGGTCACGTCGATGTTCGGCGACGTCCTGACGTCCACCGTCTACGGGGAGTCCAACAGCAACGTGCTCGTCGTCCTGTCGTTGCGTGGTGGGGCGGACGGCATGTCGCTGGTCGTCCCGCACGCCGAGCCCGCGTACTACTCGGCGCGACCCACCGCCGGGATCGCTGCCAGCAGGCTCCTGCACGCGGACGCCATGTTCGGCCTCCACCCGTCGTTCGAGAAGCTCTCGGGCATGTGGGCGAGTGGTCGGATGGCCGCGATCCACGCTGTCGGCCTGCCCACACCGAACCGCAGCCACTTCGACGCGATGGAGCTCGTCGAGGACGCCGACCCGGGCAGCTCCGCGCGCGTGGGCTGGCTCAACCGCATGGTGTCGGGCCTGGCGTCACGGTCGGAGGTGTTCGCGGGCGTGCAGCTGGGCACCGGGACGGTCCCGACGTCCCTGGCAGGACCGTTCCCGGCCATCGCGACGGGCGGGTTCGACGACCTGCGCACCCCGTTCGCCAAGGACCCGGCGATGCGCTCGCGCATCGAGGGTCGTCTGCTCAAGCAGTACAAGAAGCACGGCGGGAGCGTCGGCGCGGCGGGCGTGCGGGCCGTCGCCCTCTCCAACCGGTCCGCGGCGGTCGCATCGGGGGGCGGCCCCGGCGCACCGTACCCGCGGTCGGAGCTGGGCAGGGCGCTGAAGGCATCGGCCCAGCTGATCCGCTCCGGTGCCGGAGTCAAGGCCGTCGCGGTGGACTCGGGCGGCTGGGACCAGCACGTCGACGTCGGCTGGCGCGTCTCCGAGACGATCAAGGACCTCGCAGGGTGCCTCGACGCGTTCTTCGCGGACCTGGGCGCGCACGCCGACCGCGTCACGGTGGTGACGCTCTCGGAGTTCGGTCGCCGGCTCAGCGAGAACGGCGCCCGCGGCCTGGACCACGGTTACGGCAACGCCGTCCTCGCGCTGGGTGCCGGCGTCAACGGCGGACGGTTCTACGGTCGCTGGCCGGGCCTGGGCACGGGCAAGCAGGTGGACGGCGACCTCGCGGTGACGACCGACTACCGCAGCGTGCTGATGGAGATCCTGCGAGCGCGGTTCCCGGCGGTCGACGCGAGCACGGTGTTCCCGGGCGTCGGGCTGTCACCGCTGGGTTTCATGCGGTGACGTTCAGGACGTCCGGGCGCACCTCGGCCGGCTGATCTTCACGACCACGCTGCGGGACGAGCCCTCGAGGCGGAGCCGAACCCGGCCGGTCAACGAGCCGGGGTGCTTCCGCACCGACGACGTGCTGACGCTCAGGCTGATCGGGCCGCTGCTGTCGCGGCCGAGGAGACGCGATCCCGCGCGGAAGTCGGCGCCGACGGCGAGCGGCGAGCCCAGGACCCGGAGCACAACCTTGGAGCCACGGCACACGGCCTGTCCGCGGACGCTCCTGGCCGCCGCGGTGAGCTGCGCCGAGCGCGCCGAGTCGAGTCGTGTGCGCTCGGCCGTGAGCTCGGCCCGTGACGCGTCGAGGGCAGAGCGGTCGGCCGCGAGCTGAGCCTGTGTCTTCTGGAGGGCCGAGCGGTCCGCCGCTGCTGTGGCGATCTCGGCGTCGAGCGCCTTGCGGTCGACGACCAGCTTCCCTTGGTCGACGGCCTGCCGGTCTGCTCTCGCCTGCAGGACCGCGAGCGTGACCGCCGTGGACTGCACCTGCATGCCGAGCGCTGTCGGGTGGAACGGTGCCGCGTCGTCGAGAGTCGTGTAGCCCTCCATCCAGCGGTCCTCGGTCGCACATCCGGTGTGCTCGGCTGCTCCGGGGATCGAGCTGGAGTCGACGAAGGCGACTCCTCGATCCGACGCCGCTTGCTCCTGAGCCTCGTTGAGGTGGTCGACCAAGCCCTGGATGTAGATGTTCTCGTCAGCAGTGAGCTGCGGTTGCATCGCCTCGCACGCCTCGGGTGGCAGGTACTCCCCGTAGCCGACGACGACGATCAAGGCCCGTGGCGACCTGCTCCGGATCTGGTCGATCGCCCACCCGGTGAGCTTCCGGGTGCCAGTGTCGGCGTTGTCGATGGAGGCGAGAACGGCACCGCTCTCTCGGCTGAGACAGCCCGCCGTCGTCGCGCATGACCCTGCCTCCTGATAGATCCCGACGTCGTTCGCACCGATCGGGCCGAGGGTGACGAGCGTGGTGTCGGCGTCCACGCCTTCGAGTTGTGGACGCACGGTGGGAAAACCTTCCGGTGCGCCCTGGACGTTCACGAGCTGTGAGAACTTCGCCGCCGAGCACGTGCGGTCGTCGAAGGTCGTGGCACGCAGAGTCGTCGCGGTGAGCGTGGCAAAGTTCTTCGGGCTGCGGCGGCACGGGGGAGCGGCCTCGGGGTCGATCCCGAACCCTGCGGCGGCGGAGTCGCCGAGCGCCACGTAGGTCTCGCGCGTCTCGACGGGCGCTGCGTCATCGGCACCGACCGCCGACGTCGTCATGGTCGCCGCGACCAGCGCAGTCATGATCGCCCCGGCCAGCAGTAGTCGTGTCATCCCTTGAACCTTTCCTCGTCACCCGAGTGATGACACGGTGTTACCTAGGGTATGGAAAGCCAGTTCGGGGCCGGTGTCAACGCGAACGGCACATTCGTGCCACATCTCTCGACGACCGCCGTCGGCCAAGGCCTCGCAAGGAGCGGAACAGGTTGTCCGCCCCTACCGTGAATGCGTGACCGACACCGAGACGCCCGAGCTGACCCCCGAGCAGCGCGAACGCCGGTGGCACGCGTTGGCGGTCTGCCTGCTGGCCGGCTCGATGACACTGCTGGACGTCAGCATCGTCAACGTCGCGCTGCCGTCGATCCGCGAGGGGCTCGATGCCGGCAACGGCACGATCCAGTGGGTCGTCGCCGGATACGCGCTGGCGTTCGGCATCGTCCTGGTGCCCGCCGGACGCCTCGGGGACGCGCGCAGTCGCCGTAACGTCTTCATGGCCGGTGTCGCGCTGTTCACCGTCGCCTCGGCCGTCTGCGGCGCCGCACAGGAACCGCTCTGGATCGGCGCCGCGCGTGTGGCGCAGGGCATCGGCGGCGGTCTCATCACCCCGCAGGTGTCGGGCTTCATCCAGAACCTGTTCAAGGGGCCCGAGCGGGGACGGGCGTTCGGCCTGTTCGGCGCGACCATCGGCATCTCGACCGCGATCGGGCCGGTGCTCGGTGGACTCCTCATCCAGCTGGGCGGCGAGGCCGACGGCTGGCGCCTCGTGTTCTACGTCAACGTCCCGATCGGCATCGCCCTGCTGTTCCTGGCGAGGCGCTACCTGCCCAAGGCCGACGCGGGTCCGAAGCAGTCGCTCGACCCGATCGGCGTCCTGCTGTTCGGTGCGGCGATGTTCTTCGTGCTGCTGCCGTTGGTCAGCGGCAGCCAGGACGACTCGCTGTCCGAGCGTCCGTGGTGGCTGCTGGGCGTCTCGGCGGTGCTGCTGGTCGTCTTCGTGCTGTGGGAGCGGCACTGGACCTCGCGCAGCCGCGAGACGCTGCTCGACCTCTCGCTCGTGAAGGTCCGCTCGTACGTCCTGGGTCTGGGCCTCGGCACGTTCTACTTCGCGGGGTTCACCTCGATCTTCATCGTCCTGACCCTGTACCTGCAGCAGGGACTCGGCTACTCGGCCCTGGAGGCGGGAGCCGCGCAGCTGCCCTTCGCCGTGGGGTCGGCGACGTCGGCGTTCCTCGGCGGCCGGCTCGTCGAGCGGCTCGGCCGCAAGCTCGTCGTGACGGGGCTGGTGCTGATCAGCGTCGCGCTGGTCGCGGTCGACCTGGTCGTGCCCCACCTGGAGGGCGACGTGGGCCTGAAGCTCGCGCCGATCCTGCTGCTGGCGGGCATCGGAGGCGGCCTCGTCATCACCCCCAACATCACGCTCTCGCTCGACGAGGTCGAGCCCGCACGCGCCGGCGCCGGCGGTGGTCTGCTGCAGACCGCCCAGCGGGTCGGATCGGCGATCGGAGTCGCGATCGTGCTGGCCCTGTTCTTCGAGCGGGTGCGCTCGAGCAACGGCGACTTCGCGGAGGCCCTGTCCTACAGCCTGCACGTCACGATCGGTTTCGTGCTGGTCGCACTGGTGCTGGGCATCGCCGATCTGGTGCGTCGCGCGCGTGAGATGGACCCCACTCCCAAGAACTGAATTTGGCTGCGTGGGCTGGGTCGACCGACTAGCCTCTGAGCAGGGGGAGATCAGCGTGTGACGGCACCCGCCGGCACAGGTCTCCCCGTCGATCCCGCAGCTGAACGAGCCTGGAGCCCCCTCATGCCCGAGCCACTGGACAGTCGTCTTCGTGACGACCAGGCGCTGGACGAGATCGAGCTGACCAGCCGGCTCATCATCGCCGCGTCGTCCAGGGACGGTCACCTGTCGCAGCGTGAGGTCGACGAGATCCTCGGCATTGCCACAGCCAGTTGAACGCTCGGCGACACCCGCGATTGACACCCGCGAACAGGGAGCATCTAGCATGGGCTTGCCCTACTCCGCATTGACAGGAGCTAGTCGTGCGTCTTCGCATTCGACCAGTTGAAACATCCTTCTACGAATTGTTCACCGAGATGGCGAATCACCTCGTTGAGGGTGCCAATCTGCTGGCGCAGATGCTTGATTCCGGCACCGACAAGAAGGCCCTCGGCGAGATGATGCGCGAGGCCGAGCACCAGGCCGACGAGACGACGCACGCGATCATCCGTCGGGCCAACTCGACCTTCATCACCCCGTTCGACCGCGAGGACATCTACCGTCTCGCCAGCAGCCTCGACGACGTCATGGACTTCATGGAGGAGACCGTCGACCTCGTCGGCCTGTACGAGCTCGGTGACCTCCCGGCCGACTTCGCCCCCCAGGTCGAGGTGCTGCAGCGTGCGACGCAGCTGACCGCCGAGGCGATGCCCCGTCTGCGGACGATGAAGGACCTCGACGAGTACTGGATCGAGATCAACCGTCTCGAGAACCAGGGCGACCGGTCGTACCGACGCATCGTCGCCCACCTGTTCGGCGGCAGCTACAAGTCGCTCGAGGTGCTCAAGCTCAAGGACGTCGTCGACTCCCTCGAGCACGCCATCGACGCTCTCGAGTCCGTCGCCAACACGGTGGAGCAGATCGCCGTCAAGGAGTCCTGAGTAGTGGATCTCACCCTGGCGCTGGTCATCGTCACCGTCGCCATCGCACTGTTCTTCGACTACACCAACGGTTTCCACGACGCGGCCAACGCGATCGCGACCTCGGTGTCGACCCGCGCCCTGACCCCGCGCCTCGCCCTGCTGATGGCGGCGATCCTGAACTTCGTCGGTGCCCTGCTCGGTGTCGGGGTGGCCAAGACCATCAAGGAGATCCTCACCGGCTTCGACGACATGTCGCCGAACCATGCCCTCACGGTGGTGCTGAGCGCCCTCGTCGGCGCGATCGTGTGGAACCTCATCACCTGGTACTTCGGCATCCCGTCGTCCTCGTCCCACGCGCTGATCGGCGGCCTGATCGGCGTCGGCCTCGCGGCCGGCGTGTCGGTCGACTGGGACAAGGTCATCGACAAGGTCGCCATCCCGATGGTGCTGAGCCCGGCGCTCGGCTTCGGCGGCGCGTTCCTCATCATGCTGGCGATCATGTGGATCTTCCGGAAGGCCAATCCGCACACCGTCAACCGCGGGTTCCGCCTGTCGCAGACCGTCTCGGCCGCCGCGCTGTCGCTCGGGCACGGCCTGCAGGACGCCCAGAAGACGATGGGCGTCATCGTGCTGGCCCTGATCGCCGGCGGCGAGCACAGCGGTGACGACATCCCCCTGTGGGTCATCATCGCCGCGGCCAGCGCGATCTCCCTCGGCACGATGTCGGGCGGCATGCGCATCATGCGGACCATGGGGCGGCGCATCATCGCCCTCGACCCGCCGCGTGGATTCGCGGCCGAGTCGACCGCCGCGATCGTCCTCTACGGCATGGCCATCGGGGCCCACGCGCCCGTCTCGACCACGCACACCATGACGTCCGCCGTCATGGGTGCGGGTGCGACGAAGCGGTTCAGCGCGGTGCGGTGGGGTGTCGCGCGCGGCATCATCACGGCGTGGATCATCACGATCCCCGCAGCGGCCGCCGTCGGCGCGGTGACGTACTTCATCCTGCGCGTGGCGATCCCCGGCAACTGACCCTGGGGCGCGGTTTACCACGCCGGCAATGCAAAGGTCGTCCGGGCGACGGATGCTTTCCGTGCCTGGACGACGTTGCCCGTGCCGGCGTGGTAAACCGCGTCGGGGTCAGCCGAACCGGCCCTGGATGTAGGCCTCGGTGGCGGGGTCCTGCGGGTTGGAGAAGATCGCCTCGGTGCGGCCGACCTCGATCAGCCGACCCGGCTTGCCCACGCCCGACAGGTTGAAGAACGCCGTCTCGTCGGAGACGCGCGCCGCCTGCTGCATGTTGTGCGTGACGATCACGATCGTGTACTCGGTCTTGAGCTCGTGGATCAGGTCCTCGATGACGCTCGTCGAGATCGGGTCGAGGGCCGAGCAGGGCTCGTCCATCAGCAGGATCTCCGGCTCGACCGAGATCGCGCGGGCGATGCACAGACGCTGCTGCTGACCACCCGAGAGACCCGAGCCGGGACGGGCGAGACGGTCCTTGACCTCGGCCCACAGCCCCGCGCTGCGCAGCGACCGCTCGACGACGTCGTCTGACTCGGTCTTCTTCATGCGCTTGCTGTTGAGCTTCTGGCCCGCCAGCACGTTGTCGTAGATCGACATCGTCGGGAAGGGGTTCGGCCGCTGGAAGACCATGCCGATCATGCGGCGGACGTTCACCGGGTCCATCTCGGCGCCGTAGAGGTCCTGGCCGTCGATGAGGACCTTGCCCTCGACGCGGGCGCCGCGGATGACCTCGTGCATGCGGTTGAGCGACCGCAGGAAGGTCGACTTGCCGCAGCCCGAGGGGCCGATGAAGGCCGTGACGGACTTCGCCGCGATGGGGATCGTGACGTCCTCGACGGCGAGGAAGTCGCCGTAGTAGATGTTCAGGTCAGAGACGTCGATGCTCTTGGCCATGGTGGGTGTCCTTCCGGGGTTACCGCTCGCCCTTGGGCGAGAAGAAGTAGGAGACGAGTCGGGCGATGAGGTTCAGGAGCATGACGATGAGGAGCAGCGTAAGCGCTGCGCCCCAGGCGCGGTCGATGCTGAACTCCGGCGGGACGCCGGGGTTGCGCTGCGAGGCGTACGCGAACACCGGGAGCGACGCCATGCGGCCGTCGAACAGGTTGAAGTTCACCGAGTCGGTGGCGCCGGCGATGATCAGCAGGGGAGCCGTCTCACCGATGACCCGCGCGATCGCGAGCGTGATGCCGGTGACGATGCCCGCCAGGGCCGTGGGGAGCACGACCTTGGAGACGGTGCGCCACTTCGGCACGCCGAGGGCGTAGGACGCCTCCCGCAGCTCGTTCGGCACCAGCTTGAGCATCTCCTCGGTCGACCGGACGACGACCGGGATCATCAGCACCGAGAGGGCGACGGATCCGCCGATGCCCATGCGGACGCCCTCGCCGAAGAAGAGCACGAACAGCGCGTAGGCGAACAGGCCGGCCACGATCGACGGGATGCCGGTCATGACGTCGACCAGGAACCGGATCCAGCGCGAGAGGCGGTTGCCGTCGGAGTACTCCACCAGGTAGATCGCCGTGAACATGCCGATCGGCACCGAGATGAGCGTGGCCGCGCCGGTGATCAGGAGCGTGCCCGCCAGGGCGTGGTAGATGCCGCCACCCTCGCCGACCACGTTGCGCATCGAGAAGGTGAAGAAGTCGACGCCCAGCACCTTGGTGCCCTTGTCGATGACCGTGTACAGGATGCTGAACAGCGGGAACATCGCGAGCACGAACGACGACGTGACCAGCACCGTGACGAGACGGTCGGTGGCCTTGCGGCGTCCCTCGACGACGGCGGACCAGATCGGCAGGAGCAGGCTGATCGCGAAGACGATCAGGGCCGCCATCATGATGTTGACGCCCGCCAGCAGGTAGAGCGCGGCGGCGACGACGACGGCACCGCCGAGGAGGACGCGGGGCCCCCAGATCGGCAGCTGTGCACCGTAGAGCTCCCTGTGGACGTCGACGGGGGGCGGCGTCTTGGTGGTGGTCGTCATCAGTTGGCTCCGGAGAATTCCTTGCGGCGGTCCACGATGGCCCGTGCCGCGAAGTTGACGAGGAAGGTGATCACGAACAGCACCAGGCCGCTGGCGATCAGGACGTTGACCGTCTTGCCGCTGGCCTCGCCGAAGCTGAGTGCGATGTTGGCCGCGATCGTGCTGGGGTTGGTGCTGCTGATCAGGTTGGGGCTGACGGTGCCGACGCTGACCGACAGCACCATGGCGACGGCGAGGGTCTCGCCCAGTGCGCGACCGAGGCCGAGCATCGCGGCCGACACGATGCCGGAGCGGGCGTACGGGAAGATCGCCATGCGGGCCATCTCCCAGCGGGTGGCTCCGAGGGCGAGCGCGGCCTCCTCGTGCAGGCGGGGCGTCTGCAGGAAGATCTCGCGGCAGATCGCGGTCATGATCGGCAGGATCATGACCGCGAGCACGATGGAGGCCGTCAGGATCGTGCGACCCGTGGCGGAGGCGGGCCCGGCGAAGAGCGGGATGAAGCCGAGGTTGTCCTCGAGCCACTGGTAGATGGGAGCCATGTGGGGGGCGAGGAAGCCGATGCCCCACAGGCCGTAGACCACGCTCGGCACGGCGGCGAGCAGGTCGATGAGGTAGCCGAGCACCTGCCCGAGCTTGCGGGGCGAGTAGTGCGAGATGAACAGCGCGACGCCGATCGCGACCGGCACCGCGAGGATGAGCGCGATGGTCGCGGCGAGCAGGGTGCCGAAGACCAGGGGCCACACGTAGGGCAGGAAGCTCTGACCGCTCTTGACCTCGTCGGGGCTGGCGAGGACGCCGGGAACACCCTCGATCGTGAGGAAGGCGGCGACGCCGGCCAGGACGACGAGGATCAGTATTCCCGCACTCGTCGAGAGGCCCGAGAAGATGCGGTCACCGGGACGGACGACGGTCGAGCGCTTGCGACGGGGATCCAGCGTGCTGGTCACAGGCGATGCCTTTCAGCGATGAGGTCTTTGACAGGGGACGGCGGTGGTGGAACCGCCGGTGCGGCCCTCGGGCCCGGAGGAGATCCTCCGGGCCCGAGGGCCAGCGGGTCACGCAGCGGCGATGGTCTCGACCGCGGCCTGGACCTTCGTGGCGAAGTCGCCCGAGAGGGGAGCGGACCCGGCCGCCTCGGCGGCGGCGTCCTGGCCCTCGGTGCTGGTCACGTAGGTCAGCCAGCCCTTGACGAGGTCGGCCGTGGCGGCGTCGTCGTACGTGGCGCAGGCGATCTGGTACGACGCGAGGACGATCGGGTAGACGCCCGCCTCGGTCGTGGTGCGATCGATGTCGACCGCGATGTCGGTGGCGTCGCGACCCTCGACCGGAGCCGCCGTGTCGAGGACCTTGGCAGCCGCTTCGGGCGTGGGAGCGACGTACTCCTCGCCGACCTTCACGTTGGCCTTGCCGAGCTCGCCGGCCTGGCTCTCGTCGGCGTAGCCGATCGTGCCGTCGCCACCGGAGACGGCGGAGATGACGCCGGAGGTGCCTTCAGCGCCCTCGCCGCCCTTCAGCGGCCAGGTCTCGACCTCGCCCTGCGTCCAGCCACCCTCGGAGGCAGCCTCGAGGTAGTTGGTGAAGTTCTTCGTCGTGCCCGAGTCGTCCGAGCGGTGGACGGCCGTGATGGTGGTGTCCGGCAGATCGGCGTCGGGGTTGTCGGCGGCGATCGCGTCGTCGTTCCACTTCGTGATGGTGCCCTCGAAGATCGCGCCGATCGTGGCGGCCGACAGGTTCAGGTCGTCGACGCCGTCGAGGTTGTAGACCACGGCGATGGGGCTGACGTACGTCGGGACCTCGACGATGTCGCTGCCGCACTTGTCCTTGGCCTTCGCGAGCTCGTCGTCGTCGAGGTAGGCGTCGGAGCCGGCGAACTGGACGCCACCGGCGATGAACTGCTCGCGGCCTCCGCCCGAGCCGACCGGGTCGTAGTTGACCGTGGCGTCGGGGTTGGCGGTCTGGAACTGGGCCTTCCAGGCGGCGACGGCCGCCTCCTGGGCGCTCGATCCGGCGCCGTTGAGCGTGCCCGAGACGCTGTCACCCGACGCGGGGCTGGTGTCGCCGCTGTCGGAGGAGTCTTCGTTGCCGGCGCCACAGGCGCTGAGGCCGAGAGCGAGGGCGAGCATGGCCGCGGGGGCGGCGACGCGCAGGTTTTTGCGGTTCACGGGGGTCCCTCTCTGGGATCTGATGATGCGTACTCCGTGAACGTAGGCAGCGCAGATGTATCGATCTCCGCCCGAGGATGAACGGAGGGTGAACGGTGCCGGAACGGTGGTGTCGTTTCGCCGTCAGGTCAGCAGTTCTGTGGCGTGGATCGCACCGCCCCGGTGGTGGACGACGACGGCCTGGCCCGGCGAGAGCTCGACCGGATCGATGCCGATCGCGTCGTAGACCCACGGCAGGGTCGGCCGGTGGCTGCTCAGCACGACGGGCCTCTTGCGGTCGAGCAGAGCAGCGACGGATCGCTGCACCAGCGACGGACGGGTCTGCTCGGAGAGCCGGTCGTCGATCTCGATGAACGTGCTGATCGAGTCGGCATAGGGCTCGACGGTCCGGACGCACCGCACCGCGGGGCTGCTGACGACCCGGTCGACGCCGTACGCCGCGAGCAGCGGCACCAGCCCCTCGGCCCGGAGCGCGCCGGACGAGGTGAGCGGCCGCGCCAGGTCGTCCTGGTCGTCCGACCGGGGGACCGCCTTGCCGTGCCGCAGGACGACGAGGGTGCGGGTCTTGTGCGCCCAGCGCTCGCGGAGGTGGCGGAACTCCTCGAGGAGCTCGACGTCGTGCCCGTACGTCAGCAGCTTGCGGGCGTCCCTGGGCTCGACCCAGCGGATCTCGTCGACCTCCTTGTTGGGCACGAAGGGGGTGGCCTCGTCGGGGCCGACCACCCGGGCGCACCAGTACGACACCTGCTTGATGCCGCCGCTGATGGGATAGAGGATCTGCTGCAGCGGGTGCCCCAGGCGGACGCGGACCCCGGCCTCCTCGGCGATCTCCCGCACGGCCGTCTCCTGGAGGCTCTCGCCGGGGTCGCTCTTGCCCTTCGGGAACGTCCAGTCGTCGTAGGACGGACGGTGGACGACGAGGACCTCGACCCGGGGTTCCGGCCGTCGAGGACCGGGACGCTTGCGCCAGACGACTCCACCCGCTGCGGTCGTGATCCGTTCACTTGCCATGGTGCGTATTGTCCCCCGGGGAAGTGAACAGTCGACGAAGGAGGTGTGGCGCCGGTGCCTCTCCGCCCGCTGCTGAGTGCCGTCCTCGCACCGGTGATCGTGATCGCGGTGGCCGTCGCGGCCGGCTCGTGGGCGTCCGCCCGGCAGCCCGACACCCGCTCCTCGCTCGTCTCTGCGCTGGACTCCCTGCCGCGCGGGACGGTCGTGGCGGGCTTCACCGACTGGGCCGCGATCCGCGACGACCTGGGCCTCGGCGCGGCCTCGTCCGCGGCCGGACGGGCCGCGCTGGCCGATGACGCCTCGCTGCGTGACCTGACGACACGGTCGGTGCTCGGCGGGGTCATCTCCGACATGCACACCGCCTACGGCTGGTCGGCGGCCGACCTGGAGTGGGAGTCGTACGGTCAGGCACCCGCCGGTGCCGCGATGGTGGCGCGATTCTCCGGCTCCGTCTCGATCGGCGACGTCGAGGCCCGCCTCGACACGCTGGGCTACACCCGCAGCGGCGGGGTGTGGACGCTCGGTGCCGACGCCGCGGCCGGCGTCGGTCCCCAGCTCGCCGCGACGCTCGGCAACCTCGCGTTCGACGCCCGGCGGCACCTGGTCGTCGCGGCCGACCGTCCGGCGTACGTGCCTGCGGTGCTGGCCGCCATCCGGGGGGACGACCCGTCGGCGTTGTCGGTCCGTCCGCTCGCCGACGTCGCCGCGACGTTGGCCGGTTCCGACACGGCGGTCGTCCAGTCCGGGGCGTTCGCGTGTCGCGCGACGTCGATCGCCGCCCTCGGCGCGGACGTGCGGGCGCAGGCCGAGGCGGCCGTCGCGCGGGCGGGAGAGCTCGCGACGCCGATGTTCACCGGTCGTGGGCTCGTCGACGGCACCAGGTCCCAGACGATCCGCTTCGCGGCGGCGTTCGGGTCCCCGGCGCAGGCGGCCGAGCAGTCTCGCGTCCGCGCGGCCCTGTCGACCGGGCCGTTCATCGGGCGGTCGGGACGCGTCGACGACTCGCTCGACCTGAGGGACGCGACGGCGTCCGGCAGCGTCACGACGCTGAGGTTCGCGCTCGACCCCGACGCAGGTGCCTACATGAGCGGCGAGGGTCCGGCCCTGTTCGCCGGATGCCCGCTCTGATCAGACGTCTCGGCGCGAGCGGCGCGAACGGGCCCGGTCGATCAGCACCGACTGGAGGTTGGACGTGCCCTTGTGACGGGCCCAGTCGCCCTCGGCGTCGAGGTGCCACGACATCGTCTCGGGGTCGACCGACCGGGCGAGCAGGTCGCCGAGCGACTCGGTGTGCTCCGGTGTCGGGACGCGCACGAGCACCTCGACCCGGCGGTCAAGGTTGCGGTGCATGAGGTCGGCGGACCCCATCCAGGCCTCGGCCTCGCCGCCACCGGCGAACCAGTAGACCCGGCTGTGCTCGAGGAAGCGGCCGAGGATGCTGCGGACGCGGATGTTGTCGCTGAGACCGGGCACGCCCGGTTTGAGCGTGCAGATGCCGCGGATCACGAGATCGACCTGCACGCCGGCCCGTGACGCCTCGTACAGCTTGTCGATCGTGGCCTCGTCGACCAGGGAGTTGACCTTGATGCGGATGCCCGAGGGACGGCCCGCGCGGTGGTGGGCGATCTCGGTGTCGATGCGCTCGACGATGCCGTTGCGCAGCCCCGCCGGTGCGACCATGAGCTGCTGGTAGGAGAAGTCCTGCGCGAAGCCCGACAGGTTGTTGAACAGGTCGGTGAGGTCGTGGGTGATCGCCGGGTCGGCGGTCAGCAGACCGAAGTCCTCGTAGAGCCGCGCGGTCTTCGGGTTGTAGTTGCCGGTGCCGATGTGGGCGTAACGGCGCAGGCCGTCGGCCTCGTCGCGCACCACGAGAGCCAGCTTGCAGTGGGTCTTCAGGCCGACGAGCCCGTAGACGACGTGGCATCCGGCGCGCTCGAGCTTGCGGGCCCAGCGGATGTTGGCCTGCTCGTCGAAGCGGGCCTTGATCTCGACCAGCACCAGCACCTGCTTGCCGGCGCGGGCGGCGTCGACGAGCGAGTCGATGATGGGGGAGTCGCCGGACGTCCGGTAGAGCGTCTGCTTGATCGCGAGGACGTGCGGGTCGGCCGCCGCCTGCTCGATGAAGCGCTGGACGCTCGTCGCGAACGAGTCGTATGGGTGGTGCACCAGCACGTCGCGCTTGCGCAGGGCGCTGAACAGATCGGCGGGCTTGGACGTCTCGACCTCGGCCAGGTGCTGGTGCGTGCCCGGGATGAACGGCTCGTAGCGCAGCTCGGGACGGTCGAGATCGGCGATCTCGTTGAGGCTGCGCAGGTCGAGCGGTCCCTTGAGCCGGATGACCTCGTCGGACTTGACGCCCAGCTCGGACACCAGCAGGTCGAGCACGCCGGGGTCGATGTCCTCCTCGACCTCGAGGCGGACCGGTGGGCCGAACTTGCGGCGCAGCAGCTCCTTCTCGAGGGCCTTGAGCAGGTTCTCGGCGTCGTCCTCCTCGACCTCGAGGTCCTCGTTGCGGGTGACGCGGAACGCGTGGTGGGCGATGAGCTCCATGCCGGGGAACAGCAGGTCGAGGTGGGCCGCGATGACCTCCTCGAGCGGGACGAACCGTCCGGGGTCGGCCTCCATCCAGCGGTTGATGATCGGCGGGACCTTGACGCGGGCGAAGTGGTCCTTGCCCGTGGCGGGGTTGCGCATCACCAGTGCGAGGTTGAGCGACAGGCCTGAGATGTACGGGAACGGGTGTGCCGGGTCGACGGCCAGCGGGGTGAGGACGGGAAACACCCGATCGCGGTACTGCGCACTGATCTGCTCCTGCTCGGTGGGGCGCAGCGCGTCCCAGTGCAGCAGCTCGATGCCCTGGGCGGCGAGGGCCGGGACCAGGTCGTCGTGGTAGGTCTCGGCCTGACGGGCCATGAGGTCCTGGCTCGCGGCCAGGCTGAGCGACAGCACGTTGCGGGGGTTGAGGCCGCTCGCGGACGGCATCGCGACGCCGGCCGCGATGCGCCGCTTCAGGCCGGCGATGCGGACCATGAAGAACTCGTCGAGGTTGCTGGCGAAGATGGCGGTGAAGCGCACGCGCTCGAGCAGCGGGAGCTCGTCGTCCTGGGCCAGCTCGAGGACGCGCGAGTTGAAGGCGATCCACGACAGCTCGCGATCGAGGAAGCGATCGGCGGGCAGCGCGCTCTGCGCCGGGTCGAACGGCGGGTCGACGTCGAACTCGTCGGGCGAGGCAGGATCCTCGAGGTCGGCGACCGCCATGTCGTGTGTGTCCACATGTCCAGAGTGGCAGACGAAGGTGAACGCGGATTGAACAAGCGTCCCGGCCGTTCCCAGACGCTAGCGTGTCTTCATGGCCCCCCTCCGTCGTCCGACCGGTCCCCAGCTGATCGACGCCGCGCGCGGCGTCACCGCCCGTGCGCTGCTGCAGCTGCCGAGGCCGGTCATCACCCGCCTCGCGGGCGCCCCCGTCGTCATCGACGGACGGACGCTCGACCCCGAGATCCAGCTCATGCTGAAGCTGCAGCACCTGAACGGGCCGGCCGCCGAGACCGTCGCGATCAGCAAGGGCCGCCGGATCATCGTGGCGTCCTCACGGCTCGCGGGCGGCAACCAGCCGATCGGGGCCGTCACCGACCGGACGATCGACGGTCCGGGCGGACCGTTGGGTCTGAGGTTCTACACGCCGCGCGGGCTGTCGGGGCGTTCGCCGGCACTGCTGTACTTCCACGGGGGCGGCTGGATCTACGGCGACCTGGAGAGCCACGACGCGACGTGCCGGTTCCTGGCGGAGGAGGCGCAGGTGCGGGTCGTCGCGGTCGACTACCGGCTCGCTCCCGAGGCGCCGTTCCCCGCGGCCGTCGACGACGCCATGGCGGCGTGGACCTGGATCGCGGAGCACGCCCACGGTCTCGGCATCGACCCCGAGCGGATCGCTGTCGGCGGCGACAGCGCGGGCGGCAACCTGGCCGCCGTCGTCGCCCAGCAGACGGCCGCCGCCGGTGGCCCGTCCCCGGCGTTCCAGCTGTTGATCTACCCGGCGACCGACTTCGTCGAGAGGGCCCCGAGCCGCTTCACGTACGGCGAGGGCTTCTTCCTGACCACGGCGTTCATGGACCTCGCCGAGGAGAACTACCTCGTCGGCGGCGAGGACCGGTCGGACCCGCGGCTCTCGCCCCTGCACGGGGACGTGACGGGAGTGGCTCCGGCGTACGTCGTCACGGCGGGGTTCGACCCGCTGCTCGACGAGGGTGCCGCCTACGGCGACAAGCTGCGCGCCGCGGGCGTCCAAGTGGAGCAGGTCCGCGAGGACGGGCTGATCCACGGCTTCATCAACCTCGTGGCGATCGGGCGGACCGCCCCCAAGGCGGCCCGCCGGGCCGCCGCCGCCCTCCAACGCGGCCTCAGCTAGACGTCGGCGGGGCGTTCTACTGAGCGGCGTAGCCGCCGTCGACGAGCTGGTAGCTGCCGGTGATGAAGGTGGCGTCGTCGCTGGAGAGGAACGCCACGAGGGCGGCGACCTCCTCGGGCCTGCCCAGGCGTCCGAGCGCGTGCTTCGCGGCCAGTGCGGCACGGGCCGCCTCGTCCATGTTCGCGACGAGCAGGGGAGTCTCGATGAAGCCGGGGCCGACGGTGTTGACGCGGACGCCCTGCGGACCGTACTCGAGCGCGGCGTTCTTCGTGAGGCCCAGCAGCCCGTGCTTGGCGGTCACGTACGCCGACGAGCCGGCGATGCCGACGCTGCCGAGCACCGAACCCATGTTGACGATCGAGCCGCCGCCGTTGGCCGCGATGGCCGGGAGCTGCGCCCGGAGCCCGTAGAACACGGCGTTGAGGTTGACCTCGATGACCTTGCGCCAGCTCTCGAGCGAGTACTCGCCGACGGTCGTGGACTCGCCGCCGATGCCGGCGTTGTTCACGGCGATGCGCAGCGGCGCGAGTGCGTTGGCGCGCACGATGCTCTCGGCGACCCAGTCGGTGTCGGCCACATCGCCGGCGAAGGCCTCGGCCGTCCCGCCCTTCGCGGTGATCTGGTCGACGATCGACTGGGCGGCCTCGGCGTTGATGTCGGTGACGAGGACGGCGGCGCCGTTGGCGGCGAGCTCGGTGGCGACGGAGGCTCCGATGCCGGAACCTGCTCCGGTGACGATCGCGGAGCGGTGGGATACGTCGTAGGTGGACATGGGGTTGTTCCCTTCAGATGATGGCCGGACGGCCACATCTAATTTAACGCTCAACCACCCTCGTACGACGTGCGATGGGCTGTGACAATCGACACCTGTCGAGAAGTTGCCTCGACTGACGTCGGCGTCGTCCGGCCCGCGTCAGCGCTGTTCGTGATCGTGCTCGTGGGCTCCGGGTGCGCCGGGCGGCACGGCGTAGAGGACGTCCTTCTTGTGGTCGTCGAAGCCGAGGTTGCGGTAGACCTTGAGCGCCGGCGCGTTGTCGCCCTCGACGTAGAGGTCGACGATCGGCAGTCCGAGCTCGTGCATGTGGCGGAGCCCGCGCGCCGTGAGCGCCGTGCCGAGCCCGCCGCCCTGCGCGTCCGGGTCGATGCCGACGACGTAGACCTCCCCCACTCCCTCCTCCACCTTCGTCCAGTGGAACCCGATGACCACGCCGTCCCTCTCGGCGATGAACAGCCCCGCCGGGTCGAACCAGTCGGACGACATCCGGCGGTCGAGGTCGGCGCGATCCATCGCGCCCTGCTCGGGGTGGTGGGCGAACGCCCGGGCGTTGACCCGGACGACGTCGTCCGCGTCGCCGGGCGTGTAGGTGCGCAGCGTCACGCCGTCGGGCACGCGCTCGGGCTCGGGCGGCCCGTCGAACGTCAGCCGCAGCACCAGCAGCGTCCGCTCGACGGACAGGCCGGCGGCGGCCGCCAGCGCCCGGGCGGCCGGCAGGTCGCCGTGTGCCCAGAAGTGTCGCTCGCCGTCGGCCACGAGCTCGTCGAGGACGCGACGACCGATGCCCGCGCGGCGGCGACCGGGGTCGACGACGATCTCGACGGGGGCGTCGCCGACCGCGTAGGCAGCGGCGATCGTGCCGCCGGCATCGGACTGCTGCACGATGACCCGCGCGCGGGTCTTGTCGCGCAGGGCGAACAGGCTGGCCTCGTTGAACGGGGCGACCCCGTCGGCGTGGCTCGCGCGATCGGCGAGGTCGAGGAGGCTCATCGCGCCCTCAACGACACGAGCTGGGCGCCGACCTCGGCGGCGACCGCACGCGCGAACGACTCGGGGGTGTCGCCCGCCGGCTCGGGGACGACGTGGTGCACGGTGCCGTTCTCGAACAGGTCGAGCGCGCCGATGCGCTGGGCCTCGGCCATCTGCGCGGCGTGCTCGAGGTCGCCGTGGACGATGGCACTCGCCCCCTCGGGCGGTAGCGGCGACAGCCACGCGTTCTCGGCGGCGATGACGACGTCGGCCGGCAGCAGCGCGAGCGCCCCGCCGCCGCAGCCCTGACCCAGCAGCACCGACACGGTCGGCACCCTCATGGTCGACATCCAGCTGATGCACCGGGCGATCTCGCCGGCGATCGCCCCCTGCTCGGCCTCGGGCGACAGCTCGGCGCCCGGGGTGTCGATGAACGAGACCAGGGGCAGCCGCAGCTCGTTGGCCAGACGCATGCCGCGTCGGGCCTCCCGCAGGGCCGCAGGCCCCATCGGCTTGAACCGCGTCTGGGTCGTCCGGTCCTGACCGATGACGACGCACGGCTGCCCGTCGAGCCGGGCGAGCGCCACGATCATGGCGCTGTCACGCTCGCCCTTCTCGGTGCCCTGCAGGCGGACGGTCGCGTCGCTGCCGTACCGCAGGACCTCGCGGACGCCCGCTCGCCGGGGGGAGCGCGTGATCTGGATCGACTCCCACGCCGTCCGCTCACGTCGCACCTCCGCGGTGCGCAGCTCGCGTGTCCGCTGCGTCGGAGGATCGACGAGCAGGCCCAGGGCCCGGTCGACGAGGTGCGGCAGCTCGTCAGGGATGACGACGGCGTCGATGATGCCGCGGTCCGCGAGGTTCTCGGCGGTCTGGACGCCCGGCGGGAACGGTCTGCCCTCCATGATCTCGTAGACCTTCGGGCCCAGGAAGCCGATCAGCGCGCCGGGCTCGGCGATCGTGATGTGCGCGAGCGACCCCCACGAGGCGAAGACGCCGCCGGTTGTGGGGTGCCGCAGGTAGATCAGGTAGGGCAGCCCGGCCGCGCGGTGGTCCATGATCGCGCGGGTGATGTCGACCATGTGCACGAACGCCGGAGTGCCCTCCTGCATGCGGGTGCCGCCCGAGGCCGTCGTCGCCAGCAGCGGGATGCCTTCGGCCGTCGCGCGCCGGACCGCCGACACGATGCGCAGCGCCGCGGCGCGACCGATCGACCCGGCGAGGAACCGGAACTCGTTGACGAGCACCGCGACGGGACGCCCGTGCATCAGCCCGCGGCCCGTCAGGACGGACTCGTCGGTGCCGGCGCGCTCGGCCGCAGCGGTGAGCTCCTGCTGGTAGGCCGGATCGAGACCCGTCCGGTCGACGGGCACGTCCCACGACTCGAACGAACCCTCGTCGAGGACGAGGTCGAGCAGACCCTGCGCGGTGAGGTGAGCCATGCGGCTCAGTCTGTCAGGCGTCGACGACGGCGGTGTCGCGAGCAGGCTCGGACTTGGTGGCCACGAAGCGGTAGCCGACGTTGCGGACCGTGCCGATCAGCGTCTCGTTGTCGGTGCCGAGCTTGGCACGGAGCCGACGCACGTGGACGTCGACCGTGCGGGTGCCGCCGAAGTAGTCGTAGCCCCACACCTCCTGCAGCAGCTGCTGTCGGGTGAAGACCCGGCCGGGGTGCTGCGCGAGGAACTTGAGCAGCTCGAACTCCTTGAACGTGAGGTCGAGGGTGCGGTTCTCGAGCTTCGCGGTGTAGGTCGCGTCGTCGACGACCAGTCCGCTCGAGGAGATGACGTGGCTCTCGTTGTCGCCGTCGAGCGTCGCGGCGACGCGGCCGATGCCGAGCCGCAGACGGGCCTCGAGCTCGGCCGGGCCGGCGGTCGTCAGGATGACGTCGTCCATGCCCCAGTCGGACGCGGCGACCGCGAGGCCGCCCTCGGTGAGGATGAGGATCAGCGGGCACTCGACACCCGTCGTGCGGATGACCCGCGTGAGGCTGCGGACCTGCGCGAGGTCGTGGCGGCCGTCGACCAGCACGGCGTCGCAGGGCGGCGCGTCGAGCAGGGCGCTGGCCTCGGCGGGGAGGATCTTGACGTGATGAGGCAGCAGTGCCAGGGCGGGCAGCACCTCGACCGAGGACTGCGTGCTCTTGGTGAGCAGGAGCAGGTGGGACATGGTCGCTAACCTCCGGTGCTGCGATTCGTGCGGGGCACTGTGTGCAGAGCAATCCACATACGGATATGGAAAAAGGCCATGGTGAAACACCGTGGCCTCATTGCATGGTCAACAATACTTCATGTGTCGGATCAATTGCCACGAGGTGACGTGAATGAGAACGACGTCACAGTGCGTTACTGGGCTGCCGCTCGCGCGGCCGCCGGTGTTGCGGAAGAGCACGTGCAGGCGGCCGACCTGGCCGAGCTGCTCGAGGAGATCAGCCGCCGCCACGGCCACCGCGACCGCTTCGACGACGTCATCGCCTACTGCTCGATCCTCGTGGGGGAGACGCCGGTCGGTGCCAAGGAGCCGGCGGAGATCAGCCTGGCGCCGGGTGTGAGTGTCGAGTTCCTGCCACCGTTCGCGGGCGGCTGAGCCGGCGACTGGCATCATGCGTGGGGTGTCACGACTCGGATCCACGTTGCTGTCCCTCGCTCTCGCGGGGGTCATCACGCTTGCCGCGTACGCCGATCCCGTGCTCGTCGCGGCCGCGGTGGTGCTCGTGCAGGTGCTGGTCGCCGCGGCCCCTCCGCTGCTGACGCATGCCGGCGAGGTCATCGCCTCGCCGCGATTCGTGCCGGTCGTCGTCGCCGGGGTCGCCGCATCGGTGCTGACGCTCGAACCTGACCTGCTGAAGGGCGCCGACGGCACCTCGTCGGACGTCGTGGGGGCGACCGACACGGGGATGCTGTCGGGCGTCCTGCCGGCGATCATGGTCGCCGTGTTCGTCGCACTCGTCGCGCAGATGCTCCGCAAGGACGGGCGCTCCCACCTCGTGCAGTCGCTCGGGTACGCCGTGACGCTGTCGGTGGTCGCGGCGTTCACGGCCGGCTGGATCGGCACGGTGCAGTCGCTGGGCGACGCCGAGGCCGTCGCCGTGGGAGCGGCCGGGCTGGCCGCCGGGCTCCTGGTGTGGATGCTGCCGATCGACCGGTACGTGCTGCTGGGCCTGGCGACCCTCGCCGGTGCCGGCGGAGGGGCCGCCGTCGCCGCGTCGGTCGACTCGAGCATGACGATCTTCTTCGGGATCGTCGTGGGCGCGGCCGCGGCGCTCTTCGCGATCCTCGGGCAGGCCGTCGCCCGGGTCGTGTCGCGCGGCAACCTCCAGCCGTCCGCGCAGTGGGGCTTCCCCGGGGCGATGGCGGTCGCGTTCGCGGCCCCGGTCGTCTACATCGGCGGACAGCTCATCACCGTCCCTGCCCTTCGGTAGCGACGTAGGCTTGTCGCATGACCGGCCTGATCGTCCTCCTCGCGGCCCTCGTCGGCACCGTCGGTGTCGCGCTCGCGATGCGGTGGAAGAACGGTCGCTTCACGGCGGCGACGACACCCGACGACCGTGAGCGGCTCACCGCCGAGCAGATCGGAGCCTCGCTCGGAGAGCGCGCGACGATGGTGCAGTTCTCCAGCGCGTTCTGCAGCCCGTGCCGGGCGACCCGCGTGCTGCTCAACGACGTGGCCGCCATCGTGCCGGGTGTCGTGACGGTCGAGATCGACGCCGAGCAGAACCTGCAGCTCGTCCGCGACCTCGACATCCTGCGCACCCCCACGGTGCTGGTGCTCGACTCCACCGGCGCGGTGACGACCCGGGCCTCGGGCGTCCCGCGCCGCGAACAGGTCCTGGCGGCGCTGGGCAACGCCGTCGGCGCGGGGAAATAACCACTGGAATCCCGTCATCTGCGCCACGATGTGAGACGACCGTCCACATCGTGGGATACGATCGTGAAGGTCGCGCGCGGTGTCCCTACTCTGGGGTCATGTTCCGGACGACACACCTGACGCGCCGACGTGCAGTGGACAACTGCCGCACGCGCTCTTCGCTGTGTCGAATGCGCTGACACACCTCCACGACCGTCAGCCCTCGCACGCCCCCGTCCTCGTGGGGCCGTGCCCTCGTCCCAGCCCAGGAGCAGCATGTCCCAGCCCACCCAGGTCGACCCTCGCGGTCTGCGGGTCGCTGCCGGCATCACGTCGGTGGTGCTCGCCGCGATCCTGCTGGTCCCGTCCGAGCCGGTGCGGATCGCGCTGCTCGTGGTGCAGGTGGCCGTCTTCGCGATCGCCGCGCTGATCGGCCTGACGAGGTCGCCGTACTCGATCTTCTTCGCCCAGGTCGTGCGGCCGCGCATCGGCGCTCCGGCCGAGCTGGAGGACGCGCGCCCGCCGCGCTTCGCCCAGCTCGTCGGTCTCGCGTTCACGACGGTCGCCCTCGTCACGCTCCTCGCGGGTGCGACGACGGCCGCCCTGGTCGCCACGGGCTTCGCGCTCGTGGCGGCGCTGCTCAACGCGGTCGTCGGCCTGTGCCTCGGCTGCGAGCTGTACCTGGTGCTCCGCCGGTTCGCGCCGGCAGGTGCCTGACCCCCTTGACCGCATCACCCCTGACCAGATCACACCAACGCCCACCCGGGCACAACGGAGGTAACCCATGAGCCGCGAATCCGCGCTCGTCACCGCAGACTGGGTCGAGCAGAACCTGAACGACCCGACCGTCGTCCTCATCGAGGTCGACGAGGACGCCGAGGCGTACGACAAGGGGCACATCCCCGGTGCCGTCAAGCTCGACTGGAAGAAGGATCTCCAGGACGGCGTCCGCCACGACTTCGTGTCGAAGGAGAAGCTCGAGGCGCTCCTGTCGGCCAAGGGCATCGGCAACGACGACACGGTCGTCTTCTACGGCGGCAACAACAACTGGTTCGCGGCGTACGCGTACTGGTACCTCAAGTACTACGGCCACGACAACCTGCGTCTGCTCGACGGCGGCCGCAAGAAGTGGGAGCTCGACAGCCGTGAGCTGACGACCGACGTGCCCGACCGCCCGGCCACGACGTACACGGCCAAGGACGCCGACACGTCGATCCGCGCCTACCGCGACGAGGTCGTCGACGCCATCGGCTCGAAGAACCTGATCGACGTCCGCAGCCCCGACGAGTACGCCGGACGCCTGCTGGCTCCCGCGCACCTGCCGCAGGAGGCCGCCCAGATCGGCGGTCACATCCCGACGGCCGGCAACGTCCCGTGGAGCAAGGCCGCGAACGACGACGGCACCTTCCGCAGCGACGACGAGCTCAAGACGCTCTACGCCGACGCAGGGCTCGACGACGGCAAGGACACCATCGCGTACTGCCGCATCGGCGAGCGCAGCTCGCACACCTGGTTCGTGCTGAAGGAGATCCTCGGCCACGAGAACGTCAAGAACTACGACGGATCGTGGAGCGAGTACGGCTCGCTGCGCGGCGTGCCGGTCGCCCTGGGCGACGAGCCGGGAGCCGCCTGATGTGCGGCGCGGTGAAGGGCGGACCCTCGCTCGAGGGCGTCGACGTCGCCAACCAGGCGGTCATCCAGGGCGTCGTGACGCGTGACGGCCAGCCGGTCGGCAACGCCTACGTGCGTCTGCTCGACCGCACGGGCGAGTTCACCGCCGAGGTGCCGACCTCGGCGACCGGGCAGTTCCGTTTCTTCGCGGGCCCGGGGGAGTGGACGCTGCGCACCCTGGCTCCCAAGGCCGTCTCGGTCGACAGCGCGGTGACGGCCGCCAAGGGCGTCGTCGCGGAGGTCGCGGTCGCCGTCTGACAGCTGTGCCACCACGTGTGAGAGGTCCCCGGTCCAGGCCGGGGGCCTCTTCGTGCGTCCGGAGCAGCAGTGTGGTCCAGGACTCGCTGAAGCGCCGTAACGTATGGCGATCGGCTTCGTTGACGTTGCAGAGAATCCACTCAGCAGCGCCACTTGAAGCCCGGGAGCAACGGACATGATGAAACTTCGACTCGCAGTCGTGGGAGCAGTGACAGGGGTCTTCCTCCTGAGCACCGGGAGCCTCGCGCACGCGGCCGACCCGTACCCCGTGACGACGCCCCTCCCGACTGCGGCTCCTGAGGGCAACGGCATCCTGCCCGACGAGGAAGTCGCTCCCGGCAGTGAGGTCGGTACCGACGACGGCATCGCCCCCGACGAGGCCTCGGCCCCTGACGACAACGGCATCCTGCCCGGCACCGGAGGCGTCGCGCTGACGCTCGTGCTGGCCGGCGGCGTGTTGGTCGTGGCGGGCGGGACCGCGGTCTACGCCTCGCGTCGTCGCCAGACCGCCGCAGCCTGAGTCCGACACGTCACGGACCCGATGACCGGGTTCACGTACGTGTCGGCGGCCGAGTCGGTAGCGTCCTCCTCATGACAGAGCTCGGTCCGGTCGCATGAGCTCACGCCGGAGACTGTCGGTCCCGCGCGTCCTCGGTGGGTCGGTGCTGCTGATCGTCGTCGCCATCGGAGTCGTCTTCTTCTTCCAGGTGCGGAGCGCCGTCGGATCGCTCAACGACGCCGGCGACCAGGCCGAGCTCCTGAAGCAGCAGGTCATCGACGGCGACGTCGCCGGTGCCCAGTCGACGCTCGCGAGCCTGCGGGACGCGACGGGTGATGCGGCATCCACCTCCGGCGGGGTCCTGTGGGACGCGGCGGCGAAGGTTCCGTTCGTGGGCGACGACGTCGACACGGTCCGCGACGTCTCCCAGATCCTCGATCGCGTCACGGCCGACGCGCTGCCGCCCATCGTCGACGTGGCCGACCGGGTCAACCTCAACGCCTTCAGCCCGCGTGACGGCAGGGTCGACCTGACTGCTGTCAAGGAGATCGCCCCCGCGCTCAGCGCGGCGAAGGCCTCTCTCACCAGCGCCCGAGCGGAGCTCGACTCGGTCGGGACGGACGGTCTCGTCGGCGGGCTGGGTGGCTCGGTAGCAGCACTGAAGAGCGGCATCGACTCAGCGGTGACCGCTGCCGAGGCGGGTGACACCGCAGCGCGGCTGCTGCCGTCGATGCTCGGTGACGGCGGTACGCGGCGCTACCTGCTGCTCGTCCAGAACAACGCCGAGGTCCGTGCGACCGGTGGCATCCCCGGCTCCTTCGCCCTCATCACGGCCAAGAACGGCAAGCTCACGATGGGGGCGCAGGGAGGCATCCGCGACCTCCTGCCGTTCGACCAGGACGTCGTGCCGATGACGAAGGACGAGAAGACGGTCTTCACCGACCAGTTCGTCAGGGACCTGCGCAACATCACCCAGACGCCCGACTTCACGCGCAGCGCGGAGATCGGCCGCGCCATGGTTGCCAAGGGCCTCGGCCAGGACGTCGACGGCGTGCTCTCCGTCGACCCGGTCGCGATGAGCTACATCCTCGGTGGCACCGGACCGGTCACCCTCCCGCTCGACGTGCAGCTGGGTCAGACGAACGCGGTCGAGCTGCTCCTCAACACGGTGTACCTGAGACTGCCCGACGAGGACCAGCAGGACGAGGCGTTCCAGAGCGCTGCCCGAGCGGTGTTCGACGCCGTGAGCGCAGGCGCCGGCGAGTCGCGCAGGACGATCGCGGGTCTGGTCCGCGCCGCGAACGAGAACCGGCTGATGGTGTGGTCGTCGCACGACGACGAGCAGGAGGTCATCGGGACGACCGGCATCGCGGGGACGTTCCCGGCCGACGGCGGAGCGTCCCCGAACGTCGGCGTCTACTTCGGGGACGCGACGGGCAGCAAGCTGCAGTACTACTTCGACTTCACGCCGGTCGCCACGGCGTCCCGCTGCCTCGAGGGCGGGCGCCAGGAGATCACGGTCCGGACGACGCTGAGCTCGTCGGTGCCGGACGGACTGCCCATCGCGGTCACCGGATACAGCGAGCCGGTCGGCGTCATGAAGCTGTTCGGATGGATGTACGCACCGTTCGGCGGACGGTTCACCGACATCCGGCTCGGCGACGAGAAGGTGCCGATCACGACGGCGACGCTCGACGGCAGGGCGGAGACCTCGGTGCCGATCACGCTGACACCCGGCCAGACGACGACGCTGGTCGCGACCATGGTCACCGGACCCGGCCAGCGAGGTGACGGCGTCCTCTCCACGACCCCGGGCATCCGGACCATCGACAACGACTCGGTGATCCGCTCGGCCTGCTGAGCACGCCTCCGGTCAGAGGTCGAGCAGCAGGGTGGTCGGCCCGTCGTTGACGAGGCCGATCGCCATGTCGGCTCCGAAGACCCCTTCGGCGACCGTGACGCCGGCGGCACGAAGGCTCTCGCAGAACGCGTCGTACAACGGTTCGGCGACCGGTCCCGGGGCAGCGGCCGTCCAGGTGGGACGCCGGCCCTTGCGGGCGTCGCCGTAGAGCGTGAACTGGCTGACGACGAGGATCTCGGCGCCCGTCTCCAGGACGGACCGTTCGTCGCGCAGGATCCGCAGGTTCGCGATCTTGACCGCCAGCCGCTCGGCGATCTCGGCGGTGTCGTCGTGCGTCACGCCCAGCAGGACCAGCAGGCCGGTGCCGATCTCGCCGACGACCGCCTCGTCGACGACGACCTCCGCACGTGTGACCCGCTGCACCACTGCTCGCATGACTCGACCCTAGTTGCCGCGAGTAGACTGGAGATCATGCCGTTCACGATTCCGCCCGACCTCCATCCCGACCTGATGCCGGTCGTGTGGCTGCTCGGCAACTGGCACGGCAACGGGCAGGGTGACTACCCGACGATCGACGCCTTCTCGTACGAGCAGGACGTCGTCTTCGCCCACGACACCCGGCCGTTCCTGCACTACTTCAGCCGTACCTGGATCACCGACGAGTCCGGCGAGCGAGTCGGTCCCGGTGCCCTCGAGACCGGCTTCCTGCGGCCCGTCGGCGACGGTCAGCTCGAGCTCGTGCTCGCGCACCCCGCCGGCTACGCCGAGGTCTGGTACGGCGAGGTCGACGGAGCGCGCGTGACGCTCGCGACCGACCTCGTCGCGCGCACCTCGACCGCCAAGGAGTACACCGCCGGCCAGCGCATGTACGGTCTGGTCGACGGCGACCTGATGTACGCGATCGACCAGGCGGCCGAGGGGCAACAGATGCAGTCCTACGTGTGGGGGAGGCTCCAGCGTGTCTAGGTCACCCCTGCTCGACCTGCCGGGCGCCGTGCCCGGCGACGCACCCGACGGCGACGTCGCGGCGCACTACGGTGCGATCTCCGCCGAGCAGCGTCGCCTGCTCGCCGGTGGCACGTTCGTCGACCTCTCGCACCGCGACGTCGTCTCGATCAGCGGCGCCGACCGGCTGACCTGGCTGCACTCGCTGACGACCCAGTTCCTCGAGAACCTCGCGCCCGGCATCCCGACCGAGGTCCTGCTGCTGTCGCCGCAGGGCCGCATCGAGCACGGCTTCTCCGGCGTCGACGACGGCGAGACCTTCTGGGCGCACACCGAGCAGGGGGCGGGCGCCGCCCTGGTCGAGTTCCTCGACCGGATGAAGTTCTTCATGCGGGTGGAGGTGGCCGACGTGACGGCGCAGCTCGCGGTCGTCGGCCTGCCCGGCCTGGCCTGGGAGATCCGTCCTCGTGCCACGCTCGCCGACCTCCCGGCGGAGCTCGGTGACCCCGTCGGCCTGTGGGCGTGGGAGGCGCTGCGCATCGAGGCAGGCCTCGTGCGGGTCGGTCTCGACACCGACGAGAAGACGATCCCCAACGAGGCCGGGCTGCTGGGCGTCGCGGTGCACCTCGACAAGGGCTGCTACCGGGGCCAGGAGACCGTCGCCCGTGTCCACACCCTCGGACGTCCGCCGCGCCGCTTGGTCATGCTGCACCTCGACGGCTCGGTCGACCACCTGCCTCCGCACGGCACCGACGTCATGCTGGACGGCGTCAGAGTCGGCTTCGTCGGCACGGCCGCGCGCCACCACGAGCTGGGCCCGATCGCCCTCGCCATGGTCAAGCGCAACGTCGACATCGACGCCACGCTGCTCGCCGACGGCGTCGCCGCGACGCAGGAGGTCCTCGTCGACCCCGAGGCCGGTCTGCACGTGCGACCGGTCCTGTCCTGATGGTGCTCGGGTCATGAAGGAGGGACGCCGCTTCGCGATCCTCGCCGTGTGCACGGCCAACATCTGCCGGTCCCCGATGATCGAGATCCTTCTGCGGGCGCGGCTCGACGACACCCGCTTCGAGGTCGCGAGCGCCGGGGTGCGTGGCTGGGACCGGCAGCCGATGGACGAGGCGGCGGCGATGGAGCTGGCGCGCATCGGGTACCCGTCCGACAGCTTCCGGTCCCACGCGATCGACTCCTATCTGATCGAGTCGGCCGATCTCATCCTCACGGCGACGCGTGAGCATCGCTCGTCCGTCCTGGCGATGAATCCCCAGGCGCTGCGCCGCAGCTTCACGCTGATCGAGTTCGCGGCTCTCACCGAGCTCGTCGACGGTGACGATCCGGCGGCACTCGTCGCCCAGGCCGCGGTGCGCCGGAGCCTGGCCCCCGCACAGGCGGACGTCAAGGATCCCTACCGTCGTGGTCCCGACGTCCATCGCGCGACCGCCGACCAGATCGACTCAGCGGTCTCGACGGTCGCTGCCCGGCTCAACGCCCTGGTCCCGACGCCCTAGCGCCCGCGTCGTGCGCCGCCGCGGGGTCGCGGCGCGCCCGTGGTCTGCGAGAAGTAGTCAGGGCCGTAGCCGTACCCGTAGCCCGTGCGGGCAAGCTCCTTGACCGGCGCCATGCTCAGCACGGTGCCCAGCAGTCGCGCCCCCACGGCGTCCAGGCGCGTCACGGCGCCGGACACCGACTCGCGGCCCGTCTCGCCATGGCGGACGACCAGCAGGGCCCCGTCCGAAATGGACGCCAGCAGCGAGGCGTCGGTGACGGGAAGCAGTGGCGGCGCGTCGATCAGGACGACGTCGTACGCGTGGCGCAGCTCCGCGATCAGCGAGCTCATCGCGGACGTCTGCAGGATCTCGGAGGGATTGGGCGGCAGGGCGCCGCTCGTCAGCACGTCGAGCCCCGGCGTCCGTGCCTGCTGCAGACCTGCGTCGAGGCCGACCCGTCCGACGAGCACCGTCGTGAGCCCGACGGTGCGCTCGAGGCCGAGGTACTCGGCGACGCGTGGCCGCCGCAGGTCGCCCTCGACGAGCGCGACCCGGACGCCGGTCTGCGCGAGCGCGATCGCCAGGTTGCAGGCCGTCGTCGACTTGCCCTCGCCCGGGACCGAGCTCGTGACGGTGATGACCTTGTGGTCCTGGTCGATGTCGACGAACTGCAGGTTGGTGCGCAGGATCCGTACCGCCTCGAAGCGCGGGTGGTGGGTGCCGAGCGACGTGATGAGCGGTGTCTGGGTCGCCGCGCGGTCGAAGGCGATCGCGCCGAGCACGGGAGCTCCCGCGATCTCCTCGAGCTCGGCCGGCGTGCGGATGCTGTGGTCGCCGCGCTGGCGCAGGGCCGCGGCGGCGATGCCGGCGAGCACCCCGACCAGGGCGCCGATCACGACCCACAGGGTGCGCGACGGGCTCGACGGGCCCGTCGGCGCGACGGCATCGCCGACGATCGAGGCCGACAGGGTCGTCTTCTGCGCCTTGAGCCACTCGACGAACGACGAGGCGGCGGCCTGACCGATGCGGGCGGACTCGTCGGGGTCCGAGCTCGTCGCGGTCACCCGCAGCACGGCGGTGCCGTCGAGGACGCTCGCCGTGAGGTCGTCGTCGACGGAGCGGATGCTGCGGTCGAGCGCGAGCTGGTCGACGACGGCGGACGCGGTCGTGCGTCCGCCGAGCACCTCGGCGTACGAGGCGACGGTGCGCGCCGCCGGGGCCGACGTGCTCTGCTCCTCCGGCGGCGAGACCAGGACGTCGGCGTGCGCGGTGAAGAGCGGCGTCGCCCGGGAGTGGGCGAACAGAGCGATCCCGACCCCGATCAGGGTCACCACGAGGATGACCGGCCAGCGACTGACGAGCGCGCCGATGCGGCGGGAGGGACTCACGTCACGACCTCTTTCGAACCTGCGGAGACAGTCGCCAGAGTACGGCACGGACGACGTGTCCCAGGACACACGGCCGGACGTAGGTCCCGGACGTAACTCTCGGCGTTCACGCTCGTTTCACTGTGCAGACGCTCGTCACCCCCCCTGGCGGCCTCGGAAGGAAGCGGACCATGGACTACACACCGATCAACGCGCGACGAGTGCTCGTCGGATTCGTCCTGACCGGAGTCGTCGCCTTCCTTCCGATCCTCTTCGTCGTCGCCCAGGCCACCTCGCTGTCGCTCGATCTCTCGGTTGACCTCGGCGCCGTATACCGTGCAGTCATGCTGGGAGTCGTCAGCGTCGTCGTGATGGCGGCTCTGGTGAGCATGGTGGCCCTGATGGTCGTCTCCGCTCGTCGTGCGATGGGCCGCCTCTCCCGCGTCTGATCCCGCGGCTGGAGCGCTCGAGCCGTACTGCTCCGACCACTGCTGGGGGTTCCGGTGAGTCCTGTAGGTCCGAACGGCCGATCCGTCGACTGGCACGCCCGCTTCGGTCGCATCCTGGTCGTCTCCGACGCGCTGGTGCTCGCCTGGGTGTTCGTCGTCAACCACCTGCTGTGGCAGGCCGTGCCGTCCTGGCGCGACGCCAACCCGTCGTGGTCGGCGTTCTGGATCGGCGTCTCGATCGGTCTCGCGGTCATCTGGCACATCGTCCTGACGCTGGCCGGCACCCGTGACCCGCAGGTGCTCGGAGCGGGCCCCGACGAGTACAAGCGGCTGATCAACTCCACGATCGTGGCGGTCGCCCTGATCGCGTTCGTGGGCTACGTGTTCACCCTCGAGGTGCCGCGTGCGTACATCGTGGTGACGCTGCCGTTCGGCATCGCGCTCCTGGCGATCAGCCGGTGGTCGTGGCGGCAGTGGCTCCTGGTGCAGCGCCAGCGAGGCAAGATGGCGCGCAGGGCGATCGTCGTGGGCAACCTGGCGTCGGTCGAGCACCTCACGAACGTCGTCGGGCGCAACCTGTCCTACGGCTACCAGCTGATCGGCGCGTGTGTCACGGGTGCTGATCGGCCCAGCCACGCAGCCGGCCTGAAGGTTCTCGGCGGCGTCGACGACCTGCTGATGACGACCGTCGACTCGGGCGCCGAGGCCATCATCATCACGTCGTCCGACGCCACCCACCCCGAGATGGTCCGCCGGCTCGGCTGGGACCTCGAGGGCTACGCGATCGAGATCATCGTGGCACCGTCGCTGGCCAACATCGCCGGCCCTCGGGTCCACATCCGTCCCGTCGCGGGACTTCCGCTGCTCCACGTCGAGCAGCCGTCGTACCAGGGTGCGTCCCGGTGGGCCAAGGCGTTGCTCGACCGGCTCGGCGCCTTCGCGCTGCTGCTGGTCGCGGTGCCGATCTTCGCCGTGCTGGCCGTGTGGGTGAAGCTCACCAGTCCCGGAAAGGTCTTCTTCGTCCAGGAGCGCGTCGGCCAGGACGGCCGGACGTTCGGGATGATCAAGTTCCGCACGATGGTCGACGGCGCTCACGCGATGCGCACGGAGCTGCAGGCCGACACCGGCAACGACGTGATGTTCAAGATGCGGGACGATCCACGCGTCACGAGCGCCGGACGTGTGCTGCGACGCTACTCGCTCGACGAGCTGCCGCAGCTCATCAACGTGTTCAAGGGCGACATGAGCCTCGTGGGGCCGCGGCCGCCGTTGGTGTCCGAGGTCTCCGGCTACGCACCCGAGGCGCGGCGGCGCCTTCTGGTGCGACCCGGGATGACCGGTCCGTGGCAGATCTCCGGTCGGTCCGACCTCGACTGGGAGGAGACCATGCGGCTCGACCTGTACTACGTCGAGAACTGGTCGATCGTCGGCGATCTCCTGATCCTGTGGAAGACGTTCCGAGCCGTCGCCTCGTCCTCCGGGGCCTACTGAGGCCAAGCGCACGTCTGCTGGGTTTCACCGATCACGGTGCGGACCGATACCTTTGATCCTGCGCGTGTACTGCCTGTCGACTGTGAGGTTGCACCGGTCCCGGCCGATCCGGTCCCGCGTCACCCCATCCAGGAGCACCCATGACCACCGAATCACATGTCGAGACACCGACCTTCGCCGATCTCGGCCTGATCGACGTCCTCGTCGAGCGGCTCTCGTCGCTGGGCTACGAGACCCCCACGCCGATCCAGGCGCAGGCCATCCCCACCATGCTCGAGGGCAAGGACGTCGTCGGCCTCGCCCAGACCGGCACCGGCAAGACCGCGGCGTTCGCGCTGCCGATCCTGCAGAAGATCGATCCCAGGAACAGCAAGACCCAGGCGATCGTCCTCGCCCCCACCCGCGAGCTCGCGCTCCAGGTCTGCGAGGCCATCACGACCTACGCCGTCAACCTGCCCGGCATCCGCGTGCTGCCGGTCTACGGCGGCCAGGGCTACGGCTTCCAGCTGCAGGGCCTGCAGCGCGGCGCGCACATCGTGGTCGGCACGCCCGGTCGTGTCATCGACCACCTGGAGCGCGGCAGCCTCGACCTGACGGCGCTGGAGTTCCTGGTCCTCGACGAGGCCGACGAGATGCTCAACATGGGCTTCGCCGAGGACGTCGAGCGCATCCTGGCCGACACCCCCGAGTACAAGCAGGTCGCGCTGTTCTCGGCCACGATGCCCAAGACGATCCGCAGCCTGGCCAAGAAGTACCTGCACGATCCCGTCGACATCGCGACGGCCAAGGCCACGACGTCGACCGCGACGGTCCGCCAGCGCTGGATCCAGGTCTCGCACCACCACAAGGTCGACGCCCTGACCCGCCTCCTCGAGGTCGAGACGGGCGACGGCATGATCGTCTTCGTCCGCACCAAGTCGGCCACCGAGGAGCTCGCCGAGAAGCTGCGCACCCGCGGCTACACCGCGGCGGCCCTCAACGGCGACCTGGTCCAGGCGCAGCGCGAGCGCACCGTCGCCCAGCTGAAGGGCGGGCAGATCGACATCATCGTCGCGACCGATGTCGCCGCCCGCGGTCTGGACGTCGAACGCATCACCCACGTCATCAACTACGACATCCCGCACGACACCGAGGCGTACGTCCACCGCATCGGCCGCACGGGACGCGCCGGTCGCACGGGCGAGGCGATCCTCTTCGTCACGCCGCGCGAGCGTCGCATGCTGTCGGCGATCGAGAAGGTCTCCGGCCGTCCGGTCGAGGAGATGAGCGTCCCGTCGGCCGAAGAGGTCAACGAGCGCCGCACCGGCCGTTTCGCGCAGGCCATCACCTCCAGCATGGGCTCGTTGCAGTTCCACGCCTTCCGCACGCTGGTCGAGGAGTACGCCGCCGAGAACGACGTCTCGATGACCGACGTTGCCGCCGCGCTGGCCGTCATGAGCCAGGCCGACAAGGAGTTCTTCCTGCGCCCCGACCCGCCCAAGGCGCAGGCGCGGGCGCGTGACTTCGAGCCGCGTCCGAAGCCTGCCGGCTACGAGCGGTCCGACCGCCTGCCCGCCGAGGGTGCAGCGGTCTACCGCGTCGCCGTCGGCAAGCGGCACAAGGTGGGGCCCTCGGCCATCGTGGGCGCCCTCGCCAACGAGGGCAGCCTCAAGCGGTCCGACTTCGGCAAGATCACGATCGGCCAGGACCACACGCTCGTCGAGCTGCCGGCCGATCTGCCCGATGCGGTCTTCGAGGCCCTGGCCAACACACGCATCTCCGGCAAGCTGATCGACCTGCAGCCCGACTCCGGGCCGCCGATCCGCCGCACGCGCGAGGATCGCAAGGGAGGTCCTCGCAAGAAGAGCCACGAGAACCGGGCCTACCCGTCGAAGGCTCCCCAGCAGGAGACGTGGGAGAAGAAGGGCGCGACGGGCGACGCGTCCGGCCGCAAGCCACGTCACAAGTAGTCCACACGCTGAGTGCCCCGTCCGCGACTTCCACGACCGAGGTGACCGATGTACCTGCTCGAGAATGCATCCCGCGCGTACCACTGGGGTTCGGCGTCGGACATCCCCCGGTTCCTCGGTCAGGCGTCCGACGGCGGTCGTCTCGCCGAGGTGTGGATGGGCACGCACCCGCTCGGCCAGTCGACCGTCCTCGATGCGGGCGACGCCCCGGTGGCGCTGTCCGAGGTCGCCGGTGACCTGCCGTTCATGTTCAAGATCCTTGCCGCCGACCGTCCGCTGTCGCTCCAGGTGCATCCCAACGCGGCCCTCGCGCGATCTGGTTTCGACGCGGAGGAGGCGGCCGGCGTGCCGCTCGACGCGCCGCACCGCACGTACAAGGACGCGTCGCACAAGCCCGAGATGGCGTACGCGCTGACGACGTTCGACACGCTGGTCGGATTCCGGCCCACCGCGGAGATCCTTCGCGTGCTGCACTCCATCGACACCCCGCTGGCCCAGAGCCTCGCGGACGACCTGAGGGCGGCGCCCGGGTTCCGTGGCATCGTCCAGCTCGTCGAGCGGCTGCTGACCGACGACGTGGACGCCGACGAGATCACGGCGGTCGTCGATGCCTGCCGCGAGCTCGCCGGCGCCGGCATCGACATCAAGCGCGCCTACGTCACGGCGGTGGAGATCGCCGAGTACTACCCCGACGACATCGGCGTCATCATCTCCCTGACGCTCAACCGCCTGACCCTCCAGCCCGGTGAGGCGGCGTTTCTCGGGGCCGGCATCATCCACGCACACCTCAAGGGCATGTGCCTGGAGGTCATGGCCTCCTCGGACAACGTGCTGCGTGCCGGACTGACGACCAAGGCCCTCGACCCGAAGGGGCTCGTGCAGTGCCTGGAGGAGGGCATGTCGCGGCTGGCCCGCGTCACGCCCGAGCCGTTCGGCCTGTCCACCGACGTCTTCAACCCCGACGTGGAGGAGTTCGCCCTCGCGATCAGCCAGTGCTCGAGGGCAGAGCCCGACGGCACGCTGCTCCCGTCGGCGTCACGACGCATCGTGGTGTGCACGGGCGGCGAGGTCGAGCTCGTCAACGCCGCCGGCCAGCACCTCAAGCTGGGACGCGGCGACTCCGTCTACGCGGGACGAGAGGACGGCGACATCCGCGTGCTCGGCACCGGCGAGGTCGCGCAGGCCTACCAGCCCGACCCGGACGTCCCGATCGGTGAGCTCATCGACCTCGTGGCTCCCCGCCGGCAGCATCCCGACACCCCCTAGGACTCCGCGGGCTCAGACGAGGTCGGCGCGACCTCGGCGCTTGAGCTCGGCGACGACGTCCTTGACCTGCTGGGCGTGGTCGCGGGCGACGACCAGCAGCGCGTCGCCCGTGCGCACGACGATGACGTCCGACAGGCCCACGACGGCGATCGTCGTGCCGTCCTCCGAGATCGCGAGGCCGCCCGCGTCCACCCAGATCGTCTCGGGTGACGAGGCGGCGCCGACGTCCTGCAGGGCGGCGAAGTCGCCGACGTCGTCCCACGTGAACTCGCCGGGGACGACACCCATGCCGCCCTCGAGCGCGACGGGCTCGGCGATGGCGTGGTCGATCGCGATCTTCGTCAGGCCGGGCCACGTGGCGTCGAGGACCTGCTGCTGGTCGGGCGTCCCCCAGGCCGCCGCGATACGGCGCAGGCCCTCGTGCAGCCCGGGCTGCAGGCGTTCGAGGTGCCCCAGCAGCACGTCGGTGCGGGTCACGAACATGCCGCCGTTCCAGCTGTAGTCGCCGCTGCCGACGTAGGCCGTGGCCGTGGCGCGATCGGGCTTCTCGACGAAGGAGGTCACGGCCCGGGCTGATCCGGCGCCGGCGACGTCGAGCTGGTCGCCCGATCGGATGTAGCCGAACGCGGTCGACGGCTCGGTGGGCGTGATGCCGATCGTCGTGACGAGGCCCGACGTCGCCGTGGCGACGGCCTGCCCGATGGCCTCGGCGAACGAGACCTGGTCGTCGATGACGTGATCGGCCGCGAACGAGCCGATGACGGCACCCGGATGGGCGGCGTCGATGACGGCCGCGGCCAGGCCGATCGCGGGCATCGAGTCGCGAGGCGACGGCTCTACGTACAGACCCGTGAGGTCGGGAAGCTGCTCGCGGATCGCGTCGGCGTGCGCCGTGCCGGTCACGACGTGGATGCGCTCGGCGGGGATCAGGTCGTTGAGCCGGTCCCAGGTCTGCTGCAGCAGCGAGCGGCCCGAACCGTCGAGGTCGAGCAGGAACTTGGGTCGCGACGCCCGCGACAGCGGCCACAGCCTCGTCCCGGCGCCTCCGGCGGGGATCACGGCGTGGAACGAGTCGAGATTCTCTGGAGACGTCACGCGCGTCATCCTATCGAGGCGCGGGGGCCTGCTCGTCAGGTGCCGCGGGTGCAGAGGGCACCGCGGTCGGTGCGGGGAGCGGGGTCGTCGGCGTGGGATCACCGAGGGTCACCTTGCGCGAGTCGAGGGAGACCACGGCGCTCACCGCGTTGTGGTCGGACACGACCGGCTTGGTGTAGCGACCGTTCGTGATGCGGACCAGCTGCTCCCACGAGTCGACGTCGAACTCGTCGGTCACCCAGACGTGGTCGATGTGGGCGCCGGAGTCGAGGACCTCGGTGCTGAACGTGTGCCCCGTGTTGATCTGCGCGTTGGTGACGTCCTTGGTGAGCAGCTCGGCGTCGCTGAGCCCGGCCCCGCGCATCTTGTCTCCGGGGGCGTCCTGGTCGCGATGGGTGCCCGAGTTGAAGTCGCCGGCGTAGATCATCGGCTTGTCGGTGTCGTTGATCAGGGCCATCTGGGCGAGCACACGATCCATCTCGCGGGCCCGCCGGGCGTTCGCGGCCTTGTCCTTGCCGTTGTCGAGGTGGATGTCGACGTAGTAGAAGACCCGGTCGGTCTTCTTGACGCGGAACTTGCCCCAGGTCGTGTCGCGGTCGTCGCCGATGTCGAAGTTCCCGCCGCTGAGCTGCTCGAAGAGCTGGGGACGGTAGAAGATGTAGCGCGCCTTCGCCCCGCCGTCCGCCCGGACGAAGCCCTGCGTGCCGCCCGTGAAGATCGAGTTGGTGACGGCGCCGACCCGCACGCCGCCTGACTCCTGCAGGCCGAACATGTCGACCTCGTTGGCGTTCAGGAAGTCCGCCATGATGCGGGCGCGTCCGGCGTACCCACCACACTTCTCCGAGCAGACGTTCCACGTGGCGACCCGGAAGGACGACTCGCGCACCCCCGTCGTGAACGACACCGGCGCCGCGAACGCGCCGATCTGGTCGCCGTTGACGGGACGGACCTGCACCCAGTACTTCGTGGCCGGCTTGAGGCCCTTGGTGATGAACTCGCTGGCGACGCCGACCGTCCGCACGGTGGTCGCCTCCTTGGTGAAGGACTTGTCGCGTGCCACGGTCACGTCGAACTGCCGTGCGTTCTCGACGGGCTTCCAGGTGGCCTTGAAGCCGTTGGCGGTCACCACCGGGACGGTGAGGTCGCCCAGCTCGCCGGGCATCAGCGCGAAACGTCCTGTGCGGGAGGACCGGACCTCTCCCTCGCGTACTGCGTCGACCCGGTAGAACCGGTCGGCTCCGGGCGTCGTCGCCGTGAGGTCGGACAGCGTCAGCCTGGTGCCCTTGGCCGGGACCTTCGTGCTGACGGCGCCGGTGAGTGCGCGGTCGTCGCCGACCTTGACGACGTAGGAGTCGACGTTGTCGGCCCCGGCCCAGTCGAGCTCGACGCTCGTCGGCGAGAGCGGCCTGGCGGAGATGTCGCTGGGTGCGGCGAGGCGGTTGTGCTGGGCGTAGGTCGTCGCGAGCCCGCCGCCGAGGGCCGCGACGAGCAGCACGACCAGGCCGAGGATCAGGAGACGGCGGTGATCGCGTCTCCTGCGGCGGCCGGCGATGCGTCTCGGTGCGGGCGATCGCCGGGAGGAGTCAGCGCGCCGACGCGACGGAGCGATCTTTCTTCGGGTGGCGACGGCAGAACTCCTGGAGCGTGCGGGCGGGGTCAATGAATTCTACGGCGCGGCGCAACTGCGCGCCTGCCCGCCCGCACGGCTCAGCCGATTCTCAGGTCCACGACGATCGGGCTGTGGTCGGAGCCGATCGGCTGGACGAGCTTGCCGTCGGCGCCCATGTTCGCGAAGTTGTACCAGCCGTCGACGCGCACCTTCCACGGATCGACCCAGACCTTGTCGATGTGGTTGCCGTACAAGACGCTGATGACGGGGTCGGTCTTGAACCCGTTGTAGCTGCTCTGGTGCTGACCGGAGACCTTGCGAGCCAGGTCGAAGGCGTCGTAGTGCTTGGTGGCCTGCAACGGCGGACGCACGGAGTCGCTGGGCTTCGACTCCCTGTGCGAGTTGAAGTCTCCGGCGTAGATCAGCGGCAGGCGCTTGGTGTTGACGATCTTCATCGTGGCCAGCACCTGGTTGATCTCGGTGCGCCGGTTGTCGGTCGTCGTCTTGGTCTTGCCGCTCACGGTGTGGACGTCGACCATCATGAAGCTGCGTCCGGTGGCCCGGTCGACGAGCTCGGCCCAGACCGCGTAGCGGCAGCCGCCGGCGTGGTGGCCGAGGTAGATGTTGCCCGTCGGCTGCGTGACGTCCGAGCTCACGCGGCACTTGGTGGCGGGGTCGACGGGGCCGGTCGGTGTGACGGGCGTGGTCGGGGCGGCCACGGTGAAGCGGGCCGCGTTGTACCAGATCGCCTTGGCGCTGAAGTAGATCGCGCGGGTGTAGCCCGGGATCTCGGCCAGGTTGTCGCCCTCCTGCGTCGCGATGACGTCGGCCCCCGACGCGGCTGCGCGCTCCCACACGGCGGCCTGGCGCGGGGTCCAGGGCTGGCCATTGTCGTCGCACACGCGGCTGCACACGTTGTAGGTCATGATGCGGACGGGCAGCAGGTTCTCCGTGGGGCCGTTGCGCAGGATCGTGGTGCGGGCGACCACGGCCGACTTCGCACCGTGCTTCTTGCCGTTGACGCCGCGGACCTGGAAGTAGTACGTCGTGCCGCGCGTCAGCTTCGTGATCTTCGTCTTGCTCGACTTCTGGACGTACACCTTCGCCTTCTTCATGCTGCGCGACTTCGACACGAAGATCTCGTACTTGCGCGCGTGCCGTGCGTCGGGCCAGTCGAGCGACAGGGTCGTCCTGTTGGTCTTCAGGACGTAGTCGGCCTTGACGAACGACACCAGGCCCACCTTGGTCGGCGTCTTCGCGGCGGCGCTCGCAGGCGCCGCCTGGAGTCCGGCGATGACGAGGAAGCCGACGATGACGGCGGCGAGTGATCTGCGCATGGGAAGAACCTTAAGTGATCGGCGTCAGGCTGTTTGTTACGTTCTGGTCTCGCCGGGCGCACGGTGGGGACATCGCTGCCGACGGGTGTCTCGGTCAGGGGGAAGCTGGCCCGAAGGGCCGACGAGACCCCCTGAGGATAGGCGAAGAACCTCTCAGGACGAAGTGACGTCGCCGACACGCCGTACGCTCGGTCCCGTGGAAGTTCTGGCGGAGGTCGTTCGTTCGGGGCTCGTGGAGAGCCGTCATCGTGGTGTCGCCGCGCGCGTGGATCCGTCCGGTGAGGTGACGTGGTCGCTCGGCGACCCGGGCACCGTGATCTTCCCGCGATCGGCCAACAAGCCCATCCAGGCGCTGGGCATGCTGCGTGCGGGTCTGCCGCTCGACGGACGGCTGCTGGCCCTCGCGTCCGCGAGCCACTCGGGCGAGCCGTTCCACCTCGACGCCGTCCGCGAGATCCTCGCGCTGGCCGGTCTCGAGGAGTCCGCCCTGCAGACGCCGCCGTCCTACCCGCTCGACCCGCACGTGCACGCCGACGTGCTGCGCGCCGGCGGGGGGCGTGCCCCGATCTACATGGACTGCTCGGGCAAGCACGCGGCGATGCTGCTGACGTGCGTCGTCAACGACTGGGACACCGCGACGTACCTCGCCCCCGACCACCCGTTGCAGCAGGTCATCACGGAGACGTTCACGGAGCTGACGGACGGCCCGCCGTCCGTGATCGGCACGGACGGCTGCGGCGCACCGCTGCTGGCCACGCCCCTGCAGCAGCTCGCCAGGGCCGTCGGGCGGATCGTCCAGCAACCTCACGGGTCGCCCGGCGCCCGTCTCGTCGCCGCGATGCGCGAGCACCCCGAGTACGTCAGCGGCACCGGACGTGCCGAGCGACAGCTCATGCTGGCCGTTCCCGGCCTCGTGGCCAAGTCGGGCGCCGAGAGCGTGTACGTCGTCGCCCTGCCGGACGGGTCGGCCTTCGCGCTCAAGATCGAGGACGGCGCCGAGCGTCCCCTGTACGCGGTCATGGGTCGCATGCTGGAGCTGGCCGGCCTGGACGACGACCTGCTGCGTGAACGACCGTCGGTCCTCGGTGGCGACAGGCAGGTCGGGGAGGTCCGAACCACCTTCTGACCTGCGCAGATGCGGCTTGTGACCCATATCGCAAACAGTCCTGCTTGCATTTGCTAACAATTGCAAGCACCATGGAGACATGGCCAAGCTGAGCATGCAGAAGACCGTCGAAGGACTCGGCGACTACCTGCGTGAGCAACGGGGCCAGGCGCAGATGTCGCTTCGCCAGCTCTCCGAGCTGACGGACGTGTCGAATCCGTACCTCAGCCAGATCGAGCGCGGACTGCGTCGCCCGTCGGCAGAGGTCCTGCAGCAGATCGCGAAGGCGCTCAGGATCTCCGCCGAGTCGCTCTACGTCCGCGCCGGCATCCTCGATGCCGACGAGAGCGGAGCCCGCATGGTCGAGGACGCCATCGCCCTCGACCAGAGGCTCACCGAGCGGCAGAAGAGCGCGTTGCTCGACATCTACCGCTCGTTCGTCGGCACCGACGAGGCCACCGACACCGAGCTCGTCACCACCGTGACCGAAGCCAACCAGCAGACACCAGCCCACCAGGAGGATGCATGACCATCACCGACACCATCTCGACCCAGGTCAAGGCCATCGTCGACGACGTCCGGGGGCTTCCCGAGACGTTGAAGAAGATCGACATCGCCGATCTGCAGAAGCAGGCCCAGGGCTTCGCCCAGACCGCCGTGGGCACCGCCACGAGCACGTACGCCGACTTCGCCAAGAAGGCGGACGGCTTCTTCGACAAGGCCGAGGACAGCGTCGAGGACGTCGTCGAGGACGTCACCAAGAAGTCCAAGACGTTCGCCGCGGACGCGCAGAAGCTCGCCTTCGACTACGTCTCGGTCGCCAAGGCGCAGGTCACCAAGGTGACGTCGAAGGCCCCGACGACGGTCCGCAAGGCTGCCGAGACGGTCGACACGACGGTCAAGAAGGCGCCCGAGCCCGCCAAGAAGGCGCCGGCGAAGAAGGCTCCCGCGGCCAAGAAGGCTCCGGCGGCCAAGAAGGCTCCGGCCAAGAAGGCGCCTGCCGCGAAGAAGACGACGCCGAGCGCCGCTGCTCGCAAGACGGCCACCGCCACGAAGTCGACGGTCGCCAAGAAGGCCCCCGCGAAGAAGGCCCCCGCCAAGAAGGCCACACCGCCGAGCGCCTGATCGTCCGGCACCACCAGGAGGCGGACCCCCGATGGGGGTCCGCCTCTTCTGCGTCCCGGTAGCCTGTCGACCATGTTCGAAGTCCAAGGTGGCGTGACGCTGGTCCTGACGATCGTGCTGTTCGCGGTCAAGGGATTCGCGCTGGTCGACTGCGTGGCCCGTCGGGCGTCCCAGTTCGAGCTGCTCGACACGCTGCCCAAGAGGACCTGGCTCCTGCTGCTCGGCCTGGCGGTCGTGGCGCACGTCATCTGGCTGTACCCGCTGAGCATCCTCAACCTGCTCGGCACGGTCGCCGCGCTGGTGTACCTCGCCCAGGTGCGGGGCTCCATCAGCCGCTGACCCCGGCCGCTGGACCGGTCACGTAGGGTCGAAAGGTTGCCAAGCGACCGCACGACCAACAGATCGGGGGATCTGCAGTGAGTGAGCAGACCAGCACATGGCGCGACCGGATAGACCCAGTGGTCTTCTACGTGACAGGAGCCTTCGCGATCGGCTTCGTCGCGTGGGGACTCATCAGCACGCCGAGTCTCGGCACGGCGTCGTCCACTGCACAGGAATGGGTGATCACCAACACCGGGTGGTTCTTCGTCCTGACGTCGACCTTCTTCGTCCTCTTCGTGATCTGGCTGGCGGCCAGCAAGTACGGGCGCATCCCGCTGGGCGACGACGGGGAGAAGCCCGAGTTCAACACGGTCTCGTGGATCGCGATGATGTTCAGCGCCGGCATGGGCATCGGCCTGATGTTCTGGGGCGTGGCTGAGCCGCTGTCGCACTACGTCAGCCCGCCGCCGGGCACCTCGAAGGCGCAGACCGACGAGGCCATGCAGACCGCCATGGCGACCACGATGTTCCACTGGGCGCTGCATCCCTGGGCGATCTACGCCGTCGTCGGCATCGCGATCGCGTACGGCACGTTCCGCAAGGGCCGCAGCCAGCTGATCTCGTCGGCGTTCCGCCCGCTGATCGGCGCCAGGGCCGACGGGCCCGCGGGCCGGGTCATCGACATCCTCGCGATCTTCGCGACGCTGTTCGGCTCGGCGGCCTCGCTGGGCCTGGGCGCGTTGCAGATCGGCAGCGGACTGCAGTTCAACGGCTGGGTCAACAGCGTCGGCAAGGTCGTGCTCGTCGCGATTATCGTGCTGCTGACGATCGCGTTCATCGCGTCCGCGGTGTCCGGGGTGGCCAAGGGCATCCAGTGGCTCTCGAACATCAACATGGTGCTGGCGCTCACCCTGGCGCTGTTCGTCTTCGTGGCGGGTCCGACGCTCCTGATCCTCAACCTGCTGCCGACGGCTCTCGGTGACTACGCGACGCAGATGACCAGCATGGCGTCCCGCACGGCCGCCAGCGGCGACGACGCCATGAAGGACTGGCTCGCCGGGTGGACGATCTTCTACTGGGCCTGGTGGGTCTCGTGGACGCCGTTCGTCGGTATGTTCATCGCGCGCATCAGCCGCGGTCGCACGATCCGTCAGTTCGTGACCGGGGTGCTGATCGTCCCGTCACTCGTCAGCCTCGTCTGGTTCTCGATCTTCGGCGGCACGGCGATCTACGTCCAGAAGAGGACCGGTGACCTCGTCGACTCCGCCGGATCGGTCAACACCGACTCCGCGCTGTTCGCGATGCTCGACCAGCTGCCGATCGCACCGGTCACGACGGTGCTGGTCATGGTGCTCGTGGGCATCTTCTTCGTGTCGGGTGCCGATGCGGCCTCGATCGTCATGGGGACGCTCAGCGAGAAGGGCTCGATCGAGCCGTCGAGGCGGACGGTCGTGTTCTGGGGCACCGTGATGGGCGGGGTCGCTGCGATCATGCTCGTGATCGGCGGCGACGACGCCCTCGAGGGTCTCCAGGCGATCACGATCGTCGCCGCGGTGCCGTTCGTCCTGATCATGGCGGCGCTGTGCGTGTCGCTCTACAAGGACCTGCAGACCGATCCCATGGTCGTCCGCGGGCGCCTCGGCGAGGAGATGGTCGAGGACGCCGTCGCGACCGGCGTCGAGGAGCACGACGGGGAGTTCGTCCTGGTCGTCGAGGCCGCCGAGCCGCCCGACAAGGACTGACCGGGACGGGCGGAGGACGCCAGCACTAGAACATGTGTTCGATCGGGCGTACGATACCGGGATGGACGACTGGTTCCAGGGATCGCTGCTCGATGCGGGGCAGGCGACCGAGATCGGCGAGCTCGGTGCGACGGTGCAGCGCACGACGTTGACGCAGGGTGCGTGGGTCGACGCGCGTCCTGGATGGATCAGCGGGTCCGACGAGCTCTTCCTCCGGCTTCAGCGCGACGTGCCGTGGAAGGCCGAGCGTCGGGAGATGTACGACCGCGTCGTCGACGTCCCGCGGCTCCTGTCGTTCTACGGCGAGCGTGACCCGCTGCCCGATCCCTTGCTCGACCAGATGCGCGACCGCCTGAGCGACCACTACGCCGCGGAGCTCGGCGAGCACTTCGCCACGGCGGGGCTCTGCCACTACCGCGACGGCAACGACAGTGTCGCCTGGCACGGCGACCGCATCGGCCGCAGCCGCGATCACGACACCATGGTCGCGATCGTCTCGATCGGTGCCGCCCGGCGGCTCTCGTTGCGGCCCCGCGGCGGCGGCGACCAGCTCGGCTTCTCCCTCGGCCACGGCGACCTCGTCGTCATGGGCGGTTCCTGCCAGCGCACGTGGGACCACGCGATCCTCAAGACCGCCCGCCCCGTCGGCCCCCGCATCAGCATCCAGTTCCGCCCCCGCGGCGTCCTCTGACCCGAGTGCGGCGGCCGGGGCGGTGACTCAGACACCTATCAACGGGCGTAGCGGTGACTGAGCGACCTTTCCGCGGTCCGTGAAGGTCGCTGAGGCACCGATCCCCAGCGGGACGGACGCCGGAGGCTGTCCACAGCCGGCGCGGACGGACCTTCCGTCGTCCGTCCGCGACGGCTCGGATGGCTCTCATGCCGCCTGTTGCCGTGATACCGGAAGCCCTCAAGCATCGTCCGTTCCATGTTCGCGAGGCCCGTCTGCTCGGCGTCTCCGAGCGTCGCCTGCGCGGCAAGAGCTGGACGTCGCCGTTCCCGCGCGTGTGGGTCCACGTCGACCATGCCATGACAGACCTCGACTGGATCGAGGCTGCCCGTCTCACGATGCCGGAGCGCGCGCAGCTCAGCCACGTGACACGTCTCCAACGGCTCGGGCTCGACATCGGCGACAAGAGGCCGTTCCACTTCGTGGTGTCAGGAGATCTGCACATCGAGGTCGAGGACGTCTTCCTGCACCGAACGACGGTGCTGCCACCACTCGATGACGTCGGAGTGACACCGACCGCTGCGTTCCTCCAGTACTGTGCGGACGCCCGCATGATCGACGCGATCAAGGTCGGTGACTGGCTCCTCCACCGCCGGCACATGACGTCCGTGGGGCTGGCCGAGCTGGCGCGTCGTGACAGGTGGCGCCCCGGGGCTCGTGAGGCTGCGCGCGTCGTGCGCCACCTCGACGCCGGCTCGCGGTCGCTCAAGGAGTCCGAGACCCGTGCTGTCCTCGTCTTCTCGGGTCTGCCCGTCCCAGAGGTCAATCGCGACATCCACGACGCAAGCGGCCGCTTCCTGGGATGCGGAGATCTTGTCTACAGGTTGCTCAAGCTGTTGATCGAGTACGAGGGGCGCCAACACCTCCTGGACCTGGGCCAGTGGAACACGGACATCGATCGCTACGGAGCGTTCCGCGAGGACGGCTGGCACTACGTCCAAGTCACCAACGAGAAGCTCCGTCGCCCCAAGAAGCTGGTTGCCGAGGTCTACCGTCAGCTCGTCCAGGCCGGGTACGACGGTTCGGCGCCGACATTCGGCCGACGGTGGCAGTCACTCTTCGAGGCCAGCACGTCCAGCTCCTCGGCTCAGCCGAGAAGGTCCCGCAACGCGCGAAGGCGGTGACCCAGCGACCCTTCCCGACGGGGGACAGGTCGCTGAGGCACCGCCTCGCTCCGGGACAGGACGCTAGGTCACCGCCCCCGGAGGGGTTACTTGCGTCCGCGGTTGGCGCGGTTGCGCTCGGTGGCGTCCAGGATGATCTTGCGGATGCGGACGCTCGCCGGGGTGACCTCGACGCACTCATCCTCGCGGCAGAACTCCAGCGACTGCTCCAGCGACAGCTTGCGCGGCGGGACCAGCTTCTCGAACTCGTCGGCGTTGGAGCGGACGTTGGTCTGCTTCTTCTCACGGACGATGTTGATGTCCATGTCGTCGGCGCGCGAGTTCTCGCCGACGATCATGCCCTCGTACACCTCGGTGGCGGGCTCGATGAACAGCGTGCCGCGCTCCTGGATGTTCGTCATGGCGTACGACGTCGCTGCGCCGGAGCGGTCGGAGACGAGCGAGCCCGACGGACGGGTCGAGATGTCGCCGGCCCAGGGCTCGTACTTCTCGAACGTCTGGTGGGCGATGCCGGTGCCGCGGGTGTCGGTGAGGAACTCCGTGCGGAAGCCGATCAGGCCGCGGGCGGGCACGATGAACTCCATGCGGACCCAGCCCGTGCCGTGGTTGATCATCTGCTCCATGCGTCCACGACGGACGGCGAGCAGCTGCGTGATGGCGCCGAGGTACTCCTCGGGGGCGTCGATCGTCAGGCGCTCCATCGGCTCGTGCACCTTGCCGTCGACCTCCTGCGTGACGACCTGGGGCTTGCCGACCGTGAGCTCGTAGCCCTCGCGGCGCATCTGCTCGACCAGGATGGCCAAGGCGAGCTCGCCGCGGCCCTGGACCTCCCAGGCGTCGGGACGCTCGGTGTCGACGACCTTGAGCGACACGTTGCCGATCAGCTCGCGGTCGAGGCGGTCCTTGACGAGGCGGGCGGTGACCTTGGTGCCCTTCTCGCGTCCGGCGAGCGGCGACGTGTTGGTGCCGATCGTCATCGAGATCGCCGGCTGGTCGACCGTGATGAGCGGCAGCGCGACGGGGTTCTCCGGATCGGCCAGCGTCTCGCCGATCGTGATGTCGGGGATGCCCGCGATGGCGACGATGTCGCCGGGGCCCGCGCTCTCGCCGGGGACGCGCTCGAGCTCCTTGGTGACGAGCAGCTCGGTGACCTTGACCCGCTCGGTGGTGCCGTCGTGCTTCATCCACGCGACCTGGGCGCCCTTCTTGAGCGTGCCCTGGAAGACGCGGACCAGCGCGAGGCGGCCGAGGAACGGCGACGCGTCGAGGTTGGTGACGTGGGCCTGCAGGGGCGCACCCTCGGTGTACTCAGGAGCCGGGACGGCGTCCATGATCGTCTGGAACAGCGGGATGAGGTTCTCGCTGTCGGGCAGGCCGCCGTCCTCGGGCTTGTTGAGCGAGGCACGGCCGGCGCGCGCCGACGCGTACACGACGGGG
>Ga0247730_1000116_pt1 | contig 79285 bp, 66 predicted proteins | sample UWRJL073202C2_FD_180959 | JGI IMG/M metagenome (GOLD analysis project Ga0247730, IMG submission 180959) | Plant litter microbial communities from Arlington Agricultural Research Station in Wisconsin, United States - UWRJ-L073-202C-2 | ecosystem: Environmental > Terrestrial > Plant litter >...
AGCTCATCTGTTATTGTACTAAAATTGAAAATGTGGAAGCCGGCAAACCAGCCTCATTAATTAAATTTGCTTTTGTAAATGGCTGCCAGGCATACAAAACCCTGGTTACCGAAATATCTGTAGGAATGGCCAGCCGCACCTTCATCAGCACGGGACGTGCCATACACCGCGATCACATGATCACGCTGCAGTATCATATGGTCTGCAAACAGGGCAGCAGGTTTGAATATACCGGCAGTTTCTATTTTTTGGGCAAAGCTGCGGCTGCCGGTGAGCATGAGCGCCACCGTTGTCAGCCAGAAAAGACCTTTCATATTTTTATCTGATGATATCGCTGACCGGAATCCTGACAAAGTACAAGTCCTTCACTCCTTCATAAAAAAAGCCAATGGTCTGGTCATTAATCTTAGTTAAGGAAGAATAACCAAACAAGAGCCTTTCATCTACCAGCAGTTCATTTTTCTTATCCCAGGTTTCGGCAAGGTCCAGACTGGCTTTGATGGAGAGGTTATACCGCCCAGAACGCGTGTTGTCATTCCCGAAGAAAACCACCTCTGCTGGTTTTCCCTTCAGCAGAACCTTTGCCTTAATGAAACTGGCCATACAAACAGGATCAGGCAGAGCCCTGAAAGAAGTATGATGCTCTGTCCATGTCTTCCCCATGTCACCGGTGGTTGCAACGCTTCTGAACCCTCCGCGGTTATCACGCATATTCAGCATAATCACTCCCGGAATGGTTTCAATCAGCTGGCTTTCGGTGGTGTTGGATTTAGGCCCGTCTTCAGTTTTCCAGGTGGTGCCATGGTCAGCGCTGTAAACCAGGGTGGAATGTGGCATCGCATTTTTGTCCCAGTACTGTGCCGCAAACACAATTTTGCCATCTGCCATTGCAATTCCACTGCCTGGGCCATTGAAGAACAGGTTCCATGCGGGATCTTTTACAGCTGCTGTAATACTTTTAGGGGCTGACCAGCTCAGGCCGTCATCATCACTGCTCACCAATACCAACTGGCCCGTTACATCTTCTGACAAGCCAGGGCCTGAACCTGCTATGGAACGGTTCCCTTTGCTCCAGAGCGCGGCGACCCATATTTTTTTCGTCACCGGATCAAACAGTACTGCCGGATCTCCCACGCCGTTGTTCTCATGGGGCGCACCCATATCGATAACCACTTTCGTTGGCTCCCAGTTTTTTCCGCCATCGGTACTCCGGCTCATTCCCACATCAATATTTCCGGGCAGGTCGCCCGACTTGCTGTAACGGATATCGTATACAGTAATCAGTGTACCGCGATCTGTTGTTGCCATTCCAGGAATCCTGAAAGTGTTAACACCATTTTCACCGCCCCTTTTCACTGCAATTCCCAATCTTTTGATATATCCTGTACCTTCTTCGGTTACTGCATATTTTTTTGAGTTCAGCCCTTCTATCCGGTCCGCATGAAACTCTATCCTGGAATCAATATTAGCACTGGCTTTCAGTTTGGCACTAAACCAGATGTAGTGCATGCCCGGCTTTAGCACCAGTTCAAGCGGTATATTTAAGGCAACCGCAGATGGTATAACTGTAGCCAGTTTGTTCTTTTCTGCAAAAAAAGGCTCCACATCGGTAAAGTAGAGATCAATCTTTTCAACAGCAGCCAGGCCTGCAGCATTCAGCCGGGCAGATATTTTATTAAAGGAGATGTTTTGCTGACCAGCAGGGATATAGATCAGCAGGCGAAGCAGCTGGTTAGATTCTATTCCTTTCAGTACCGGAACGACCGGCGATGATGAACTAACTGTTACTCCCTGTACAGCAAATACCTGCGGCATGTTAAGGATAAGCAACAACAAAACTGAGGTATATATTTTGATAAATTTCATCTGGTTATTTTATAGTATTTTCATGTATTAAACAGCGCCTTTAATCATCAGGCGGCACCAAAGTCATTGGATTTGGGACGCAAAAAGTAGAGTTGAATCACCAAAGCAATAAAAACAATGACAGACAGCATTGCAAAGTCTTTTCCTAAATTGCCAGAGTCTGTAGATTTGCCCAGCAGATCAGTAATGAAGGCACCGGCAAAAACACCCGTCATATTCATGATCCCATAGGCAGTAGCCCGGTATTTTGACGATACAAACTGGCAAAGTATAGGCATATTGTTGGCATCAAACATCCCGTAGCCAAAACCAAAGCAAAAGGCTGCCCCTATAATATTAAATAGAGAATGCCCAAAGCCAATTAGAAGTAATGAAGGAATCGTAAGCGCTAAACCAATAGCGCTGGTATAAATGCGCCCCCGGATGTTGCTTTGCACCCACCTGTCAGACAATACACCTCCAAAGATCACGCCCAGCAGTGAAGAGGCAGCGATGGTGATGGTAGAAATTGGCCCGGCCTGTGCCATGTCTATCCCGAGGTTATCCGCAAAGAGCGTTGGCAACCAGTTTTTTGTAGCCCATCCCGGTAAACTTGGAATGGCAAAATAGATCAGGATTACCCAGAAAGATATATTACTGAACAACAGTGCCAAGCCCTTAAACAAGGAAGGTTTTACCGTTATCGTATCATTCTCCGCTGCCGGCTGTTGTTTTTCTCTTAAAAATAACATCAGTACCAGCGCATAAGCCACTCCGGCAAAGCCAAAAGAATGAAAGGTTGCCTGCCAGGAAAATTTCGAAGCAATAGTAGCCCCAAAACCACCCAGCGCCTGCCCGATGTAAAGACCGGTCATGTGGATGCCAATGGCTACCGACCGCGTTTTGGAACTGTGATAATCGGCAATCAGGGATAAGCCTGCCGGGATATAAAGTGCTTCACTTATACCCATCAATGCCCGTAACCAATAGATCTGGCTAAAGGTGGTAGCATAGCCCATCATAAAGGTAACCAGCGACCACACCAGTAAACTTCCAACAATCAACCATTTACGGTTAAGCTTATCGGCAATGATGCCAGATACAGGGCTCATCAAACCATAAATCCATAAGAAGATTGCCATCAGGTAACCAAAATTGGTGGCCGACTTTAATTCGGCAATGTCCATCTCCATGGCGGGCTTCATGGTAGAAAGCATCTGGCGGTCCATATAATTGAGCAATGCCACCACCCAAAGCAGTCCTACTACAACCCAGGCATATCGTTTAGTCTCTTTCATTTTTCAAATTTTATCTTGCCTGTAAGAATATCCGGGGTCCGTACCCCCGCCCTGATTTCGCCACCGGCAATCATAATGTTATCACCCGAGATCACAGCTGTAGTGGTCACGGTTCCGTAAGGCAATGTTCCTTTTAGTTTTAGCCAGCGGTTGCCTGAGGGGTCATATTTGAGTACTTCCCTGCTAAATCCGGGATGTGCCGATTGTACCTCTATTTTTTTCTGATTCAAAACTTCTTTTTTAACCGGATCCTGCTCGCTGTTCATCTCCGCGATTAACTGTTCTGCCTGATGAAACGTTTTCCCACGGTCCCCACTGATCAGCAACAAGTCTTTCCCCACCGCTACACCAGAGGCAGCAGATAAAGGATAAGGCAACGATTGCTTTTCCGTCCACTGCTGTTGTGCAATGCTGTAGGAAAATACCTGGTCATATATTGTACTGATACTACCTTTATTGCTCTTTCTCCCCCCGATCAGAAAAATCTGGTTATCGCCTGAGCTGAGCAGTACCATATGTGACACCGGTAGCGGAAGATCCGTCACCCTTACCCAGCCTTTCGCAGGCGCAGCAGGGTTAAAGCACAGGAACTGGGTTGTTGCCCCATTGTCCGTTTCTCCACCTGCCAGATAAAGGATATTTCCTATTTGGGTTAAAGCTGCATTGGTTAGCCCCACAGGCAGATCAGGAAGATAACTGATCTCCAACTCATCCGCTTTCCAATGGAGCAGCAATACCTTTTTGCTTAAGCCGCTTTCATTTTCTCCCCCCGCAACCACAATGCCATTGCTGGTACTGCAAACAGCAGCATATGCAAGGTTAAAGGGTAGTTTCAGGGGTTTTAGTGACGGTTTTAAAATCAGCTGGCCACCTTGCTTTCCATACAGGAAAATCTCATTGTGATATTCCTTCTTTCCACCATTCCAGGGCATACCTGCCGGAAAATTAGTACCACCTGCAACAAGCAGGAGCTGATGCACGCTGCCCGAAACTGCACCGGCCACTCCGATGGAAACAGTATGCCCGGCGGTGGCTGGCAGCTGTGCGGCAATATGCCAGCTGACATTCTCAATATGATGTTCCTGCGCCGGTAAAGGCGAAAGGAAAGTTGGTGTTAGCATGAATAGAATGTATAATGTTATATTTTTCATTGGAATGTGGCCGGGATTAAATAAAGATAACCATTGCCCTATGATAATTTCCGTACTAAAGCGAACGGAAATTATCAAAGTATAGATTATCTGCGTCCTTTTTAAATTCCTCAAATGATGCCGCATCCATATTTTTAACCGGAAGCCTGAACTGTCCGCAATCTATATCTACCAGCTTCATATAGGCTTTTCCTGTAGCGATCCCTCCATATTTGCCCAGTAAACGGATAAAATCAATCGATTTTTGCTGTAGTGCCGCAGCAGTTTTCAGGTCATTCTGATTGAAAGCCTCAATCAGTTGTGTGTAGAGGGGTGCCAGGTAATTGAAAGTACTGCCTACCGCGGCTTTTGTACCAAGAACCAGTGCTGACAGCATATTTTCATCACGTCCCCATAACATGTCATACCTGCCGCCTCTAAAACTCATGCAGGACAGGAAGTCCATAAAGTCTTCATGCGTATATTTCACGCCGGCAAAGTTTGATATTTTACCATCCACCTCCCCCAGAAGGTCAAACATGCTGAGGTTAACACCGGTTAATACAGGAATATGATAATAATAGAAAGGCAGATCGGGAACAACAGCAGCAATTTCTGCGCACATTTCTGCCAGTACTGCAACAGAGGAGGGCTTAAAATAAGATGGAGCAGTAAAAGAAACGCCAAACAACCCAACTTCTGCCGCATGTTTAGCGAGAAACTTACAATCTTCGAGGCAGGTACCGCCAAGCAAAGTCATCACCCTGAAATCGGGATCGCCCTTGGTAGCTGATGCCCATGCTGCTGCAGTTTCCATCTTCTCGTCCCTTGTCATGGAAACACCCTCGCCTGTTGAGCCACAGATGAAGGCACCTTTCACGCCATTCTGTTTTAAAAATTGATAGTATTGCGGAATCAGTGCCAGGTTTAAATCGCCCGACTGGTTTAGCGGTGTAAACGGAGCTGCAATGAGTCCTTCTAATTTGTGATATAACATAAGATGTAATTGAAAATTTAAAATGCCGGATAACCCGGATTTTGGGTTAGTGCCCTGTTATTTGTAAGCGTAGTACGGTCTATAGGCCACAGTAATTTATAAGAGGTGGCCATCGTTACCGGCGTATATTCATACACATAGCTGTCGCCCATGCGCCTCAGATCATACCAGCGTTTGCCTTCACCTATAAATTCAAGAAGGCGTTCCTTCAGTATTGCTTCGTTCGCGTTGGCGTCAACAGCCTGATTCGGGTAACCCAATGTTGCAGCATTATAATTCTGGCCATAGGCCCTGGATCTTACCAGATTGATTTCTGCAGCGGGGCTTTCACCCAGAATCACCTTTGCTTCTGCCAGTAACAGCAGCAGGTCAGCATAGCGGTAAACAGGGAAATCGTTTGTAAATGCACGGACACCCCCATTCTGTTCCCCCTGGTATTTTTTGAGGAATGCACCTGCAATAACGTATGTGCCGCCGCTGTTAAGCGTGTAGGCCGACTGGATGCTGATGTTTTTTCTGGTATCCAGGTTACTGAATTTACGGTAAGTGGAGATTTTTGTAGGTGCCCTGAGCAAGCCGCCATAGTTATCAGCGGTGACGTCAAATTTACGCTTCCCTACAGAGTCACTGAAATTGACAATCAGGCCTGTCTGCGGAACAAAATTGATGATGAAAGTAAGTGTAGCTTCATTCAGCTTGTTTCTGGAACCGAATATCATTTCGTTGTTATCCTTGTTGGTGCTAGAAAATACATCCGCAAAATTTGGTAACAGCGCCAGGCTCACATTGGATTGTACGTCCGTCAGCGCAGTCCTGGCGGTGGTTGCATCGGCGGTACCACCACCTCTGTGGGCAGTCCACAAGTAAACTTCGGCTTTGAGCATCTGGGTTGCAGATTTAGACCAGAATCCCCTTTTACCTGATGCGTTAAAAGTATAATCTGTACCAAAATTGCTGTTCGACTGATCGATATCAGCCTTGATCAACGCCATCACTTCAGTTTCGCTGGAGGCTGCCTTGGCCAGATTGGACACGTCTACTACCGTGGTAGGCTCTGTTTGTATAATCGTTTTGCCCCATGACCTGTACAATTGGAAATAATAAAAAGCACGTAAGCCGTAGGCCATCCCCAGATAATTTTTCTTTTTGGCCTCAGTTAGTACCTCCGTAGTATTTAATTTCTGGATCAGGAGGTTGATCTGATTGATGTTGGTGTAAAAAGTACCGAAACCGGTTACCACGGCATTGTCCGCATCGAGGGTTTGCAGCCACATCCGTTCCAGCCCCTGGGTTGCTTCTCCGGTAAAGGTAGCAGTAGACCCGGGATCGGTACCAAAGTTATCTGAGCGCAACTCTCCCAGGTATTCGAAGTTCGTATTGTGCGTCCTGAACCTGGTGTATACGCCATTGACGAAAGCATCAAACTGATCTGCAGTTTTCCAGTAACTCGCATCGCTTAAACTGCTTACCGGAGTGAGGTCCAGTGAATTTTTGCAACCTGTAAAGATCAGGCTGCAGATGCCGGCCATAGCCAGTATATTTCTAAATATATGTTTCATTTTGATAAATCTTGTGGTTAAAATCCTGCCTGCAGGCCTACAATAAATGTCCTTGGTGTTGGGTATGTTCCTGAGTAAATACCTGTAAGGGTGGTGCCGCTGATTGGTGGCTCGGGCGAAGGGCCAGAGAATTTAGTAATGTAGAGCAGGTTACTGCCGGTCACATACACTTTCAGGTTCCCAAAGAATTTGGTTTTCTGTAAAAAGCCTTTTGGAAGGTCATACGAAAAGGTGATTTCTCTCAGGCACAGATAGTCGCCCTTTTCGTAAAACCGCGAGTTATTTCCGTTCAGTACCGCATTGCCATTGTTGGCCCTGGTGTAGTTTTGTTTGGAACCCGCAACCTGGTCTGCATAATAAACCTTTGGAATATCAGTAACCGTGTTGGTGGGCGACCAGGCATTGGCCTGCAGGGTCACATAGTTAAATGTTCCCTGGTAATTTCCCAGTGTTCTGGCCAGGAGGTCATTGTAAATGGTATGCCCCAGTGCAAAATCCCATCGGTTATAAAATCTAAATCCTTTATAGCTCGCATTGAAATTGAAGCCGCCTGTCCATTTTGGATAGATATTTCCCAGATAAACCTGGTCCCGGGAATCGATGATATTGTCGCCGTTCACATCCTGCCAGTTTACATCTCCGGCAGTAATTTTCCCGTTGGGGCCTGCAGGCAAGTTTGGTCCTGTTACTCCTGCAACAGCATCTGTCCTGTTTCCGGCAATGGCTGCCACTTCAGCGGCATCCTTAAAAATGGAAACCTGTTTGTATCCGTACATATTTCCTATTGGCTGGCCTTCCTGCAATCCACCAACCCAGATCACCTGTCCCGAAGCGGGATCAAAAACCTGCAGTCCGCCTTGTCTGTTGTTCTCATTTCCGTTGTAAGGCAGTTTCAGGATTTTGTTCTTCACAAAAGAAGCATTGGCTCCGGCATTGAGTTTGAAATCTCCCTTACTGATAAGTTTTGCATCCAGACCAAATTCCAGTCCTTTGTTCTGCAGGGTTCCAAGGTTTGTCCTCAAAGTTGAGAAACCGGTATAACTTGGAAGGTCGAGGTTCGTTAGCAGGTCGCTGGTTTTCCTGTTATAATAATCAAAAATCAGCGTGATCCGGTCGTTTAAAAGCCCCATATCCACACCAACATCTGTTGTTTTACTTTTTTCCCATCTCAGGTCGCTATTGATGATCCCTGTGTTCAGGAAACCCGCATTGCCGTTGTAATTGCCCTGCAAACTGTAAACTCCCTGTGTTTCATAGCGGTCAAGACCGGCGATGTTACCATTCTGTCCGTAACTGATTCTTGGTTTTAAGCTTGATACGATTTTATTCAGCCCTGAGTCTTTATAGAACCCTTCGCGGTGTACATTCCATCCGGCCGAAATACCCGGAAAGAAACCATTCCTGTTGTCACTGGATAAACTCGATACCCCGTCCAGCCTGAATACGGCACTGAACAAATATTTCTGGTCGAAATCATATGCCAGCCTGCTAAAGGCAGACAGGATTTTGTAGGCTGTGCGCGTGGTATAGTTTGTGCCCGCCGCAAAAGTTGTAGAAGCATTTGCCGTTGGGATGTCATCAGTGGGTGCATTCTGGCCCAGTACCTGTGAGCCATAGGATTTCACCTCAAAGGTTTCTGCACCGCCCATCAGGTTCAAATTGTGTTTACCCAGGCTTTTGCTGTAGTTTAAAATTGCATTGAACTGCGTTTGGAAATCTCTCGCGAAAGTGCTCGTTGAACTCCGGGTGGTGCTGCTGCCAGAATTGGCAAAAAGCTGTGCATAGGTTTGCGTAGATTTTTGAAAGGACTGATCCAGGTTTTCCAGCAAATAGGCATTACCTGTGGCCTTCAAAAATAGTCCCGGAAGGATATCCCACTTCACTGCCGCATTGGCTACAATCCTGTTTACCTCGTTCGATCTGTCCAGTCTGCTCAGCCAGTACAGGGGATTTCCGTCACTTGCGCTGTTGCCTGGGTTTGGAATAGTCTTTGCCTCATCAACCCAGGGGTTAAAAGTTGGCCAGATCGCCAGGCTTCTGTATAAGGTATTCACTTCTCCTCCTATGGTTCCTAGCTGGGATGAGGTGGATAGCGTTACGCCCGAACTGATTTCTACATTGGGACGAACTTTATATGATCCGTTGATATCGCCTGTATATCTTTTATACTTAGAACCCACAATCACCCCATCTTCATTGAAGGCATCAAAAGCGGCGAAATATTTTCCTTTATCATTGCCGCCGCTTGCACTTACGTAATGGTCTTTGGTGTAGGTATTTTGAAAAACGAGGTCTTCAACCTCCCCGCCATGGTCTTTATACATGATCTGGCCGCCGTAAGGATCATTTACCAGCTGCCATCCTGACGGCAAAACTGTAGTGCCCGGAACGTATGTGCGGATATCAAAACTGGCCAGATCTGCCGCATTGGTAGAAAGCCCCAGACCTCTCGATCCGTTTGCCTGGGCTAAAGTCCTGCCGGAGTTTAAATATCCCAGGCGTGTATAATAGATATAATCACCTGCTCCCATGTATTGGTAACCCTGGCGCTGACGATTGTATCCTCCTGTAAATTTATAATTGATCTGGGCACTGCCTGATTTACCTGTTTTGGTAGTGACCAGGATGACACCATTGTTTGCCCTGGCACCATAAATTGCCGTAGCAGATGCGTCTTTCAGCGTTTCCATAGATTCTATATTCTCCGAAGAAATATCATTCAAAGACCTGATCACACCGTCTACAATCACCAGTGGTGCTCCCGGACTGTTGATAGATGCACCACCGCGGAGGGTAATTGCAGGTGTTGCGCCCGGCTGTCCCGACGCCGTCACCACCTGCAGGCCGGGAACAGTTCCCTGTAGTGCAGAGGCTGCATTGGCTCTTGGCGTATTCGCCAATACCTCTTTATCTAATTTAGAAATGGAACTGGTTACACTACGCCTGCTTTGGGTACCGTAGCCTACCACTACCACTTCATCCAGCCCTTTACTATCTTCCAGCAGCTGGACATTTACTGCTGTCTGGCTCTGGATGCTGACCTCCTGCGGGAGGTAGCCGGTGAAACTGAACACCAGGATGTCGCCCTTGGCAGCTCTGATGCTGAAGGTACCCGTGTTGCTGGTCATGGTTCCGTTTTTGGTACCTTTTACTGTTACCGTTGCCGCCGGGATTCCCTGCTGAGTCACATCGGTTACTTTACCTGTAATGATTTGCTGGCCCGATGCCACTGATGCCGTGAAGACCAGCAGCAAAGGCAGGCAAAGCCTAATGAATTTAAAGTAAGATTTTTTCATAATTTGGTTGGTGGGTTTGGTTGTTATTATGTATGACATAATAAGTCGAAGTAAAGCAATATTTTGTGTGATTGCAAATACTTTTTCAATTATTTTTGAATAACTGCTTAGCCAAGCGTTATATTTGCGGTAACAATATTAAAAAAGGCAGTTTTCTTAAAAATATATTATACATAATAATGGATACTGAAAGTAATTTCAAACAAGTGGATACCAGTTCACTGGTAGATCGTGTAGAGGATAACCTGGTGCAGTTACTTCAGGAAAAGAAATTTAAGGTGGGCGACAGCATCCCTACCGAACTGGAACTTTGCAATATTCTGGGGGTAAGCCGCACAGTAGTAAGGGAAGCACTGCTGCGCCTGCGCCTGATGGGACTGATAGAATCGAAAAAGAAAAAGGGCTCTGTAATTACTTCTCCTGATATATTTGGAGTGCTTAGCAAGAGCATGAATCCGCATATCCTGGACCTGGATACCCTGAGAGAGATGTTTGAGATCAGGCTGGTGCTGGAAATAGGCATGGCCGATTTTATATTCCAGAACATCACTGCGGAGAATATTGAAGAATTGAAAGTTATTGTAGACAACGAGCCGGATGTATCGCAGGATCACCTCTTCAATATTGCTCATGAAATTGCATTTCATGGCAAGCTGTATGAAATTACCGGAAATGAGGCGCTCAAGAAATTCCAGCGGATGCTGCTCCCGATATTTGATTATGTACACAACAGCGGACTGCTAAAAAAACAAGGCAAAATGCACAAATATGTTTCACATAAAGGATTGGTTGACATCCTGGAAAACGGTTCGCCGGAGCTTTTCCGCAATGCGATGAGGAACCATCTTGAAAATCATTTTATCCGTTTGTTTGCTGATTCTTAAAGGTATCAGGATGCTTTCCAGCCCTAACCACGACCAGGAAATTTTCCTGCAACCCTGCTGAATATCCTGAAAAGCCCTGAATTGTTTATCACAAAAGATATTGTTGTATGCCTGGTATATAAAATATCAGGCTAAAAGCCTGAAAACAACATCCCTATTACATCAGTTTCAACTAGTTGTAGCTCATGTAATGGGGATGTTTTCATGCTGTAATCAGTATGGAGTCATGCACTGCAACCGGTCAAGTACACTATATTGGTTCTGCACGGAAACTACCTGAAAGTGTTGCTGGGGAAGCTTAATATCATCAACTGATACTTCAGATAATCCCAGGTGCCTGATCTTGCCTTGCTGCTTATACAATTCAAATAAACTTCAGCATCGGCATTAATGTTAAAAAGGATTTATTTTTCGCAATGGCATATCAACTGCGTTGCTGCGTGCCCCCCCATTCAGGCCCGGTCAGATAAACTGCTTTTTGAAAGCCGAAGGAGTCAAACCCTTATACTTCTTAAACGTCCTGTTCAAATGGCTTTCATCTGTATAATTAAGTTCATTGGCAATTTCACAAATGCGCATATCACTGTGCAGCAATCTTGTTTCTATCAATCGCAGCTTATAGTTTGATATGTATTGCTGAAGGGTCTCTCCTGACTGGTTCTTGAAATACCGGCCGAGATAACTTAAGGAGATTCCAAAGTGTTTACTGAGGTGTTCTGACCTTAGCTTTTTAGGTTCAAAAATATTTTCCTGTATATAATGCAGCATCTTTAATACCGGCTCTCCCGTATTTTCCTGTATGTTTTTTGGAAGTTTTAAAGCAATATTGCGTGCCACAACTATGATGACAGTGTTTACTATCTGTTCTATTATTTTATTGTAATAGAGTTGCTGATTGGTATTTTCTCTTATAATACTTTCAATCAGCGAGGCGATTAACGGCTTGTCAACCTTGTTCTTTAATATGCAGCCCGGGCGGTGGCTGGCATTTTGGAGAATATATTCTATACGCCTCACTGACTCCGGATCTTTTGAGGATTTCGCTTCTACATAATATTTGTTGAACCGCAGGAAAAAAAACTGTGTAACGGTGGTAACTTCAAAGGAATGAATGTCTTCCGGTGTTAACAGAAATAAATTGCCTTTACGATAATTGAACCTGTTATTATTTATGCACTGCACTCCAGTGCCATCGGCTATATAAATTAGTTCAAAATAATTATTACTCTTTGGTACTGCATTGAATTTATCCAGTTCTTTAAAATCAATCTCAAATGGCTGGTATAAATTGTCTTTTCTCATGGTTTAAATATACTGAATTAGTGAAACATTGTACAGTAAATAGAACGCAGTAACTGTATAATTTTACCTTCCTAAATCATACAGGAATGAAAATATTAATTATCGGTACAAATGGTAACATTGGTAAAATTATCACCTCAAAACTTGCCCTACAGCATGATATTATTACTGCAGGCAGGAACAGCGGGGAGATCACAGTAGATCTTTCATCCCCGGCTTCAATCACCCGAATGTTTGATAAAACGGAGAAAATTGACGCCTGTGTTTGCGTAGCAGGAGATAGCTATGCGGGCAGGCTATTAGACATGACAACGGAAGATTTAGAGCTGGGAATCAGCAATAAACTTTTAGGACAGGTAAACCTGGTCCTGATAGGTCATAAATATCTAAATGACGGTGGTTCCTTTACTCTTATATCAGGTAAGATGGGTGACAGACCCTCCAGATACTCGGCAGGTAAGGCAATGATCAATGGTGGAATCAATAGTTTCGCTGTGGCGGCCGCCCTGGAAATGCCAAGGGGAATAAGAATAAATGTAATCAGCCCCGGTAAAGTAGCTGATATTCCAAGTGAAGAACTAATCAATGCCTATTTAAAAAGTATTGAGGGCCAAATCAACGGTGAAATTGTAAGAGTAAATTATAACTGATTATTAAGCTATCAATGATGAAAAAATTAATCGTACTTATATTTTTAACAGGCAATACCTATTACGGCTATTCACAAGGTTTAAAAACCCCAACTCTGATAAAGGCCCCTGCATGGATAAATGGTATATGGAAACTGGTCTCAGTTGAAAATATTTATCCTGATGGAAATAAAGTCTATCCCTATGGACAGCACCCTAGAGGACTGTTAATAATTGATACAACAGGAATCTACTCATTACAAATTTTTAAAGCTGAAAGAATTACGGTTTTATCTGGTGACAAGAACAAATGTACACCAGAAGAAAATGCAGCATTGGTACAGGGGAGCAATTCACATTTCGGAAGGTACTCTATAGATGAAACTGATCAAACGGTTACATTTAATATTGAATACGCGTCGTTTCCAAACTGGAACTTTAACAAACAAAAGAGAAGCTACAGCTATAAAAACAATACATTTCAATATGTAGTTACGAATACTACGCAAGGAGGAGAATCAGTGGTAGCACAAGTAACATGGAGGAAGGATTAAATGAATTTATGGGCTGTTTGAAACCATCAGTCATGAAAAGAATTTTGTAAATGCCACCATTCATGAGGGAATCCAAATCCCAACGAATGTTTTGTTTATGAAACATGGAATGACACGATCGAAAATTTCCTGGCGGTACAAATGAAAGTACCCTACCCATCAGCTCAAGCAGTAGTTATTGTACTGCATTTCCAAATAAGGCTTTCTCCAGGTTCTGATCTAAACGGTAAGGATCATTATACATGATCACCTCACCGTCAATCACTTCACAGGTCAGATAGGTGATTTTTACGGGCAGAGAACTTCTTAATTTGAAATCTCTGTCCTGCTTTTGTCTTCCTTCATTCATCAGCAACCTGATTTTCTCTTTTTGCCCGTCATTCATCAACAACAATTTTGCTAACTTTTGAGGTTGCTGCACCTGTATGCTTCCCTGCCTGTAGGCCGGCCTGCCAGAGTGTAAAAGGCTCTTTTCAGAAATTCCGGAGATATCAATATGCTGTGCGTTTTTGAAAGGAAAAATAATCTGCGGAGAAAGCTTATTGCCTTCATAAGATTGATTGGTAATGATAAAACCGGAAAGGCTGCTTTGCAATACAGGCGTTGGGTGCAAAGGGTTACCTACAACAACTTTAAACTGATACGCAGTATCCGGAAGTTGAAACCTAAGCGTATTGCTTGGTATATTCACCTGCAGGAATTTCTCCCCGGTCATATCTGTCCACCTCAATCGCTCCATGTTAACCGCAATTTTCCTAACCTCTCCCGGCGGCACTTCATAACAATCACCTACGTACTGGCCAGTAATCAGGCGCATAGAGCTCTGCAGTATGGAATATGCCCTGGATTTGGGCTGCGCACTTAAAACAGCACTCATAAAATCTGCTTTCTTAAATGCATTTGCCAACGAGGTATCCGCTCGAAAACCACCGGAAATGCCCTCATCAATTCTCTTGGCAGCATACACCGGGTTTAATTTTCCGTAGTGAAGATGATTCATAAAGGTAATTACTGCATCAGTAAGCATCACATCAAATGCCGCCTTCTCTTCTATTGACACCTGGCTGTAGTTAGTAATCAGCCTGTGCATCCGGATGGAAATTAATTTATCGGGATGGTAATCATTATGGTTTAATCCGAATTGAAGGATACAATCCAGCATCAGCATTGCTTCCCAGCTATGGGCCTTGACAGTATCGGGAAAGATCCAGACCAATTGATTGCCCTTCAGCTTATAAAACCGCTCTACGGTACCAGGGAAATGTAGATCGCCCTTCAGTTTTTTAACCTGTCCGGAAATTGCCTGGCTGCCGGTATCCTGACGATCAGGTATATAATACCTGCGCCTCTCTCCAGTTTTGCCTGAAGTAAAAACAATAAATAAACCAAGCACAAGAGTGATCAGGTACCTTTTTCTATTGAGTCTTAAAACCGCGGATTTTAGCAATTCACTTTTCATAATTATTTAACTAATAATAATGCGATGCATAAACAATGGAATATCCAAATGAAATTCACACTCTCCAAGGTAGGTGCACCAGGAGGTAAAAAAAGTGAGGCACATCATACCTTTCCGTGAATTGAATCATTTTAGCAAAAAACTGGTTTTTCGATCTTTATACCAGACAAGGCATCAATAAACTGCCCCCCTCCCGGATCAGAAAAGCAATTCACTAAAGAAGAACAACATGAAAAATATCTTAGTATTAACAGACTTTTCAAAGAAAGCAAGGTATGCTGCCGAAACTGCTTTACTGCTGGCAGAGAAGATGAACGCAAATGTTATGTTATTTAATGCATATGCAAGATATCCGTTTCTGCCTTCTGCAGAATTTGTTGCGTGGCCACCCGAATATTATACCGCTTTCAAAGATGAAAGCAACAGACGGATAAAAAAAGAGAAGAGACGTTTAAAAAGGCTGATCTCAGACAACAGAAACAGGTTCGGAGAAATAGACATCAAGTGTTTTACTGCGGAAGGAACTGCAGCAGAAAACCTGCCATCCCTCTTAAAAGAAAGAGAAATTGTTATGGTAGTTATTGGAGGCCGGGAAAAAACTGCCGGCAGTTTTTTATTTGGCAATCACATGAATCAGATTATTGACAAGGCTACCTGCCCGGTGCTGGTGATCAGCCGCAGAGATTCAAACCTGAAGCTAAAAAACGTAGTTTTTGCTACAAATCTTGATCCTGATGATATAACAGCAGTGAGGTATTTACGGGAGCTCTCCTCCATCTTTCATTTCCATTTACAGGTATGCCATGTTACACAGCCTCCGGTACTCCTTCCGGATTTTAATGAAGAGGACAGGAGATCGGCATTTACCAATGCAATCAGTAAACTAGATTTTTCCGGATTGTCTTATAAAGACCTCGAAGGAACTCATGTTGCAAAAGAACTGGAGCTTTTTTGCAAAGAAACACATCCCGGCCTGTTTGTATTTGTTCACAAAAAGCACTCTGTCTTTCTGAAACTGTTACAGGAGAGCCCGGCCGAACTGATGATCAGGCACCAGAAAAAACCTATACTGGTGATCCCCGAAAAATGGGGATCAAAAAGTGATCAGACTCATTAATCAGCGTAACCAGGGTCATCAATTCGCTGGCCATTATTCTGTATATTTAGTATACCGGGCGAAACAGCGATTTCAATCCGGTATATGGTTAAACCAAAATCATTTATTATGCTGGGAGAACTTAACGAAAATCAAATCGAAGACCTGCTGAAACAACAGGTTACAGGAAGGATAGGCTGCCACGCAGACGGCACAACCTACATTGTACCCATTAATTACGTTTACAAGGACGGTTATATCTACGGACATTCAGCAGAGGGCCGAAAGATTGAAATGCTCCGGAAGAACCCGGAGGTATGTTTCCAGGTGGACAACATTGAAAGTATCAATAAATGGAAAAGCGTAATTATATGGGGCAAATATCAGGAGATTACTGACGGCAGGGAGATGCAAATGGCAATGCAGGAAATCATCCGGCATATTATGCCGCAAATGACCGGCGAAAATGCACATCCTTCACATGGTATAACCGAAGATGAAAGCGATATTGGCACCAGTATAGATTTAGTTCTGTACAAGATCCGTACAGATCAAAAAACAGGCAGGTTTGAAGAACCCTGATGATTGTTTCTCCCGGAATTCCCGGGGGCGCCTCAGGAAAAGAATGAATCCGATTCTTTTCTTGAAGCTACCTCAGGGATGCAGGTTATATCACCTCAGATTACAGCGGATTTTAATAGAATTTCGGTACCGGGTTCAATTGCTGATCCTGTTGCTGATGCCAATAAGGATAGACTGCATCAACCTTACTTGCCCCGTCAAGTTTTTTAATCTGCTCTGTGGTCAGCTTCCAGCCTACCGCCGCCAGGTTAAGCTTAAGCTGCTCGCCGTTCCGCGCACCTATCACAAGATTAGCCACCGTAGGGCGCTGCAACAACCAGTTCAATGAAATCTGAGCAATAGTTTTGCCCGTTTCTTGGGCTACTTCATCCAAAGCATCAACAATATTGTACAGATTTTCGAAGTTGGTTGCCGGCCCATGATCTCCTCCCTGACTGATCCTGTTGTCCTGCGGCAAAGGCTGGCCACGGCGGAACTTTCCGGCCAGCTGACCGGATGCAAGCGGGCTCCAAACGATTGTACTCACGTTCTGATCTATACCTGCAGGCATCAATTCCCACTCAAACTCGCGGTTCAGCAAAGAGTAATAAGCCTGATGAGCCACATATTTTGCCCAGCTATGACGCTCCGATGCGGAGAGCGATTTCATCAGATGCCAGCCTGAGAAGTTTGAACAGGCAATGTAACGCACCTTTCCGCTACTGATCAGATCATCAAGTGCACGCAGTGTTTCATCAACGGGGGTTGTACCATCAAAGCCATGCATATGATAGATATCAATATGATCTGTTTGCAGCCTGCGCAAGCTGTTTTCAGCAGAATTGATAAGGTGAAATCTTGATGAGCCGTAATCGTTCGGGCCATCGCCCGTACGAAATGTAGCTTTTGTGGATATCAGTACCTCATTGCGCAGGCCTGCCAATGCTTTGCCTAATATTTCTTCGGCCAATCCGTTTGAGTAAACATCTGCCGTGTCAAACAAGTTCACACCTGCATCAAGACAAAGCTTTACCAATACTTTAGCTTCTTCAAGCTGTGTATCGCCCCATGCTTTAAAAAAATCATTACCGCCACCAAAAGTTGCTGTACCAAAACTTAACACCGGTACTTTTAAACCGGAAGCGCCTAACTGTCTATATTCCATTTGTTCTTTATTAAATGATTAACTATCTGAAAAGATTGTGATAATGAAGTAGTCTATAACATTATCAGACCAATAAAGAGGCCAGCAGGCAATCACTTCTATTATAGCAATTTACCATCTAACTGGCAAATTTAGCTTACGATATATCAGTTATTTTGACGGCAATTTCCTAAATAAAATGAAAGCAGGCCCAGCTCTTTTCCACTCTCATTTATCATGGCTTACTATATATAATGAAGCGAGGCTGTAATTCACGAAATATAGTTATCCATGACCTTAGACATAATCGGAACAAACTGTTATATAGTATATTACCTAACGGCATAACGCTTGCATTCTCTGCATAATCCAAGTACAGGGACTCCTTAACTGCATATAAATAAACACTAATGATAGAATTTGAAGTACTCAAAAGCCGGACGGAAGGCGGCGTACTCTTCCTGGCAATAGATAACCCACCGATTAACCTCCTGGGAACCGGACTGGTACGGGATCTGGTATCCCTGATCAAAATGCTTGACAAAGGTGACTCCTATAAGGTGGTCGTTTTCTCCAGCGCCAATCCCGACTATTTTATCCCTCACGTAGATGTAACTAAGGTAGCTGAATACCGGCAGATCGCAGCCGAACTTACAGGTGAACCCTCGCTTTCCCTGCTATACCGAAGACTGAGTGAAACAAAGGCTATTACAATCGCTCAGATTTCCGGACGCGTACGCGGTGCCGGCAGCGAATTTGTACTGGCCTGTGACATGCGTTTCGCTTCCAGGGAAAAAGCGGTATTCGGGCAACTGGAAGCTGCTTTCGGACAAGTGCCGGGAAGTGGTGGTGTGCAGCATCTTACCCGCGCAATGGGCAGAGGCCGTGCCTTTGAAGTGCTAACCGGCAGCGAAGATTTTGATGCCGGGATGGCCGAGCGATACGGATGGATCAACCGGGCAATCCCTGACGCTGAGTTGGAATCGTTTGTAGATACACTTGCGATGAGGATTGCGAAGTTTCCACGTCAGGGCCTTTTAGACATAAAGGAACGCATCAATGCAATTACGCTTGCACCCATTGATGATTACCGCAAGGACTCGGATCTCTTTGGAAAGGCGATGCAAAACCCGGAAACTAAAGAAAGATACAAAGCCATAATGGATATGGGATTTCAACATCAGGGCAATACTGAACTAAATCTTGGAAAGGTTTTGGGAAACCTCTAAGCCGGCTCAAATTACCATGGAAACACTTAAAAACATCCCTGACAGAAGACGGCAGCGCATTTCTACCATCCTGGCATTTTCAATTATTCCGTTGTCTGGTTTTGCAACGGATATTTACATTCCCTCAATGCCGGCCATGGCCGCCGGCTTGAAGGCCACCAGTCTGCAGGTACAGCTGACTATCAGCGTTTTTCTGATCAGCTTTGGCCTGGCGCAGCTCTTTGTAGGCGCAATTCTGGATAGCTTCGGCCGCTACAAACCCGGCCTGGCCGCGCTGTTCCTGTTCATTCTCGCAAGCGTTACGATTGCCGGCACTGATAACATCTACCTCATTTACCTGATGCGGATAGTTCATGGAATAACGGTAGCATTCATAGTGGTAGCCAAGCGGGCATATTTTGTAGATGTGTATGAAGGGCCCCGGCTGAAAAGTTACCTGAGCATTTTCACTATCATCTGGTCAGTGGGTCCTATTGTAGCACCGTTTATCGGCGGATATCTGCAATCCAGCTTCGGATGGCATTCCAATTTTTACTTTTTGGCAATTATGGCCGCCATCATTGGCGTTTCAGACCTGTTCTTCAGCAGGGAAACACTCGTAAACCCTGCTGAATTTAATCTGAAAAAGATAGCTGCGGTATATTACAATATGCTCACGACCACAAGTTTTATGCTTGGCGTGGTCATGCTCGGTATGGCATACTCTATGGTTATGGTTTATAACCTTACAGGCCCCTTCATCATCCAGCACAAATTGCATCTGTCCCCTGTAGTAATCGGCTACTGTTCTCTGATCTTAGGATTTTCATGGACAGTAGGCGGGCTGATCGGAAAGGCCACCGTAAACAGGCCATTCTTCAGCAAGCTGCTGCTGAACCTGGTTTTACAACTGCTATTTGCAATCGCCATGTATCTATGCCTGGGTAAGTTCAGCAGCCTGTTTACCATATTGTTCTTTGCATTTATTATACATACCTGCGCAGGTTATACCTACAATAATTACTTCACTTTTAATATGAGCCAGTTCCCAAAAAACGCCGGCATAGCCGGAGGCCTGATGGGCGGCATGGTGTATGTGATCATCTCATTCCTCACCTATGCCATCGTATACTATATCCCTGCAAAAGATGAACGTAATCTGAATTACAGTTATCTCCTGCTGGTGACGGCCTCGGTCATTGTGATGTACATGATCTACAGGCTGAATAAAAGAACACCGGCTGAAATACCGGGCTCATAAACCTAAAATCACCAATATGGCAATAAACACAATTCAACTGCAGCAATTTGAAGCCCTTAAAGCCGTCCCTGAAGACCAGTTGGAGTGGCTGGAACAACACAGCGATCTGATCGGTTACGCCGATGGCGAGCTGATGATGATTGACGGCAATAAGATTGACGGACCTCATTTTATCCTTGAAGGACGTGCTTTCCTTTATATGAAACAGGGCACTGAAAACAGGGAAATTACGGTACTGGACAAAGGCGATATCTTTGGGTACCTTCCCTACTCAAGAAGCATAAATGCAGGCGTTTATGCACAGGCAATTGGCAATGTGAGATTAATGTCGTTTCATACCGAAAATATACGCAGCATGATCCGCGACCATTTTGAGCTTACACAGGCGCTGGTACACATCATGAATAACCGTGTACGTGACTTTACTGCCCTGCAGCAGCAAAATGATAAGATGGCGGCTTTAGGAAAACTGGCGGCCGGACTGGCACATGAACTAAACAATCCCGCAGCAGCACTGGTGAGCGACTCGATGTCTCTCCGCCAGCATCTGCGGCTTGAACCGAAAGCATTTAAAGAGCTCATTGCATTACATCTGGAAGGTTTCCAAATGGACGGAGTGAATGAACAAGTACTGAAGGTTTTAACGCTAAAAAACGAAAACCCAAGGTTAAGCCTCAGAGAAAAAACAAAAAAAGAAGAAGCCATTGCTGATTGGCTTGACAGCCGTCATATACCGGACGCCGAAGAAATGTCTGAGGTCTTCGTAGATTTCAATTTCAGCTTTGATCACCTGAAGGTGATAGAACAGTTCCTTCCTGAACATGCAAGGCCAGCCGTTTTCAAATGGATCTTCAATATGCTGGTGACAGAAAAAATGATAGGTGATATCCAGGTTTCCTCAGCCCGCATCTCAGAGCTGATCCGCTCTGTTAAGATTTACACGCATATGGACCGTGGTGCAGAAAAAATGCCAACCGATATCCGCACCGGCATCAGGAACACATTAAGCATCCTTAGCCATAAATTCCGTAAAGGAAATATAACGCTTGACGAAAGATACGACGAACTGCTCCCGCCTGTAATGGCATATACCGGCGAGCTCAACCAGGTATGGACAAACCTGATCGATAATGCACTGGATAGTATGGAAGTGAACAAGAAAGGCAGGATCATTATTACTACGGAAAGAGACCGTGACTTTGTAAAGGTGACCATCAATGACGATGGCCCCGGCATCCCCGGGAATATCCTAGCGAACATATTCGATCCCTTTTTCACCACCAAAGAAGTGGGTAAAGGAACAGGTATGGGCCTCGAAACAGTACAGCGCATTGTGTTAAAACACAAAGGATCAGTAAAGGTACAGTCTGTACCGGGCAGCACGACCTTTATTGTCTGCTTTCCGATTGACAGTAATCCCGCTGCAGTAAACCATTAGATTAAACGAACATGGAAAAACCAATTATTTTCTCAATAGATGACGACCAGCAGGTATTAAATGCAATTGGGAGGGACCTGAAAGCAAAATACAGCAGAAACTATAAAATCATTAGCACTACCTCCGCAAAAGAAGCGCTGGAAAGGATTACCGAACTTAGAAATGAATCCCGCGCGGTAGCAATGTTTGTGTGCGACCAGCGCATGCCGGAGATGGAGGGAGTTGAATTTCTTGAACAGGCCATCAAAATATATCCCAGTGCAAAACGTATTTTACTGACAGCTTATTCAGATACTGAAGCGGCAATTAAGGCCATCAACCGCGTGCAGCTGGATTATTACCTGATGAAACCCTGGGACCCGCCAGAACAAAATTTATACCCGATTCTTGATGACCTGCTCACGGATTGGCAAAGTGATTACGTACCCGAGCTTGAGGGCATCCGTGTGATCGGTTATCAGTATTCGCCACTATCACACAACATCAAGGACTACCTTGCCGGTAATCTTGTCCCTTACATCTGGCTGGATATTGAGAAAAATCCCGAAGGGCGCAGGATCCTTGAACTGAACGGCCTCCCGGAGGAATGCCTGCCGATAGTGCTGCTTGATGACGGACTGATATTGAAACAGCCTGATATTTATACGCTTGCCGAAAACATCGGGACCAATCCCGAAATCACTGCAGATGTATATGACGTGGTGGTCATCGGCGCCGGCCCGGCCGGACTTGCAGCAGCAGTTTACGGTGCATCTGAAGGACTGCGTACATTGGTAGTAGAACGAAAGGCACCGGGAGGACAGGCCGGAACAAGCTCAAGGATAGAAAATTATCTCGGGTTTCCTTCCGGGCTTACCGGCGCAGACCTGACCAGGAGAGCTGTAAGCCAGGCACGCCGTATGGGGGCAGAATTTCTATCCCCTAAGGAGGTTGTAGCGATCAGCGAAATGGACAGCTATAAGAAGGTTACATTTGCCAATGGCAGCGAAATCAATTGCCGGGCAATAATTATTACCACGGGTGTGGATTACCGCAAACTGCAAACAAAGGGCATCGGAGATCTTACAGGTGCGGGTGTCTACTACGGGGCCGCCACAACTGAAGCGTCCGCATGCAAAGACAAGAATGTGTATATAGTTGGAGGTGGAAACTCCGCCGGGCAGTCGGCCGTTTACCTATCCAAATTTGCAGAAAAAGTATACATCGTGATCCGCAGGGATAGCTTGTCCTACACCATGTCATCCTATCTGATCCGGCAGATTGAAAGCCTCCCAAATATTAAAGTGCTGATCAATACCGAGATCAGGGAAACTTCCGGAGAAAAACATCTGGAAAAGCTGACCATCGAAAATCTCACCACAGGAAATCAGACCACAGGCGATGCCGCTGCGCTTTATATATTCATTGGGGCCAAACCTTATACAGAATGGTTGGGTGATGCGTTGAAGAGGGATAAAAAAGGTTTTATTGAAACCGGGCGTGACCTGATGGCTTATAGCAACTACAAACAAAACTGGAAGTTGAAAAGAGATCCCTTTCTACTGGAGACAAGCGTACCGGGTGTTTTCGCAGCGGGAGACGTGCGTGCGGGAGCCATGAACCGTGTTGCTTCTGCCGTTGGCGAAGGCTCAATGGCAATATCATTTGTGCATAAATATCTCGCTGAAAATTAATACTGTGGTGATAAAACGAGGAAACCAGGCGGCTATCTGTATTTTGATGGCCGCCTGGTTCACTCTCCTTCATATTATTACATGACCAGCTCTACTCCCGAGGCTGCAGCAAGCTGCTGTTTGTTCTCTGTTGCCCACTGCCTGAAGGTTAATGCGGGTTTGCCGGTAATAAATGGTATATCGTTTCTTATTGTACCGATGTAACCCATTTCGCCATTACTTACCTGCCTTGCAAATTCAATGGCGCCTTTAGCATACCAATTTTCAACAGCCACGCTCCCGCTCGTAAAGACGTCCTTGAAATCTTCATGGGAACTGAGCTCACCCTTGATTTCATGGCCCAGAACGTCTGATAGTATAGCTGCAATTTCCGTTGCATCAAGCACTTCCGGGCTCAGCCAGTAATCTTTCCGGCTATGCTTTTCCGGCCCGTCAAGCAAAACACGGGCGGCTACGGCAGCAATGTCTGCTCCGGCCACCCAGCCCATTCTTTGTTTTCCCCAGTAAGTAGAAAACTTGCCATCTTTCGGCGCAAAAAAAGCGAGGATATTTTCCATGAACATGTTAGGGTGCAGGTTTGTCCATTCTATCCCGCTGGTTTTTATATAACTTTCAATGAGCTGATGCCAGGCAAAATGCGGATCAGTACAATCCCATTCGCCAAAAATGCCCAGATGAACTATATGCCGAACGCCTGCCTTCTTTGCAGAATCTATCAGGATTTTGCTCTGAGTAAGCATAGCGACAGTATAGCCGGTGAGCAGGAATACGCGGTCTACGCCTGCAAGAGCTCCCGCAAAAGTCTCCGCTTTATCAAGATCAAGGTAGACTGCATCTAACCCCGATGCCTTCAGGCGTTCAACTTCATCCGAACGGCGGGAGCTTACTCTTACGCTGACATCTTCGTTCGCAGTTAATTTACTCACGATAAGGCCGCCGATCTGCCCCGAAGATCCCAATATCAATACGGTTGGTTTTGTTTTATAAGTTGACATTCAGACAGGTTTAAATGATTTCAAAAACACTATATACCGGGCCGCCCGGCTGGCGGTCGCCGATACCCACGGCTATAATATTGTTGATCCAGGCATATTTCAGGGATGAAGTCTCAAACACCGGGCTGATACGCAGGTAATAGTCTTCCGGATTGACAGGTTCGCCCTTTTCAAGGCTGGCAATTACAGCCGGTGGGTTTACACGCAGGCCTTTGTACTTAATGGAGATGAGCTCACCATCTGTCGTCTGAAGCACAAACCGGCAATCCAATTGGGTGACTCCCTTATCAGATGTTGCCTGCCAGTCACTTCCGCCCGGAAGAACCACGCCGGATAGGCGTTCGCCTTCAAACGTCCCATTTTCAAGCACACCTACAAGACGGTTTACGGTTGGTGCCTGGCCAATGATTTGCGGCTTTCCTACTGATAAACGCAGTACCATCAGTGGCCTGGTTTTAATTTCCTGCAGCACCGCAGGCAAATTTTCTATGGATTGATCTTTCATCGGTATTGAGTGATAATATGAAATTTAAAGATCAGTTAACACGATACTATCGTGCCAACTGATCAGGATTGGGCTTATGGGCCTTGCTCTGGTTTTAGTTGCTGATTACAGGGCTCTCTCCGGCAAGTAAATGGTTATAAGCAATGGCGTATTCTGATGCCGATTGCTGATTCTGCCCGGTAATCAGCTTACCATCAATCACAACACGTAATCCCCAGGGTTCGGTGTGCACATAAGTAATACCCGCCTGTTCCATTGCCGGCTGCGGGAAATTAGGGATAAAGTTAAGGCCATATAAGGCTTCAACCTGGGCATCTTCTTCCCTTGAAAAGCCAGTAGCCTGTTTTCCTGCTACCCTGTCCGGGATGTTTGCTAAGGCAATTGATCCGTGACAGATCGTTCCTACAACTTTGTTTGCATCCCAGAAATGTTCCAGGATACGTTTAACCTCGGCATTTGGATACAAATCTACAGCAGCGCCGCCGCCACCAACAATATGTACGGCATCATACTCCTCAGGCCGGACATCGCGCAAAGCAATGGTAGCCCCTATCTTGTCAACCAGAGTTTTGTCTGACAGGAACCCTTTGCTGACCAGGTCAGTTTTTTCCCATGACGTATCTGAGTAAGGATCACTTGTCGGGTCTACGGTACCTTTTCCGCCTTCGGGGCTGGCAAAAGCAATTTCATGTCCGCGTTCTGAAAAATGCCAGTAAGGATGGGTAAGTTCTGCAAGCCAAAAACCAATTTTCGCAGAGCTGACAATAAATAGAATTTTCATAAATAAATTTTATAGGTTAAAAGATATTGGGTTGATTAATATTACTGAAGCAAAAGTAGACCCCTTCCCTCCCTCAAGCCAACTCATAGGTTAAAATAAGAGACACAATTATCTATTTTACAAACCAATGATTTATTATACAGCGCAAATAGCACAACAAAGGCTATTAAGCAGAAAACACTTGTATTAATAGAACATTTTATCTTTTATTTTCTGAAGGTTTAAAACTCCATAGTGTTACTTTATATCGGTAATAAGCCTTCAATTCTGCGACATTTCGTAAGCGGGCACAATCACAAAACAAACAACCTGCTGCATAACAACACTTTAAATATGGGCACAGGGATTGAAAAAATGTTCCTGATCCGAGCTAACGAAGCCCAGCAACCATGAGTAAAAAACAATTATTAAATAAAGCCAGGAAATACGTATCCCTTCGTTTCAGCGAAGCGGCGGCGGCTGACCTGACCTATCATAACCTGGACCATACCCTCTATGTTGCAAAGGCAGCTATGGAGATCGCGTCAGATTACCACCTCCCGAAAGGTGACCTGCTGGCCCTGAAGCTTGCAGCCTTGTTTCACGATACCGGGGTAACGCAGCAGATGGAAGGGCATGAAGAAATTGGTGCCGGCATCATGAGGGGCTTTCTGGAAAAAGAGCAGGTGGAAGATGAAATGATCAATAAGATTTCCTCCCTGATCATGGCCACGCAATTGCCTCAGCACCCGGCAGGGCTGCTGGAAGAGATCATCTGTGATGCTGACCTGTATCATCTTGGGAAAAAAAGTTTTTATAAAAAATGTGAAAACCTGAGGAAAGAACGTGAAAGCCTGCAAAAAAAGGCCATCAGCAATGAAGAATGGCTTACCGGCACACTGGATTTTATGGAGCAGCATCGCTACCGAACAGCTTTTTGCATTTCAGAACTGGATGCCGGCAAGGCCGAAAACATCAATATCCTGAAAAATAAATTGGAAGCGGTACAAAAAGAGAGTACCGGCCCTGTCCAGCAGGATGCGGATAAAAATCACGAGAGCCATAAAGAAAAAGACCGGGATAAGCCTGAGAAAGGAATAGAGACAATGTTCCGCATTACCTCCTCCAATAATCAGCGTATGAGTGATATGGCAGATAACAAGGCTCACATTCTGATCACCGTAAATTCAATCATACTGTCCGCAATCATCAGTCTGGTGCTAAGGAAACTGGAAGAGAATGCATACCTCGCCTACCCCACCTTTATGCTGCTGGCGGTGAGCCTGGTGGCCATGACTTTTTCTATCCTTGCAACAAGGCCCTCCATACCAAAAGGAACATATTCCCAAAGCGAGTTTGACCTGAAACAGGTGAACCTGCTGTTCTTCGGAAACTTCTACAAAATGCCACTGCAAGAGTATACAGCAGGAATGATGAAAATAATGGATGATAAAGATTTTCTATACCAAACACTGATCAGGGATGTATACGGTCAGGGTGCCGTACTCGGAAAGAAATACCGGCTGCTGCGAATTGCCTATAACGTTTTTATGTACGGGCTGATCCTCTCCGTACTGGCATTTATCATGGTTACCGCATTCCGCAATGACGCAACATTGCCCACAAACACACACTGATAGCTATCATACACACTGAGGCCCGGCCTCGAAACAGATTACAAAACCTAACACAGTATCGAATGAATAAATTATACACCTGCCTGTTATCCGCACTTTTTTGTGCCGGCGAAGTTCAGGCCCAGCAAGCAGCAACCCGGGTTGAACATATTCCCGAAAATGCAGATAGCGTAAAAACAAGTGTACACCCCTCATATAATAACGTGAGCAAAACCCACAAAAAATTCTTTGGAGAAAACTTCAGGAAAGAATGGGCAGCAAACGTGACTTTACCGGTCATCAGGATTGACCGGATTGCGGGTGGCCTGAAAGTCATACAGGCCGGAGGCGGTATGCAAACCAAGTCGATAAGGTTACAGGACGGGACTGGCAGGGAATGGGTAATCAGAAGCGTGGAGAAAGCGCCGGATAAATTGATCCCCGAGAACCTGAAGGGCACATTTGCAGTGGATTGGGTAGATGATGAATACAGCGGGCAGCATCCCTATTCTGCTTTAATTGTTCCGCCGCTGGCCGATGCAGTTAACGTTCCTCATGCACATCCGGTGATCGGTGTGCTTGCACCAGACCCTGCACTGGGCCAGTTTGGAGCCGATTTTGGAGGCCGCGTAGTATTGATGGAGGAGAGGGAGCCTACAGGAACTTCTGTAAATACGCTGAAGATGATTAAGGAGCTGCAGGAGAGCTATAACTCAAGGCTGGATGGTAAAGCTTTTCTAAAGGCCAGAATGCTGGACCTCCTGGTGGGCGACTGGGACAGGCATGAAGACCAGTGGCGGTGGACAGTAACCAAAGAGGGCAAGGAACGGATTTACACGGGAATCCCACGAGACCGCGACCAGGTATTTCACGTTAACCAGGGCTTGTTCCCCGGGATAGCCTCCCTGCCCTGGATTGATCCCGTACTGGGCAATTTCAGCAGTGATATCCCACGTGTAAAATACTCCCTGTTCAAAACCAGGTTTATCCAGCAATATATGGACTCCCAGTTCAGCTTTGAGGAATGGATGTCTGTTGTGCAGGAATTTGTAAAAGCCGAAAACGATACGGTACTGGAAACCGCGCTGGGCCGCCTGCCAAAAGAACTGTATGCCATCCGCACAAAAGAGCTGCTTGGCAAGCTAAAAAAACGCCGGGACTGTATTCCTGAAGCGATGGCTGAATATTACCGGTTCATCAACAGGATTGTGGACGTTAGGGCAACAGATAAGGATGAGCTGGTAACGGTGGAAAGCGGTGCCGGTAAAACGATGCGCATCACCATCATGAAGGCCGGTAAAAACAGTACCGGTGGTGATACAGTGATGAAAGCTGAATACAAGCCTGAAATTACCAGGGAGATCAGATTGTATGTAGCCGGAGGGAACGACCATATTGTGATCAAAAATGCCGCTTCCCCGATCAAACTGCGGATTACAGGAGCCGGCGGCGACAAAAGTTATGACATTAAGCAGGCATACAGGAAAATCATTCTCTATAATAAAAAAGACAGCATCCATTTCATTGGCCTGACGAACAGGCTTCGCCAACATTTGTCTGACGATACATTAAATACACACTTCGTAACCACTAACCCCTACAGCACCTGGACACCTCTTGCCACAGGCACACTGAACAAAGACGACGGCTTTTTGCTGGGCCTCGGGTTCAGATATGTTGGCCGCGATGGTTTCAGGAAACTGCCCTACTCAACCATGCAGGAGTTGATGGTGTCTCATTCATTTGCAACAAGCGCCTTCCGTATAAATTATTACGGACAGTGGATGCAGCTTTTTGGCAAAACCGATTTCACCATGAAAGCAACGGTAAATGCGCCTGATAACAATATGAATTTTTTTGGTCAGGGAAATGAGACCCTGCTGGACAAGACCGGAAACTACCGCAGGTATTACCGTACCAGATTTAATTTTTACCAGTTTGACCCCGCCTTTCGCTGGCATACCGGAACGCGAAGTTTTGTCAGTGCCGGGCCTTCCGCTCAGTTCTATCATTTCGATACAAACGGAAATTCCGGCAGAAACATCTATCAGCCGGGCATGATCAAAAGTTATGACAGCAGCAGTGTAACCAGGAACAGGGCGCATGTTGGTTTAGTGGTGAACTATATCAGCAATACAAAAGACAGCCAGATACTGCCCACCAAAGGTTACTCCATTGACGTGAAATTACAGGGTTACACCGGGCTGAACAATGACTCTAAATCTTTTGCACAACTGAAACCTGAGTTCAGCTACTTTCAGAAAATTGACCGTGCTGCCCGGCTGGTATTGTCTGACCGCATTGGGGGAGGCGTCAGCATAGGCAATCCGGCATTTTACCAGTCCATGTTCCTGGGCGGACAGGGAAATTTACTGGGCTATCTCCAAAATAGGTTTTCTGGTCAGCAAATGGCATTTAATGATTTCCAGGCCAGGCTGAAACTGGCCAAACTGGGCGGATACATACTTCCGGGGCAGCTTGGTCTGACGGGATTTTATGATGTAGGCCGCGTGTGGATAGATGGGGAGCATGACGGGACCTGGCATTATGGTACGGGGGGCGGTGTATATTTTGCACCGGCAAGCCTGACGGTGATCCAGCTGATTGCCGGGCACAGCAAAGAAGGATGGTACCCTTATATCGCCTTTAACTTCAGGATCTGACAGCACACATAAAAGCTAAACTTCATCTTCAGCGCGTAGCTGCTGAAGGCCTGCATATTATTCATTTAAAAAACACTAAAATGATGAACGAACAATTTTGCAAACCGCTTACAGCGTACATCAGGCAGTCCGTTAACCTAACAGAGAACGAGGCTGAGCTCATTGAAAAACAGTCACGCGTAGTAACCTTTACAAAGGGCAGTTTGCTGGCTGAGGAAGGGTTCCATTCCAGATCTGTATATTTTATCCTGTCCGGACAGGCCCGCTCCTATTATCTTGATGAACAGGGAAAAAGCATCACCTGGTTCTTCCATTTCAACGAATCCTTCAGTACGGCAAAGAATCTTTTTGTAACTGATTACAAAAGCTTGCTGACCAATACGCCCGGCACGCTGACCATTGAGGCATTGACTGATATTACTGCCGTCCAGCTGAGCTTTTCCGGCCTTGAGCACCTGCTGAACGGGATGCCTGCTTTCGGAACCTGGATGCGGAAACTGAATGAAAGCTTCTTTATAGTCATCTATGACAGAATTTTCACCCTGATGACCATGACAGCACAACAGAGATATGAGCAGATGCTGCATGACGAGCCGCATCTGCTGCAGATGTTCTCCAATCATTATCTGGCCTCTTACCTGGGCCTTGCCCCACAGTCACTCAGCAGGATAAAGAGCACTGTAAGCCATTCACATCTCGCCGTTGCTGTGTAATACCATCCGAACAGAGGTGGAAATTGGTAGCATCCCACGATGCACCCGAAACAAAAAAATAATGAATAACGAACATAAAATGGAAAATACAGAATTTACAGTTATAGCAGAATTAACAGCCTTAAATGGCTTTGAAGAAGAACTCCTGGCACTCGTAAAAAAGCAGGTGGCGGCATCACGACGGGAAAAAGACGTCATCTATTACGCAGCAAATGAGGCGATCGGTGAAAAGGGCAAATTCATATTCTATGAAGTATACGGGTCTGAAGAAGCTTTTGAAATCAATAAGGCTTCAGAACATACACAAGCCTTTTTTAAAGCAATCAATGGCAAACTAAAGGGACAGGGGGTAACTGCTGCGTTCATGAAACCCATTACCGTTAAGCCATAAAACCAGCAGATACCTCAGCATTAAATACGGCCTGCAGCAAAACAATCACACTTAAAATACACAAATGAAGACCTTAAAAATCGGGGACACTATTCCCTCTTTTATATTGAAAGATCAGAACGGGCATGAATTTACTTCCGATGATTATGCCGGAAAGAAAAAGCTGGTCATTTACTTTTATCCGAAGGACGAAAGTTCGGTATGCACGGCGGAAGCCTGCGGATTCAGGGATAACTTTCCACACTTTAACGTCAATGGTGCAGTGGTTGTAGGAATCAATAACGGCACTGTTGAAAGTCATTTCAAATTTGCCCAAAAGAACAGGATTCCCTTTCAGTTACTGAGCGACCCTGGAAATAAAGTTTTAAGGAGGTTTGGCGTTAAGCCCTGGTTATTCCTGACAGGCAGAGAAACCTTCGTTATAGGCACCGATGGCAAAATAGCCTATACGCACAGGGCCTTCCTGGATGGTGGCGCCCATTCTCAAAAGGTGATAGAATTTTTAAACCGTTAACAGACCCATTCATATATTTTATAAACCACAACATGTCAACACTTAAAGGAAAAATCGCACTGGTTACAGGCGGCAGCCGCGGAATAGGCGCAGCAATAGTAAATAAACTGGCAGCAGAAGGCGCAACCGTGGCTTTTACTTATGTAAATTCACCGGAGCGGGCAAATGCACTGGTTGCCGAGATCGCACAAAATGGAGGTAAAGCACTGGCAATCAAAGCAGACAGTGGGAACTCCAAAGAAATCGCAGCTGCGGTAAAACATACGGCAGAACATTTCGGCAGGCTTGATATCCTGGTAAATAATGCAGCCCTTTTCATTACCGGCGCAATGGATCAGGCTGATGAAAACGCGGTGCAGTATGACCAACAAATAGATGTAAATATAAGAGGTGTGGCCGCCGGCATACGCGAAGCCGCCAAACATATGATTGAGGGTGGCAGGATCATCACCATCAGCTCTGCAGTAGCCAATCACCTCGGCACGGCATACCTTACCGATTATGCCGCTACAAAAGCTGCCGCATCAGCTTATTCAAGGGGATATGCATGGGATCTTGGCGCTAAGGGCATCACCGTCAACACCATTCAGCCCGGCCCTGTAGATACGGAGATGAACCCGGATTCAGGAGATTTTGCCGATTCTTACCGTAAAAAGATTGCCCTGGGCAGATATGGCAAGGCTACTGAGATCGCTGCACTGGTTGCTTTTATAGCCGGCCCCGATTCCGCTTTTATTACCGGTTCCACACTGACTATCGACGGCGGCTTAACCGCTTAACAAAATCGTCAGCTTCAGAACTATTGGAGCAGCTGCCTGTTAAACTATAAATACGCCTTTGAGATGAAAAAGAATATGAAAATTGCCATTCTTGACGACTATCAGAATGTAGCCTTGTCTTTTGCCAACTGGTCTGCTTTGGCAGAAATGGCCGAAATAACCGTGTATAAGGACTATCTGGAAACAGAGAATGATCTCGTTTCCAGGCTTCTGCCCTATCAGATTATCAATGTAATGCGTGAACGTACAGCACTCAGCGGACAGCTGCTCAGACAATTGCCCAATCTTAAACTGATCGTCTCTACCGGCCCGGTCAACAATGCTATTGACAGCAAAACGGCAGATGAACTGGGGATTACCATCAGGCATACCCGTGGCGTGAACAACGGGGCACCGGAGCTTACCTGGGCACTGCTGCTGGCGGCCGCCAGGAATATCACGGTGGAGACCACAAACTTAAGAGCAGGAAAATGGCAGTCAACCATAGGAAAAGACCTCAGCGGAAAAACCATAGGAATCATTGGCCTTGGTAAAATAGGCAGCAAAATTGCTGCCTATGCCAGGGCTTTTGACATGAATGTGATTGCCTGGAGCCAGAACATGACCGCTCAGGCGGCGCAGGATGCCGGGGCAACCAAAGTGAGTAAGGAGCAGTTGTTTGCTGATTCAGATTTTATCACGGTTCATTTACCGCTGAGTGATCGTTCGCGCGGGCTGGTTTCTGCTGCGGAGCTGAACCTGATGAAACCATCGGCTATGCTGGTCAATACATCCCGCGGACCTATTGTAAACGAGGAAGCACTCATCACCGTTTTAAAGGAACAGCGTATTGCCGGGGCAATACTGGATGTTTTTGATACCGAACCGCTGGCCGCAGACCACCCTTTCAGGTATCTTCCAAATGTAACCGCAACACCGCATATTGGTTATGTCACTGAAGAGACTTACAAAGTTTTTTATCAGGACTCCGTAAAAGCGATCACCGGGTGGATTGCAGCAGAGGGCTAGTTTAGCATTCAGGCTTTAATCATAATTGAATATGAATAAAATGACACTTCCCGAATTTGAAGATAATCCTTTCCACATCAGGCTATCCTTTCACAAGATCATTGAACACCTGGAAAGAGAGGCTGCACAAACCAATGATTTGTCCACAAAACAATTACTGAAAGAACTTGAAGCGCACCGGGAACTAAAAGAGGGCATTACCGCAATCCAACAAATCGAAGAGAATGCGCTATTGATTTCCAGGCTATCAGAAGCACTCTTTCCGCCTTTGCTCAGCAATAACGAAATTAAAGCAATCAGCATCCCGTACCAGGGGCTGATCTTTAATTATTCGCAACGTTTCCGTAACATTATTCAGGCCGCAGGAGATAATTTTGACATCTCGATACGAAATTTTGATGATCACCAATTCTACATCTTCAGCTGCTGCCTGATCCTAAACCAGTTTTATGGTACAAATGTAGATTTTGCAAAACCCCTATTCTGCGATATCCCTTCGGCACATGGTTATATCAGACATTACAGGATCCTTTACAATGCAGAATTCCTGGAGATTGTGCCAGTCAGAGAGGCGCCCAAATTATCCACGGCTGACGTAAAAAACCTATTGGATAACTATGATAACCTTGAGCTGTGGAAGAAAACCTTTCCGCGTGAGACCTGGTTGCTGAAGGGCTTTGCACTGATGACTTTGATTGACGTGACCACCGAGAACGCCGTTTCCCAACTGAAGGGCGATCTGCTTGGCAATACTGATGACCCAAACCTGCACTTGAAAATGGAATCTGTGTTCAGGTCTGTCTTGAGAACCAGTGAGGTGAAAATTGGTTTCACATCCTATGATGAAATCAACGGAAAATTCAGAAACATTTCTTTCGGACAGCAGATTCACAGTTTCATCCTGACAGAAGGAACCACTGAAAGTGATACCAGGGAAATGTTCAGGCAATCACATGAAAAATTTGTTAGCAACCATACCTATTATACCATCACTGATGTAACGGAGTTTATTGAAAATAACCCGCACAATACGATAGGAAACGGCCTGCAATCATTTAAAATCGGCAGCTTTATCCTCGCTCCGATCGTAAAGAATGGTACAACACTCGGCTTTCTGGAATTAGCCTCTCCGCGGAGAAACGAGTTCAATAGTGTAAATGCCAACAGGCTTGAAAACCTGATGCAGTTTTTAACCGATACGATTGACCGTAAGATAGCGGAGTTTAAAAACAGGGTACAGGCAGTAATTCAAAACAATTATACTACCCTGCACCCAAGTGTAAACTGGAAGTTTGAACGGGAAGTACATAATTTTATACGGATTACCGAATTAGGCCAGGGTTATACTTTGAAAGAAATAAAATTCAAAGGCGTTTACCCTTTATACGGACAGCTGGATATCCAGAACTCATCTGTCACAAGAAATGCAGCAGTGCAGAAGGACCTGCAGGACCAGTTAACGGGGCTGTCAGGTGTTTTTGAATTAATGGACGGCGAAAGCACGGCCGACCAGCTGAAGCCAATACTGGAACGGCTGCAATCCTTATCAGACCAGGTAGCTACAGGAATAAGATCAGATTCTGAGCAGGAGATAGAAAAATTAACGGAAATCACCCTCCATCCGCTGCTGCTGGATCATCGCAAAAATTCGGCTCAGGTGTCAGCTGAGGCAAAAGCCTACCTTGAAAAAACAGATAAAGTGAATGGCGCTTTTTTCACCAACCGAAGAAACTATGACAAGACGCTGTTACAGATCAATGGTACACTGGCTGCTGTGCTTGACCAGCGGCATGAAGAAATACAACAGTTTTTCCCTCATTACTACGAACGTTTTAAAACCGACGGGGTTGAACACAATCTCTATATAGGTGAGTCAATTTACCCCAAGCATAATTTCGGCAAGGCCGAGCTGGAACGGCTGAGGATCTGGCAGATGCTGGTTACAGTTGAAATGGAAATGGAACAGCGCTCATTAAAGGATACGCTGCCCTATCCCCTGGGGCTAACTGCGCTTATTCTCGTTTACAGCACCCCCATCAATATCAGGTTCCGCATGGACGAAAAACATTTTGACCTGGACAGTGCGTATGATATCCGTTATGAAATCGTAAAAAAAAGAATCGATAAGGCACATATTAAAGATACTGCCGTTCGCATTACGGAAAAAGAAAAACTAACAATTGTTTATTCCAAAGATCAGGACCGGGATGATTACCGCCGGTATATTGCCATCCTGCAGCAGCTGGGTGTGCTCTCAGAAACTATTGAGGACTTCGACGTGGATGATTTACAGGGTGTATCAGGTTTAAGGGCCTTAAGAGTGGGATTACCAGCTCAGGTGATGCCTGCGGGATATAAAGATCTGTATCAAACCGCTTATCAAATGCTTTTAAACGCTGAATAATGAGGCATAATACCAAGGGGCTACCAGGAAGTATTCCGGTAGCCCCTTGGTATTTACATTGATCAGCCTAAGCCTGGTTCATCGCTGCAAAAGCCTGCTCCGGGTCTGAAAGAAAGAACGTCCTGAAATCGGCGGTCTGCCCAACATGTATCTGATAGACATCATTTTCAATTCCGTCAATAAGCGCCTGCGCAACGATTGAAGATGGCATTCCGTTGGCCTCGCCACCAATATCTTTTGAAAATTCTGTATTGACCAATGGAGGCATCAGTTCAAAGACTTTGATGGCAGTACCGGCTTCAAGGGTATGCCTTAAAGCAAGGGTGTACGAATGTAAAGCGGCTTTGGTATCTGAATACGTGGGGATGGCGGTTGCCGGAGAAAATGCAACCACCGAGGTTACGTTTACAATTGCAGCTTCAGGCTGACGGGACAGCAATGGCAGCAAAGCCTCATTCAAACGAATGACGGCCAGGTAATTGGTTGCCATCTCTTCGCTCGCCTTCTCAAATGATAAAGACGCTGATGAGTGTTTATAGACATTTGCCGCGGCGGCATTGTTGATCACAAAGCTGATGTCCGGAAAATCTTCACTGATTTTTTTTACCAGCCTTTCTACATCCTGTGCCTTTGTAATGTCTGCCTGGAAGGTAGATACATTGTTTAATCCTGCGGCAGATTTTTCCAGTTTATCGCCATTTCGCCCCACAATCAGTACGTTGCTGCCACTTTGGTTTAATAATTTTGCGATCTCATGGCCTATGCCCGATCCTCCTCCTGTAATCAATACAGTCTTTTCTGAAATTTTCATTGTCGTGATTTGTTTAATAATATGGTAATAGGTAATAGCTATTTTGCCTGTCTGAAAGTTATACCGTTAGCGGGTATTTGTTCATGACATTCTTGATGCACACATTCATTTTACGGCAGCTAAAATAGATAATATTGTCTATTTTAAAAACTAATCTTTTGTCAAAATATTACAGATAGCCCATGTCAACCAAAATTTCCAATATTACACTATAAAAACAGATAAACTTGTCTTTAATAAAACTGACAACTCAGTAAAACCAAACAGCAGAACAGCCCCTTTCTATATTTAGTAAAAGGCACCTTCAATTTACGACATAACATTAGCAGCGCCACCTCATCATTCTGTATGTAACTGCAAATCAGAACCATATGCAACGGCATAGCCATTGCAAACCAGGCTTTTACAATCAATAACACAAAATCATGAGTAATTTTCAAAATGTATTTGATAAACAGAAAGCTTATTTTGATTCTGATATCACGAAATCATATGGGTGGCGCATTGACCAGCTTAACCGCATGGAAGCAATGCTGAAAGAAAACTTTGATGCTTTTTGCCTGGCTTTGGGTGCAGATTTTAAAACGGGCAGCGCAGAGCAGCATTCTGAACTCAACGGTTCCCTCGGGTGCATCACTTATATCCGTGCAAACCTGAAAGAATGGATGGAACCTGTAGAGGTGAGCATACCAAAGTTCCTGGCCGCAGAAGGCAGTAAAGGAATGATACAACGCGATCCTTATGGCGTAGCATTGATCATCGGGCCTTTTAACGGCCCTATTATCCTGCTGGTAGAACCAGCTGTTACGGCATTGGCTGCCGGAAACCCAATCATGCTGAAAGTGAGCTCAGGTATACCGGCAATTGCCGCCCTGTGGATGGATCTTGTTCCAAAATATTTTGAGGAAGAGGCTGTCAGCGTGTCGGATGGCGACCGTGAGGCTGTTACCGAATTACTGAAAGTTCCGTATAATTTTATCTTTTTTACCGGAAGTGTGGCCGTAGGGAAAGTGATTATGCGAGCCGCAGCGGAACACCTCACCCCTGTCCTGCTGGAACTGGGCGGGCAGAACCCCGCCATAGTAGACCAGACAGCCAACATTGCTGAATCAGCCAGAAAGATCATCTGGGGCGCAATGGCATGGGGAGGCCAGTGGTGCACCTCTCCGGGTTATGCATATGTACATGAATCTGTGGTTGAAGAATTCAATGCCGAAGCCAAAAAGGCTTTGACCGAAATGTACGGCGATGATCCAAAAAATAACCTGGATTTCTCCAGGATTATCAGTGCTACGGCAGTTAAACGCCTGGCTTCACTGATTGATCCGGACAAAGTAATTGCCGGTGGCGATTATGATGAAGAAGCTAAATATGTTGCCCCTACTCTGATCTATCCGGCCAGCTGGTCTGACAAGATCATGGAAGATGAGATCTTCGGGCCTATCCTTGCGATCATGCCTTACAGTGATCTGAACGAAGCCGTGAAAAAGATAAAACAGGCTCCCCGCCCACTTGCTGCATATATTTTCAGCAGGGATGAAGGTACAATCCAATACCTCCAGCAAACGCTTTCATTCGGAGGCGGGGCGGTCAACCATGTGAACGTTCATCTTTATCTGCAGACACTGCCTTTTGGAGGCGTTGGCTCCTCTGGTATAGGTAGTTACTACGGTAAATTCGGCTTTGATTCCTTAACTCATCCAAAATCTGTATTGAGTATACCGGCTGATTTTTCAATTGAACACCTTTACCCGCCCTATACTCCGGAAAAAATCAAAGCTGCTGACATCTGGGGGGAATATTAGATTTCAATACCTGCAGCAGTCCCGGAAAATGCCGGCCCCTGATATTCACTTTACCCAAATAAAAATACAATGCAAAATCGAAAAATAGCGCTTATTACCGGATCCAACCGCGGATTAGGATTTGAAACTGCCAGACAGCTTGGTGAAAAAGGAATAACGGTGATTGTAACCGGGAGAGACCACCAGACTGCAGATGAAGCAGCTGCTAAACTTTTAGCAACCGGAATTGATGCAGTAGGCATTAAACTGGATATTACCAGCCCCTCAGACCGGGCTGAAGCAGCAAAGTTTATCACAGAGAAATTCGGCAAACTGGATATCCTGATCAATAATGCCGGAGTTGGCCCAAAAGGAGATTTTTTTGTGAACAAAGCCGTAGAAACTGACGAAGATGAATTCCAATACGTATTCGGCACCAATGTATTCGGACCGGTATACCTCACACGTGACCTCCTGCCCCTGTTAAAAGCGAGCGGCTCTGCGCGCATTGTAAATCTGTCCAGCAAACTGGGCTCCCTGGAAACTCACTCTATCCCAAACGGCCCCTTTGAAACCGTCAAAAGATTATCTTACAATGCGTCGAAGACCGCTCTGAACGCGGTTACCATTCATCTCGCCGCAGAATTGAAGGAATTTGGCATCAAGGTTAATTCTGCCGATCCCGGGCATTCTAAAACAGATATGGGCGGGCCAAATGCACCGATGGAGATTGAAGACGCAGTGAAAACTACGGTACAACTGGCCTTAATCGGAACGGACGGCCCAACAGGCAAGTTTATGCATTTAGCGCAGGAGATCCCATGGTAATTGAGAGTACAGGCCGCAATTCCTATATATAGTTTTTGCGGCCTGAAATTAACGAAATTTCGTAAAACAAGACCAAAAATACATATACAACCTACTGTAAGTAAGCATTTTAAACATTGGCCCCGGCCTTGCTAAATCCAGGTAAAATTTATAAAATTCAATATTATGACTACAGCAAATGAGCCATTATCAGTAGAGCGGATGCCCTCGGCACCGCTGATCATTACAAAGCACAGCGCTTCTTTTTGGAGAGTGACATTAGACAACCCACCTATTAACCTGATGGGGCCCGATATGATCTCCGGCCTGCAAAGGTTAATGGATATTATTGAGGCAGACAAAGAACTGAAAGTAATCGTGTTCGATAGTGCAAATGAGGATTACTTTGTATCCCACTTTGATGTCCTCAGAGGAGCAGAAGTTCCTGCGGTATCGGGCAAATTAGGTGTTCAGCAATGGGTAGATGTTTCAAACAGATTGCACAACGCAGGTGTAATCAGTATTGCAGTTATCCGGGGCCGCGTAAGGGGCATTGGATCTGAGTTGATCCTCGCCTGTGACATGCGCTTTGCAAGCAAAGAAAAGGCTGTCTTTGGACACCTTGAAGTGGGCATGGGCCTGCTTCCGGGCGGAGGTGCAGCCGAATATCTTCCTTTACTGTCGGGTTATGCCAGGGCATTGGAGATCGCGGCGGGAGCAGATGATTTTTCAGCTAAAACCGCCGAAAAATATGGCTGGATCAACCGTGCATTCCGGGATGAAGAACTTGATGACTATGTAAACAACCTTGCCACGCGTATCAGCGGTTTCGAACTTCCGGCATTACAGGCCACAAAAGCAACACTGCTCAAACGTGCAGGTGGCGGCCCGAGCCCTTTCGATATCCAGGAGTCTACCAACAAATTCTTTGAGCTTTATCAGAGACCCGAAGCTCAGGCATTACTGGCTAAACTGATGGACATGGGATTCCAGACCGAAGGCGATACAGAGCTGAGACTGGGCCATTACTTAGGCACACTTGCCGGCAAATAATTCAAATATTCATATCAACAACACATATCATGATCACATCAACAGGAATATCTACCTGGAAAGGTAGCTGGAAAGAAGGAAACGGAACGATCTCCACTCAGACAGGTTTTTTGAAAGAAGCGCCCGTTAGCTATTCCAGCCGTTTTAACGGCACCCCAGGTGCAAGCCCGGAGGAACTGCTGGCAGCAGCACATGCAGCATGTTTTAACCAGGCCGTGGCAAATAATGCGGTGATGAAGAACCTGGAAACCGCCAGTATTTACACCACAGCAGACATTGTGCTTGACTTTGATCCATCTACCGGATATCCGCAAATAAAAAGCCTGCACTTTAACGTGGAATCTGAAATTCCGGGTGCTACACAGGAGCAGTTTGAGTATTTCCTGGAGCGTGCCAGGGTTGGCTGTACCATCTCTAAGATTATCAACCAGGAGGTGCTGCCATTAACCGTAACAGGTAAGCTGATCAATAGTTAAAAATTCAGGTGGCGCTAAAAGCCCGCATCAGCGTACAGAAAACCCGCGATTCCAGCCAATAACAGGCCGGAATCGCGGGTTTTCTTTTAATCAGATGCCGCGCCTTTCTGAAAATAAGATATAAGGCCATCATGCAAAATTTTGGTCAGCAAAGCTCCTGCCATGACCATACCCGCAATAATGATATAACCGGTTAATTCTTTTGCAGCGGCAAGTGATGCCTGGGTTTGCATTACCGTAAACAGATCAGCACTGCCGGAACCTGGCACACCGGGGTTGGCGGCGGCATCCGTTAAATCTCCAAGATAACTGAGGTGCCTGATCCTTTGGGTGTAAATAAAATAGTTGTAGGCTGCTGTAAACACTGCAGTGCCCAGAAAGGACCTGACCAGAAAAGAGATACCAACTACGGTTAAAACGTCTTTGATGGTATGGCCGCGTGTGATGTAGATACCTAGCGCTATGAACAATATGCCAAGTCCGCCTCCCTTTACCAGTGAAGGTAGCCAAAACCCATCTATTGCAAATGAATTTCCAAAGCTATTGTACATCATGATCTCATAAACGATCAGAAAGGAAATACCTATGAGCATCAGCAGCTGGTCATGATACCCCCGGTAAAACCAATAAAAACAGAATGCAGCTCCGGCCGTTACTCCCGGAATCAGGTAAAGCGTGACTTCAGAATTTCTGTAATTTTCATAATGCAGCACTCCCCCGCTGAAGGAGGCCTGCAAAGTGGCCGGAACAAAAATCCCCAGAAGAAACAGATAAAGGAGGCCGAACCGAAAGTTATACAGTTTGAACAGGCTTAGCGGAAAAACAGGTCTTTTAAATGACAGCTCACGCCGGATAAAGAGCAGCAGCATGACCAGTGATGCAATTGCAGCGGTCCTGATGTTTACTGATCTTCCCCAATCCTCTGTCTTTCCATATACAATGATGTAATTGATCAGCATCAGAAATGTCATTAACAAGCTTATTCCCGGTAAATCCAGCTGGTAGAGCGGCACTTTCCTCTTGAGCGGATGCCTTTCAACGAAGATGACAGTCAGGATAATACAGATCAGCAATAACATCACCACTGAGAGATATGCATATCTCCAGTTATACATGTAAGCAAGCTTACTGGTTAGCCAGGTCATGGAATATATACCGCCTAATGCGATGAAATAAACAAAGGGATATAAACGACTGACATCTAGTTTTTTACTCCATACCTGCAACCATATGAGATAAATCTCGGTTGATGCAGCAACTTTACCCATCCCGAGCAGCAGGCAGGCTGCAATGGTCAGATAGGGGTTATTTGTTGTTGCACAGACAATATTCATCACCAGCATTACAATAAAACCGGATAGTACCAGAGATTTTCCGGAGAACCGCTCCCTGATCCTTATATTGGTCATACTTCCAATGCCCATTCCGATATATACGGCGTAATAGGCCATGGTATAAGGCTCTGCATAATTACCTGAGCCGGCAGACATATCTGCCGTGTTGCCAGGATAAACACCATTGGCTGTAAGGATCACCAGGTACAACAACGTGAGTACGGGCAACCTGATATACAGCGGAACCCATTTATAAAATAGATCATAGAACTCCATACGCTGTTTTATTTAGTTGGTGAGGCGTACAACCACATTCATTCCTGCCCTCATTCTCGCGGCCAGCGCCGGAAACTCTTCTGACTTCAGAAACTCAATCCTGACAGGTACCCGCTGCCTCACCTTGACAAAGTTACCAGTGGAGTTATCCAGTGGGATGGCTGAGTAGCGGGCACCGGTGGCTTCGGAGATTGCGGAGATCCTTCCGCTGATTTCCTTATCATCCAGACCGTCGATAGTGAGTTTTACCTGCTGCCCTATATGCAGTTTAGTCACCTGTTCTTCGGTGTAATTGGCGATCACCCATTTGCTGTTGTTACGCACAAAGGAGAGCAATGTCTGGCCTGCCTGCAGCAACTGGCCTTCCTGTATGGTGCGCCGGCCGGTGATCCCGTCATAGGGAGCAGTTATAGTTGTATAGGACAGGTTAAGAGCGGCCATGTCCAGTACGGAATGTGCCCGTTTGATTTCCGCATCATTCACCAGCAACCTCCTGGAGGTCTCATTTGTAGTCAGATCTACCGTATGCCGCTGCTGTTCCAGTGCATTTGTTTGTGCAGCCATGGCATCGTAATCAGACTTGATCTGGTCAAACTGCTGCTGGGTGGCAGCACCTTCTTTCAGCAGGTTTTCATAGCGCAGAAGGTTCTTGCGGGCATTGAGTAACCTTGCCTGATTTGCCTGGATATTGGCATCCGAGACATGGGTATTGCTACGGATGGTATTCACAGAGAATGACGTTACGCTTTTTGCAGCCCGCGCAGACAGATATGCAGCCTGTGCCCCTTCCAGCTGATATTTATATTCCCGGTCATCAATTGTAATTAAGGTATCGCCCTTTTTCACAGGCTGATGTTCCTGAAAATACACTTTGCGTATGTACCCTGGGATCCTGGTATTGATGGGATTGATATATTCTTCAACCTGCGCATCATTGGTGTATAAATCTCCGTTCAGATCAGAATAGGCAGATATACACCAGCCTGTTCCGCAGATTGCGAGGCTGATCAGGAAAAAATTCATAACCCTGATTTTCCATTTTCCATCTGAGGCGGTGTTAAATGAACTTGTTTCACTCATGTTTTCTATGATTTAAAGAATTCCTACTCTATGTAAAAGCTGGCGATAGGTATATGCCACATTAATCTGTGCGTTGGTTACTTTCAGCTCTGCCACAATTTTTATGTTTGTTGCGTCAATCATATCGGTAAGCAGGGCAAGCTGATTGAAGTATTTTTTTTCCACCACCCTGTAATTTTCCTCTGCTGCACTGAGGTCTGCGCTGAGCGTTGTAAGATCTTCTTTTGCTTCGTTGTACCTGATGTAAGCCGCATTAACGCCCACATGCACGTTCTGCTGGTCCAGAGTTTTGCTGTCCTTTGCCTGCGCCAGTTCTATTTCAGCTCTCCGGATCTTTTTTTTCGTCTGGTAGCTGGATGAGATATTGTAATGCACACCTATTCCCGCCTGCCATATATCGGAGTAGATGTCTAGTGCGGGCACCACTGAAGTAAAGGGCCGCTGAAGATTTGATCTCGCATAGAGAGATACCTGTGGAAGCCTGTCGCTGCCGGTTAGTTTTATATTATTCTCGGCCAGCTGGTTATTCAGTTCAGCGATCTTAAGGTCCTGGTTATGCAAATCAGAAAGGTTTAAATAGGCATTGAGGCCATTGCGGGCATCATGATCCTGCAACAAATGACTGTCAGGCACTAAAATTATGGAATCTGGCAGGCCGGTAACAATGTTCAGTTCTTTATTCAGGATGATGATATCATTGTTTGTTCCTCTTAAAGCAAGCCGGAATTCCGAGATGATCAGTTCAGTCCTTAAAACATCATTTTTAGTTACCATACCCTGCTTCTGCATGGTCAGCACATTTTTGAGCCGGTTTTGGGTGAGCCTGATATTGTTTTCATAGATCTGCTGCTGGCTAATCATTCTGTAGATATCAAGATATTTGGCTGCTACGAGCAATTTGATGTCTTCAGTGTTTTTTTCGAAGGAAAGCATGGCCAACTGCTCCTGTAAAGCAGATTTTCTAATACTATTCCGGAGTTCTCCCCCCTTAAAGACCACCTGGGATGCCAGTATCGAAAATGCGGTAAACTGATGCGGGATCTGTGATGTGCGGTGGTCTGAAAAGGAAGGGTTCCAGCTATCAGCATTGCTGATATACCCATAAGAAAGGTCAGAAACCAGTGAAGGCAATCTGTCTGACTCCGCAATCCTGACCTGCTGCCTTGCACTCCGGGCATTTTTCTCTGAGATCTTTAGCCGGTAACTATTGGCAACAGCCAGTTTGAAGACATCGTCAAGTGTAAGCCTTCTGTGGCTAAGGCTATCCTGGGCATATGCCCTTGATGAATAGCCGCAGCTGAAAACAATCAGTGACAAGATGATAACTTTGGGTTTCATTTGTTACAATTAAATTTAAGTAGAGCTACATCAAGCTCATTTCTAAGCAGTTCAGCACTAGCAAACTCAATTACGAGACCAGTCAACAACTCACTACTTATCAACCTGATAAAGGAGAAGAAGAGATCAGGGAACACGATATTTCGGGAATTTTATGCTGTATTTGCTATATAACATGAAAGGCAGGCATAAAGCCCCGGCTACTCAAAAAAGCAAATGCTGATGCTTGTTCCGCCATTATTTTCGATCGAAAAATCACCGTCCAGCTGGTCTGTTAAACCTTTGATGAGCAACATGCCAAAGGACGTCTTATTATTGATGCTGAACCCTTCCGGAAGTCCCCGGCCATTATCTTTTACTTCAAGGCAGAAGCCGCCGGAGCTGAGCCTGAAGAACTTCAGGCTGATGCAATCCTGAGCTGAATACGGAAAAGCAAACTTGATTGCATTGGTGAGAATTTCGTTCAGAATAAGGCCTATGGGCACGGCATGGACAATCTGTAGTTTGATGTCTTCAATCTGAAGTTCACAGTGAACGTTACTGTTAAAACTATAGCGCAGGTAATTTACGAGCTCCGCAATATAATCAGGCATTGCAACAGTTGCCAGACTCCCCGGCTGGTAGAGGCGTTTATGAATCAGGGACATTGCCTGGATGCGGTGCTGGCTCCCCATTATGGCATCAATAGCGGCATGGTCTTTCAGATAGGCAGACTGAGAATGAAGCAGGCTGGTAACGATCTGAAGGTTATTTTTCACGCGGTGATGTAACTCTTTGAGGAGCCATTCATTTTCTTTACGGAGGTGTTCCACTGCTACGTCCTTAGATGACAACTCCTTTTCTTTTGACTGCAGTAACCGTTTATTCTTCTTACAGACAAGGAAGTAAACGGAGCCCGATAACAAAATAAATATTGGCATATAGATTAAACCGGCCGGCAAATGAAGATCTTTCTGAAAAAGACAGGTTATTAACATAGGATCAGGATAAGTGCTACTGGAATTTATACTTCCATACAATTCCCAGTTTCCGCATCTTTGAGGAGAGAACTGCCGGCGTAAAGCCCAGCATGAGTGCGGCGCCGCCCGCTCCTGAGATCCTGCCATTGGTTTTCAGGAGTGCAGATTCTATTTTCTCTTTCTCCTTGTCTTCTATATCCTGCTCCGTCAGCTTAACGGCTTTTTTAATAACCAGTTCCTCTTCCGGCAAATCTACCTCAGTAATTATATTTGTGCTGGTCATCAGTACCTGCCTTTCAATCAGGTTTTGTAATTCCCGGATATTGCCTGGCCAGGAATGACCCACAAGCTGATCCATCACTGCCCTTGATACTTTTCTGGGCTGTTCTCCGGACCGTTCAGCCAGTTGCTGAAGAAAGTGCCCCACCAGTAAAGGAATATCATCCTTTCTTTCCCTTAAGGGAGGCAGAACAATTGGAAAAACATTCAGGCGATAGTAAAGGTCTATCCTGAACCTGCCGGCAGCAACTTCCATATACAGATTACGGTTTGTTGCGGCAATGATGCGTACATCAACCTTAATCGTTGTCCTTCCTCCAATTCGTTCCAGCTCCTTTTCCTGCAGCACTCTCAGGAGCTTGCTTTGCACATCCATTGGTATTTCACCAACTTCATCAAGAAATATTGTTCCGCCCTGCGCCTGCTCAAATTTGCCTATTCTCCGTTCAGTTGCCCCGGTATAGGAGCCCCGCTCATGCCCAAAAAGTTCAGACTCAATTAAGCCCGGTGGAATAGCAGCACAATTAATTTTAACAAAAGGTTTGAGTTTCCTTTCAGACATTTGGTGAATGCCGTTTGCGAGCCCCTCTTTACCAACACCCGTTTCTCCCGAGATCAGTACTGTGGTCTCTACGGGGGCAACCTGTCCGGCCAGTGCCATTACTTCCATCAATTTCCTGCTCTTACCTATAACCCCCTCAATGAGCGGCTGGGATACTTTATTTGGCCTCGCCGCTGCCTTTCTTTCGCTGACGGGCGCGACCCCTCCACCCTCTTCTATGATATGCTGAATCACCTGGCTGAGCGGTGCATATACAGACTTTGCAATCGCAACGTGATCATTATTAAACACATGCTGCAGCGTAGAAAAAAAGTAAATACCCGCCATACCATTCTCCGTTTGAGGAAGCGGAATGTATAAACTTGACAACACCTTAAATGTATCTCTGAATTGAAAAGGGAACGCACCTGCAGAAATATTCGTACCTTCATCAAAAAGGGTTGCTATGGATAGTTCTTCCTGCTGAAGGCTGGCTTTCCTGAACTTTATATATTCTTTTGAATTGAGCGAAACCCTGTCCAGCATATCCCAGCCGCTCACAGGCTGAAACTCATCAAAACCTGATCGTTTCAAAAGCCATGCTGTAGTCATGCTCTCCTGTTTGAGGTTCAGGTCTACCATCATAAAACATAATGGAATGAGGGTCTCAAAGGCCTTTGCAAGCTGAATCAACTTTTGCGTCTGATCATCGCCCGAGGAAATGATATGCTGCAACATACTGCTCAGCCACTTTTCCTGTCTTGAGATCACTTCCCGCTGACTGATATGACGGTACCTGGCAATGTCCAACGCTACCAGTATGTCCCTTTCCCGGTAAGGCTTAACCAGAAAACCAAAGGGTTGTGTAGATTTTGCTGCTTCAAGCGTGTTTGCATCAGAGTTTGCCGTGAGGTAGATGAAAGGTATTTTTTTATCCGCGAGCGTTTTTGCCAGGTCAATCCCTGTCAGGTTACCTTTTAAAAATATGTCCAGCAATACCATATCAGGCCTTTGTTCATCCAGAAGAACCAGTGCCTGCTGTACAGACCTGGCAATTCCTGTGACCTCAAACCCCGCCCCTTCTAAAATGAGCTGTAAATCGTTTGCTTCGATCCACTGATCTTCTACAATTAATATTTTATCACCCATGCTGTTATTCCCAATAGTTAAGCTGTCATTTGAAAAGAAAATCAGGACAATTAATGCCGGGGGGACCAAATACCACACCACACACCATACACCTGATAATCATATATTTATATTTATTAGTTATTTTTTGATTTACGAAAAATCGTTCATTGAAGCGTTTTTAACGATATATAGTTAATCAGTTTAGGTTAAACATTATATGACTAGTCCGGGCATCTGGAAATTTCAAGCTCCGGCAGTGAAGTTCTAAAGTCTTTGCGCTGCAACAGGGGGACAACTTCGAAATTTATCGTCAGTGTTGTGCCCGGGTGGCCTGTAATGGATAAGGTTCCTCCCAGATCTTCTGTGAGCCCCCTGATCAGCTTTAAACCAAAAGATTTAACTTTACTGAGATCCGTTGTTTCAGGGAGACCTTTACCATTGTCGCTGATGGAAAGCGACACCCCAAACGGTAATTGCTGCGACAGCGTAATTTTCAGTACTTCTACATCCCGGTGAGGAAATGCGTATTTAAACGAATTTGTAATGGCTTCATTTAAAATGAGGCCCAGGGGTACGGCCTGGGAAACATCCAGACTCAGGGGCGCGATGTCAAGATCGATATAAACACCCCTGGCAGTTTTAAAGCTATCCTTCAGATAACCAATCAGGTCACTGATATACTCCGGCAGGAAGATCGTAGATACATTTTCACAGCCATATAGTTTTTGATGGATAAGCGACATTGCCTGCACCCTCAGCTTGCTTTCGATTACAGCGTTCAACGCTACCTCATCCCGCAGGTAGGCAGATTGTGAGTTCAGCAGGCTGATGACCATCTGGAGATTGTTCTTTACCCTGTGATGGACTTCGCGCAATAACCATTGATTTTCATTCAGAAGGTGCTCAAGTTCGGTATTCTTTGCACTGATTACCTGCTGCTGCCGCTGCAGCTCCAGGTTACTTTTAATCTTCAGCCTGTAACGGCTGTAACCAACGCCGAGCAGCAGTATGGGCACAATAGCACAAATGGTGATGAGGTTGCCTCTTGACTGACTCCGTTCTACCTGATAGTGCTCTAACTGGTTTTGCTTGGTCAGCAATAATATATCTTTTTTCTGAAGCAGGATGTTTTTATACTGCACCTGCAGATCCCTGTCTTTTGCCTCTGTTTCATACCTAACCTGAAGTTCAGTCACTTCTTTAATCTTCGAAGCCTTAAAAACTGAATCATTTATTTTCTTGAATGACTGGTAATGCCTGATTGCTTTTAAATAACCTGCCGAAGCAGAATCCGTTTTAAAATGCATCAGTTCCAACTGCGCAATAAGGATAGAACTAACGAGTTTTTTTGGCATCTTTTCCAAAATAGCCAGGTAAGGTGCAGCTTTTTTAAACTCCCCTGCCTGGATATAAAAATCACACAACAACTGGTAAGTTTTTACATAACTCTCTACCGGTAAAAAATTGGTTTTGTAATTGATGTCGTTTAGCCTGACCATTTTTAGATATGCCTTTTCTACATCACGGGGTCTGTTTAGTGCCCGGTAACAATCCCCGAGGGAAGCATACATATAACTTTGCTCAAATGAATTCGGGGGAGGGTTCCTGCTTGTATAAGCTGTTAAAAAAGCAAGTGCCTGCACGGACTTTTTCTGAGCGATCATTACGCGGATGATGCGCTGAACCATACTGTAGCGGACGTCCAGCGCGGAATGATATTTATATAGTGCCTCTTTGTAATTCGCAAGGCTATTGTCCAGCATGCCCAGGTCTTCATAACAATCTCCCAGTTTGATAATGAAAAATGCGGCATCAGCTGTATCTGCTGTTGCAATCATACATTTTTTGGCTTCCAGATCATAATAAAGCTCGGTCTTTAAATCGCTGCGTAACCTGCTCACTGCAGACAAAAGGAAGTACGTATGATGAAGTTTTCTGAATTTAATGGCTTTATAAGCTGCCAGTACCTGCAGTAGTTCTTTCTCCGCAAGGTTCAGCTTACCTTCATTCAAGTGTACGTCAGCAATTTCCTTGAAACACTCTATTTGTTTCTCCCTCCGGTTAATGCTTGCGAAAAGCCGGCGGGCATGCTCAAAGTTACTGATCTTCTCCCCTAACCAGCCTACCCTTTCAACAGGTATTACGCGTCCGAGATCAAGCCAGGCCTGGGCCTCCTGCACAAGGTTACCGGTACGATGATATTGACCAGCCAGGCTGGCATAACATTCCTTTCCTTTAGCAAGGTCTCCTGTCAGAATAAAATATGTTCCTTTAGCCTTCAGGCATTCCAACTGCCATTTAGCTGATTTGATCTGCATGGCCAGAACATCGGCACGATGATAAAATATCCGGGCGCTATCCAGATCAATATGGTCCTTCCCAAGCTTATTGAGATAATATTCGCTCAGCTTCAACCATATACCAATCCTGGCGGTGTCAGTACGGCAGGATTGCAACCGGACATTCAGCTCCCCGGGTGCATCAATTAACAACCGCTGAGATCTGGAGATCACTGAACAGAGAAGTAAACTTACACAAATGAGGAGCCTTTTCAACATAGTTTGATATTCCTGCCGGACAGTATACTATCCATTTACAATACAAAAGTATAAAACATAGCGTTACATACAACATATAAATAGACATTTCCGTCCATTTTAAGTCAGCATCGCATCATATATTAAATTGAATCCCATCCCATTGATGCAGCTGATATGGTTACATGTCCAGGCAATGGAAAGATCACGTTAAACTGTCTAATGGTATAAATAACAATGATTTTGATGTAAAAGCATTTTATATCGTAAAAGCCGGATCGGATTCACGAAATATAGTATCGCACAAATTACAATCAATAATATAAACTTGATTGTCAGCATATTAAATTGCGGCATTAGTTTTATACATACCATGTACGCAACTAAAACCCGGGAAATGTGCAGACCAGATATAAAATCTATAAAAAGACGCCCTAAAATAGAACAAAATGTCTATATAATGTATTACAGACAGCAAATAAACGATATGTTAAAACGGTACAATACCTTACAAATACGGTTATGAAAAAGTCCCTCTGGAGATTTTCAGCTAAAGATTCTGCTATTGAGTTTAAGATCAAATATTATACGGTCAGTAATATGAAAGGTTACTTTACCGGATTTTGGGGAAACGTAACGGCCAGTGAAAGTTTTACTGACGCAGATGTGAGTGTAATGATAGAAACAGCCTCCATCAATGCAAATCATGAGCGCAGGAATAAAGAATTAAAATCTTCAGGCTGCCTTCATGCAGCAAAATTCCTCACGATTGAATTTGCTGCAATTGGCGGCTGTAAACGGAGTGACGGAAATATCAGGGAAATCACCGGCCTGCTGACCATAAAAAATGTAACTTCTGAGGTCACCTTGGTAGTGAACTATTCCACTGTAAAGAAAGGGCCGCAGGGACCTGTGATGGCATTCGGCCTGTTTGGCTGTATCAGCAGGAAAGATTTTAACCTGGGCACGGAACATGACAGGCTTGATGACCACATATACATGACAGCCCGGATTGAACTGAGCAAGGTTTTCTGACTGGTAATTTACACCAGATACCGTATGATTCTAACGATATTCAGTTGATAAAACTAACTGAATATCGTTAGAAAATCCGTCTTCAACTGAATATAGTAATTTTCATTGTCACAATATATATACAAATATCTGAATACAAGGTAATTATACTTTTGGCATCAAAATCGAAGCTGAGGGAGAATAAAAGGTAAAGCTTTTATACCACCTTAATTGAAATCTACTATGCTAAAAGATCAAACGCTTCAACTACAAGAAAAACTTACAGAAGAACTGTTCATTTTGAAGCACCAGGAACCTGCCGCCGCAGGTAACGCCCTGGCCAGCGAACATATTGCCAGGCAGGATAATGAAAAATCTACATTACTGGAACTCAGCAAAAACTTCGCAGTTATCCGCAACAAGGATGATCTCCATCAGATCATCGGTCTGAAGCTCAAAAAACTGCTGCCCATCAGCCACGTGATCACATTTAGCATCAGTGATGACGGCAAATGGTATACAGCTTATTCACTGGACCCGCATTCCATTGCAAAAAGCCATAAGGAATACGGCAATATAACCAGCAGCCGGTATGAAGTGAATGACGGCATACTGAACGTTGTGTTAGCTTCAGAAACCCCACTTGTTTATGACCTGGATGAGGTTGTCCGCCGGCCTGTAGTGCCAAAATATCTGCAAATGAATTATGATGTAGGCATCAGGGAGGCCATACTCTCGCCACTGAAAGACGGCGAAAAAAATACAGGCATCCTCATTATCCTGATGACTGAAAAGAGCAGGTTAAGTCAGAATAATATCAATCTTATCCAGGGAGTTTCAGACCAGCTGTCCATAGCTGTGGCAAATATCAAAGCAAATGAAAAGATAGAGCAGCAGCTGATTGAAATTAATCAGTACAAGAAGCAGCTGGAGGAGGAAAACCTGTATTTACAGGAAGAGATACAGACAACGCATAACTATAGCGAACTGATCGGCACCAGTTCAGAAATGAAAAAGATCTTTGAACTGGTTTCCAGGGTTGCCGGATCAGACAGCTCCGTGCTGATACTGGGAGAAACCGGAACGGGAAAAGAGTTAATAGCACGCGCCATCCACAGCACATCATTACGAAAGGACAAGGTAATGATTAAAGTTAACTGTGCAACCTTACCCGCCAACCTGATCGAAAGCGAATTGTTCGGTCATGAACGTGGAAGTTTCACCGGTGCAACAGAAAAGCGCATCGGGAAATTTGAACTTGCCAATAACAGCACTTTATTTCTGGATGAAGTTGGCGAACTTCCGCTTGATCTGCAGGTCAAACTCTTAAGGGTGCTGCAGGAAAAAGAGATTGAACGGGTTGGAGGCAGAACAACGATAAAGACTAACGTGAGAATCATTGCCGCAACCAACCGCGACCTGCAAAAAGAGGTGCAGACTGGCAGCTTCAGAAGTGACCTTTTCTTCCGGCTGAATGTCTTCCCGATAAATATTCCTTCCCTGAGAGAACGCAAGGAGGATATCCCTTTACTCGCAACCCATTTTCTTACCAAACATGCCAGGAAAAGCATGAAATTAAACATGAGTTTTTCGGGCAGGGTGATCGCTGAACTTACGGCCTATGAATGGCCGGGAAACGTTAGGGAACTGGAACACCTTGTAGAAAGAAGCGTCTTGTTATCAAACGGCAGAGTGGTGGAACACGTATACCTTCCCTCCTCCCGTAATGATGGGGAAAGCCTTCTTCCGGACAACGGCATAAAAACGATTGACCAGGTTGAACGCGAGCATATCATTTCGGTACTGAAAAGATGTAATGGCAAAGTTTCCGGTACCGGCGGCGCTGCGGAGCTGCTAAAGATCCCTGCAACAACACTGAGTTCCAAAATCCTCAGGCTTAAGATTGGTAAAGGGCTCGCTTAGACAAAGCAGCAGGGATCACCGTGCTGCTTTGTCTAAGCGAGCCCCGGCGCCTTACTGCGCTATCTTAATTAACAATGTGGTAACTGAATCCGGTTTGGATATAAACGGACTGTGGCTTGTATTCAGATAATAGACTGATTTGATACCCGCAGCTGCAACCATCCTGTCCTGAAGATCAGGAGAGATCACATGGTCCTGAAGCGTATGAATATAGTATTTATCTACTGTTCCATAAGCAGCCGCAGTTAGTGTAACCGGCTGCTGAAAAGGGATTGCAGGTTCAACTCTGTAGTTGGCCAGGGTCTGTTTTTTTTCAGCATCGGTCCCGTCTTGTATAAACACGTTGGTAATCTGGTCATGGGCAACGTCAATTGTATATTTTGTAGGAAAAGATAATGCCGGGGAAAGAAGGGATTTCCCGTCAGTCTGCGCAAGATCCAGGAGGCTTTGACCGGAGGCTGGTGCATACGCTGCCAGATAGATCAGGCGCTCGATTTTAGCGGGGATTTTCTCTGCGACGGCAGATACCACCATCCCGCCAAGGCTATGGCCAACAAGAATTACTTTACCCGCCACTCCGTTGATGGCTGCGGTAACCTGATCCGTGTAAAGATCCATGGTGATAGCGGAAGGGTCCGTCTGATCCTTTCCATGGCCCGCCAGTTGAACCAAAATTACCTTCTGCCCTTTCGCTTCTAGGCCCGCTTTTACATTGAGCCATTCCGAAGGCCCCTGCCAGGCCCCGTGAACAATTACAAATGTTTTGGAAAAGGCAGGGCTATCTATTTTATCTTTCGAGCAGGAAGCAAAAATAACGGCGGCTGTTAATGCAGTAAATACATATAAAATTATTCTTTTCATGATTTTCATGTCTAATTGTTTAGACGCACAAAACTATCCTGATCAGCCCATAACATAATTAACCCAGGTTAAAATCAATTTAAAGAAAGTTATTTTACAAAAAATTGTAAAATACCTCAATTTGCCGTCTTTGTCATCAGATTATAACAATGAATGCCAGGGGAAGAACCAGATCCGATTTTAACCCAGGTTAAATATTATGCAGTTCACTGCCCATAGATTTGTGCTCAACAAATACAAATTATATATAACAACTCATGAAAACCGCAATCTTAATTCTCCTTTTTACAACAGTGGGGCTGGCCTCATTTGCACAAAGAAAACAAAGTAAACAAATGGAAACAATAGTTTTAGTACATGGTGCCTGGTCTGACGCATCAGCCTGGGATGCAGTGGTCCCGCTTTTAAAAGCAAAAGGTTTTGATGTCATAGCAGTTAACCTGCCGGGGCACGGACATGATAGCACGTCGTTTGCCGGAATAGATTTTCAGTCGTACGTAAAGGCGGTTGAAACTGCAATTGGCGATCAAAAGAATGTAATTCTTTTAGGCCATAGTATGGCTGGACAGGTGATCAGCCAGGTAGCTGAAGAAATTCCCGGCCAGATCAAACAATTGATATATCTTGCGGCCTACCTGCCGAAAACCGGAGAAAGCCTGCTTTCGCTGGCTCAACAGGATGCAGGGAGCCATACCGGCAAATACTTAACTGTAGACAAAGACCATGGTGCAGCAATCATCGCCAAAGAAGGCGTCATTGACGTGTTTGCAGAAGACGCTCCGAAAAATGTGCAGGATTACCTGGTAGCTAACTGGAAAGCTGAACCACTTGCGCCGCTTGCAGCCCCGGTTACCCTAACAGAAGCAAACTTTGGCAGTGTAAATAAAGCGTATATCTATACCGTGAATGACCATGCAATCAGCTACCCTTTTCAGCAAACTATGGCTAAAGGAGCTAACGTTAAGAAAACCTTTTTGCTCAACAGCAGTCATACCCCGTTTATTTCTATCCCGGGCAAACTTACTGATACCATTATCAGAGCCTCCAGGTAATATTCCAAACCTACCAATAGCTAACCCTACTGTATATGACCGGTGGGGTTAGCTAATCCTGGAACCTAACACTAATGAATTTATACCAGATACCTTCTTAAAGACCAGCTTTTTTAAAAAATTTTGTTAAATTCAATAAGAATCACGTGAAGTATGTTAACCACCTTATCCGAAGAGAATTTAATACATATTGATGCCATTACTCATCAGGTTTTTTCAACTGTACGTGAGATAACCGCAGGTAAGGACATTAAACATGCGGCAAGTGAGGCAGATCAAAAGTTTCTCAGCCATCTGGCTGAAGAATTTGCACAGGTACGCAGCGGTCTGCAGCTTGCACAACTTATCCACAAGTCGCTCAACTCTTTACCATTCTTTTCGAATTTTCTGGTTATTAAGATAGACGCAGTCAGAAATGTAATTGAGGAACTTTTAAGTGGGGGCACCGGCCTTAAACCCGTTAAATACCGCCTTAAAGTACAGCAGCAAATACCCCGGGATGATCCATTCTATCAATCACTGTTTTCAGACGGGCGTCCGTCAGAGCATCTTTTAGAGGACATCGCCCCCTCCACCTGGATCTCCTCTTATATCAACAGCCTGATCAGGCCAGAGATAAAGAGACTGGTTGTTTGCAGTTTGAGAACAGGAAATGAATTTTACGGGCTTATTTTCTTCTTTTTAAAAAAAACGGAAACTACTGCACAACCTTACTTTACATTGGCAGAAGGTATTGCTGAGCAGGTTTCTACGGTCTTCACCTGCCTGAAGGCAGTAGAAAACATGAGGGATATGGAATGCCAGCAGGAAGTTGCCGTCATCCGCCAGCAGATGCTTGACAGGGACAGGGACAAATCAACTCTGATTGAGATCAGCAATGATATGTCAGCAATCAGAAACAAAAATGACCTGCTTTCTGTACTGCACAAACGTCTTAAAAAATTATTTAATTTTAGCCATACGTTAACTACACTAACTGATCCTGTCACCAATACCTATACCGGCCTTATCTTTGATTCCCAGTCAATAAGCAAACAGAAACATCCGGAATACCAGCGTATATGTGATGCCCGGTATGCGGTAAATGACCCGGTGATGTCTGCTATATTTGCATCAGACAGGTCCCTTGTTTTTGACCTGGATGAGCTGGTTCATGAAAAGAACGTGCCCGAATGGATTGTAATGAACCATGACTCCGGCATTAAAGAAATGGTGATCACGATCCTTAACTCAGGTAGTAATCATATTGGTGCTTTCATCATTTTTTCTGAACAAAAAAACAGCTTTCTGTCTAAGGAGCTAAGCCTGATCAAGGCTATATCCTCTGCATTGGCAAATGCAGTTGACAATATCCTTGCAAAAGAAGAGATATCAGAACAGGAAAAAGAAAAGGCAGTTCTGCTTTCGCTAAGTAACGATGTAGCGCGGATCAGAAGCAAAGAAGGGTTACTTAAATTCAACAAGGAGAAGCTGAAGAAAGTTCTGCCAATCAGCCATTTACTCATTTTTACGATGATGGATGATGAAAATCATTATATGCCCTACCTTCTTGATCCGGATTCGCCATGCATCAGTCACCCCGAATATCAAAAGATAACTTCAAACTCAATCCCTCTGAGCGACTGGATTTCCGACCAGGTGTTTCATTCTGATCATATGGAAGTGTTTGACCTTAAAGAGTTGTCCCGCACAACAGTTTTGCCAGATTACCTGCGGATGAATTACGAATGCGGGAAAAAAGAGGTTGTATATAATGCTTTAAGTATAGGTAAAAAGAAAACCGGATTACTGGTCATTTTTACTGACAGCTCCCGAAGGCTGGATAAGAACCAGCTGAGAATCATTCAGGGCGTTTCTTCACAGCTTTCGACTGCTGTTACCAATATTATTGCAAACGAAAAGATTGAGAAACAGTTCAATGAAATCTCAGACTACAAGCTACAGCTGGAGAACATGAACGTGTATCTGCAGGAGGAAATCCAGACAAATTACAACTATAGCGAGATCATAGGCAACAGTCCGGAGATGGACAAAATCTTCCACCTCGTTTCACAAGTTGCAGACAGCTCAAGCTCTGTGCTTGTTCTTGGAGAAACCGGCACCGGAAAAGAACTGATTGCCAGAGCTATACATAATGCATCATCAAGAAAAGACAGGGCAATGGTAAAAGTAAACTGCGCTACATTACCCGTCAATCTCATTGAAAGTGAACTATTCGGGCATGAGAGAGGAAGTTTTACCGGTGCAACTGAGCGCAGGATCGGAAAGTTTGAACTTGCTAATAACAGCACGCTGTTTTTAGACGAGATTGGCGAATTAACTCCTGACCTGCAGGTTAAATTACTCAGAGCACTTCAGGAAAAGGAGATTGAACGTGTTGGCGGCAGAACCGTAATCAAAACAAACGTTCGTATAATTGCAGCCACCAACCGCGACCTGCAAAAGGAAGTAAAAGAAGGATCATTCCGGGCCGACCTTTATTTCAGGTTGAACATATTCCCTATCATACTTCCTCCATTAAGAGACCGCAGAGAAGATATTCCTATGCTCGCATCTCATTTTCTAACGAAGTACAACAAAAAAGGGAGTAAAGAAACCATACATTTCTCGAACAAGGTAATGAAGGAACTGATCGCTTATAACTGGCCGGGGAATGTCAGGGAACTTGAGCACGTCGTAGAACGCAGCGTTTTACTAACGAACGGAACAACAATAAAGCAAAGCTCATTACCCATATCTACTGTTCAGGAGATGGAGGAAATATTACCTGACACGGTTATAAAGACTATAGAGGAAGTTGAACGTGAGCATATTGTAAAGGTCTTAAAGAGAACAAACGGGAAGATCTCCGGTATTGGGGGAGCAGCGGCACTTCTAAAAATTCCTGCAACTACTTTGAGTTCTAAAATGCTCAAGTACAACATAAAGAAAAAATCTATATTGTAAAGGTCTGCCCAACAGCAGGACGTCCTGTCCTCTCCCCCTTTCCAAACAGATCAGATGGTCATAACAGATACAATTGTCTCTTAAGCCATTTGCTGCTCAGCAAGTGTGCCCTTTGTTTCATAGGATTGCAGTTCAAGTTTCAGGCTCTTGATCACACTCTGCATAGGCTGGGCCGTGCCAAGTACGCGGCAGATTAATATCGTTCCTTCTACTGCGGCAAACAGTTTGTAAGCAAAGGCACTTGCATCAAGTGATTCAAGATATTCGCCGTTTTTTATTCCCTCCTTCAATATAGAAGAAAAAAACCTGTGGGCAGCGATCATCGTTTTTTTAACCTTTTCCTTTACAATAGGATTGTTATCATCAGCCTCAACCGCTAAATTGAAAATGGGGCATCCGCCGGAAATATGGGTTTCCAAAGGATTTTTGCTGAAATTCAGATAGCCATGTATCTTTTCCTTCGCAGTTTTTCCTTTGATCACGGCCGCAATTACTTTCTCATCATTCTTTTTTAACAAGAAATCTACAGAAGCATATGATAAGGCATCCTTATTCTCAAAATGATTATACAGACAACCACGGGCAACATTCGCCGCAGCTAATACCTCATCAACTGTGGTACCTGCAATTCCCTTTTCATTAAAAATTGGCGCCGCCTGTTCTATGATGAACTGCTTTGTTTTTTCTGCTTTTGTCATTTACTTAAATATGAAGCAAATTTAGATAAAATTGTCTGTTTCAGAGCTAAATTATATTTTGTACCGTAATTTCGACGCGCAGTTGACATATAGACCGGCGGTTGGTAAACTATCGGTCTCTAAGCCAGCTGTGATAGATTTTCCGCTGCAGATCTGTCTGTTCTTTTAAAGGCGTAATGGTAAAATCCTTTTCCGTTTTTTTACTCAGGATTACCGGCAGTTCAAGAATCTCATCCTTACGCCTAACCTTCAGAGTTACTGTCTCTCCCGCATGTTTGTCCTTTAATAGCTCTTCCAACGGTACGTTTACAGCCGCATTTCCGTTGACGGAGGTGATCCTGTCACCGGCTGTTATTCCCGCTTTCCAGGCCCCGTAGGGCCATTCCACAGCGCGTACAACAAAACTGCTGTCCGTGTAAACTGCATCAGCACCCAGGTAAACACCCGGCCTTTGGCGGATCACTGTATCTATGTTCAACCCTGCGTAACGGAAGTATTTCGGATAGTCAGGGGCTACTGTGGTATTGGCGTAACTCTTCAGTTCAGTCAAGGCCGTTCCGGCAGTACTTTCGCAGGTATTCCAGAATTCCTGCTCTGTGAAACCCCGGTGGAGCTGCTTGTAATACCTGGTATATAAGATTCTCATCACGTCATCGAGCGTCCTGCGGTTTTGTGTCTCATGCCGTATCTTGAGGTCCAGCATCAGACCAATGGCACAGCCCTTATCATAAACTGAGATCGTCTTTGCCTGCTGCTCTGCCGAACGGGTACTGGCATCTTCGCCCTCCGCCCAGAGATTATGGCTAGCCTCTGCTGCTGATTCCAGTAAACGGCCGGGTTTATTCTCATAATTGGCAATATGCTGCCGGTAGGCCTCAAGAATATTTCCATTGTTAGTGAGGCCGGCGGCCTTAACGATCAGGTACTGGTAATAGTCGGTAAAGCCCTCCGATATCCAGAGCAGGTTTGTATAATTTTCCTTGCTATAATCAAACGGGCCGAGTTCAATCGGACGGATGCGTTTCACGTTATAGGTATGGAAATATTCGTGGGCCAGAAATGTATAAAAAACGTTCCTGGCTGCCGTATCCGAGAGAACGTTACGTGTCGCCAGCATCAACGAGGCAGAGTTCAGATGCTCAATCCCTCCAAATCCCCTCCGGGTTGGGATGGCCAGGAAAGAGTAATGATTATAGGGAATATCTCCGATGATCTCACTGCCGGCCTGTACAATTTTCTGCAGATCGGACATGAAACCTTTCCGGTCAAACTCCTCCAGCCCGTGACCTATGAACTGATGTATCTTTCCCTGTACTTTGAATTCGGGCAGGGCTTCCAACTTACCTATCAGCAAAGGACTGTCAAATAACTCATCAAAATTTGCAGCATAAAACACATTGATCTTACCCCCTACCGGATTCAGCCCTGTAGCCACGTAAGAAGGCCATTTGTTATACGGTTGAATCTCTATCGTTGCCGGTTTGTGCAATGCATCATTCGTATACAACAACAGTCCTCCGGGAATGATATAACCGTAGTTTTCATCCAAATAGATATTGCCTATAAATGGAATCACTGCTTTAACACTATAAGTGATTTCAAGCAATTCACCCGGTGATGTATTCAGAAGCCAGGTGTTACGGTCCGTTTTCCTCCAGGTAACGGGTTTACCCTTGACCGTTTTGACGCTCAGATTGCTGACTGCCGACGCAAAGTCCACCAGTTCGTAATAACCCGGCGTCCAGGCACTCATTTTCAGCGCCGTTTTTCCATTGCCGGACGACCGGGAGCCGATCTTTACATGATACACATGATCCTGCGGTTCAGGCATACTAACCACGTAGCTAATGTTTCCTGGTGTTCCGGTGGCTGGCTGGCCGAAGGATGCGGTCTGGAAAAACATGATCACAACAGCGAAAAGTAAAGCATGGGCGGCCAGCGCCCGGTATCTGTTTTTTTGATCAGATATATAACTATTCATAAGGTAAGTCCGGCTTAGAACCTGAAACCCAATGCCGGATTTCAGGTTAATTAAGATACACTTAAAACAATGCAGCCTGATACCATTTCGATGAGTATACATTAAGCTGATGATTTTCTTTTTGCGCGGCTACTGCTTGTCCAGGTAATCGGGCGGGTACAACTTTTGCCCATACTTTTCGGCAATGGCCATTATTTTCCCGGCAACCTCAGGGTCAGTCATTTGTGGTGGCGGTAAGAACTCGCCAAGTGCTACAGGCGTGCCTGTCTCTTCAAACATTTCTTCGAGCCCGGCAGGTGCAACAATACAAAGTAAATGAGCAACGGCATCTGACTTGTTTTTGAAACCGTGAACAATGCCACCCTTTGGGATCGCCACAAATGCGCCTGCTGCAGCCGTATATTTCCCTGCTTCGGAGCTGACCTCAACCTCGCCACCGATCACATAAAAAGATTCGATAAATTCAGCATGGGCATGTGGTCCCGGACCGCCATTGGGCGGGATAAGCATATCAATCACAGCGAGTGCACCATTGGTCTGTTTACCGGAAATCAGTATTTTATAGGTTCCTCCCATGACAGAGAGCCCCTGCCCTTCGTCTTTGCCCAGAATTATCGGAGCCGGTTTTGAATTTTCCATATTTGTTTCAGTTAGTTCCATATGAAGGTCGAAAAAAAATCAGAATAAAGAAATTGCATTTTTTATTACCGGATTAAACCTTCGTTGAAAAAACACATCTATAATTACAAAGACTACCACCACCTCTGCGCAGAGAAAAGGTAATCATTGCAGATGAATATTTTTAGTGAATTTTAAATACTGACACATGAAAAATTTGAAATTGATGTTACTCCTGGTAGTAGCAATATTCTCCTTCGGGACAGCACAGGCACAATCAGTAGTTGTAAGAGTAGGCGGTCCGGGACATCCACACGGGCGCTACATTCACCGTGGACGCCATTACGCACACCGTGCACCTTATTACAGACATAACCACAGATATTACCGATATTACTAGTTAACTGTTATTACCTGGTAAAAAATGAGAGCCCCTTTAATCAGGGGCTTTTGTTTGCATAGTGATCAGTTATTCTCCGCTAAGTCTACACACGATGAATAGCTTAAAGACGGGCAATGGAAAATATCGCGGGTTAATCAGTTATGGCCTTAACGGGATGCCTAATGATTAAATATATCAGGAAGAATTTTTCCCTGTCATTTCCTTTCGGTGTTCCGTTCCCCAATCTGTCAGGTTCTCAATTATGGTTTTTAACGTTTTGCCGTGTTTCGTGAGCTCATACTGGACAGTTACAGGATGGGTATCCAGAACTGTGCGTTCAACCAGTTTGTTTACTTCCAGTTCTTTTAATTCCTTGCTCAGCATTTTGTTCGAAATACCCACTACATCATTCAAAATATCAGAAAATCTTCTTTTGTTGTAATAGCAGATAGAGGAGATGATATTGATTTTCCATTTCCCATTGAGCACGTCCATAGCATCATGGACAGCCATCATTTCTTTTTTGTGTTCCTTTTCAAATTCCTTTTTGCAATCCATATGTTACCTTGTTACCTGTAGGTTACTGTTACTTTTAGATACAAAGTTACTAAAACACATCTTAGTAATATAACTTTGCATCTGAAGATTTCAAAGATAAAGACAATGAGTAAATTAAAGAACAAAGTAGCTGTAGTTACAGGCGCATCAAAAGGGATAGGTGCATCAATTGCGAAATATTTCGCGGCAGAAGGTGCAAAAGTTGTGGTGAATTATGCCTCGAGTAAAGAAGGTGCAGAGAAAGTTGTGCAAACTATTACCGATAACGGGGGCACGGCAATTTTAGTACAAGCTGATGTATCTAAAGAAGCGGATGTCATCAGGCTGTTTGAAGAAACAAAAAATGCTTTTGGCACATTGGATATTTTGGTAAACAATGCAGGCATTTATCAGTATGAGGCAATTGAATTACTTTCCGAAGAATTTTTTCATCAGCATTTCAATATCAATGTTCTCGGCCCTTTACTGGCAATCCGCGAAGCCGTAAAATTGTTTGCCGGTAAGAGCGGAAATATTATCAATATCAGTTCGGTAGTGAGCAAAACACCTGTTGGTACAGGCGCTGTGTATTCTGCATCCAAAGCAGCCTTAGATGCAATTACTATCGCACTGTCAAAAGAACTGGGTGTAAAAAATATTCGTATCAATTCTATTTTGCCCGGTGGCGTGGAGACCGAGGGCGCGCATAGCCTGGGCATCATTGGCAGCGAGCTGGAAACCAAATTAGTTTCCACTACACCGCTTGGCCGCTTTGGCCAGCCGGAAGATGTTGCAGAAGTAGCGGTATTTCTTGCATCTGATAAATCGGCATGGGTAACGGGAGAGAAACTCTCCGTTTCAGGTGGTATTTACGGAATCTAACTAATCATAAAAAAATGGCACAGAACAATTATGAAGGAGCGTTACAGCAACCAATCGGTTCAGGGTTTAACGCAACATCAACTACAAGTGATGTAATTAAAGGGATTGACCTTAAAGGAAAGATTGCCATCGTTACAGGCGGCAACACAGGCGTTGGTTTGGAAACAGTGAAAACCCTTTCCAAAGCGGGGGCAACAGTTATTGTACCTGCCAGGGATGTGAAAAAAGCACAGAAAAACCTGCAGGGGATTGCCAATGTTGAAGTAGAAGAACTGGATCTGATAAATCCTGGTTCTATTGACAGCTTCGCCGGAAAGTTTCTGGCTACAGGCAGGCCGTTAGATTTGCTCATTAACAATGCGGGAATTATGTTCGTTCCGCTCCGCCGTGATGCAAAAGGGAATGAATCGCAACTGGCAACCAACTATCTGGCAGTTTTTCAACTGACAGCCAGATTGTGGGAAGCGCTTGAAAAAGCGGATGGTGCAAGAGTGATCAATGTTTCTTCTCAGGGACATCATTTCGCACCTTTCAATTTTGACGACCCGAATTTTGAACACAGTGAGTACAACACATTACAAGCCTACGGACAGTCAAAAACCGCTGTCAACCTGTTTTCGCTTGAATTGGACAACCGTGCCAAATCAACCGGGGTACGCGTATATTCAATACATCCCGGAAATATCTGGGGAACGGAACTCACCCGGGAAGCACCGATGGAGATATTACAGCATTTTGGCTTTTATGATGACAAGGAACAGCTTGTACCGGAAGTTATTGCCTCGCTAAAATCCATTGAGCAGGGTGCGGCTACAACGATCTGGGCTGCTACGAGCCCGTTATTGAACGAAACAGGCGGTGTATACCTCGAAGATGCTGATATAGCAGAATTAGCTACTGAATCAACAGTACCTAATGGCGTAAATCCATATTCATTGGCTGAAAGCAGCGCCAAACAATTGTGGAAACTGACTGAAGAACTGACGGGCGTAACGTTTAACGTTGGTTAATTTTAGGGAGGAATGCCCTCGTTGATATGACGGACGTGTATTCGGTCTGCTTAATGCGATAGATAAAAGAGGTGTTAACTATTACGGTTAACACCTTTAATAAAGCCTATTCGATTTTTAACACATAACTATACCTGGTTTTAATTTTCCCCGGATTAAACTCAGGAAATTTAACCTCGGAATTTTTTCCGGTTACGGTATAGGACAATGTTTGTCCGGTTTCCAGCACGGTTACCTTTTTACCTTTTAAATCCATATCCCTCAAAATTATTTTATGATTGGCAGGCCACACCGGAATAGTAGCAAATATGGTCTTGCCTTTTTGGGTAAAGAACACTTCCTTCACCGCATATCCCGGCTCAGGGTCTTCTGTTAATTTTAGCATAATATTTCCGCCAACATGATCTCCGTTGTCTTCAGATTTTGGCTGATAATCTCTCTTGCCCGGCCCCCACTGAATAGATTTTTTATATTTGGTAGTGCCATAAATGGCCTCACCATTTATTTTCAGCCATTGGCCAATTTCCAATAAACGTTCCTGCATGATAGGCGGTATCTTGCCATCTGCATCCGGGCCGATGTCCAAAAGGAAATTGCCACCCCGGCTTACTTTATCAAGCAGATGAAGGATCAGTACTTTGGCAGAGTTATAATCCCAGGCATCCTCCATCCTGTTGTATCCATAAGAAAATCCCATCCCACGGCTTTCTTCAAAATAATGGTCTTTGAAATCCATGTTGGGCTGGTATTCCGGGCTGTAAAAACCGCCGTGTTTGTAACGCGTGTCTTTGCCCCAGCGGTCATTTACTACAACTTTATCTTTGACTTTACTTTTGTTAAACATCCAGCTCAGAATTTCTGTTGAATGCCATAAGGTATCTGGCTGCTCCCATTCGCCATCTGTCCAGAACACCTCCGGTTTGTAGGTTTCAATTACATCCTTAATCTGTGGGATCATATGTTTCTGTACATACAATTGTTTGTTATTGAGCCATAAAGGGTTATACCATTCATACAACGAAAAGTAAATACCCGGATGTACGGAAGTCTTTCTTACGGCTTTAAACAGGTCACCCAGCAGATCTCGTTTAGGGCCGGCGTCTACAGCATTCCAGGCAAAACCGCGACTCTCTGAAGCTTGTTTACTCGGCCAGAGGGCAAATCCGTCATGGTGTTTGGATGTAAGTACGATATACTTTGCGCCAGACTGTTCAAAGAGTTTGGCCCAGGCCTCAGGATCAAACAAATCAGCTTTGAAGAGCGGGGCAAACTGGTAATAACTAAAATCAGCACCGTACTTTTTATTGTGATATGCCACCGCCTGACCTTTAAAACCATTTGACTGGAGGTTTTGCTGGTACCATTCTGAATATTGCCCCTTTGGGGCCCATGCAGGTACGGAATAGACTCCCCAATGAATAAATATACCAAATTTGGCATCCTGATACCATTCAGGAATGGGCCTGGAATCTATTGATTTCCAATTTGGCTGATAGGTTTGTGCAAACATAGACTGACTGGCAAAAAGTAACAGGTACAATAAGTATTTCTTCATGAGTAGGAATTGAATTGAATGCTAACGCAGCACACTGAAGATTGGAATATCCGCTATGTGGCGTTTTAAAGGTAAATAAAATCCGAAACGTGTAAGAACGCGGCAGAAAATTTATTATTATCAGCATAAATATAGACCATGACATCAGACAAGGCTTTCCTTGAATATTTAGCTGACAGCGCATTTCTTCCAAAAATCAGCAGGTTCATGGTATTGCAATAATCTTTTCAACCTTCAAACAATACTGCCGGGAAATACGTCCTTAATTGGAACTTACTAAAACAATACAACCATGAGTAGTACGTATAAAAACACCTTCGCAATAGGTGATGATCTTACTGTTAATCGCATGGGTTACGGATCCATGCGTATCACCGGCAAAGGAATCTGGGGGCCGCCCGAGGATAAGGACGAAGCAATCAGGGTATTAAAAAGAACTGTAGAACTGGGCATCAACTTTATAGATACAGCAGACAGCTATGGCCCGGATGTTTCTGAAGAATTAATTGCCGAAGCTCTGTTCCCCTACGCCGATGATTTAGTTATTGCTACAAAGGGAGGCTTTATGCGTTCAGGGCCAAATCAATGGACCCCGAACGGCGAGCCGGAATATCTCAGGGCAGCATTAGAGGGAAGCCTGAAACGCTTAAAACTTGAAAGGATAGATCTTTATCAGCTTCACCGCGTAGATGCAAAGGTACCTGCAGAGGAAACATTTGCCTTTTTAAAACAGGCACAGCAGGAAGGAAAGATCAGGCACATTGGTTTGTCTGAAGTCACAGTTGATCAGATCAAACAAGCACAGGAATTCTTTGATGTTGTCTCGGTACAAAACAAGTACAGTGTAGATAACCGCAATTGGGAATCTGTACTGGATTACACAGCCGAAAATGGCATAGCTTTCATCCCCTGGAATCCTTTAAACGCCGGAAATGTGTCTGCACTCGAAAAATTGCAGAGGATTGCGGAAGAGGTTGGGGCAACGGTACACCAGGTGGCATTAAGCTGGCTGTTACACCGTTCAGATAACATCCTGCTTATCCCGGGTACATCCAGCGTCAAACACCTGGAAGATAACATGACAACCCTGGAAGTTGAATTCACTGATGAACAACTCACAGAACTCGATGAAATCAGCGCTGTCGTTTAATTTATCAGGCTTTTCCTAACATAAACATCCGCATCGTTAGCTCAATGCGGATGTTTTATTTTTAAGAATTGCTGTTATAAAGTCTATTGAACAGCAAAAATATAAGTATTAAGATTTACTTAAATTTTACAGAAAAATAAATTGTATTTTATTTACATGATATTGCATGTCTGATTATTAGTTAGCATGTAAAAAGCTACGAGGCAGTATTGGGCACCGAAGCATTTTTTTTCAAAAATTTAAAGTTTTTTTAATTCTTATTCGTCTTCACCCCTATGTCGAACGTATTATTTTCAGGCATGCCCTCACCCGGGTATGTAAACCCAACATCAGGATTGGTACACGAATTAGCGCTAAGTGGCGAAAAATTAAATTATTTTGCGGCTGAAGTTTTTAGGTTTAAGATTGAGGCGGCCGCCGGATTGCCGGGGGTAATATAATGGCAAGGGAAAAATTAAACAGCGGAAACGCATCGGGCATTGAATTATCAAAGGCAAAACTGACCAGGGAAACCTTAACACACGTTGCGCGGTTACTTACCTACTTAAAACCATATCGCGGCCAATTCATAGCGGCTTTATTCTTTCTGTTTCTATCAAGTCTGGTGGGGCTTGCCTTTCCGTCATTCATAGGCGCACTCATTGATACCGCCCAGGGAAAGCATACCAAAAGTTATCTACCGGGCACCATACAAGGCATCCTGATATTAGCTTTCGCAGTATTGGCGCTGCAGGCAGTGGTATCATATTTTCGCATATTATGGTTTGTGAATGTGGCCGAGCGCTCCCTGGCCGACATCAGGCGCGATACCTACTTCAAGCTGATCACCCTGCCGATGAACTTCTTCTCCAACCGCAGGGTTGGCGAGCTCAACAGCCGGATATCTGCTGATCTGTCACAGGTTCAGGATACGCTCACCACCACCATTGCCGAAATGTTGAGGCAGGCGGTTTTACTGGTAGGCGGCATTATCTTTATGGCTGTCATTTCTAAAAAACTGGTGTTTGCGCTGCTCCTGGTTCTACCGTTGATGATTGTCTTTGCTGTTTTCTTCGGCCGGTATATCAAAAAGATATCGCGCCAGGCACAGGATAAGATGGCGGAATCCAATACAATCGTTGAAGAAACCCTGCTGGGCATAGCCAACGTAAAGGCTTTTGTAAACGAATCATTTGAAGCCACACGGTACAGTAATACCATCCACGATGTGGCCAATATTGCCATTAAGGGTGCAAAATTCAGAGGCATGTTTGTTTCCTTTATTGTACTTTGTGTTTTTGGGGGTATTCTGGCGGTGGTAGGTTATGGTTGCGTGCTGGTAAGCCAGCACGAAATCACCTTTGGCGAATTGTTGAAATTCTCTCTTTACGCGATGTTTTTAGGTACCTCACTGGGCAGTTTTCCGGAGCTGTTTGCAAACGTACAAAAAACCGTAGGCGCCAGCGAAAGGGTGCTGGAAATTTTGGCCGAACAAGGCGAAGAAGTGTCTATAGATGAAAAGGACAATCTGGTGAAACAAAATATAGAGGGAAACCTCTCGTTCCGCAATGTCAGCTTTGCCTATCCATCACGGCCTGAAATAGAGGTATTGACCAATGTGTCTTTCGAGGCCAAAGCCGGTCAGAAAATAGCCATCGTAGGCCCCAGCGGCTCCGGAAAATCTACAACTGCCGGATTGATATTACAGTTTTACCATCCGCAAAGCGGAGAAATATTGTTTGACGGCAAACCGGCAAAAGAGTATTCCCTTACCGACATCAGGAGCCAGGTAGCAATTGTTCCGCAAGATGTAATGTTATTTGGCGGCACCATACTGGAGAACATTGCCTACGGCAAATTAACAGCTACCAAAGAGGAAATCATGCAATCGGCAAAACGGGCAAACGCACATCAGTTCATCACTTCATTCCCGGAAGGTTATGAAACAGTGGTTGGGGAACGCGGTGTAAAACTATCAGGCGGGCAGCGTCAGCGCATTGCCATTGCCCGGGCTCTGCTGAAAAACCCGTCGGTATTGATCCTGGATGAAGCCACCTCATCGCTGGACTCTGAGTCGGAACGTTTGGTACAGGAAGCCCTGGAAGAATTAATGAAGGGCCGTACTTCTATCATCATAGCACACCGGCTAGCTACAATTCGGGAGGCAGACAGGATTCTTGTATTGGAGAAGGGGCAGATTGTTGAATCGGGCAGCCACAACGAATTGATTAGAAGTGAGCAGGGATTATACAGGTATTTAAGCGGGTTACAATTTGAACTGGGAATAACGGAGTAAGTCCCCGTCGATTGCAGGAGGATGAATTTCAATACCGGGTTTTGCCCGGATACATTTCCACTTGTAAAAATGTATCCTTATTTCAGTGTTTTGTATAACTCTGCGGGCGGGCGCGATAGTAATTTTGCTTTATAAAAACAGATAAAGCAATGTCAAAAATAATTTTTATTACGGGTGCGTCCCGCGGGTTTGGAAAAATATGGGCGGAAGCCTTTTTGAATCGTGGTGACAAAGTTATCGTCACCTCAAGAAATGGTACGGGGCTAAAAGAACTGGCAGACAAATATGGAAGCTCCGTTCTCCCGCTGGAACTGGATATAACAGACAGGGCAGCCTGCTTTGAGGCTTTAGCAAAAGCGAAAACTCATTTCGGCAGTATAGATGTAGTGATCAACAACGCAGCTGCCGGTGTAATCGGAACGGTTGAAGAATTAGATGAACAGGATGCAAGAGACATCATTGAAGCCAACGTGTTTGGCACGCTGTGGATCACACAAGCTGCACTGCCTATTCTCAGGGCCCAGGGAAGTGGTCATATCTTACAGCTTTCCAGCGCTTTAGGCCTATATACATTTCCTACCTTGGGTATATACAGTGCCACTAAGTTTGCGGTGGAAGGATTGAGTGAAGCATTGTACCATGAGGTAAAATCTTTAGGAATACATGTAACACTCATTGAACCCAACGGCTTCGCGACTGATTTCGGTACAAGCTCTGTACAGAGCAAAACGATTGCGGCATATGACAAGGTGAGAACCGAATTTTACGCTGATCCAAATATTACAGCCAGTGATGTCTATGGTGATCCCCTGGCTACTGCCGAAGCAATCTTAACGTTAGTAGATTCACCCAATCCTCCCTTGCGGCTGCTTTTAGGAAAAAAAGTACTCCCTTTGGCACAAGCTGCTTATGCAGACCGGCTCGACAGCTGGGAAGAGTGGAAAGAAGTTTCTGACAGGGCACATGGCCTTTAGTTCTGCTAAATTATTCATAATTTTATATATCAGCCTGCGTTAAAACGTGGGCTGATCTTATCCTTACATTATGCATTTTAAAAGTCTGGGCGATGTTCACCGCTGCAACAATTATCCGGCACCTGAAAACCCTTTGCTAACCCTGTTCAGGTGTAACCCCCTGCGTAGTGTGGTAACCTATGAGGTGAGCACAGATTTTTTTATCATAGCGTTAAAAAAGCTGATTTCCGGCAAGATTACATACGGCAGGACGCGTTATGACCATGAGAGTGGGTCTATGTACTTTATGAAACCACAGCAGGCCTTGCAAATGAAAGAAATATCACTTGATGGAGAGGGCTTTGAAATATGGTTCCATGAAGATTATCTGAGCGGGCACCCCCTGCATGCGGAGATCAAAAAATACAGTTATTTTAATTATGAGCTGAATGAAGCGCTTCATATATCGCCAAAGGAGCAACAAATAATATGGGAACTCTATGAAAAGATAGACATGGAGTATAATAATAACCAGGACGAGTTTACCCGTGACATTATACTGGGTCATATCACATCTATCCTTAAATATTCCCAGCGTTTTTACAAACGGCAGTTCCTTAACCGCAGCATACTCTCGGGCAGCACCGTCACTAAATTTAATGAGGCATTGTCTGCTTATTTTGAAAAAGGACTGCTACAGGAAAAGGGCTTGCCTACAGTTGCCATGTTTGCGGCTGAACTTCACACGTCCCCAAAATACCTCAGCGACCTTCTCAAACAGGAAACCGGAAAGACCGCCATAGACCTGATACATATTTTCCTGGTGTCAGAGGCTAAAAATCTGCTCAACGGTGGCGATCTGACGGTGGCAGAGATTGCTTACTCCCTGGGATTCGAAAATCCGCCGTATTTCTCCCGCTTATTTAAAAAAGAAACAGGTATCAGCCCAAATCAGTTTAAAAAGCAGCATTTGAATTAAGCGCTGAGGCTATCAGATAAAAGATCAATTCGACCGTGTACCCTGACAATCCAGAGCCACGATCGATAATTGAAATAGAATTAGATTTTGAATCAAAACCTAAGAGACAAAAATATTATTTTAATCTAAAAGTTCTTTCATACCAAATGCCGTTAAAACTTTTGCGTATTCAACTGTTACAGCGTCGTTAGCCGTTCTGAGAATTTCTCCTGTGCTTGGGTCTACAACTGTTCTTAATGGCCTTTGTCCTTTTGGCAAATTGATCAGGTTTATCACCGCATCTGCAACATCCTGCGGGTTCGGATTTGAAGTTTCAAACATTTGACCAATGGCGGCAGACATCTTATTGGGAACATCAGCGATCACCTTATAATCATCAACAACCGAGCTGTCAGAGCCAAACTGTACCTTTTGAGACATTTCAGTAGGAAAAGCCCCCGGTTGAATAATTGCTACATCCACACCTAACGGTCTTACTTCATAGTGCAGCGCCTCGCTTAAACCTTCCAAAGCGAACTTTGAAGCAGCGTACACTCCTGAAAAAGGAGCAGAGAACCTTCCCCATCCACTTGAAACATTAATAATTAACCCTTCTGATTGTTTACGCATAGATGGTAATGCCAGTTTGATCAATCTCCAGGGACCGATAACATTAACATCAAACATTCGCTGCACGTCAGCAGGAGTAGAACTTTCTGCCACACCGAACATCCCAATACCTGCATTGTTCACCAGCACATCAATTGTTCCGTCCGTAGCGATAATGGTGTCAATAGCATTTTTCACACTGGTATCATCACTTAGTGAAACATCTAAAACCGTTATATTTTCTACCTCCGCGAGGGCTTTTGCTTTATCGGCATTCTTTCCGCCGGTATCTCTCATGGTAGCATAAACTTTATGCCCTAAAGCTGCAATGCTTTTGGCTGTGAGCCATCCAAACCCACTATTTGTTCCTGTTATTAATACAATTTTTTTGCTCATTTTTCTGTTCATTAAATTAATGATGCAAATGTTGGTATTCAAAAAAGGAAACCATTTACCAATTGGTAAAAAGTAATTTTAGCGGATGTTTTTTCTTATTCTGCTTAATGATTGTTGAGTAATCCCCAGATAAGAAGCGATATAAGAAAGAGGAATACGGTTGACAAGACCAGGAAATTGCTCAATGAACGATAAATACCGCGTGGTGGCATCTTCTGAAACCAGGGGGCTCCTTCTCTCGATTGTTTTTAACAAACAACTTTTTAAGATCAGACCTGTGATGGCATCCCAGCCAACAATTGTATTTCCAATATCGTCCCAGTCTTTCTTTGAAAAAATAAGCATTTCACAATCGGTAACTGCCTGTATATATTCGGAAGCTACTACTTGTGCCTCAAATCTTTGCTGGTCCGAAACAAAGTTGTTCTCGTCTACGAAATATTGAGTGATATCCTCACCTTTGTTGTTGTAATAGCAGAAACGAATGACACCTTTAAGAATAAACCCGACGTACCTGGGGATCTTTCCGGCTTCCGAGAAATATTCCTCTTTATGAAGTTCCAGCGTTTTTGCCTTTCCCGTAATAAAATCCGTTTGCTGCTTGTTCAGATTCCCAAACTGTAATACGTAATTGATGAACTCTTCCATAGCCTAAATTTCGAATTTATTGCGGACAGTTCGTTTATCATATGGTAAAAAGTCAGGCTTTAGAGGGTCATTCTTTTGGTTTTTTCAATAAGCCCGATAATTTCGGCAGCATGCTCATCAGCTGACCTCCATTTCGCATACCCTTCCAGCTGATAACGGATAATCCCTTCGGCGTCAATAATAAATTTTGCAGGCAATCCGGGCATATCAAAAATATAATATCTATGATACCTCCTCCCCCCTGTTCACTTATCAATTTGGTGATAACTGATATGAATCTGGTGATATGCAAAATCCTTTTACTCTCAATAATTTTGAGTCCTGGATTGTGCCTGACGATTACTCTGGATGCGTTAAACTTAATACCTTAAAATAATGAAAAATCAAACCACCTATCAATTTATTGACATCAATGGGGTCAATATTTTTTATCGCGAGGCGGGACCAAAGGATGCACCGACACTGGTATTGCTGCATGGATATCCGGCTTCGTCACACATGTTCAGAAACCTGATTGACCAGTTGTCTGACAAGTATCATCTGATTGCGGCAGACTATCCGGGTTATGGCAGAAGTGAACAGCCGCCAATTGCAGATTTTGCCTATACCTTTGATAATTTTGCTCTGATCATTGAAACTCTGCTGAACAAAAAAGGGATTTCGAAATACAGCTTGTACCTGATGGACTATGGTGCACCTGTAGGCTGGAGAATTGCATCTAAACATCCCGAAAAGATTGACACCCTGATTGTTCAAAATGGTTGTGCCTATGAAGAAGGGCTTCAAACGTTTTGGGACCCGATTAAAGCGTACTGGAAAGATAAAAATGATAAGGTATCGGAACATACCCTGACTACATTTCACAATCCTGACGGATTAAAATGGCAGTACACACATGGTGTGGCCAACCCTGAAATCATTAGTCCTGATAACTGGGAAATCGATCTGCGCCACCTGGAGCGCCCGGAGAACGGCAGGATTCAGCTGGACCTCTTTTATGATTATGGAACCAATCCGCCACAATACCCCGCCTGGCAACAATATTTCAGGGATTATAATCCTGAAATGCTGATTGTATATGGCAGGAATGATTATATTTTCCCGGTAGCTGGTGCAGAAGCATATAAAAAGGATGTAAAAAACCTGGAATACCACTTATTTGATGCGGGCCATTTTGCCCTGGAAAGCCATGGTGAGGAAATCGGCGCAACCATCAGGGATTTTCTGGACCGCAAGGTGAAGTAAGAGGTCGCTCAAATAGACAGGAATTACGAAACAAATTATTCTGAAAAGGGCGGGATCTTGATTCCGCCCTTCTTGTTTTAAAAGCAAAACTGCCATGGTAATTTTTGCCGGCCAATTGCCTATATTCGTTATAGCTCTATCAAATCATGATGAATTGCAGATACCATAGGACCTTCTTTAATCAATTCATACCAGTATTGATAACCATCTTCCTGGTATTGGCATCGGTTACAGGTGTAAATGGGCAGGCCAATCATACCGGTTACAATGATGTGGCCAGACAACGGTTGCTTATTCGTATCATCGGGCAGTATCTGCATACCATCAGCCAGGGACAAATTGACATGGACAGTGCAATACGCATCCCATGCAAGTTGTATGGCCTTAGCCCGCTTCTTGTTTATAATGAAGGATATAGCGATGGAAAACCCTCAATGGGAACGCATCTCCTCGACGCAGGGCAGATAAATGCAGCAAAGGCATTGCTGAATGATCTGCAGGGTGAGGCGAGGCTGCGGCTACTGATTGAATTGGGTAGCTACTACGTTTTCAGGCCCGGCAACGTTAATCCGGATCTTAAGGAAGCGGCCAAATATATAGACGAAGCGCTGCGTTCAAGCAAGGGCAGGTCTGCAAAATGGCAAATTGAGGGGCTCAGCCTTAAGGCCCATCTGCTTGCACAATCCGGATTACTGGATGACAGCCAGCTTGCCATCACAGAGGCACTCCAACTGGCCGGGAGATCGGCAAACAAAACCGTCACTGCCCGCACCCTATTGAATGCAGGTGAACTGCTCTTTTACGGGAACCCTTCAAGACTTTCCTATTTTGAAAAAGCACTCACGATTTTCCAATCGCAAAAGCTAAAAGAAAAAGAAATTGAAGTGCTTTCGCTGATCAATATCGAATATTTTGTGACCAAGCATTATAATGTGGCTGAAAAGATCTTACTTAGGGTGCTTCAGCTGCAGAAGGCAATTGGCTTTCGGCAGCAACAATACCCCTATGACGGGCTCGCTTTTATGGCCAACCGCACAGGAAAGCTTACCAATGCACTGGCTTACTCTAACAAAAGTTTAGAATGCCTGGCAACAAAAAATGATTCCGTTTTTAAAAGTTTCTTTTTCGCCCGCCGGGCAATGCTGTATGAACACCTGAGGGATTTCCCTGAATCCATGACCTGGTACAATAAAGCCCTGGAAAACCGGTCTGCCAAAACAAGGTTATTCTGGTATAAATCATTTTTCGGTAAAGTAGCGTCATTGAATCATATTGACAAACCGAAAGAAGCACTTTCCCTGCTCAACTGCATCACCAGGCAATTTCCACCCATCAGCATCTTTGAGAAGATGCACGTTGCCTTCCTGTATGGGATAAGTTATGACAACCTGAAGCAATTTGACCTTGCAGAAAAAAACTACAAGGTCTTTTTGTCCAGCTCCCGGAATTTTCCCGTAGAGTATGTTCATGACGAATTTCCATCTGCATTATTCCGTATCTCTACTTTTTATCGCGAAACAGGAAATACTGTGCAGGCGAGAAAACTGCTGGAGCTGGGAAAGAAGCATACTTCTGAATTAGATTTTGAGCGGAAAGACGATTATTATTATTACCTGTTTAAAATAGATTCGACAGAAAAACGGTATATCAATGCGATCAGGAACATGCAGCTGAGCCACCAGTTTGCCGATTCAGCTTTTAGCTATGATCAGCGAAAAAAGGTAGATGAGCTGCTGGTGAAATACGAGGCCGATAAAAAAGACAAAAATATTAAACTGCTGGGCAGCCAGAACCAGCTGGCGCAAATCAGGGCAAAAGAAGCAGACAAGACAAAAAATATCACCTTAGCCGGACTGGTGCTACTGTTGGTTATTGCCGGATTATTATTCAACCGTTACCTCATCAAACAAAAAACCAACCGTAAGCTGGAAGCCAGTCAGAAGGAACTGGACCAGAAAAACGTTTTTTTAGAAGAGCTGAATGCAGGCCAGGAAAAGTTGCTGAAAGAGAAAGAATGGCTGATCAGAGAAGTGCACCACCGCGTTAAAAACAACCTTCAGATGGTGACAAGCCTGCTCAGCTCACAGTCTGCCTATCTGCACGATGAGGCCGCCAGGATTGCAGTGAAAGATAGCCTGCGCCGGATGCAGGCAATGTCTATGATCCATCAAAAGCTTTACCAGGAGGAGAACATTTCTACCATTTCAATGCCTGAATACATATACGAACTGGCAGATTACCTGCATGATAGTTTTGATACCGATAACCGCATCGTTTTCCGGCAGAACATTGATCAGCTGGAGCTTGACGTGGTACAAGCCATCCCACTGGGGCTGATCATCACTGAGAGTATTGTTAATGCCATAAAACACGGCTTTCTGAATGATCAGCCTGGAATAGTCAAAATTGATTTGCACCGGGAGGGAACGGATGATTTAACCTTAAAAATATCCGACAATGGTGGCGGCCTGCCTGAAGGGATTGACAAATTCAGGCCCAACTCGCTGGGGCTTGACCTGATGCAGGGGCTGACCCGGCAATTGAACGGGACCTTTGTCATTGAAAACAACAATGGCGTTCACATCATTATAAGGTTCAAAATTTTAAATAAATAGTTTACGGAGCGCGTCTTGTATATAGCACAATCAAAAAATGGGAAATAAAATACTAATTGTAGAGGATGAATTTGTGGTGGCGAATGACCTGCGCCTGATTTTGATTGAAGCCGGCTACCAGATTCTTGGGGTTGCAGCTTCCGTGGAAGAAGCCCTGGAAAGTTTGCGGCAGCAAAAACCAGACCTTGTGCTGCTGGACATCATGCTGGAAGGGCCAAAATCTGGTATTGACCTCGCCAGGGATTTAAGGGCTCAGAATATTGCATTTATCTATCTGTCTGCCAATTCAAGCCAGAAAATACTGGAAGAGGCCAAGACTACTGAGCCTTATGGGTTCTTAGTCAAACCTTTCAGAAGAAAGGACCTGCTGGTAACGCTGGATATTGCCTGGTACCGGCACAAATATAGCCTGGAGTCGAGATTAAGGCAGGCAGATTTTTTGCAAAAACAGCTAAATGCCATCCATTCGGAAACTACAGATGCTCAGCAAAAATTATTGAAGATTGCCCGTTTGCTGCAAAGCCACCTCCCCTTTGACCTTCTCGTATCCGCATGCAGGACTATTGACAAAGGTCAATTTGAAGACACCGGTTATTTACGCATCGGATTTAATGAATACCAGTTTATCGGTGAAAAGGAACTGGTGACGATTGCAGGAATAGATAAAAATGCGCTTTCAGCGATCTCTAACCATACCCGCACCGCTACAGAAGCACTAATTTATAACGGGGCAGCCGATGATAATTTCCAGCCTGATCCACTGCAGAAATTATGGTTCGATTGTTTTCAAATGGCCTCAACACTGGTATTTCCGGTCCATTCAGGTGAGGGGCAATCGCTGCACTATTTTTTCCATAGCCGTCAGCCCGGTATTTACAATAACAAACATATAGCCCTATTAAAAGCCCTGAAACTATATGGCCACGATCCCATCATAAAGCCATCAGCCAAATTACCCGATGCTTCTGAATTTGAAAATGTTATTGGAAACCACCCCCTCTTACTGGATGCGCTGGATCTTACGGCACAGGTAGCCCCCTACACTACATCAGTTTTAATACTTGGGGAAAGCGGAACCGGAAAAGAGAAAATAGCGCAGTCGATCCATAACCTTTCTCCCCGCAAAAGCGGGCCATTCATCAAAGTGAACTGCGCTGCCATTCCGGCTGCACTCATAGAATCTGAGTTATTCGGTCATGAGAAAGGCGCATTTACCGGGGCAATGGAAAAACGAAAAGGAAAGTTTGAACAGGCCGATGGCGGCACTATTTTTCTGGACGAAATCGGCGAATTGCCATTAGCCATGCAGGTAAAATTATTGCGTGTGTTACAGGAAAAAGAAATTGAGTATGTAGGGGGATCATCACTCAAAAAACTGAATATCCGGATTATCGCTGCAACAAACCGCAATCTTGAAAAAGAGGTGGCTGCAGGAAATTTTAGGCTTGACCTGTATTATCGCTTAAATGTCTTTCCCATTACCCTCCCCGCGTTGCGGGAACGCAAAAGCGACATACCGGCGCTGGCAGTATTTTTTGCAGATAAGTTTTGTAAAGAATTTAACAAGGAATATGGCGGTATTTCCACAGCTATGATGGACCAAATGTGTGCCTATGACTGGCCCGGAAATATTCGTGAACTGGAAAATGTGATGGAGCAGTCTGTAATTCTCAATAACGGGGTTTCCCGGCTTGAACTTAAGCGTAGCTTAAGCAACTTATCTGCCGGATTGTCTGGCAGGGCCAAAATTGAAACACTGGATGATGTAAAACAAATTCAGCGGGAAACAGAGAGGGAATACATCATTTCTATACTCAAAAAAGCACAGGGCCGCATACGTGGTACAAATGGAGCTGCCGAATTACTAAATATCAAACCCACCACACTGGAATCAAAGCTGGCTAAGCTTGGGATCAAAGGTGAGGATTTTAAGTCATGAACAAATTTCGGGTTCAATCACCCCCAGGCTCCGAAAATATCGGATATCTGATGGGGTATATCCGATATTTTCGGATAAATCCATTCCGGCGGCCGCTGTATGATTAATTATTAAAATAATCAATCACCTGATATCAAGCGCATTGATAACCAAATACAATATTCCTGTGAGTTGTAAAATGAAATGGTATGTGATTGGTACAGGCATCAGCCTAAGCAATTGCTAAACATATTTTATGACAGCTTTAAAAAAGGAATCTTAAAATCAATAGCCAATGTTAAATTTAGAGTGGTACAGAACTTTTAAAGTCATCTATGAGGCAGGCTCGCTATCAGCAGCTGCACAGATTCTGTTTATTTCCCAGCCTGGGGTAAGCCTCCATCTGAGTTCGTTGGAATCTTACACAGGGTACCGCCTTTTTGACCGCGATACGAGGAAAATGATGGCTACCGAAACAGGCACAATGCTTTACAATTTTATCATCGATCATATGAACAAGCTGGAGGAAGCTGAGCAGATTTTTCACCGGAGATCTAAGATCGTGAAACCCACCGTCAGCGTTGGAATGGGGTTCGAGCTTTTTCAACACATCCTTGAGCCCTATGTTTCCAGCCTGCCGTTTAACCTGGTCACCAGATTTGGTGAATGCCCGCAAATGTTACAGGAGCTGAACAACGGTGCACTGGATCTGATTTTAACGCAGCAAAAAGGCAATCAGAACAACCTGGCTTACACACCCTTCAGTACAGAACAAATGGTCCTGGTCTGTGGCAGCCAAACTGATACTGCTGCACTCGACAGGCTTGTGCTGATGAATGATCTGGCAGCTGTTAAAAAATGGCTGGCAGTGCAAACATGGTATACCAAAGATGCAGATACAGCATATCTGAAACGATTCTGGGAAGCCAATTTTGACGCCCGGCCAAAATTCAGATCAAACTATGTACTGC
>Ga0247730_1000117_pt1 | contig 79155 bp, 75 predicted proteins | sample UWRJL073202C2_FD_180959 | JGI IMG/M metagenome (GOLD analysis project Ga0247730, IMG submission 180959) | Plant litter microbial communities from Arlington Agricultural Research Station in Wisconsin, United States - UWRJ-L073-202C-2 | ecosystem: Environmental > Terrestrial > Plant litter >...
TGGGTAAGAGTGTAACTATTCTACCATAAAAATTCTCCGGTATATATAGTTGTAGAAATACTTTTTTTATTGGCCGCAATAAATGCCAGATAGGTATGAACGGTCACTTTTTCATGATACTTCATTAATGGCAACTGTTCTTTGCCCTCCTTTCTCCTTGCGCCATCGGTTTCATAGAAAGCGTATTTTTTCTCCGGGCAGTAGGCTATCAGCAATACACGGTCATTCGGGTGCATTCCTTTCAAAAGATAGGCCGGGTCCCAGGCAAAAGCCAGGCCCGTGTCTGTAACTGACACATCAATTTCAGTATTGACAGGCATTTTTCCCCCGCTGAAAATAGCTTTAGAATAGTCAATATATTGGTTAGGATAGACACCTTTAACGGCGTTCAGTATGTTGATGGAAGTGGCTTTATTATTTGCGTTTAATAAAGTGTTTTTCACCTCCAGTGCAAAACCAGTTCTTATAAAACCCTTAACAGGCCTTAACAAATCCGCCACCAGTGCCACAGCGCTTCTAACAGCCAACTGAAGCTTAGTAGGATCCTTTGTATTCTTGCCAATTGTCCGTTTTACCGTCTGGCCATTCAATTCATAGGTTACTGTATTACCAATTTTACCTTTAAATTCACTTTTACCTTTTTTTGATGTTGCCATAATATATGTTGTTATGAATAGATGTCTGTTATATTTTATCCAGAGCGAAACCGGCCTTTAAATAACATTCAGATGAGGTTGATAAGGCGTTGGTTTGGCAGCAACCAAACCAACGCCTTATCAATGCTTTATCAATGCGCTCTCAACCTCTTGCCAACACAAAGCAGTACCTGAATAATACCCGGACGTGTTTATCACGCCGAATAAGTATTATTTGTCTTTAAAATTTGTGGCTGACCTTACTTTATGATGTTTTGTAATCCTATTCAGCAGCCTGGTGATGTAAGTTTGCACAGCATCTACGGTAGCCTGTTCATTATTCGAATATTTATTCTTTATACTGCCTGTAGAGAACCTGCCCGGTTTGTTTTTCGTGCCGATGTACTTGGAAATAAATAAATGTAAAAATAACTTCTTAGGTGCTTCTATGAGGCCTTCTTCAACAACCAGACGGAAGAAAAACGCAATTTCTTTCAGGGTTATCATTACCTGGAAATAAGGCTCATCGCCACTAAAAAAACTATCTGTTGATTTAATGAGCTTAACCTCGTTAATGTATGTCATTTCATGGTTGACTACCTCTTCCAACGCTGCTTTTAAAGATCTGTCAGACTTATCATAAGCCAGGTTCACATGTTGTGGCGATTGCTTGATCATGCGTAGGGAATTCACTGTTTCCATTTCAAAATTCAATATATCCTGCAGATCGTCATATTTTTTAGTAAACCTCATTGTGCAATAAACAATAAAAGAATGCGAATTGAAATTCATATGCATCAGCCTTTGCAATAATCTGGTCTGCATGTCTAAGGCTGATTTTTCAGCGCACAGTTCAGAAAGCCTTTCACAAAAAAGCATGTAATAGTCCAGCTGTTCGAAGGATTTAATACTATATCCGTTCTGCGTCAGATAATCATCGATCAGCAAGGAAAGTTCAGCATCTACGCTGTTAGCAAAGAAAACTTCATTTACCTTTTTCACCAGGGATGCCCGGGAAGCTATCTTGTCCAGGATAAAACTTAAAGGTGCATTCAAATCGCCGTTAAAGTAACTTTTAAAATCATGCTGCAGAAAATCGAGTAAACCATCGATCGTGGCGCCCAGGTAAGATTGTTCAGGACAGGCATCATTGACCTGATTACTAAGGTAAGTTATCCTGGCCTGCAGAAAACATACATAATTAGCAGCATTTCTGCTATCTCCCTGAAATGAATAGATCCTGTCATGGATCACTTTTCTGACCCGCTCAGCCTCGTCTTTTAAGATTACAGAAAATTCTTTTGTTTGACTAAATGATCTGGCATCAAGATTGTCATTGGTATAATCTGCCAGGAAGCCGATGAGGCCATCTAATTCTTTATACATATAAATAATATTTGGTTAGGTAATAATCAACTTAATTTGCTCAAAAGCATATCAGCAAAACAAATCTAAATTATAAACTAATTACCTTACAAATAATTTTTGTAACAGTAATGACACCCAAAATATTAAGCAAATGCTAGGATAAAGTGACAAAAGACACATTTTTCTGAGAATAGCGACACCGTACGACACTTGATAAATTTCAAATTTGCGTTTCTTTTTGTGGTAAAAAACGAACATGAACAAAGATCTGTTATTTAACGCCTTAAACAAAATAACTCCATTAAGCACTGATTTCAAAAATTACCTGTCAGTGCATCTCAGCAGTCACCTTTTTCATAAAGGAGATCAGATGCCTTACCGCCCTCCGGTTTCGGAGACCGCTTACTTCATTGAGTACGGGCTGGTTTGTGGTGTAAACTACCTTACTGAAGAAAAAGTCACCTTATGGTTTTCAGGCAAGGACCGGTTTATCATACCTGAACTCCCGGTACCGGGCAAACAGTTCATCGAGCGAATCGAGTTCCTGAGTCCCACCCTGCTGATAGGTTTAGAGTTCTCCCGCATGAAAGAAGCCATCAGACTTTTCCCCGAAGGCATCAGCGTTTGCCTGGCCATCATTGGTCATAAAATTGCAGAATCAAATGAAAGGGAAATCCTCTTGAGGCTGCCATCAAATGTCCGTTATACCACGGTTTTTGCCCGGCACCCCCAGTATTTTATAGAAAGCTATAATGATAACCTTGCCTCCTATCTCAATTTGTCTACCCGGCATTTTGCAAGGTTAAAAAAACAGTTCCATACCAACAACAGGACATAAGGCAATCTAGCCCATGTCAGAAAGCATTAAACATTCAGCCTTATTTTGCTTTTTATTCCGCCATATGTGATTGATTTCGGCTCTGAAGATAATGAACTTTAGTTCAACAGTCAGCGTTATGAAAACCGGAAGAAAACGAATCAGGATAGGTTATTGCCTTGCGGCGATGCTTGCAATGTTGTTCACATATGCTTCAGTGAGCAAGTTATCAGATTATGAGCGGAGCAAAAAGGAAATGCTTAATCAGGTATTTCCCAAACCAGTGGCTTTACATTTATCATGGATGGTACCTGTTGCAGAACTCATCACCACGGGGTTGCTTCTATTCAAAGCTACTAGGTTACATGGCTTTTACTGCTCCCTGCTGCTGATGTTCTCCTTCTCGGTTTACATTGCTATCGCGATGACTGGCGGATTCGCCAAGATCCCCTGCAGTTGCGGTGGCATTTTAAAACACATGGGTTACGGCAGTCATTTGGTATTCAATCTTTTCTTCACAGCCGCCGCCCTTGCAGGAATTATCCTTGACAACCCCACACCAATCAACATCATGGTTACACCTAAACAACAAGATCAAATAAACTAATTCAACCGGAGATCAGGGCTTGCTCCGAAACAGAAATATCGATCAATCGCGGTCAGAAATAGAGCCCCGGGGATTTCTGACAGCCAAACAGGCAGTACCGCAGAAAGAGAGGTACGCCAAAAACTTAACAAGATGAACAAGATTTTTAAAAACGTAAATTCATTGGGATTTGCGGGGATGCTGATTATTGGATCAATTGCATTCGCAACAAGTGGTTTTAAGTCTGCTGACAGCGGAAAAACTGAGCTCCTTACGTATGGATATGATGCAAGCCATCCGGAGGCTCCATGGGTGGCAGAGGGAACAGCCGGATATTCCTGCGTTCAGAGTTCTGACATTTGTAAATACAATTTTGAAAATGCTCCGTCAAATGAACCCGGAGCAGTTACCCCGCGTTCGGAGGGAACTCCGATTCCGGACGGTAACCTGGGTTCATACCAGCAATTTTAATTTTTAAACGGGGGGATACCGGATGGTCCGGTATCCCCCTGTTTGAAAGATCATGGATTTGGCTGCATTCCCGCCTGTACCTCGTAATCCGGAATTGGGTAGGTATAACGGTTATCATTGGCGGGCAGCGTAAATGTCCGCCCTTTATAGGATCGTGACAGATCTACCTTAAACCTTGAATCCAGGTTTAACCTCCTGAGATCCGTCCATCGCAGACAGCGGCCAACGAGCTCCTTTCTCCTTTCCTGCAGGATCATCCTCAGCACCGCTTCCTGATCATTACTTGCGTAATCTACATATTTGCCCCTGGTCCATCTGTTGAGCAGCAGCTTATTGATATCAGCAAGCGCATTGGTTAAACGCCCTGCCCTAGCCTCGCATTCAGCGCGGATCAGGTACAGCTCATCTGTAGCCAAACCAGTAAACAACGCCGGGTTAACGGTACCGCCATAGGTATTTCTAATGCTGAAGAATCCGTTTAAACGGTCTCTGAAAAACATGCTTTTACGCAGGTCATCACTTGCATAACTATTGTACAGCGCGGGTACAACCCCAGCTAATCCTGAGGCAGTAGGTATTTGATAGATGATTGATCCCTTATAGAAGATCACTTCAGCATTTCCATTTGGCAATGCACTGGGGAACAGCCTGTCATTGGCGTTCCATTTGATGTCTGCATAGTTGAGCAGTTCAGAACGGATCTGCAATGCCTTATCCGCATTACTTCCTGCATTTGCGTAATCTCCCATAGAAAGATAAACACGGGCAAGAAGCGCAAGCGCAGCGGCTTTACATGGCCTGTGTTTATACTCTACCTGATCTGGCAGCAGCAGGTAACTTTCCTGCAGGTCTTTCAGTATCTGATCATAGGTTTGCTGTACGGTACTTCTGGGCGGGTGGGCATTCACATCCGCAACCAGTCTTAAAGCCAAACCTGCCTGGTTGCCCGCCGTGCGGGGATCATAAGGAGGTATAAAAATCTGGGAAAGGGTGAAATAGGCAAATGCCCGCTGAAAGAGTGCTGTACCTCTTAAATAGCTGTATTCCTTTGGTGCCTGTTCAGCAGAATTTAGTTCTGCCAACCCATCCAGTACCACATTTGACAGATAAACATGCCGGTATGGTGTATTCCAGTCAGTTACCACGGATTGCCCGGTAAACATATCGGGCGCCCAGGTATAGGCGCTGATCTCGATCTGCGAAAGCGGAGTGACGGCATCGTCACTGGCGTAAAAATCATCCGCACTCATTTCCATCAGTGCCGGGGCACTAAAGAAACCATTGTAATCCAGAACGGCACGGTAATCGGCAAGACTGTTTAGCACCAGCCTGGAGCGGTCTGGTTTTTTATCCAGGAATTCTTTTTGGCATGAGGTAAACGTTAACAGGATCATCATTACCAGGGCAGCCATGCCACGGCAGATGATTTGATGGTGATATATCTGGTAGTTCATCTTATTAGATTTTGATTTGCTATGATTAAAACTCTGCTTTAAAGCCTACGCTGATGGTCAACGGCGCTTTCTGAACCTGCGAATCAGGATCAATACCTTTGTTGTTCGCCCTCCAAAGGATACCAAGATTGTTTCCGTAAGCATACAGCTGAAGTCTTGAAAAAGGCATTGCCGGTACCTCCCTGCGGCTCAACGAATAGCCCAGGCTGATATCCTGAAAACGGACATTGTCTGCTTTCTCCACCAGTTCAGATGAGTAGGTATAAATCCTGTCCCGGTTCACGTTACTCACTGCAGGCAGTGAAGGCACTTGTGTAAAGGCTTCATCTCCCGGTTGCTGCCATCTTTTACTGAAATCACCATGGCCGCCAGTCCCACTAAGCACTCCGGTATATAGGATAGAGTTACGCCTAAAATAATAGCCTAAACGGTAACTGATGTTCATGGATACCGAGAAGCGAGCATATTCAAACGTATTCCTGAAGGCGCCGAAAACAGGAGGTTTTGCCGGACCATTATATACAAGATTTTCTGGTTTGGTTCCTGCAATGATAGCGTTGTAATCCTTGCTGATGTTACCATTCAGGTAAGCCTGCGGATCACCGGTTTTAGGATCGAGCCCTGCCCAGTGGTAGCTGTAGATGGCAGAGAGCGGGCGCCCTTCGTAAGGGTACGCGTCCAGATCACCTTCTTCCAGGTAACTGCTTGTAAGGGCTTTTATATCATATTTCAGCACCCTATCCTTTACGTAGCTAAAAAGCAAGCTGCTGTTCCATTTCACTGCTCCTATGCTGTTAGCAGCATTCAGTACCACATCCATTCCGCGGCCTGCAGTGCTGGCGGTATTGCCCCTGAAGGTGGAAATTCCTGAAGATGCAGGTACATTGGTAGTACCAATCAGGTCTATCCCTTTTTTCTGATAAACATCAATGCTTCCGTATAATACCTGTTTCCTCAGGTTAAAGTCTAAACCAAGGTTATAGATCTTTACGCGCTCCCATCTCAGGCGAGGATTTGGAGCGTTAGCAACCACCGCATAAGGCAGGTTGGTCTCTGTTCCTGTTCCGCTGTAAAACACTGCTGTAGTTACTGCAGAAAGGCTTTTATCTACATTGCCGTTGTACCCGAAAGTTGCCCTGAGTTTTAGATATGGTAGCGCAGTAAGGTGGTAAAAACCTTCGTCAGACAGTTTCCAGCTCAGTCCTGCAGAATAAAGCGGCACGCCCTTTTTGTTAGTGGCCACACCGAAGATATTACTCCGGTCCAGCCTTGCGCTACCAGTAAAGATGTAGCGCTGTTTAAAAGTATAGGCCGCATTGCCATACCATGATATATAACGGTCACTAAAGGCGGTCTCCTGATCCTGGAAAGGAATGCGCATGGCCGCAGCAGAAGGCGAAACATAATTCTTATAGGTGCCCAGGTAATCTGTCGCGAGGTTAGTGCCGTTTAAAGAATCAAAACCATATAACCTGGTTGTACTACTGCCTGTTTCCTGGCTCCTGATCTCATACCCGGCCAATACATTCACTTCATGGACTTTAGCAAGGGTACGCTGGTAGTTTAGCTGCCCCCTTAAGCTGCTGCCCGTAGAAAGCCCTAAATTTAAATCCTGGATGCCACCTAACGGGATTGGCCTCTTCAATGTGCCATCTGTGTTCACCTGTGTGTATAAGTTGATCAGATTGCGCGTATAATAGCTATCTAAAACCTGCAGATTTCTAGTTTTTGCATCACTGCGGGTGTATTGGTACAGTACCTCTGCTGTTAAGCCAGGAAGCAGCATATACTTCAATCGGGTATTTAACCGCAGGTCTGTTGTTTGGCTGGTTTGATCAGCCATGGCAAGTTCCTTCAGTGGGTTGTAACTCCAATCCAGTAATCCCTTGCCGGGTGCTGCATTTACATATGCCTCCCGGTAACCGTGGATGATCGTCAGCGGATTTCCATCATCATCGGCCAGCCTCGCATATGGATAAATTGAAGCATTGCCTATGGTCATCCCAGATAAAGCCGGGTTGGTTTTGGTATTGCTTTTTATAAAGTAAACCTCCGTGCTGAACTCCCCTTTGTGGTTACCAAAAGAAATTGCATCGCTGCCGCGCAGGCTTAGGCGGTCAGTGCTGTTACCTACCGCGTTGGATAAGCCTCTGTCATAACCTGCAGAAAACAGGGACTTGTGCTGTGCCGTACCAGCCGAAAGCTGTAAGGCGTATTGCTGTGCCTGTGAATTCTGGTAAAAGTATTTCCTGTAGTCATTTCGCACATCGTAAGCTTTTAGTTGCTCAATACGCCCGGCTGCCTCCTGGCTGCTGATCTTTTTATCCCTTTCAGCAATCAGCAGTTCTACTACGGGGCTAAGCGGGTCCTGATTGCCAGAGTTCTCTTTGGTTCTGTAAAAGCCGCTGGCAAACAGCTTTTTCTCCATATCAATATAATCTGCTGATGACATGCGCGGGTTATAAAACAGGTCTGGCCGGGCACCCCAGGTAAAATTTGTATTGAAGGTTACGCTGGTCTTCTGCCCGTAGCGGCCAGACCTGGTAGTGATCACGATGACGCCATTCCCTGAACGGGCACCCCAGATAGCCGCTGCCGCAGCGTCTTTCAGCACCGTAATACTTTCCACATCATTGGGGTTGATGGCTGACAGGTCTCCCTCATAGGGAAAGTTATCCAGGATCACCAGTGGCTGATCATTCCCAAACAAGGTGCTCCGCCCGCGGATGCTGATGTCATTAGCTCCTGACGTACGGCTCTTGTTAAAGATCAGGCCGGAGGTAACATCTGCCAGTCTGCTCAGAATATCAGGGCTCACACGCCTGTTGATCAATGTACTATCCAGTTGTACATAAGACCCCGTGGTTTGTCCTTTTACCAGCCGCTGGTAACCGTTGCTCATTACGGCTACTTCTTTGAGCTGTATGGTGTCTTTTTCAATCTGTTGTGCATTTATATTGAGCGCCACCAAAAACAGGCACAGTGTTATGTATAAGTTCTTCATTTTGTTTGTTTAGTTGTGTTTGTTGATTTTTAAATGCTGTCCCTGATCACCAGCATCCTGATTTTTACCTCCTTTTCTTTCCATTGCAGGTTATAGGCTTTGAGCGCCTTGTTCATATCAGCTATGCTGGAAAGGTTGGCTGTGATATTCAGATCTACCCTGCCGTCGTAACCGGTTTCATCTACGAAGGGCATTTTAGATGCCTGCTGGTATTGCATCTGCAGCCTGCTGAGCAGGGAGTTCAGGGTACTGTTCTGAAGGGTAAAACCGAAAGGATCAAACTTTTCCACCACCTTTGCAGATGGATCGGCGGCCCTGATCCTGTCAGCTCCGGATAGGCGCACCAGTGCCATCGCCTTTACCTTCCGCTCTTCTACTACTGCTGTGTATTGAGGAAACAGCAGTTTCAGGTTATCCTGCATTACCTGATAGAACCGGCCGGATAACGCAGCAGGAAGCTTGAGTTCATAGCAAATCCCATGGCCTGGTAGTTCAAGCCAATCCAGGTAGGGCTTGCCTTTGAGCGGGCTATTCAGATCTTCGGGATGGCTTACTTCAACGGCAATCTTATTCTGCTGAAAGAACTGGGTATAACCGTTGCCATAGGCAATTTTGTAAAGCCACATGATAGGACTGTTGGTAAGTACCAACCTACTGGTGTTGCCGTCATTCACCCTCTCAGCATTGAACTGCGAAGGCAATCCTTCCGTGTATCCGGAAAGGATGCTGTGATAGATCAGCCCGGCACCTTCTCCCCCATTCCCGTTGATTAAGAATGGCATTTTCTTATCATACCGGATAGCTGTATCTTTTTTGGTTGCAAGTTTTAGCGCTTTTCCATCAAGAAACTGATCAATGTTTTTAGCAGTGATCTCTTCCATACCAGTGATCGCTTTGACGGTTCCATTTGCGCTGATCCATACGTAATGCGGTAGCGTCTGGTGGGGAAACAGGTGGCGCAGTTCCTTGTCATCTGTAATTACCGGGATCTGGTAATGAACCCCTTTCTGTTTCTCCAGTTTTTCAAGAAATGGCAGTACATCCTGCTGGCTCTGGTAGGTGACGGACAAGATCTGGATATCATTCTGATACTCCTTTTGCAGGCTATCCAGTTTTGGAATCATCGCCACGCAGGGGCTGCACCAGGTAGCCCAGAAATCAAGAAGAATCAACTTGGCGCCAAAATCTGCCATATCAGCCGTTTTGGTTTTATAATTATGAATATTCCGAAGCATTACTTCAGGAAGCATTTGCCCTATGCGGACAGGTTTTACCGCAACAGCGGTATTCTGGCTTTGTACTTTTGTGGTTAAAAAAAGGCAAAGCGCGGCCATTACGAGGTATTTCATCGTTAGTTAGATTTATAAATGGTTAGATATCAGAAGAATTAGCGTTCTTCATATTTGTAAGCAGAACCTTCTGCGCCTACCAGTCTCAATGGCCCACTCTCCCCTTCACTTGCCACGCAGAACCGCAGCATAGCCACATAGACATAGAACGGGCTGGTATGGTTAGGCAGCAGGTTATTGATAGCATGGAAAACTTCCAATGGTAGTTTTGCCTCGTAGAAATAGCCAGAGCGCAACAATACGTCAATGGTGTCTTCTACTATTGCCAGCACATCATCACCATCAGGCAGATCATCCAGGCTCGGATCTACATCTTCTCTTAATTTGAACAGCTCTTCTTCCTCATTCTGTTCATTTACGCTGCAAAAAGTATGGACCCATTTGCCGTTGAAATTCTGTTTGTGTACCAATATGACGAACTCCTTATTATCGTCCACTGAAGGGAAAAAGTTCTGAACGCTATCTTCTTTTAGTGCCAGGGCAATCCTTTCCAGATCATCACTGGTGTAAAATGGCCGCTGAAAGGATTCAACTTCCTCAACGTATTCGGGAGCAGCACCCATTAAAAAAGCGAGTTGCCCGGCACTGTAACCTTTGGCAATTCTGTATAACATGATGCGGTATAGGGTTTCCAATTGGAATACTGTGGTTACTTTAAAGGTTTTCATCAGAATATATTTGATTTTTAATTGTTATGAAGCTATCATCGGCTTATTCGTTACGGTAGTTAAGCGGTAAGCTGATGATGGTTTCACTTATGATATAAGTTTAAAAATTAGACAAAGCGCGGCCATTACGAGGGATTTTTTGCCCTGCTGCAGACCTGAGTTAAGAAAAAAGCGGGCGGTATGGAACATTATCCAACCTAAATTATACCGCCCGCTACTGCCTTAATCAGGAGGTTTGATTTTGTTTGCTTGTGAATGGATAGCTGTTGTTTTCATGATGGTTATTGTATGCTAGGGTTTACCAGAATTCTTTTTACCGGTCTTTTTAGGGGTATCCGGCATTATACAACCTACATCTGCAGCCACCGGAGGCTTTAGCGCATAAGGAAATTTGGTGTAATACTCTTCCAGTACAATTTCCATAGTGAGGCCTTGGATGGTTAGCACTCCCCGCATCCAGGTGACAAGTGCCGTCAGGCATTTCTCAGATCTGCTTAGAACTCCCAAGCCTTTGATCTTTGGGAAGGAATCTCTGGATGACTTTGCGTCTGGGTTTATCTGTTTTTTCTTACTCCTTTCATTCAGGATAATCGGAGAATCTACCAGATCAGCGAGGATGGTAATGAAATCCAGAATGGTAGTGATATCGCAAACGCGAAGCTTGGTTAGCTTCTTTTGGCTCAGGATAGCCAAGACGGTTCTGTGGAATGTGGCCATGTGGGCATAGGTGTATTTGGACGAGACCGTCTGTGTTAATCCCTCATGCTTTGCTGTGGATGTTTTGGGAAGTTTTTGTTTGTTAGTACTCATTTCTATTTGGTTAGAATTTAAAAATGAATCTCTTCTACAACATTATCCAAAACAATAGGGCTTGGACTTCACTGCTTTTGCACGTGGTACCGCCAGGAACCACTCAAACCCTAAAAGGATTTAAGTTGACAACAAAAGACTTAAGTGAAGTCCAAGCCCTATTTCTTCTTGATACCGCAAAGGTAAAAAGAATCCACAGAGAAAGGACTTATCACTTATCTTCTTGCTGTCTAACTGGCGGTTTTCCGTGCAAGAGATTTCATTCACCTACTAATACAATAGGTTTTTACTTTAAAATTTACTCATTCTTTATAAATAGTTATTTTATTAAGCAAATGTAAGTAAAATAATTTATTACATCCATATATCGAGGTGTTAAATATTTTATTTTTTGCTCTCTTGCTTTCCATTAAACTAATGATGGAAGAGATTATTAATATCACAATGTCTGAGCTTGATTATGAACTAATCAAGCGTATAAAAGAACTTCGTGATCAACATAATTTATCTCAAGTGCAGTTGAGCCATAAAATGAATTTATCATCTGGATTCGTTGGCAAGGTAGAGTTGCTAACCGCTCCAGATAAGTATAGTATCCGTCATTTGAAATTATTGGCGAATGTTTTTAAAGTAGAAAGCATCGGCGACTTATTCCCCATTCCACTCCCAGAGCACGATTTAATAGTACTTACTCTTAGAGTTACTTATAATCAAAAAAAAGACGGTAGCCAATCAAAAAAGAAACTAACTGAAGTGATTAAGATAGATCCAGTTAAACCTAAAAAAGATTCAGAAAATTCTAAAAACATAGCATAAACTATTCTTTAATAATCATTTAAACCATGTTCGACTTTTGATGCTTTATTGTTGAAAGTTGTCAACCGAAAAAATTCCACATCCTAGAATTACCAAGAGAAAGCTCATGCCCATCGACGAAAAACCAAAGAGAAATCCTAAATGGAATCGGGATGAAATCATTTTAGCGTTAGACCTTTATTTCAGAACTAGACCAGGACAAATCCATTCCAGCAATCCTGACGTAATAGCGCTGTCCGTTCTCATAAATAAGTTACCAAGCTTCGAGGATAAACCTGATCAAGAACGCTATCGGAATGCAAATGGAGTGAGCTTGAAATTGAGTAATTTTTTAGCCATCGATGATTCGCAGGGACAAAAGGGAATGCAGTCCTTCAGTCGCTTAGACCAGGAAATCTTCAATGAATTTAAGGGCAGAAAAGAAATCCTTACTAACATTGCAAATAATATCAAAGCAGCATTAAATAATCCAGAAATCAAGCTAGCCCTTAATGAGACTGATGGCTCGGAAGTGGAAGAGGAATATGAGGCCCCTGAGGGTAGGTTACTTTATAAGCTACATAAATATAAGGAGCGCAATCGGACATTGGTCAAAAAGAAAAAGATGAATCATTTCAATAAATTCGGGAACCTCGCTTGTGAGTTGTGCGGATTTGACTACGAAAGGATTTACGGCTCGGTTGGACGGGGCTTTGCGGAATGTCATCACCGTAGTCCGTTGCACTTGTTACAAGTAGAAACTGTTACGAAGCTTGAGGATCTAATGATTATCTGCGCAAATTGCCATCGAATGGTACACAAGGGCTGGATTCCCATTAGAGATTAAGGCATCGCAGCAGTCCATTGACGCTCAGTTTTTCAGTTCGCTTTGCGATGCAATAAAATTCACCATTTAGTAGATATATGTCCTAGAACATTCCAAATTCTTTGGAATTCTTCTATTATCATTGGTCAAATGAGTATTAATTTAGTTTTAAACGATGTATAAGATCTTGATCAAACTGTTAAGTACGATTTTTCTTTAGATACAAAAAATACTCTTCTAAATTCATATATTTATGTACTGAACCAAAAGCTCAAAAAATGAAAAGTAGTCAAGAACAAACGAAAGTTCCGTCTATGAATGCCGGACCACGAATTCAACAGGAAATTATAAACGTAGATTTTATTGGAAATTTCGCGGAATATTCGAGCTCGAATGAATCGGCCACGGAAGGTACTGGTGGCACTGGAGGTAATGTAGGAGGGACGTGCTGTAGCGGCCAAGGGGGCGTGGGTAATTCTTATGGAGGAACTAATGGAATAGGCAACCATCACAACCATCAGATTCTATTACCACAAAATATGTTTTCAACACAGAGTAATTTTATTACTAAAACTTCATCAATAAAAGAAATTGTAAAGAGTTATCATTAATAATTCATGAGCATTGACTTTCCAATTTTAGCTTTTATAGCAGTTTGGTTTATCTTTTCTATATTAGCACAGCTAAACACTCCTGGAATACACAGATTCGATTACTTCAAGGTTTTACCTACGTATAAATTTTTTTCACCAAGGCCTGTATCAAAGGATTTCTGCATTTATATAAGAGGCGTAACAGATGATTGTAAAGACAATTGGACACCTCTATTTTATAACAAAAAACAGTGGTGGTGCTTTATTTGGAATCCGCAATTAAGATTATCAAAAGCCTTAAACGACCTTTTCGATCAATTGGAGTCTTTCAGAAATTCTGCCGACCTCTTGCATATATCCATACCCTATTTGATATTGCTTAACTCAGCAAATGCTCAAATTGTATTAGCCAACAATCAATGTACACATGTACAGTTTATGATTGGCTGTTATGAAGGGTATAATGATACACGTATTACGATTATTTTTTTATCTAATATTCATGTTTTAGAAATATTGTGATGGATCACCTCAATTGTTTTGCGCAAAATTCATTTTTAACACTTTATTTAGTCATTTGCATATGTGCTGTAGGTGTTCTTATTTCAGCATTTGAATGGTTAAGTATGCATAAACATTTTGCGGCAGGAGGCCTGTTTTCCTGGGAGATTAGACGAATGGGCACACATTCTACCAGTTTCGAAAAGTTAGCACAATGGCTATTTTCATATCCGAATGTTTTAATTTTATTCTTCATTCAAATAACTGCGACGATAACGATTTTTATTTCAAGCACCAATCACATATTAATTGGTTCATGTTGCTTAATTATTGCATTATCATCAATTTTGTTGAATTTTAGAGCTACGGAGGGAATAAGCGGCGCTGACAAAATGACAAGATTAATTATGATTATAGGAAGCATCTCCTTCTTTAGATCAACTCCACTGGTAACTTCTGCTGGGCTTATATTTATATCATTGCAATTGATACTTGCGTACTGTACTGCTGGTTGGGTAAGACTTTTTGTTCCGACCTGGCGAAACGGTACTGACTTAGCTTTGGTGTTGAGACAACATACCTATAGCAATAAATTTGTTTGGTCATTAACTAAAAACAATAAATTACTTTTGAAATTTGTAGCGCTGTTCATACTTTTCTTCGAATGTAGTTTCCTAATATGCCCATTACTATCGTCAACTCTTTTTTACATATATCTTGGTTGTGGTATATTATTTCATCTGTCAAATGCATTTATAATGGGTTTGAATTCATTCGTTTGGTCTTTTTTGTCTACTTATCCTGCGCTAATTTGGTTACATTACTACATTACTCTTTTTTAATAAGAATTTTCAGTAGAAATAATCTTCTTTGTCATCAAACAGGGCAGCAAACTCTCGCATCATTGCCCAGATCGCGTTTGATTTATCCCTGGAGTGATCGGTTTGCAGAATCTTCTATCCTTTAGCACGCGTCTTTACGGACTGCATAGAGGATATAAGCCTGTTCTTACACAACTACCTATATAAACTGAAGATGAGAGACTCTGTTACCCTATAGATCTAATCTCATTCTATTGAGAAGGTTTCGAGCTCAATTTTATAACTTTTTAATAACGGCAATCCTTCCCTTTTCACACGTTCCTCCGGCGCATCCATTTTAAGTTTTAAATGCAATTCACGGATAGGATCATTAAATGATATTTTTATTCGCGACAGACTGAAAGGAATTTGGTTCATCGACGCCCATGCTGCCCTGCCATCAGGTTCGATACCAGTAAAATGAACATGGTTTCTAGCTATAACAAAAAAGAAAACTTCACCTATTTCTTTAACGTTATTTTTGTTTAACGTTAATTTCATGATTACCTCTTCCTGTGTGAAATTATTAATCCATTTTTCCATTTTATCGATCCATTCAGTAGCCTTTGGAAATAAATTGGATATTCGGCTATACCTTTCTGTAGGTGATGTATAAAACATATCCTGCCATTTTAATTGGAAAAGACCTAAAGTTTTCGTCTTCGTATCATATATAGCAGCGTCGATATCAGTATGCAAACCTCGATATTTGAGGATAATTTCCTTATCGATTTTTATAAAGCGATTGCCGGGAAAAAAAGTGTAGATGTTATTTCTGAATCTTTTTTCACGATTATTAACCGCAAGAAAGTAATCTTTTTCATACCTTCTTTTCAGTTCCCGCTTTAGAAAGTCGATGGCACCATGAAGGGAACCATATATGCTTCTGGCATACTGGTTTTCTCCGGTTTGAATATAAGGTGCGGGAAGCGCACCAGGTAAATTTTTATAAAACGGCAAGTTTTCTTTTGTAAGAGTAAGACATGAAAGAATTTGACTTGCAGTTTCTCTGGTTAGTCCAAAATGAGAAGCGTAATTATCAATTCTTTTATCCAAATACCAATTATAAGTAAATATATCATAGGGATTAACAGAAGGATTCATCTCCAGCAAAGCGTGACAACAATCAATGTGTAACAAGACGCTGGAAGAAACATCTTGAATACAATCCAAATATTGCTTATAAGGAATTCCGCCGAATATATCTTCTTCTCCGAAATCCTCATAACCTTGTTCTTTCAATACATGAAAATAACCTGCCTCCGCATAATAGTCATCTATTTCGCCAGTTGCCTTGTAACCTATATACTTCCCGTTCGGATTTTGGATAATCTCGGGAAGCAATTTTTTAATTTCTTCACTTTTCTTCAAATGAGCATCGTGTCTGTCTTTCACCATTATTAAAGCAAATTTTTGCACGAACTCAAAGCTTTCCCTATCGTAGTGTTCTTTTTCGGCAATATAGTGCCTAAACCTAGTAAAGAATGAACTCTCTGAACTTTGCTTAATATCAATTAGGCCAGCGCTGGCTAATCTCAAATGTCTAGCTGCAACGGCTATTTTACCTGCTACCCCTAATACACTATCTGCCCAGGATTGAGCATATTCGTTAGATGGGAATACAAGCGGTGAATGCACGGAGCTAAGCTTAGGCAAATAATGAGCAAATGCATCAAACCAGCCATATCGGTAAAATTCTAGCATTTTCTTAGCCTGAATTTTATCAGGCTGTCCGCTTGAAAAAACAGAAATATAAAATAAGTCAAATTGCCTTATAATACTGATCAAATCCAGATAGTGTGATTTACTTTGATTCAAAGCAAATGATACCTTACTATATTCCAGATCTATCAGATCCGAAAGATTTTGTTGCGAATTTCCAAAAGTCGAGCTAGAGACCATATAATATTATGTTATGGATTCTCAATATCGGAATAAGACCTTAATAGTTTGTTATGTTGATAAAAAAAGCTACGGTGCAACAAATGCTTTCCAAGAATATTGATCTCAATAATTACACCAACGTCTCATTTTAAATATTAATTTTAAAACGTGAGTAGATCCCTATCGACACCTTCCCCAGTATGAGCCACAAGGGCATCTCTATTTTCCATCAAAGTTGATGCGGTGAAAAAGTCTTTGAAGTAAAGAGCATCTATATAATAATTATACTTTTCTGTCATTCCAGCAAGCGCCTCGCCTACAGATCCTCCAAATGCCAAAATTCTGAGTCCCTCATTGGCACACTCAACGAAAATTGCGACTTCCGATAATATAACATAAATTACCTTATTATATCCTATGAACAGTTTTGCACCCTGATTGACTAGTAGTGCACCAAGTGTTTTTCCAGAACTACAAGAAAAAGTATAAATGAAACCGTTATTAAAAATAGTGTGATTGAGAACATTGGACACGTATGGGTCGGTAGCTCCAACCACTAAACAATCTTCACCTCCATGAGAATAAGCAGCAAAGATAAAATTTTGATGATTTAAACTCGAAACCTTTAGTCCTATGTTGATTTCATTCAAATGCTGGGAGTGAATTTCAAGAACCATGATAGGTATTTTATCAAATATAGATTTTGCATGCGTTGCACAAGCTAAAAAAAAATCACCCAAAGTCACATCAGTGCTATCACAAGCAATAATAGTATTAATCATCGAGCTTCTCCTTATTCCGCGTTAGAAGATCTATAGTTAGCTTGTTGAGTTTGTATGAAAACTCTTTACCAATAAGAGATTGCATCCTAATTTCATTTAACATTTCCTCCACGGTAAATGACTTACCATTAATTGCAACCATATATGGCTTATCCTTAGTCTGGGGTTGAGCCATTAACCAATCTTCTAATGAGGATGCGACATCAGTTTCAAGAGAAATCGCAGCTTCATTTACTATCTTTAAAATATCTTTAACAGGTCTTGATTGCTTGATAAATGCAAAAGCTCTGTTATTAATAAAGTCAGCAAATGGTTCTTGCTTTTCATCTGATGCAGTCCATATCAACACAGGGATCAAGAAGGAATTGGCTCTAATTTTCTCAAGAACAATGTGGCCATTATCATCATCGCCGGAGAGGGTTAGGTCTAAAATTACTATAGTTTTTGAATCCAAATTGTCTTTAATAAACTTCAATCCTTCAACAGAGTTGTTAAAAATGCTAACTTGCTCATATTCTTGGTTAAGCTTAACCACTAAAGGTGATCTTTCATCAATTAGATCATCAATAACTACAATTATAATATTAGACTTCATGGATGTATAAATTTTAATAAATCACTGATTAAAAGGTAATTCAATTTTGAAAGTAGTCCCAACTGGATAAAATTCTGATTCTATTATCTCTATATTTCCTTTTAGAGCCTCAATGCGCTTCTTCACAGTGAACAAACCAATTCCAGCACCTCCAGAATTATTGGTAGTAGTGTAATAAATGTCAAAAACTTTCCCTTTAGATTCTTCTGGTATACCGTAACCATTATCAGAAAAATACACAACAAATTTTTCCCTTTCAATTATTGCAGAGCATTTTATTATTTTATCCTTAGTTTGGGCTAGTGCCTTAACAGAATTGGTGATTAAGTTCTCAAATATATCTTCAAAAAATTTTTTATTGTGAGTTATATTTAGAGAGTCATTGGCAATGATCTGAACGGCAATGTTTTCTTTATCGAAAATATGCTTATATGATACATTTAGTAATTTTTTAATTAGCGATGAGATATCAAAGGTTTCAAAATCATTTTCTGATCTAGCGTAGCTCAACATAAAATCTATCGCTTTATCAAGGTTGCTCATTTCAGAAAAGATGGAATGAGCGTATTCTAGAAAAAGCTCTTCATATGCCGGATTTGGAAAATCAGTTTTAAAAAATTCCGAATAATGTATAATTTTACCAAGTGAGGTTCTAACCACATGTGCAAGTTCAGTCGCATAATCTTGAAGAGACATAAGGCTCATGAAGATATTTTCCTTGCGAACAATCTCTTTTTGTAAACTTGTGAATTGGCGAACCCCCCTATTTACACTGCTTTTGAGACCTTTAACTCCCTTAATTACAATCTTCAAATCATCCTTCAATTCAGGAGAGGATTTTTCAGAAATTTGGTTTAAAAGTCTCTCAATTTTTATAATATCGTTTTCTGCCGTAACTAATTGTGTCTTAACTTGCGATTTCTTTTCATCTTTGATATACGTTAGATACTTTTCAAGTTGCTCAATTTGATATATTATAAATTCTTTTAAAGCTTTATATTCGGGAAAGTCTAAGAAATCTTGCCTGTTAGTTGCGTCCTTAATTCTTGGATTTTCCTGATTTGTTATTTCGATATAGCCAAGAAGATCCTGTGAACTAACTTTATCAAAAAAACCCGAGTACCTCCTTTTATCAATACCTAAAATATCTCTTTTCCTTACATCTTTACTTTCCGATTCAGCGAATGGTGTCGTAATAACACCGTCTCTATAAATCTTTATTCCATCAATATCTCCTCCTTTAAAGTTAGACTTGAAAAGCCTCTTTGCATCTTGATTGAAGTAATTTAGCTCAAAGTTGATAGGTCCAAAATTTTGCAATTCTATTGATTTGACTAAAAGTTGTCCTTGATCGAAAATCAATGTTTCCTGCGTTCCTTTAGTCAAATCAGAGGTAAGTTGAATCTTCTCAGTAGCGAATCCAATCGCTTTATTAGTTATTTCCTTAGACTTAAATTGCTCGAATTCATTTGATTTTACAGTGATTAAAAAAGGAAATTCTGATTTTTTTAATGGTGAAATTAGCTTAGAAAGCTCCTTAACTGCTTGATTTATATCTAATTCAGTCCATACCTGATCACTGGTGCTTAAATAAATTATTAACTCTGTTCCCTGTTCATCAAAATCAGATGCCTCGATCCAACAATCATTCTCTATATCAGTGAACAATTTAGTGTTTTTATTCGGCGTATTTTTAGCTATATCTTCACTCATTCGTTCATAGACCGACCAATCTAATTCCAAACAAACCTTCCGACTTGTTCCTTTTTGAGTTGTTTTTATAAGTAATTTTGACCCTAACTTTTCCACAGCAAATCTCCCAACACCTTTTTCACCTACAACTTTTCGAAAATAAGGTGATGGAGAAATTTTCTGTTCTCTTTTGCTATTCGTACCGACAATCATCCACTTATATCTTATATCATAGAGAGACATGCCGATGCCGTCATCTTTTATAATAATTTTACTATAATCATCAATCTTGCTTACATTATTATAAATTACCTCCACTTGATCAGCATTGGCATCATAGCAATTTTTTACGAGCTCAAACAATGCAGTAATTTTATCAGTAATAAGCTCTCTTCCAAGTAATTTAAAAGTACTTACATCAAAGTTCCATTTCAATTTATAGTAATCCATCTAATGTTTATAAAAAAAGTATTAATTATAGTTAAATGTAATTGAATGTACAACATTTTCATGCATATGTATTGACCATCCTACATTGATCAGTGTAAATTCCAATATAAAAAATCTAACCTTGTGACTACCTCCGATTTCGGAAAGAACAATATGTTTTTCAGGAAATAAACTTTATTTATGTCATCATCATTGGATTGGACTACATAATATCACAGGCTCCTGCCGGTGGATTTGGAATTAAGTTAATAGCTAAGTATCTTTCTAAAAATTGCTTCTGCCAGTAGCGGCGGAACTGCATTTCCAATTTGTTGTTGTATGTGAGACAAGGGTCCTTCAAAAACAAAGCTGTCCGGAAAACTCTGTAATCTAGCTGCCTCGCGTACTGATAGCCCTCGATCTTGAAATGGGTGAATAAGCATATTTTTCCGATAGTTCGAGATTACTACAGATGGCTTATTAGCATCTAAACGCTTATAAATTCCACTGTGACAGTTGCTGGTATTCGAATAGTTACCCATTAGTTCAGCTGGAATTGCCTTCCAATTTTCACCCTGCTTAATATGTTTGTAGCGCTCAATCACATAATCCTGGTTTCGCGAGACAAAATTCTGTAGTGGTGTTACGGAATCTGCCCGCATCTTTGCAGCATATTCGCTGATATTACTGAATGGCAAGGTATATTGCGCAATTGGAAAGTTATCACCATTGACTAGGACAGGTAGGTCTGCTAGAGCTTCCTGTACATTTACTTTTTTATCGTGCTTTTGAGGAAACTCAAAATTTATTCCCTTGCGATTTCCTACCATAAAAAATCGATTACGATGTTGTGGCACACCATAGTCTGACGCATATAGCACAGCTTCCGTAGTATCATATCCGATCTCCCGAAAACATTCCTTTATTTTCAATACTGTATTGCCCTGATTGTAGTTTGTTATCCCCTCGACATTCTCAAAAAGAAACCATTCGGGTTGCAATACATTGACAAAACGAACAAACTCAGAGAATAGCTTATTATTACTATTCTCATCACTCCTTGTCTTTGTATTTGAGAGTGAAAAGCCTTGACACGGCGGGCCACCGAAAACAATAAATGGTGAGGCACTGCCCATGTGAAACTTGGGATTAATCTTGGTAATATCTTCACACAACACCTTTACTCCAGGATGGTTACGACCGAAGGTTTTGGCTGCAGATGGATCCTTTTCTACAGCAAATCCAATTTTAATGCCGGCACTCTCCGCCCCAAGACTAAGTCCCCCGGCACCACTAAAAATGTCAATTCCTATTTTGTTTATTGTTTTCAATTTATTAGATATGTTATCTCCCAGTCCTTTACAGTAATTAGAAGCATGTTTTTCTGTTAGATTAAACATTTGTGAAAGTACAAATTATAATTACATTTTTAATCCCAATGCTTCGTTAGTTTAGATTTAGTCCCTCTTCCCTTGCCGTATCGTAAATCTGATACAGGATCTTCGCTTGTTTTTCCGAAGGTAAGGTGATTTGCTTTATGGACATTTTTTCGAGAATTCCTAATTGCATGTTGCTTAAGCTCCGTATCCCCTTATAATTCCTATAATGTTCAAAAATCATCTTCCAATCTGCATTGGTAACGTTGAGCACAAACACCTGATTGTCGATCGCTTTTTCAAGTATCTTAACGTCTTTACTTTCTTTTATTTTATAATTTTTCTCCTCACGGTAGATAAATAAGCGCTCGTCAAGTTCAGGGAAATCGATATCTATATTTCTAACTGCCTCCCAACACATGCTATTTTTTGCCCACTGGCTGATGTTAGCGTAACCTGTTGCAGGATGCGTGATTTTTTGGTAAACCTGCTGTGTAATCAGCTTTAGCATTTCAATAAGCTCAAATGGGATTTCTTGCTGTTCCCAAATTAGATCGAAGTTAAGTTGTAAGCCTGAGGTCACAACAAGCTCTGAAAGATAAGAGATCGAATAGGCTACCGTCTGCGCCCTATATCCACCATCATACCATGCGGCTGCCGATACAAGCTTTTCTGTGGTTCTAAAAAGGATCACCCTGCAGATTGCATCCTTAAAATAGGTTTCTGTAATAGCCAGATTATCTTTTTCTAATAATTCAGTAATGTCCTCTGCAAATTTTTTAAAACTCTCCTGCGCACCTTTTGAAACAACATCAGGGCGCCGCAACCACATTATTTCAGTTTTAGATAGAAGGGTCTTGTCGACCACTTGTGATTTAGGATTTTCCAATGCAAAGCTGTTTTTTTCAGCAGTCTTGAGATAAGCCTGACTGTTAAGATATTCTCCTCGTACACGTTCATAGAACCATTTAGTCCTGCGCTGGGCACCACCGATTGCAGGCGCATAGACTCTACTTGAATATTCTTTCATATCCTTATGGAACGGGCTGTTTGAAAAGAAATCCGAATTATTTATTTTGTTTTGGGTATTTGCATATTCAGCTACCTTAGATATGAAATCATCTTGCTTGCTGGCATCTTTTACAACCGAAAGTTTCATTTGGACCGAAACTTTGGAAACATCAATGAGTGAGGTCCGCTTAGCAGCATATATGGCAGAAGTAGTCTGACCACCATTTACGATCTGAAAATTCTTAATCTTTTTTAGGTGGCCATCCTCACCAAGCTCAATCTCACTGGCTGTTGCAGTGATTCCATTGTTATATGCGAAGAACATCTCGGGCTTATGTTCGATAGTAATCTTCAAGCCCTTGTTAACATTGCCTTTAAACTGAAGGAAAGTTCTAACATTTTGTTCAAATAGCTTTTGACCATGCTCCTCATAAATGTTAACTAGGTGATCACCATTGATAACTGTAAGATAAGATTGATAACTATTTTCCTCATCATTAATCTTCAAACAAGGCAGGTCGACCACAATATCAGAGACAGTAGACTTTGCCTCAGATTCATAAATGTTATGAAGATAATTGATGTCAATCACCCTAAAGTCAAGTGTAGCTCCCTCTAGTATCTCTGAAGGTAGCTCCAATAGATTTCTTGTTGCCTTTCCGTCTGTTAATAGCATTAACCTTACACGAAGCAGTTGTCCCTTTTGAAAATATTTATAAATATTGTAAGCCATGCTATAAGCTTCGGAAGTTTCCTCCATATCCTTGTACAGACCATCAACCGACCTAGTGAGGAAAGTCTTGAGGCGATTAAACTTTGCCTCCATCTGCACTCTCGTGAAAGTTTGGATTGCCTCATCTTGAAAAAACTGGTGATTAAGGATAGTAAGTATCTTTCTGTCATCATCATAATCATAACCATAAACTTCTATTCCTTTTTTGATATACTCCGCTGGAGAATAGTTGCTTGTCATGTCACCGACACTGACAAGATCTTCACAAACTACCTCGAAGAAGGATTGTGCTTGCAGTAACCCCCTACTATCTGCATCAGTAAGTATGGACTGGAGAAAATCCTCATGAAATTCTTCTAAAGTTGCCATAGTTTATTAAATTAAAATGGTAATTTTTGTTCATATTTTTCGAATTGTAAAAGATCCAAGCTGTATTTGACACCCGAAATTCGTGAATCAATCATGTCGTTGGTAATCCTCGGAAAATCTGTTTCTACCTTGTAAGTCTTCGAAGAGTCTATAAAGTAACTGGAAAATGGACCTTGTGTTATGCCTTCTATATAACCATATGCGGATAATCGTTCCTCAAAAATACCTAATATCTGAATATCCATTGGAGTAATCAGATCAATGATAGTCTTAACTAATGATGGTATATCCAATCCAGAAGATCGTTGGCTAAGAGCATAGCAAATAAGGTAGACTGGCTTGATATCTGTGTCCAGCTGTGCCAAGGAAGATATTCTTATTTTGGGACCTTTGCTGGATACATAAGACTTAACTTCCAAGAAGCACTCTTGTAACGAAAAGTCCTTCTGATCAGAATCGGGACCAACCCATCCAATAATAGCATTTCTGTAACCGATAGCGGGTAAGATCAGATCTAGAATACAATATAATTCTGCGAAGAGGCCCATTTGTATCTTTTCAGGCATTGATAAAGGTCTATCTTCACTTAAGAATCTTTGCCAGCGCTTTATACGTTGATTTATAATCCTGATCATATCAGATTCATCCCTTGCTCTCGAGACTCGATCAACAATATCGCAACATACGGCCAAAAACATTTCCCAGTCTTTATTCTCATGTAGGATCAAATAAAATCTTGTGCCATCATTATCCACAGTCGCAATAGAAATTCCTTTCATTTGGCCAATAAAACTTTCTTGAGGCAGTGAATGATTAAAATGAAACATCATTCCAAATCTTCCATCATCATCACAGATCCAAAATAGATTATGAATTGTCTTTAGATCAATTCTTCTGACTGTCTGAGAGTTCATATACCGCCATGGGTTTTCAGTTAGATTCATCATTATTCCTCACCTTCCTCTAGCCTGTCGTCAAGCTGATCTAAAAAAACTGTATTCACCATCAAACGAACTGGTTTCGCTTCTGACAAAGCAGTCCCGCTAAAACTTATCCCAAAAGCGGCAATTTCTCGCAACTTAAAATCACGTTCTTTATTCTCTACCTCTAGTACATGCAGCATTAGCAATGGCTTACTCCTCAAACCGCGGGACTTCTTTCGATTATTACTAACTGATCGCCTTAGTTCAGGATCTTCTATTGCAATCGCTTCTGATGTTCCAGATGACACCTGACGATTGAGAATCTCATAAGCACCATTCTTGTCGGCTATGACCCTTTTCTGACGTTTTATCCTAATACTTTTATATAAAAAGTCATTTCCTTCTCCGCTATACAGCGCAATATCCCACAAAGTGTCAGTCTGATTTATATATTCTTTTATAAAACCGATCGGCATCCTTGATGAAAGCCCAAGCTTATCCTTGTCGTAGGTTTTATAAGTATTTATAAACTTTTTCACCAAGGATCTATCTATATCTGTCCATAAAACACTTTGAAAATCAGGCGAATGATTTGTTGGCAGGTTATCAATTAAGTCTTGTATCGCTTTAATATTGTCAGTTATTACATTAGTTTCTTTTCTGAGGTAACTGGTTTCCTTCAGCGAACCTTCAAGACGCATATCAAAATAATAGTATTCCATATTATGCTGCTTGTTTCGTGCGGTAACCTGGAGAGCGCTATCAGGATTCTCCTTAATATAAAGCCCAAAGTCTTCTGGCGTCTTACGGTTTTCCGCCATAAGTTTAAAGTCGTCTACCAAATCTTCTGTCGCTCTTATGATCTCAGCAAAATCGTTGATTCTATCCTGAGGCATAAATATCCTACATAGATCTTCATACCCTGGCCTATATCCAAACCACCTACCCATCTGCATAAGTGTGTCATAAAATACAGTGTTGCGTAAAAAGTAGCTAACACTTAATCCTTCAACAGTAAATCCCCGCGCTAAACTAGCTCCGCCAACAACAATAGCATTAGTCACTACATCCTTTCTGTATTCTAGTGGAATAGCACTTTTAGCGTGTACATCTCGTATTACTATAGTTTCCACAAAGTGTGGAAATTCTAGAAGGACGTCATTCCAACTTAAATTTAATTCCTCGACGTGTTTTTTATACGTTACAGCAAGTTGTTTTAAATGCACACTCATCCCTTCGCCGCCCGTTAATGAAGCATATGCAACTATATCCTTCTTCAGTAATGTTAAATATTCCTCGGCAAGCGTTGCTAAATTTTTATGTACATCAGTAAATCTTGTTGCATGTATCAACATACTATTATGTTTATCTCCTTGACCCCGCAATCTTCTAATAGATATATTTATTACGAAAAGTCTAATTGCATCCAAAAGATTTTCTGGTAAATATTCTAGAACAAAGTCCTTTTTATGGCTGTATGGAATTACTGTTTCATGGTCATCTATTGCAATAAGATGGCGTTGATTAGTATCTATAAATATTTTTCTAGCTCCAAAATAATTTGTAGGAGCATTCATAGCATAAATAAAATCTTTCGGAAAAAGATCTTTTCCAACTGAATCGTTATTAGCTTTGTGATCGATAAAAATATTTGCGTAAGGGGTTGCGGTATAGGCTACATACGCTGATCTCTTGAAAAGGCTTAGCAATTGCCGCAATCTCTTATTAATGATTGTTGGATCGTTTTCCCCTTTTGTATTTATAGAGGCATAATCAGATTCATCATCTATTACCAACATAGCATGTTCAATATCATTTCCCCGATATTGTTTTTCAAGCCATTCGATGACACTCTTTAAAGTGCTGGTGTTTTTTTTAATTACTAAAAGTACCGGTACATTTACAGTCTCAAAATTGATGCCCTGTGCTAATCGATCTGCGTCCTGTCTATTAAAGTCACGTTGTGTAGTTGTCAAACTATATGGCGTAAGGTGTTTTCCTCCAGTACCAATTCCAGCCCCAACCTGTTCCCCTCCACTATAACCCACAAACGATTCATTCATCCTCTCCTGCGTCTGATCCCTCAGATTGTTAATGCCTCCGGCAATAATTACAATAAATTTATACCCAGCATCTGCAGCCTTACAGACAAGAGATGAATAATTAAGTGTTTTACCCGACTGCACATGTCCAACAACCATCCCATATCTATTAAACCGGTCTGTGGATGGAGACTCAAGATTATTCATTACTACATCAGTATCGTCATCCGTTGTTTTGACAACGTTCGGAGGAAGGGATTTGTAAAGATATGTCTTATACCTGTCCCAGTAATATAAATCTGATTTCCCTTTTGCCAGAGACGTCCACCAATAATTATCCCTTAGCTGTTGTTCATTACCTTGAATAACCGCCCCATGCCGCATTCCAACATCAAAATGTACCTCGAACTCGTGCTTCAATTGTTTCCATTCACCTTCCTTCAGATCTATAAACTCTGACACTGATAGAATGTTATGCAATATTAGAACCGGAACAGCGGCAATCACACTTTGAAGATTACTTATTTCTTGATGAATAGCGGTCTTGTCCAAGGGACTGGGCATTTTGTTGAGCTTATCAAAAATAAAGCCTTTTACGGCCTGATAACTATTTTTCTCCATCTCTTAGCAATTCTTTTCTATTTATATATATCTCTGTTTTCAATAATTCTTCGATGTAGTTTGGTGGCAAACCCGCAATCTTCAGTCTTTCTGTTAGTTCCTCCACATCTGAAATTGTTAGAGCAGTTTGTTGTTTTAATTGATGCGGACTATTTTGTAGCTTAAACTGTATTGCATCAATTGGAAGGTAAGCCTGCAGTCCTTTAAGATATATTTGAAGCTTCCTTAATAGTTCTTCCGAAAGATCTGCTTCTAGATCTGCATACAATGGATGATCTTCGTTTATCGCAAAACGGAAATCTTCGTTCATAGGGAAAATTTCCCAAAATTGTATCAGAGTTTTGTCTTCTATTTTCCGTCCCCTACCAGTAAACGGCTTCGATCCAATTTCAGTCACACGCGAAATTATACGTTTAAGATTAATCTTAATGAGATCTGCAGGTTTTGCTGTCGATTTTTTAATATCAATTCCCCAATAAGTATCCATATCGTTGGGTATATCGATCTTTATGCGCACGAGTTTATGAGCGTCGACGGTTTTATGTAATCCCCACCATGTGCCATAAACCAGAATACGATTCTCCCTATACAAATAAAATCCCTGAGACTTTATATAGCCATCTTCAGTTGCATAATGTTCATATTCTTGCTGTGACAGTTTTGAATGATGTGGAAGAATATAAGGTTGTACCGTAACCTCTGAGGAATGAATTTTGATACGCTCAAGTGATAGCTGCTGAGTTGCCGGATGATTTAAATTGAATGGATTAAATGGTTTAATTCCATTATTATTCAATGAAATTTTAATAGAACGCTTATCCGCACCCTCTAAGAAGCGGTGGAATACTAACGCTAGATGCTTGCGAACCTGATCAATAACAGAAGTGAGTTCTGATTTATCACAGCGGTCAATCGTTTCCCAACAAACTAATGTGCCGCTTGCCTGTGATTCTAGTTCCGCCAACAATGGAAGATCCGAAATATCCTCAGGAGTTTTCAATAACCATTGATTTTTCTCCGAAATGTAGTCTAAGTCCCACTGCTTACTGGAAATTTGGCTATCCTTTTTTGATACAACAGTCAGCTTTCTACACTGTGAAAATGACGCTGTTTTCAGCCCAAGTCCAAATCTTCCGAGGTCATTTTTCTTTCTTTTGTCCTTCGGGTTCTTAGTCGCAAGACGCATTGACTCTTTTAGTTCAGATTCCGACATTCCTGTCCCATTATCTAACATTGCAAATCTTATCTGAGGAACAGGTGTTAAGTGTATATTTACTTGACTCGCACCTGCTGTGATGCTATTATCAATGAGATCAGCCACTGCAACTTCAAATGAATACCCGATATCTCGAATAGATTCAATAAAGTTTCCAACGTTAGGATCGACAACTTCGGTTTTAAACATTTAAACGGAATTAATTGTATAGTATTAGCTAAAGTATCATTTTTTTATCCGCTAGCAGAAAAGACATTATCTTTTTTAAAGAAAATATCGCCCTTCCATATCATTTTAATAAACATAAATTTCAATCGTTGTAGTGAGCAAATATTTTTTCGCATATAATAGAGGACGTGTCTCCTGTTCCTAGAGGCGCTGGTAATTTGCCGTAAACAAACTGAAGATGTCATCAAACCTAAATACCAAATTTAATAGGCAAACCATGAAGTTGCTTACGGGAAACCGTAATCAAATAATATTCTGAAAATAATCACCTTACAGCATCAAGCTAAATCATAATAGTACTTATTAAGGTTCTTTTTGCCTTTAAAACTTAATCTAATCCTCTTTGCCGAATATTGGACTTAGGCTGTTTATAATGCGAAAAGAGATTACACCCTAACTAAGTATTGATTAGGTGAGTGATAGAATTTTAGCCATGAGAGCATGTAAAGTTTCATGGAACTTATCTTTTTTAAGATCACATTCCCAAACATCAATCACGCACCACCCTTTCATCTCTAAATCATTATGATGTAAAGCATCTCTCATTTTATTACCAAAAATTTTGTTGCGCCACCATTCGGTCCTAGATTTAGGGATTACATAATATTTACATCCTTCATGTCCATGCCAAAAACATCCATGTACAAAAATTATCGTTCTGTACTTTGGCAATACTACATCTGGTTTGCCTGCAAGATTCTTCACATGCAACCTAAACCTAAATCCATGTTTATGGAGGTACTTACGAACAAGTAGCTCGGGCTTTGTATCTTTACTACGGATCTTACTCATATTATAAGACCGAACTTCTTTTGAATGCATATCAGACATATTATCTTAACACGCGATATATGAGTTTGTTCAAATAGAATTGCACCAGATTACAATGAATTTTCTCATGGATTTTTTTATGAAATTACATACCGCCATATATCCACATACGCTACAGGAAGACTATTTAACCGTCCTGCCTGATCTGGATTTACTGCATCAGGACAATAGGGAGGAACTGAGGAAGAAATTCGAAGATAACATCAAGCCGTTGATCACGATTGCGCTAAACCGACCCTGGGATAACCTTTCCTTACCTAGTAATACCTTTTAACAAAAGCACTCATTAGACGCGAGCGTTTTTATTTATCTGTTTTAGATATTTTTTTGCAGACTCAATTTGTTTAGCGAACAAAGGTCTTCCTCTGAGTCTTGCTAATACCAATGTTTCTATTTCAGATTCTGGCAGATTGACCTTAATATCTTCTTTTATATTTTTAGTTCTCATATCACAAATTTGTTTTTTATAATCAGACAGATCACGTTGTTACTACCTTGATTCCCCTACTCGAATGTTTGATCCTGTTTTTCTCTACTAATTGGGTAGCTCGACGCTGGCACAATCAAACTTTACTACGGCAAATGTAAATAAATAATTAATTACCTATCTATTTGAAATAAAAAATTTATTCCAGTATAAATATTCGTAATGAAACGACAGGTTAAGTGACTTCCAGTGATGAAGGTAAATACTTAGGCTCCCTTCTTCGATTTCAAACTACCCATTAACTGACTGTACAGATCTTCTTCAGCTTCTTTCCGTGGTTTAAGCTTTTTGATAGTCGGCCTTTTTCCTTTTGCTTTAGCCTCAATCAGCTTCAACAACTTTTTATGATAGGTATCTTCATATTTTGAAACATCAAAATCTTCTGCATACTGGTTCACCAGTGCCAGGCCCATATCCATTTCCCTTTTACTAATGGTTTTGGTATCATCAATCTCAAGCTCATCAGCGGCCCTGATTTGCTGCTGGAAACGGATGCGGGTTACCACAAGTGCATTTTTTACCGGATGTACAATACATAAGCTTTCAGTGCTGCGAAGTACAAAGCGTGCCAGCCCTGCTTTTTTTGATTTCTTCAGCACCTGCAGCAGTAAATTATAGGCCTTGTTGCTCCTCACATCAGGCTCAACATAGTACGAAGTCTCATAAAACATAGGGTTAACGGACGCGATGTCTACAAAGCTTTCAATCTCAATTGTTTTAGTCTTTTCCGGCGCTGCCGCCTCAAAATCACTATCCTCAACAATTACGTAATTATCATCCTTATACAGATAACCCTTCACGATTTTATCGTAAGGCACTTCCTTTCGGGTGTTTTCATTGATCCGCTGAAACTTGATGTGCGCATGGTCCCGTCCGTCAAGCATATCCAGGTCAAGGGATGACGTTTCAACTGCTGAATACAATTTCATTGGGATACTGACCAGCCCGAAGCCAATACTCCCCTTCCAGATAGATCTCATAATTGTTCGTTTTTATCTTTGTTTATCCCGTGTGGGTGATGCGCTTCAATCTGATCTGCAAGTAAATGCAATAGCCGCTCTTCAAGATCTGCCGGATTCTGGCAAATATGCAGGTAATTGTATGCGTCTGGCTCAAAGCTGGCTACAAATTTACCTTCCTGGAATACTTTTACTTTACAGGTTTCACCATTGTGGTGCAGGTATTCACCAATTTCAAAATGGTAGATCTGCTGATCTATGCTGATACTTATCGGATAATTCTCCATAAATGCGTTTAAACTGTTAATGCTAACAAATTATAACATAAGTAGTTTTCAGTTTTATTTATTGAAATGTGCTCCTGCACTATCAAGACAAATATGGTAGCGCTGATGGTTTCTGTGAAATCATTTTTAAGTTTTCAACATAGGCATGTTTACTAAATATATTAGCATATTTTTGGCTTTATGGAAATCGGATATATAGCAAAGAGAACATTAGTACCTACACTAATGGAGTGGGTAAGCAAATCAAGAATACAGAACCATCTTCCTGAACATTGTATTTTTATCATGTGGCTGGATGATAGTATTCAATTTAATCTTTCAAATCTTGATGATGCCTATCAAACCAAACATGTATTACCAGATCTTTCAATTTACTGCTTATCCCTGATTTATAATATTACACCAGTAATTGAAACCTGGTGCCAGAAGAATAATCTCCATAACTTTGAAATGAACATGAGATTTAAATGTCAGCAGTCTGTATATACCACTTCCAGGATGATCAAAGGAAAGAAAGAAGACAAAGAGAATAGAGAATACCTTGAAAACAAATCAACGTAATAAAGATCTGGCTTATACCCATGTCCATTTGAATATTACCGGCACAAACTAAAATTAACTATACCTGTTTGATAAATATGGAACAATATCACTATACAATAAATAACCTGGGAAAGATAGAAGATCTGACTATCTACAGACCTACGGAAGAAAATGGCAGATACCGGGTAGAACTGGAAGGTTCAACTGTAGGATACTTATATTTCTCGCAAATGGATGAACATCTGGCTTGTCCTATATGGGAAGGTACTACGCCCTCCCTCAGCCTGATAGCTGCCGAATTGGGCAGTTTTATTGAACGTTCTGATATAGGTTTACCAGGAGCATAACATCTCCGGCCCTAAATTACTGCTTGACGAGATTAAAAAAGTAAAAAGAAGGTAATCGTTGAGCTACAGGATAAATCAAAAAGCGAGAGGCATTCCCATTTGAAAATCTAAATCACATCTTTTAATGAGGCCAATCTGCAACAACTCCGCTTTCACTAATTGAGGTTAATTCCCGAAGCGGACATTTGCATTTATAAACCTTTGCCTGAATTCAACCGGTGACTGACTGGTCTTTTCGTGTTTACGCTGACTTCAAAAGACAAAATCCGTACACTTAATCAAATAGAGAAAGTATCTATTGCATCGGTTTTGTCGCGATACTCGGTATCGCGACAAATACATAGCAAATAATGTCGCAATACTTAGTATCCAGACAAAGTTTCAGTATATTTGTCGGGATATTTGATCTCGTTTATTATGAAAAACATGAAAGATTCTTCGAGCAAGCTTTTAGAAATTGTTAACTCCTTTCCGAACGGTGTCAATATCAATGAAATTGCATCGGTATTTAACCAAGACTTTTCCACTCGAAGTATACAGCGCTTACTATTGAAACTAAGTAAGGAGGGGCATATCACAATCACTGGTAAGGCACGCAGTACAAAGTACCAACCAATATCAAAGAAAGAAACCAGGTTGAATACTGTATTCGAATTCCATAATAAAACTAATGAAACTGCAACTACCCTAATTCCTCTATCTAAAGAAGGTAAACAAGCTCATTCGCGCGTCAGCGCGCCCGTTCAGCTGCGTAGCCCTGTGGGATATCAGCAGAATTTTTTGAAATCTTATCGCCCAAATATTGATAGTTACCTTTCCGGTAAAGAAAAGGAACAATTAGCTGCTCTTGGTAATACGGGTATTGATAGGCCAGCGGGCACATACGCACAACAGATTATGAATCGTCTACTAATTGACCTCTCCTGGAATTCAAGTAGATTGGAAGGTAATACTTATAGTTTACTGGATACTGAGCGGCTCATTGTACAGGGAATGGCGGACGATAGCAAATCTGCAAAGGAAGCACAAATGATTCTTAATCATAAAGACGCAATAGAATTCATTGTGCAGGCTGCCGGGGACATTGGATTCAATCGATACACCTTTTTGAACCTTCACGCAATGCTGGCAAATAACCTTCTTGCAGATCTGGAGGCACCAGGCAGATTAAGATCAATGGCCGTTGGCATAACAGGTTCTACCTATACTCCAATTGCCATTCCTCAACTGATTGATGAATATTTTGATCTTATGCTGGAAAAGACCAGACAGATAGAAGATCCATTTGAGCAATCATTCTTCCTGATGGTACATTTACCATACCTGCAGCCCTTCGATGATGTAAACAAAAGGGTATCACGGCTTGCCGCCAATATTCCTTTAATCAAACGAAACCTATCTCCGTTATCCTTCATAGATGTTCCGGAAGATTTGTATTTCAAGGGCATGATAGCAGTGTTTGAACAGAATGACATCAATCTCCTCAAAGATGTTTTTCTATGGGCTTATGCAAGATCAGCACAAAATTACTCGGTTATCCGACAGTCCATCGGAGAACCCGACCTCTTCAGGTTAAAGTATCGGGAATCCATTAGAAATCTTATTACGACAATTATTATAAATGGATTGGATTCAAAAAATGCTCAAAAAGAGATAAAAGCTAAGGCCGAAGATTTAGTAGAAGTTGATCAGGAGCAGTTTATCAGGTCTGTCGAAACTGAGTTAATGGCTCTTCATGAGGGTAATTTTGCAAGATATCGGGTTAGTCAGCAGGAATTTGTAAACTGGCAAAATAATTGGAAGACTTGACAAGCTGTGCGAAAGTATATCCGTAAATGGAGGCGTACCCCACTACCTGAACAGGAGGCAGCACATCAAAATTCTGACAATACCTACAACTAAATCGTTTAAAACTAAATATAATAGTAATATTAGCTAAATTACTTAGTAGTTTTGCAGGCCTAATGTGATGATTATGTTGAGAAAAACCACCCCAAAAAGAGACCCTGTACTAGAACCTATTGCTGATCCTGGACAGGTAACTGGTTTTTCTTCTCCGGCACAAGACTACAGCGAAGACAGGCTTCACATTATCCAAAAGCTTGTTAAGGACCCTACCAACACCTATTACTTTGAAATGGAGAACAACGATATGGCTGTCTATGGAATAGTTAAAGGGGCATTGCTGATAGTAGACCGGTCAATGAAGCCAAAACATGGCACCATTGTAATTGCCAACGTAGAAGGTGAATGGATTACCCGCAAATTGATTTTAAACGCCGATAAAAAATTCCTTACCTGTGGCATTGAAAATCAGGATATATTAATCACTGATGACGGCATTATTATTTTCGGAAGTGTAACCTGGAGCTGCAATCCGATGGCCAATGGAACGATGGTAAAGCACCTCATCCCCTGATATGGTAGCATTGGTAGATTGCAACAACTTTTATGCAAGTTGTGAGCGTTTGTTTAAGCCGGAACTCATTGGCAAGCCTATCATTGTGCTTTCTAACAATGACGGTTGCGTAATTGCCCGTAGCAACGAGGCGAAGGACTTAGGCATAACCATGGGTGCCGTTTTCTACATGATAGAGGAAGACATAAAAAAACATAAAATCAACGTGTTTAGCAGCAATTATACTTTGTACGGTGATATGAGCGCCCGCGTAATGACCAATCTGGCCAGGTTCTCCACAGAGGTAGAAGTTTATTCCATTGACGAATGTTTTTTAGGCTTAACCGGCATATTTGATCTGGAGAGATATGCCCACCTGATCAGGAACTCAATTATTCAAAACACGGGTATCCCTGTAAGTGTTGGCATCGCACCCACTAAGACACTCGCCAAACTTGCCAATAAGATGTGTAAGCGGACTGGGGGCCTCTGCGTGCTTGACACCGAAGAAAAGATAACCGCAGCGGTAAAGGAATATAATGTAGAAGACATTTGGGGCATCGGCCGTGCCTATGCAAAACAACTGATTTTATTAGGGATAGAAACAGCTGCCGATCTGCGAGACCAGCCCATAGGATTTGTTCAGGATAAACTAACAATACAAGGGGTGAGAATGTGGAATGAGCTGTGGGGCCGCTCCTGCATACCTCTAAGCGATGTACTGGAACGTAAGAAGGGCTTATGTACTAGCAGGGCCTTCAGTAAGCTGACTAACGACATGGAAGAACTAAGTGAAGCTACCGCCAGTTATGCCAACAGGCTTTCCCTCAAACTTAGAAAAGACCAAAGCTGCGCAACAGTAATTTCTGTACGGTTATTAACAAACCGCTTCAAAGCAGACGAGCCACAAGCATTCCCATCAATTACCATCCCATTAACGCATGCTGTAAATAACACCTCTGAAATTGTGAAAGTAGCCTTATTTGGTTTAAGGGCAATTTACAGGGAAGGTTTTATGTACCAGAAAGTAGAAGTGACAGCAACGGGCTTAATTCCGGAAACAGAAGTACAATTAAATATGTTTAGCAAGTGGAACGGACCTATCAATGATAAATTGAGTAAGATAATGGACCAGATAAATGGTCATTACGGAAGGGGCACTGTAAGAATAGCAGCAGAGGGAACGGCGCAACGCTGGGCAATGAAAAGGAATTTCCTGAGCCCGGCCTACACAACCCAGTGGAAAGACATCATCAAAACTAAATAATATGTGCGCCAGATACACTCTAACAAAGAAAGAGAAAGATTTATTGAAGGCTTACCAGGTTAAACTCCCGGCACCCTTTGAACCAAATTTTAATCTGGCCCCCACACAGGTAGGGTTAGTGATCACCGCTGATGAGCCTGATATTGCTCAACCGATGCACTTTGGCCTGGTACCCTATTGGGCAGAAAACATCAAATTAGATTTCTCTACACTAAATGCCCGAAGCGAAACGGCATCAACAGCCAAAACATGGGCACCATTGCTAAAGCACCATAAAACGTGCCTTGTACTGGCAGACGGTTTTTATGAATGGGATAAAAAATCAGGCAAGCCTGTCCCCTACCGTTTTGTATTGAATGACCGGGAGATTTTCGCTTTTGCAGGTTTATGGAGCCAGTGGAAACATAAAATAACAAATGAAGTGTACCGATCATTCACTATCATGACTACAGTAGCCAATGACACGGTCGGAAAAGTACATGACCCAAAATTCAGAATGCCTGTAATACTGGATAAGAACGAAGAGGCGCTGTGGTTAAGCAGAGACATCAGCATACCTGATCTGATCAGCCTTTGTAACCCCTATCCAGATGATCTAATGAAGAGCTTTCAGGTTTCCACGTCTGTGAACTCAACGGTGATTAATAAAGCGCATAATAATCATCCGGATTTGGTTTTACCACTGAACAGTTATTAAGGAACAGGATGTCAGATTAAATAAACTGGAATATGATCAGATGTTGCTGGCAGATAAATTGCGACTCGCTGAAGTAATACTTGAAAGGCAACTGCTACCTGAGAAAGAACAGATCATCATGAATTTTCTTTTTTACTATGTAAATTTTGAATTTCAGGAAACTAAGATTACTTTTGAAAATAAGATTAATTTATTAACAAAAAAGAACAATACAGAAATGACAATTCAAGAAATTATAATAGGCCAGGAAAAGTTAAAGGCCAAAAGACTTGCCCTAAAGGAGGCAAAAGAGGATGAGATTACAAGATTGATAAGAAAGCAAGGATTAACCGACGAGCAAATCGTTGAGTTTGCAGAGGCACCTATAAGCTTAGTAAAAAGGGTTAGAAAAAGGACTGAGCGTATTACTTAGTCATTGTAACAAACAATAGCGCTGGCCATTTGTTCAAACTCATTAGATGCCAGTAAAGCAAAGCATAAAATCTAAACAGCAGTTCGATTCTGCACTTGCCCTTGAAAAGTCTGGAGATACACAGGGAGCGCTTAAGCTCTATGGAAAATCTGTAACAACTGACCCTTCAAACTCATATGCCTGGAACAGGCAAATGATACTCTACCGGAAGAGCAGATCAAAGGAAGAAGAGGTGAAACTCATTAAAACAGCTATCAGAGAATACCAAAGCGCGGCACAATTCAAGCAAGAGGAATGGCTGAAAGAAAACAGGCAAAAAGCAGACAGTACACGGGCTCTCGCCAGCTTACTAGGGATGCTTGAGCCGAGCGGACTTCCAAAAAAATATGATAAAATACTGGAGCAATGGCAAACCAGGCTCTACCTGTTGGAATACCGGATCAAGAATTCAAGGAAAAAGAAGAAAACTTCTAAATAGCTTACCAGCGGGAAAGCATTATGGTTCACTGCTGTATATACGCTCCGTAACTCTAATGCTGAAAGGTATGTTTCTATTTGTATAGGCGGTAAACAAAAAAGCCTTACATGGATGCAAGGCTTTATAGGTAGATGGTGTGTGTTATTTCTTCAAGTATTTTTCTACTGCTGCACGTGAACTGCCCACTTTAGCAACTGCATCCTTGATCTCTTTAGCAGTTACTCCTAACTGTTTAGCAGCATATTGCACCTCGCTTGCATCATTACTATCAATTTTGCTGTCGTCTCTACCGTCCTGGTTTTTTTTATCGTCTGACATAATTTTATATGATTGGTTCTACTCTGAAACAACGTTTGGTTGCAAGTGTTTTTGAAATTCTAAATCAGCGTATTGATCAATTTTCTTATATGCTATTGAAACCATTCTGCCTCCGTGTCATTCACATTCATGCACAATAAGGTCATATAGATGTTGTCTTAATACAGTATCACATTCCATTAAGATGTTAATCACATGGATATGTGTTTGATCGTGGTGATGATCAATATTGCACAGTATTTCCAGAAGTCCCCTTATCATGGCAAACAACGACGTCACGTAAGTTTGATGGGCATCGTAATACGTTTTGTTATCGTAATCATGGTTCGTTTTACAATCCCTACGTCCGGCATCGTCCGGTAAAGTCCGGACATTTTGCGCATTTACGACGCTACGAAACATCAGGATTTCCTGGCTCCCAACTCACTTTGGTTAAACTTCGCCGTATGTAAGTGCACAGCAACTGAGCTACAGACGAGCTGTGACTGAACACGAATTAACTAGTTAAATCATGTTCAGTCACAGCGTACCTTCGGTTCTGCGCATGCGCACTTGTTCCGGGCAAACTATAGGAAAAGTATGAGGAAGAATCGGGGTGAATCTTCCGGGGTGCCCTTATTCAAGGTAAATTTGGAAAATCAATTGTTTATAACGAGGCCACACCGGTGACAGCGTTGTTCAGCACGGCCTGAATTGTTGCGTTAGTCAACAAAATGAATCTAAAACATGCTTCGAAAAGTAGTAGTCAATATCCTATGTTTACCGAAATCCTTTTCACCTGCCGCAGTGAAGTAATCCTTAAATAGTTTTTCAACCGTAAGTGCAGAAATCCGTCCTTTCCTTCCCGGGCAGTATTCTTCGAAAAAGTTTGGAGCATAAAACTCCAGCTCCTTTGACCCTTCTTTTGTTAAAAGCCGGAATATTGGCCCACCACCATCGTACAAAAAAACATTGTCTTTCCCAGGAATTATCGGGCAACCTTTTCCATCTACATTGTCATCTTTTGCCTGCCATATATGTTCTTTATTTATGGCCTTCCAAAGTAGATTCAAGGAGTCTTTACTAACTACCTTTACTTGAAACAAAGCATTTATATCAGGAAGCCCCTTCATTACCTCATAATTTACCTTGTTTACCCTTTGTGCTATTGCTTTTGGAACATCAACCTTACCAGAAGTTTTAACAGGAGCGTAGTATCTATAAGTGTACATATTTATTGTATCACCAGTTTTGCTAACGATATAATAATCCGGGTATTCATATATGGTTTGTAGATGTGACAATATTATGGTACTGTCAGCATGCTGCTGAAAAAAATCATATAACGGCGCAGACTTATACCTTTGGCCATAAGTAATGTTACTGTATAACAAACCCAAAAACACTAAGGTTATAATGCGGGATGACCTGGGCCGGTTATTGACAAACTGGTATTCCTGTTCTAAAAGCTTCATAATCCATAAATTTAGACATATTTGAATTAAGTTGTGGCTTAGAGTTGCGGTCTCATAGTAGCCGTTCGATAACGTTATTGTAGTGTTGAAATGATTTAAACTGGGAACAGTAGTTGATCTATTGATCCGGAGGACAAAAGATGGTGAATTATAATTGATTACGATACGACGTGATATCACGTTTTCTCTGAGTCAAAATTTGTATGAAAAACCACATTCCTCCAAGTACTGCAATCGGAAGAGCTTGATGTTTCCTTGATAATAAAAAAAATGATAATATCAACCAGCCACACCCGATAATTGTCAGAAAAAATGTTCCAACTTTAGTGGTATAAAAACTTGGTTTGGGAATTATATACTCACTCTGATCAATTGTTTGATTGAAAGCTTTAATGTACTTTGACAAGATAGCGATAGTTGATTCACCGCCATGCTGGTCTTCATGCTCAAAATTATAAGCAGCTTCAGTGTTGTTTTGCAGATAAAGTTTAAGATATGACTCATCTACCGCCTCAAATACTCGATATGACCTAAGACGGTCATATCGGAACTCAGTTGTATCTAAAACAGTTTGCTCATCAGGGCTATAAGTTGTTACAACTATTTTTTCCTCATCAAATTCAAAGCACGCTTTATATGTAAACCGTTTTCTGAATCTCTTTTTAAAGAAAACTGGGCAGAGGCACAATATAAGTGAACCAAATACTAATATCAATCCTTGGTGGGTGTACCAGGTTATTAGGGCAATAGCTGCCAACCCACCAAATAAATAGATATTAATGAAATACCTGTATTTCGTAGCACTAAGTAATTGCGCCTCTGTACTCTGTGTATTGATCATTTGACTAAATTGTTGTTAATTTATTAATTTGAAGTTCCAGTATTATATCCACCGGGTACAGAAACCGCATCTAAATACAAATGTTCGTAAAGCTTTGACGAAAACTTAATGGCATTAATTTCAAAGAATACAATCAATTTGTCTGCTTTGCTGAATTTAATTAACAAATGAGCAAGAGAAAATATACACTATATACTCAGAGTTAATTACACCAAGTGATAATTTCCCGTAAAATAATATAAATAGCCTTTCTAAATCCAAAATTTACATTTATGCCATTATAGCCACTGTGAAACGGTATATGTCCGTGGTTACAGGCGCCATCTAAATACCATTACTTCTGGTGGAAAGTATTGACTTGGTGTAAGTCTTAGAATCGGCGGTGAATGTCACTTTATAATCAAGATGAGTTGAACCTTTGAATGAGCATGCCTGGCAAGCTTACATTAAAATGGATAGCCTAAATGGGTTTTATGAACCTGCTGATCGTCTTCCATGACCACCTGGAAAATCATCAATGCTATAATCAATAGCCCTATTAAGATGATGAACCAAAAAATTCTTGATATTTTCATAAGTGAAATTGTACTGGCTGATACTGCTGTATGGAGCATCTGGTTCGGCTTAGTATTGCCCATTAACCCGTAAAGCATAAATCCGAGCAAAGCTTACAGCCATTAGCAGTCAGATAGATTTGCCTGGCGACAAACACCGCCCCTAAACAAGAAGAAAACTCTCCGAGATATGACCTTTCTTCCTCTATGGGCAGATGTGCGCAATCCTCCTGATGAACCACATAATCACGGTTAGCCTGGGGACGCTTGTTGACATAATACTTCATCATAATCTAATATCTGGTTGACTGAAGGCCAAAAGTACTGCGAAAGAAAGGCTTTCATTACGGGTATCCGTAAAGCGGTTAAATAATCTTTTTATCCTTACAATAAGCAACCAGTTGCTCATTATTGGAGATGTTCAACGAAGTTTTGATTGTGTTCAAACGTTTTTCTACACTGCTTAAGCCAGAGGGCTTAAAATTCTTTTGCTGCAGATAAGCAGGAATGTTTTTCTGAGGTGTTCCATTACAAAGCAGGGTGATAATCTCGATATCAAAAGACTTAAAATCATAAGAATTTTCTGCTCTCTTATGGCGCATCAGGTCGGCAGAGCGATATTTCTTATTATTGGCAACGGCATCAATGGCACGTTTAAGATCTTCTGCATCGTAGCGCGCTTTACGTACATAGGCGTCAATCCCCAGGTCTTCAAACAATTCGTCAACAAGACTGATGTCGTTTTGCAGAGAGAAAACGATAATCTTTATTCCAGGCTGGATGGCCTTCACAGCTCTAACCAGTTCTTTACCTCCGGATATTTGCTGAGTGTTGCTGTCTTCATCAAATGAAAGGTCGGTGATCAGTAGATCAAAAGGCTGTTCCTGACGAATGGCTATCTCTATGAGTTTATATGCTTCATCACAATAAAACCTGAACTCCCTCTGAGGAACACCAAGGTCATCCAGAGTTTTGCGCACAGAAATATTTGTGTGTTCGTGGTCTTCAGCTATGAGTACTTTTCTGAACATTGATCAGTTTGTTTAAGATACGGGAAACGAAATGTTAATTTCCAGTCCCTGCTCCAGTATGCTTTCAAAAGTAATAGTACCGCGAATATTTTTAATACGGTTTTCCGTATTTGTCACACCATTCTTGCTAATTGCTTCCTTCATCCCTACCCCATTATCTGAATATATGACCTTAATGGTAGAATTCTGGCGTAGGAATTTCACTAGCACGCTTTCCGCTTTACTATGTTTGTCCATGTTGGTCATGAGTTCCTGCATCACAATAAAGAGTTCCGTCTTTGCCTCATCATCAACATTGAGCCACAGTTCATTGTCATTACCAATAATCAATACTGCTGTCATTTCAGAGGAATAGGATTGCAGCATCTGGGAGAGTTTTGCAGCATAATCCCCACTACTATAATCCTCATTGCCGTCATAAGAAATATCTCTGGAAATATCATAGAGCTTCTCCAGTTTATCAGCTATGGCATTCCTATGAAGCCCGGGGTTATTCTCCACCTCAGACATCAGGTGGTAAACCTTATTGGCAACTCTGTCATGGATCTTTTTTACGTACCTGAGCTCAGTGCTTTTGATTTCGAGCGCATTTTCCTGCTGCAGAATTCTGTTTCGTTTCCTAAACCATAGAAATACCGAAAGTAAGACTAACAGCAAGACCACAACTATGAAGTACCCTATTAATAATCTGTGTTTCTTCTGAATATTTTCTGCCTGCTCCCTGAGAAAATCAGCTCTATGTTTTTCGGTTTCGTACCTGACCAGCGCAAACTGATTTTTTGATTTCCATCTTTCAGCCTGCAGGCTATCCTCCAGGAACTGATAGCGCTCGAAATATTTCTTCGTTTCTTCAGCAGGGCTGAATCTGACTAAACCCTTTACTGCACCAAGCAGGTCATCAGGGCTTTTTATTTCCTCTGCAACGATAAACCTCAGTTTTGCGTAAAACAGTGCTGAATCGGTAGATTTTTTAGCGTAGTATTCAGACAAATGTGCGTAACTGGAATTCTGACCCCATAGATCTTTTTGTTCTTTTCGCACACGTAATGCATGCAGGTATTCAGGTACGGCATTATAGTTCGGACTTTGCAGCCATTTGGTGTATGATAGGTTCGTTAACGCCCGAGCATAGTCTTTATTATTGCGATCAGTTTTCTTTAAAATTGAGTTATATATAGCCAGGGCTGGTTGGTAAGCTTTCAGCAGTGTATAAACTGTTGCCTTATTGTTCTGATTGACGAGTGTGTACGAAGAGTCTCTGGAAAATTCAATGGCCTGGTCGTAAAATTTGATAGCCCTTTTATAATCCTGTAAATTCTGGGCTGCGTTGCCAAGATTATTATAGTTGGAGCTGATGTATACAGATTGGCTATCATTATCGTGATCAAAATAGCGATTGGCATTGAGCGACATTTCAAGGCCACCAAAATTATCTCCTTTACGCACTGCTATAAGGCCCATATTGACCAGACATTTTGCAGCCCCCAGGCTGTCCCTTTGTGTCAGGAACAGATTTTTAGCCTTATTGAAAAAATAAAAGGCACTGTCTGCCATATCCTTTTCCCGATAAACAAACGCCTGATCATAGAATACGTTATTCTCTTTCAGATCTTTCCCGCGCTCATTCCTGCAGGAAAGAAAAATAATGATAAGTGAGAGCAGACCGAGGAGTTTCAAGCGCCAAATTTCTACCAAAATAGATAATTAATCTGGCGTTACCTCTAGTTAATTGAATAGGTTATTAAAAAACATAATACCCTCTGAAATCGAATATAAATGTTAGGCCGTAAAAAGCAAAACCCGATAGTTTGAATTGCAACCGGGAATATGTGGTTTAAATATTCTATTTTACACATCCACTATCGCATTGAAAGATCAGATTTATTATTTGTAAAACATGCGTACATTTAATGGGTGGTTACCAGCAATCGAAAAACCGTCACCAAAGGATAAACTAACAAAAGATGAATGCCATCACAAAATTTATAGATGATTATTTGACAAAATCCGGCAGAGTACACATTGACGCTGTGGAAGCAAATGCTTTGCTTGCCAAATCGGAAATTTTGAAAGACAGTAAGGACAGGCCAGGTAAAACGCTTCGGGACTTATTACGAAAAGGATTGCTGCCCCATGCCTTTCAAAAAAGCGGTAAAGGTTCACCCTGGACAATTCCGCATTCAAATAGTGGGGCAAGTGCTGTTTCAAAAAATCCGACGCTCAACAAACGAATAAAACAAACGATAACTGCTAAACCCATAGCAACCACAACCGACCTTTCACAATTGAAACAACAACTGGAGAAAGCACGGAAAAAATACAAACCCCAGACTGTAAAGTATCTGCTTGTTGCAGAAGCACCGCCTGACAGCGTGGAACGTTTTTTTTACTACAACGATGTCCGCCAGCACGATTATTTATTTTTAGGTATAGCACAAACACTTTATCCGGAACTTAAAGAACAATTTCTCTTAAGCGGACGAAGTAGTGAAATAAAAAATTCAATTTTAGAGAAGCTTCAACAAGACGGTTTTTACTTGCTTGACTTGTCCGAACTACCGCTTTCACTTCTTGACACGAACCTGCAATCACAACTTCCATACCTGGTTGACAAAATAAGCATTGTGTCTGACGACAATACCCAGATTATTTTAATCAAGGCAAACGTTTATGACATTGCATTTCATTACCTGAACAAAAAATTTAAAAATACGATAGACCAAAGGATTTCATTTCCCGGGCAAGGTGGGCAACGAAAATTTCAGGACGAGTTTAAACAAGCATTAAAAAAAGCTCACTATATCGACTGAACACTTTAACAATGCAGTTATTAGGCTTATCATTTTTACACAGACAGCCTTTCACAAGTTTGTCAAAAATGGCAATTCCTTGCGTTTATTTTCATTGATCCGCTTGAAGTGTATGTGGTTCACCCGTCAAGCATATCCGATCCAGAGAGAACGTTTCAACTGCTGAATACAATTTCCTTGAATACTGACCATTCCCAAGCTAATGCTCCCCTTCCCAGATAGATCAGGCATCATACCAACGGCAGCGCAATTACTCATTTCGGAAGAGCAAGCCCGGTAAAACTGGAAGCAGCCGGTTTACGATAGCAGAAGATTATTACCGGAACAAACCGGTGCTGGGCAGGATCAAGATTGAAGATTTTGCTAAAGATTTTGCGCTGGCCTATCAAAAACAACTATCTTAGGGCATGACAGATGGCTAGCCTGTACCTATTAAAAGCATTACCGAGTTTCACCGGCTACGCGATTTGCCCGGGCCAGTGCATCCGCATGTTAGCGTTGTGCGGTTCGATCTTCTATCCCGACTTTTTATGGAATACGCCACTGGCTAAAAACATTAAACTCTTGGAATACTTTGATTATCCGGTTAAGAGTAAGACAAAATTATCGCCGGTTGAGTTCAGGCAGGCGTATAAGTAAACAGAATTCAAACACGATGAATGAGCTTGAAAATTATATCCACCACCATTTCGGCATTAGTCCCGATGACTGCCAGAGAGTGAGCGGATTATTCAAACCGGAGACGCTGGAAAAGGGAAGTTACTTTTTACGGACAGGTAAGTTTTGCAATAAGCTTAGTTTTATAGAAAGCGGCATTATAAGGGTATATGTTAGCTTACCCGAAAGGGAAGTTACCCAATGGATAGGTACTGCCGGTTTTTTTATAACGGACATTCAAGGCTTCATGTTCCGTAACACCTCGCGGTTCAATATCCAGGCATTGACAAAGGTGCATTTGCATACAATTGAACATGAAGACTACCTGGCGATGGGGAAACTGATACCAAAATGGCATGAGTTTGAAAAACTATTCATAGGTAAATGTTTCGTGATGTTGGAGAACCGTGTTTTCGACCTCATCTCCATGCCGGCCGAAGAACGCTATCAAAAGTTGTTCGAACAGAACCGTGAACTTTTTAATCAGGTCCCCCTGCAATACCTGGCCTCCATGCTGGGCATGACACCGGAAACCTTTAGCCGGATCAGAAGAAAAATGCTTTCTTGATTTTTGTCAAGAGCAAACCCTATGTTTGGCGCCTAGGTTTGACCTAACAAAAAACAGTGCCATGAATCAGGAAAAAGCAATGCAGTTCACCGTTCAAATTGAAGAGGCAGCCATAACAGCAATTGCCATTTATTTTCTATCAACATATGACCTCGGTTTGCCTATATGGCTGTGGGTATTACTATTTTTTAGCCCCGACCTTTCCATGCTGGGCTACCTGGCGAATTCGCGTATAGGTGCCTTCACTTACAATTTGTTCCATCACCGTGGGGTAGCATTGGCTCTGCTGGCTACAGGCTTTATAATGCACCTGGATATACTAATTGCCGGTGGCATACTGTTAGCAGCACATTCATCATTTGACCGTATGCTGGGTTATGGGCTGAAGTTTCCTGATGATTTTAAGCATACCAGCTCGGGCTGGATAGGAAAAGGTAACTAAGCCATTTATGTTACAAGTATGTTCTAATCTTCCCTGATCTTCTGCCTATGCAGCAGACCCCAATCAACCAAAGATTGAATTACCGGAACCAGGGTTTTGCAATATTCGGTGACCCCGTACTCAATCCGTACAGGTGTTTCAGGGTAGACAGTGCGGGTGATGAGTTTGTTCATCTCCATTTCCTTCAATTCGCGGGCGAGCATCCTGGAGGTGATACCGGTTACGGCCCGTTCTATTTCAGTAAAACGCTGGCTTCCACCGGTACATACAGTATAGATGATCAGCACCTTCCACTTACCTCCGATTACGTAAATCGTGTCCAGCAAAGCGTCAAACTCTTTGGTAGTTGTGGCATATTTAATTTTCTGTTTCATTCTGCTAGTTGCTATACTCTGGTATACCGCTTACAAATGTATAGCTAATATACTATACATTTGACCAATAAATATTTGAATGATGAAAAAATTTGAGAACAAAATAGCCGTCATCACGGGCGGTAACAGTGGCATGGGTTACGGAACTGCAAAGTTATTGAAGGAACTGGGTGCAACCGTAATCATTACAGGAAGAAGGAAAGAGGCAATTGAACAGGCTGCAAAGGAACTGGGAGTGCACGCCATTCTTTCAGACCAGGGAAAGCTTGAAGATATTGACAGTTTGGTTAACGAGGTGACCGGAAAATTTGGCAAAGTAGATATTCTATTCATCAACGCCGGCATATCCGGAACCTCATCCATTGAACTGGAAACCCCGGAAAATTTTGATAAGATGATGAATATCAATTTCAGGGGTGTTTTCTTCACCCTGAACAAATTTATCCCCCATCTTAACGACGGCGCTTCTGTAGTGATCCTTTCCTCTATCCTGGCTCATACAATAAGCCCTGGTTTAAGCGTATATAGCGCGAGCAAGGCGGCCGTTAATTCTATTATGAAGACAGCAGCACTGGAACTTGCACCAAGAAAAATAAGGGTTAATTCCATTAGTCCGGGTGCAATTGATACCGAGTTATTTAGTAAGATGGGAATGGATGAGAAAACCCTGGCGGGTATGACAGATTACCTCATCAGCCTTACACCTATGGGCCGCATTGGAAAAACAGAAGATATAGGCCAGTTAGTGTCTTTCCTCTCCAGTGATGAAGCCTCGTTCATTACTGGTTCAGATCACGTCATTGACGGAGGATCAACTCTGCTTTAACATCTTTCCCGGCAACCTGAAGAACAGGCTTTAGGTTGCTCTAATTCTGAAACAAATACTACAGAATAAACATAATTCCATTATTCAATGCCAACGAAATCAAATTATAGAACAATAGCCTTGTCTGTTATATTAACAGTACAACTAATGCTGCAGATGGACTTTTTGATTGTGATTGTTTCCCTCAAAGATATCCAGGCCGATCTTGGATTTACGGCTGCCAACTTATCCTGGATACCGAATGCCTTTGGGCTGGCGTTTGGAGGACTGCTCCTTTTAGGAGGCAAACTCGGAGACATGATCGGACAGGTAAAATCCTTTAAGCTTGGTGTCGCTATCTTTGTAATCGGCTCCCTGGCAGGCGGAATTGCCCCATCTCCCGAAATACTCATTGCAGCACGTGTCATTCAGGGTATAGGTTCTGCTCTGGCTGGTCCAAGCGTACTGGCACTGATCACTATCCTGGCAACAAATGAAGAAGAGAAGAACCGGGGCCTTTCGCTTTTTGTGGCCATATCTTCTATTGGTGCATCTGTTGGCCTTATCTTAGGCGGCGCTCTGACGGAGTTTTTCTCTTGGAGATGGTCATTACTGGTCAACGTTCCCATAGGTATACTGACCGTGGCTGCTATTGGCTTTCTGGTGCCTGAAACAACTAAAGTGAAAGGTAAGATTGACTTGTTAGGCGCACTGACAGGTGTACTGGCCTCTACCGCAATTGTGTATATTTTCATCAGCGCGGCTGAAAATGGCTGGACAACGCCTCAAACAATCTCCGTTTTTATCAGTGCAATAGTGATGTCTGCGATTTTTATCTGGGTGGAATCAAAGGTGGCAGAACCCTTATTGAAACTCAGTATCCTGCGCCCTAAGCCAAGGCAAGGTGGTCTGATGGTGATGGCGGCTACCCTGGGCATGCATTGTGCCACACTGTTTCTGGTTCTCCAATATATGCAGCAGGTATTGGGATATAGTCCATTACTGGCAGGCTTTGCCTATCTGCCCCTGCCGGCCACACTATTTATCGTTTCCAGCCTGGTTCCAGGGTTAGTAGTTAAATTTGGGAACCGCCCGTTGATAGTCCTGGGATGTATACTGGTAACAGCAAGTTTGATCGGATTTTCCAGGCTGACAAGCCATAGCTTATACTTAACAGACCTGCTGATCCATCTTTTAATACATAGCATCGGAATTGCTTTGGTCCTCACGCCAGCAAGTATAGTAGTTCTTGATGGCATCGACAATCAGGACGCAGGCATCGCATCTGGTGTTTTACAGGTGAGTCAACAGATTGGCGGAGCCATCGGTATTGCGGCCATAGTTTCTATATATACTGCGAATGTAACACCACATGATTTTTCTTCGGGTCTGGATGCAGCTTTCCTGACAGCCGCCGCAATAGCGTTAGCAGCAGCTATCGCCGCCATCTTTTACATCCCCAAAAAATCTAAAATTGAAACTGCAACCGTAGCTGTAAACAAACCTGTCTAAAAACTTAACAGGCTTTACCGGAGACCAGTAAGGTAAAGATGTTCGGAAAGCAAATGCTTCCCTGTATTCGCACAGGGAAGCATTTACCCGGCATCTTCGAATGATTAGTCTAATTATGCAATAACGCCACTATGCGCGGCTCCTGGATAATCTGTATACCCTTTTTCCTCTCCTGTGTAATAGGTGTCCAGATCACTTTCAGACAGAGGCAGCTGATATTCAAAGCGCTCAACCAAATCAGGATTAGCAATAAACAATTGGCCAAACGATACCAGATCGGCCCGGCCGTCTTTCAGAATTGCATTGCCGGTCTGCTGCGTAAAGCCAAGGTTAGCCATTAACCTGCCATGGTAATGATTGCGGAAATGGCTGAAATAGTCATTTTGCAATACCTCTACAGGCGTACCTGTTAAGTCTTGTGCGGGGCCTACAATGTGCACGAAGGCCAGGTTGTAATCATTCAACTTCTTTAAAATGTACTGGAACGTTGGTATTGTCTCTTCATCAGGGGTAATAATACCAACATGGGTGTACATCACCGGTGTAAACTTAATGGCTACGCGAGTGCTGTCCCAAACTTCTATAACCGCGTCCAGGATCTCGAAAATAATACGGGCCCGGTTTTCGGGGCTGCCCCCATACTCATCCGTACGCTGATTGGTATTTAAGCTTAAAAATTGCGGAATCAGCATGCCCGCCTGCGCATGTATTTCAACACCGTCAAAACCTGCATCCTTAGCATTTTGAGCAGCCTGTTTATAATCCTGTACCGTCTGTTTGATCTCAGCAACAGTAAATTCCCGTGGTGTTAGTGAATCTTTAAACCCTTCAGGAGTATACGATTGCGTTTGCGGGTTAATTGCAGAAGGGCCTGCAGGCAATTCGCCGTCAAAGAAATCCGGATGGGATGCAGACCCAATGTGACCAAGCTGTGAAAAGATCAAACCGTTATTGTCATGTACGGCCTTGGTGATCAGTTTCCACCCTTCAATCTGCCTTTCTGTATAAATGCCGGGTACATTAATATAGCCAATAGATTTTGAACTTACCCAGGTACCTTCGCTCAATATTAAACCTGCTGATGCCCGCTGCGCATAGTATTCTGCCATAAGAGGTGTGGGAACCAAACCCGCATTGGTGGCACGCCCACGGGTCATTGATGCCATAACTACCCGGTTTTTTAATTTTAAATCTCCAAATTGATATTCCTCTAATAAAGGTTGTGCTGTATTTTTCATTGTCTTTTTTTAAGCAAACCTCGGGCATAGGCTTCAGCGGTACAATAAGGGAGAAACTTATGCTATAGGGATAAATTTATCCCCTATGCAAAATCGGGATACAATGCTTATTTTTGATCAAAGAGAACCTGCATATGTACGAAAGAAAGATTCCCCTCACCATAGATTGCGGCCTGCACCTTACCAAAGAAGTGCTGAACGGAAAATGGAAGCCGGCCCTGCTCAACGCTATTTCGATGGATATAAAGCGCCCGAGCGAAATCGTAAGACTATTGCCGGGAGCAACACGCAGGGTGCTGACCGTACAACTCAAAGAATTGGAGGAGCATGGCCTGGTAGAGAAGAAAATCTACCCGCAACTGCCCCCTAAAGTAGAATATTCTTTAACAGAGATCGGCTGGTCACTGATGCCTATCATCGATGCCATGAATCAATGGGGCGATGCCAACCGGACCTTTTTAGAAACTGTGATTGCACAAGATCCAAAGATTAGCCAAACTTCAAAATCACCCTGCCAGATTTACCGGCGCGCAGTTGCAGAAAAAATCCATTAAACACAAAAAACCCCTTATAGACGTTATAAACTGACTACAAGGGGTTTTATTTAAGAGATAAAGAAACCTATCTATCGATCGAACCCATTACTTTTTGGCCGAAAGCGTTTAGTGCATCTTTTTCAACAGTACCACTGTTTACCATTTGATGCACTTCAAGCGCACCGCAGATATTGGTAATCATTTCGCCCGCAACATCAACTTCATGTTCACTAACGCCTCTGAATTCACAAAAAGCCTCTAAAACCTCTAAAGTTGCCTCCAATTGAGCAGGAGTGGTATTTTGAAATAATTGTCTTATAACCGGAATCTTCATTTACTTTATCTTGTTAAATAGTTCAATTAAACTTTCCGCTTTGTTGCTTTGTACCTGATCTACCAGACTACCACCTTCAAAAGCAGCGAATGTTGGCAAATTGTCAACGTTTGCAAACTTACGTGAATTTGGAAGTTTCTCAGCATCAACAATCAGGAAAGCTACATCTTCATTCTCACTGGCCAGTTTCTTAAACTTCGGCTTCATAATTCTGCAGTTACCGCACCATGATGCAGCGTACTGAACCATAACCTTAGGGTTATCAGTTAAATATTGTTGCAGATTATCTTCTGTTAATTCTAAAAACATAATGTTTTATTTAATTAGTTAGCGGCTAAATATTCAGCAACACCGGTTCTGTTTGCATTCATTGCTTCTTTTCCTTCTTCCCAGTTTGCCGGGCAAACTTCACCATGTTTCTGAACATGGGCGTAAGCATCAATTAAGCGTAAATATTCTTTAACATTTCTACCTAATGGCATATCGTTTACACTTTCGTGGAAAACTTTACCGGTTTCATCAATTAAATAAGTAGCCCTGAAAGTAACATTCGAACCAGAGAATGATTCGTTTCCTTCTTCATCGTAGTTAACTTCCTGATCTAAAATGTCTAAAATTCCAGATAACTGCCTATGCGTATCAGCTAAAATCGGATAAGTAACGCCTTCAATACCACCATTGTCTTTCGGTGTGTTTAACCATGCAAAGTGAACTTCGTTCGTATCACAAGATGCACCGATTACAATTGTATTTCTTTCTTGAAAGTCAGATAAAGCAGCTTGAAATGCGTGTAATTCTGTAGGGCAAACAAAAGTAAAATCTTTTGGATACCAGAATAACAATACTTTACTGTTTTTATTTACAGCTTCTTCAAATACATTGATTTTCAAGTCATCACCCATATCTGACATTGCATCAACACTAACACTCGGGAATTTTTTACCTACTATAGCCATGTTTTTTATTTTTATTTTTGTGTTGCAAAGGTAGGTCGAAATCATTTCTCAAGCAATCAGATTTTATAAATAGAACATCTTAATTATTGATAGTGATATAGTCAACAACTATAGTTGTTACCACGCCCGCTTTTTTTCGGGATAAATGCAAGATGAATACGACAATATTTTTATGGGCATTATGCTCAATATAATAGGGCGAATGTAGATCCAAACAGAAAAGCGATAAAAAAATGTAAGGCAGAGCTCAAAATCAATCACTGCACAAACCATTCCATCAAAATAACCGAACCACTGGTCGTAAACCATAAATACAGGCTGCTTTCCTGGAACGGCCCGGAAGACCATACGTTCCTGTCTGAAAGGTTGTAAATCTTTGGCACATAAAACTCTCAATTGGAGTGAATTACCCCGCTGGAAATTGTAAAAGTTTCAAACTAAAATTGTAACTTACAACTACCTTCAAAGACATACTATGGACGAACAATCTAAATTCCCAGACCTCTCGGATGCGGAACGTAAAGCATTGGAAGAGCTCTTGCCAGATGAAATGAACGAAATCATCACATCTGGTATCAAACGCCGTCACTTCATTAAACTCTTAACTGTTACCGGCACCACCTTTTTAGCTGCACATCTGATCGGCATTGAACAGCTGATGGCCCGGAGCGCTCCGGTTATGCAGCAAGCCCCGGTGCTGATCGAGAACGGGATCAATATCTCATTTAAAGTGAATGGCAGTGCACAGCAGCTAATGATTGATTCACGCATGACCCTGCTTGATGCACTCCGTGAACGCCTTGATCTGACCGGATCAAAAAAGGGCTGTGATCATGGCCAGTGCGGCGCGTGTACAGTGATAGTGGATGGCAGACGTATATTATCCTGCCTTACACTTGCTGCAACCTGTGAAGATAAAACGGTCACAACTATCGAGGGCCTGGCCTCCGGCAATGAATTGCATCCCATGCAAACCTCTTTCATCAAACATGACGGATTCCAGTGTGGATACTGTACCCCCGGGCAGATCTGCTCGGCAGTTGCATTAATGGATGAAGCAAAAAATGGCGAGGCCAGTTACGTGACTGCCAATGTACGCTTGAAAAACAAATCGGCCTCACTTTCAGATAAAGAAATCCGGGAGCGCATGTCAGGAAATATTTGCCGCTGTGGCGCCTACCCGAACATTGTAAGCGCCATCCGCGAAGTGCATGGCAATAAAGCAGTGGACCAGATCTGGCAGTTTGCTGACGGAACAAATTCAATCATACAGTAAAGCGTTTATTATGAGACCATTCAAATATTCAAATGCCTCCGATTCCGCGACGGCAATCAGGATCGTATCGGCTGATCCAACGGCCAGATATCTTGCTGGCGGAACGAACCTCGTCGACCTGATGAAAGAAGATGTCATGCGCCCGTCCATACTGGTGAACATCACGCAGTTAAAATATTCGAAGATTGAGAAGAAGGAAGATGGCGTATCCATCGGTGCTACTGCTACCAATACCGTAACGGCGAATGACAAAATGATCCGTGAAAATTATCCATTGCTTTCAATGGCTATACTGGCCGGTGCCAGCGCCCAGATAAGAAATATGGCTACCAATGGCGGCAACCTGAACCAACGTACACGATGCACCTATTTTTACGATGTGAATATGCCATGCAATAAACGGGAACCGGGCAGCGGTTGCGGTGCATTGCACGGCGTAAATAAAAATCATGCAATCTTAGGATGGTCAGAGAAATGCGTGGCCACCTATCCCTCTGACATGGCAGTGGCATTGGCAGCACTGGATGCAGTTGTGCAGGTTGAGGGCCAGAATAATACAAGGCGAAGCATCCGGTTTGCAGATTTCCACCGCCTTCCCGGCGATCATCCCGAGAAGGACAACAACCTGAAACAGGGAGAATTCATTACGTCTATTGATCTCCCCGAAAACGGGCTCGCTGAAAAATCGTATTACCTGAAGATTCGTGAACGCTCTTCCTATGCCTTCGCACTGATCTCTGTTGCCGCCGCTTTGGTAACGGACGGGAACAGGATTAAAGACGTGAGAATTGCCATCGGCGGAGTTGCACATAAACCCTGGCGCGCATCAGTTGCAGAAAAATGGCTGACCGGAAAAGAAGCCACGGAAGCAAACTTTAAAGCTGCGGCAACGGCCGAACTGAAAAATGCCAAACCATTGCAGCATAATAAATACAAAGTAGGTTTGGCTGCCAGGGCCATAGTCCGTGCTCTTGAAGGCGCAATGCAGGGCGGCATCTACGGAACCATGGAAGCAGATTCAACAACAACCAAAAATTAAGATCATGAGTGTAACCGGTAAACCAATAAGCCGCATTGATGGCAGAATGAAGGTTAGTGGCAAGGCAACTTATTCTGCAGAGTTCAACCAGCCGAATATGGCTTATGCCTTTCCTGTGCGCGCAACAATAGCAAAGGGAACGATTGCCTCTATTGATGATGCTGTGATTAAAAAAGAACCCGGTGTAATCACCGTGCTTAGTTATAAGAACGCACCGAAATTAAAGCCGCTTGACATGCAGGCGCAGATGAAAGCCGGAGCCGGATTTCTTGGAGAGAACCTTCCGCCGCTGCAGGGTAAGATAGTGCATTATCCCGGTCAGTTCATTGCGTTGGTAGTAGCCGAAACCTACGAACAGGCCCGTGCCGCAGCCTATAAACTAAAGGTGCGGTACCTGGTGGAGAAAGCTGCAGTGGATATGGAAGCCGAACGTCCGAATAGCAAAAGACCAAAGATGTTTATGGGTGAAGAGGCTCAGGTAAATGCCGGTAAAGCCGCGGCTCCACTGGCTTCCTCGTCCCAAAAAGTGGAGCACACCTATTCAACCCCGGCTGAACATCATCACCCGATGGAACCGCATGCAACGGTGGCAGTTTGGGATGGAACGGATAAACTTACACTTTATGACGCTACCCAGGGTGTACAGCTGACCAGTGCAATTGCTGCTTATTTCCTTGGTTTAAAAGTGGAGAATGTACGGGTTATTGCACCCTATGTTGGTGGCGGCTTTGGTTCAAAAGGACTCTGGCTGCATACGTTAATCGTGGCCATGGCTGCAAAGGTAACGGGCCGCCCGGTGAAGCTTGCCCTTACACGCCAGATGATGCAGACCAACGTTGGCCACCGCGCGGCTACTAGCCAGCGGGTAGCATTGGGAACTGATGCTAAGGGGAAGCTGAGCGTGTTACGTCATCATACTGATACTTATCAGAACCTTACACAGTTCTTTGAACCCAGCGGCAAACAATCGCTTGTTTTGTACAACGCGCCGCATCGTGAGGTTACGTACAATATCACGCAACTAAACCGCAGCACCCCAACGTTCATGCGTGCCCCCGGCGAAAGCCCCGGTACATTTGCACTCGAGTCTGCTATAGATGAAATGGCATATCAATTGAAGGTGGATCCGGTAGAATTCCGGATCACTAATCATACAACCACAGACCCGATGAAGGGACATGACTTCTCCAGCGAATTTCTGCTTGACTGCTACCGCATCGGTGCTGAACGGTTCGGATGGTCTGCACGCAGCCTGGAACCCAGGCAAAAACGGAATGGCAAATACCTTGTAGGTTATGGAATGGCAACAGCAACCTATCCAGGCGGCCGCAGTGCGGCATCAGTAAAGGTGCTGATGAATGCCAAAGGCGATGTGACGGTGATGACTGCATCAATTGATATCGGCACCGGAACTTATACCGTGCTGGCCCAAACAGCAGCTGATGCACTTGGTATTCCGGTTAACCATATTGATGTAAAGATCGGTGATTCCAGTCTTCCAGGAGCACCATTAGCTGGTGGCTCGCAAACCACTGCCAGTATTCATCCGGCAGCTGTTGAAGCCTGTATACTTCTTAGACAAGAGCTGGCCGCCCTCGCATTTGCGGACCCCGATTCTAAGCTATATGGCCGAAAGCCGGAAGAAATAGGTTACGCTGAGGGTAAACTGTTCGTAAAATCAGATGATAGCAAAAACGAAACTTATTTAAATATTCTGAGCCGCTCAAAACGTGGCGAGATTGAGGCTTGTGCTACTACCTTGCCGGTCTCAGGGGCGGGCCTCACTGTGCCCAGTGCGCTTTGCACACCACGTGAAACTCCACCCGAACAAAATAGTGATATCAAGCAGTATGCCTTTCATTCTTTTGGTGCGCAGTTTGCCGAAGTATGGGTAGATGAAGATTTTGGCACCATCCGCGTCAAACGCTTCACCAGTGTTCAGGATGTAGGCCGGATCATGAATGAGAAAACAGCACGGTCACAAATTATCGGAGGTGTGATCTTCGGTATAGGCGCAGCATTAATGGAAGCAACAGACTATGATAAACGCTGGGGCAACCCTGTTACCCGCACACTGGCTGACTACCATGTTCCGGTCCACCTTGACGTTCCTCCTATTGATGTGCATTTTATCGGCAAGCCCGATCCGCATATTTCGCCAATTGGTGCCCGTGGCATTGGCGAGATAGGGATCACAGGAGTATCTGCCGCTATTGCAAATGCTGTATTTAACGCAACAGGTAAAAGATTACGTGATCTTCCATTAACACCGGAGAAATTTTATGATGTGTAGAATCTGTACTGAATCAGCAGCAATGCAGATCTGGACATAGATAGAGACGTGGATCGGGACATTAATGATACTGCCATTGATTGCAACGATATTTCGAATAGCTGAAACCAATGTGACAACTATTTGTTGATAACATTAACAATACTATTAACTAAACGAAAATCACATGCTTTCATCTCTTAGCGGTAAAGACAATGGCACTGGCAGCAGCGACCTCTCAAATAAAGTAATGGGTGCCCTTGGGCCTGTTATTGCCGAACACTGGCCTACAATTGAACCCTATGCAGACAAGGCTTTGGCTTCTGCCCAGGATGATGCAACGATTGAAGCTCTTGCCCGGAAAATTTACCCATGGCTGCCCATGCTGGTACGTATGGCGTTAAAAGAAGATAAGTTTGTGTCATTTACCATTGAACACAAAGCACCGCTTCTTGCTAAACTGGCAGAATATAAAAATAAGTAGGCTAAAGTCCCTTTCCAAACGATGATCAATTACAATGACGTTGAAATTGATCATCGTTCACAATCAGCATTAACTTCAATGCCAACAAAATACAATATCCGTAATTTTCAGTTTCAAAAGACACTCCAATTACATCCTAATATAATTTAATTGTTACAATAAGGTTATATTATCGAAATTTCGACAGAAATATATATTTTAGGGAAAAATCATTGGAGACGTTCTCAACTCTTTAATGAGATACAAAAAAAATTTTGATTTTGTAGATACAATCCGGTGCATCTCTATGATGGGGATTGTTTTTGAGCATTCAATGGTATATCATAAATACCAAACATTGCCTGAAAACTTATTAGGAATAGCTTTTATTCAGCTTTTTAAATTTGTTACCATTGCATTTTTTATCATCGGCGGATTTCTGATTAATCATAAATTTCAGGAATACACTCCCGGCCAGTATCTCAAAAACAGATTTGCCAATACCGTAAAACCATGGCTATTTTGGCTGATTATTTTGATTAGCCTCGATTTTCTACACTTATTTTATCGTCATATCCGGTATCAGTCTCCAATACCGTTCTTTAACACTTTTTTATCCCATGATCTCTCTCAAACAATACTCTATACAAGCTTTTGGTTTATTCCGAACTTTTTGATTTGTATATCAGTCCTTTTAATCTTCAGAAGATTTCTGTACAAATTATGGTTTGGAATATTTTTAGGAATAGTCTCCTCCATCTACAGCGTAAACATTTATTGGCACTGGTTTATTCCTGATCACACTACCGCATTGTTCGGATTTGTATGTTATTTATGGTTAGGCGTTTATATGAATAAACATTATGACAAGGTAGTACTCCTGATGAAACAAATTTCCTATGCTAAATTGATTATCATCAATATCATCTTATTTGGTCTTGCAACGGCAGAATCGATGTATATTTTTCAAAAAGGAGATCTGGACTATGCCAATACGCTAAGAATAACCAACATCTTTTTTTCACTTGGGATGTTTGCCCTACTCTTAAAGATTGGAAAGATCAACTGGATATCCAATAATTTAGCGCCAAGAAAAACAACTTTTGGTATTTATCTAACGCACTGGATGATCCTTACCTACTTAATACCACCAATAATTCTTATCCTTTACCACATAAATTTAGAGGAGCTCACTGTATTTCAATCAGTTGGATTAACCCTAGTGCGTTTTACAATCATTTATATCGCCAGCTTCCTGCTGGTTCAAATCATCGCACTAACTAAATATAAGTGGTTGATTGGTATAAAGCCTGAAGAAAAGAAGAAGAACGCCCCTTTGAAAGCACTGGAATTACAGCATCAAAGCTGACCCTGAGTTAAGCGGCATTAAACATCATCTGCCCCTTTGTTCAATTCATTAGCCGCCATAATAACCTTTGCGCGCTGGTAAAAGCTTTGCAGTTCCATTTGCTGTTCCACTTCTTCCAAAGCTTTCATCAGGTTATTTCTGGTTTCGGTTAACTGGGTTGTGGCGGCTATCATCACCTCCCAAACGGGCTTCATCTGCTTGATCAGCAATTGACCTTTTTCAGTTAACTGCACCAGGCGTTTGCGCTCGTCGGTCTTATCTTTTCCTGATTTTATCAGCTTTTGTTTTTCCAGTTCTTTCAATAAACTTATTGTAGAGGGGTGCGAATAGCCAATCTCTGCCGATACCTCCACGATGCTCAAAACAGGTTTAACGTGCAGCGTATAAATTACCGGGAACCATTTAGGTTCAAAATCAATGCCATGAGCCTTGTAAATGAGCAGTCCGTCCTTTCGCATTTGCTCAGCAAGGCGCTGCATACGGCTGGCAATGGCCAATACGCCTAATTCGTTGATGATATTCATAGTGCGGTCTGTTTTTCCAAATGTAGTTGAAAAAACATATTGTCGGTAAGCATGAGCGGGAAATATGACGGCAGCTCTGCGCGGTCTATCGGTGTAAAACCATTGCGCTGATAAAACCGGTGTGCGGCTTTCAGCTGGTGCACAGTACCTAAATAAATATGTGAAATTTCCTTTTCATCACCATATTGCAGTAAAGTATTGAGCAAATGTTGCGCTGTGCCCAACTCCCTTCCCCGGTATTCCTTTTTCACAAACATCTTGCGGATACAGCCAGAATTGTGCCCGCAATTAATTAATGCGATGGTACCTGCCAGCTCATCGCCAAAAAAAGCGCCCCAAAAATTGCCTCCGCCATGGTGGTAATTAGTTTCTATATCCAGTAAGTCTGGTTGCTCATTAATGGTGATGGTAAGGTTAAACTCTTTTTGTTGGATAGATAAGATTAAATCGATGATCTCCTCGCAATGCTCATTATAAATGGGTCTGATGGTCAGTTGATTTTCCATATTGAATTAGTTACATCCAAATATACGTAGCAAGCTACATATTTTTGGATGTTTTATTTATTGTTACATAAAAGTTATAATCCCTAAATAGGGTTTCGCTCTCTGTATTGTTATGAACTAGTTATTTGATGGTACTGGTCAGGGTTTCATAAACGGCTATCCTGTGTGTCCTTAACCGGTAAGGAATCTTTTTCTGGCTTCCACTCATCTGGAAACCTATGGCATGAGATTCTTTTATAGGCATATGACAGTCTATACAGTTCTTAGCGAGCACCGCCTGATCTTTCTCAAACAGTGTTTTATGCACCACATCTTTATGGCAGCTGATGCATTTATTGGAATAGATCTGTACACTTTTTTTGGTGTTGTCATGAACGTCATGGCAGGTAATACATTCTGCCTTACCCACCTTATAACAAAGGCTTGATTCAAGTAATTGCTTCTGTTTTCCGTGTACATCCGGATCTTCTCCCCTATGCGCATCATATTGAGGCAGAGTTTTAAGTGTGTCACCGGGTTTAAAAGCAAATGTAGAGGTCAATGTTTTTATTCCTGTTCCGGAATGGCACACTCCGCACATATCAATTCTTCTGGTAAGGGCCAGAGCTTTGTAACTTACCATAAAGGTCGCTTTTTTTACCGTTGGGTTTGCTTCATGGAATTCTACATGCTGAGCAGCAGGCCCGTGGCAGCGTTCACAATCTATACCGGCAATAAGAGACCCCTTAACAAATTCTTCTTCTACACCAAAATCACCTGATTTGACTAGTTTTTGATTTACAAATGAACTGTGGCACTCTAAACAACGTGAAATGATTGGCCGCCCGAAATAAATCTGGTCAGTTGGAAAACCTGGGCTATTTACCCATTGATGTTCTTTGGTCAGATAGTTTAGCGGCATTTGCATCAGCTTATTACCAAACCAGAAAGCAAAAGTATAGGCACTGATCCCCGCGCCGAAAACCATATCAGTATGTTCCGTTTTCAGCGCCTGCCCATTCACCAGTGCAGACTGGTACAGTCCATCTTTGAGGTTCTTAACACCTACTTTGGTGTTCTGGTTAAAAACGAACTCACCGTCCGGTAGTTGAAGGCTGTCTGCAGAATTTGGCTTGGTAAGCATTCTGGACGCATTGAAATGTGCGTTATGAGTGTATGAATCCGATAAATTTCTGTGACAATTTTTACAGGTGGAACTGCCTGCGTATGCTGGCCCGCGGCTGTCTTTACGTTCTACCTGCCGGGTACATTGCACCATAGCAAATACGAAAATGCCCAGGATCAGGAATACAGAAAATAAACGTCGTTGGCCCATAAAAATATTTGGTTGTTGGCATCTGGCAATTCAAACCTAAAGTAGCCAAAATAACATAAAAAAACCCCAGGCAGATAAATTAACTGCCTGGGGGAATTTAATGAGAGGTTAATTAACTAATTTCTAGTATCCCGGGCTCTGTTTCAGCACCCCTTTACTTCTGTCAATCTGATCCTGAGGAAGAGGGAAATAATCATCCCTTGCTTCTATTGAAATTCCTCTCAGGTAACTGAAATAACTACCCTCAAAGCCGAAATAGCTTTCTAAAGTTTGCTTGGCAATACCCCAGCGTACAAGGTCAAAGAAGCGGTGTCCTTCCATCGCAAGTTCAAGCCTGCGCTCCATCCTGACAGCATTTCTCGCATAATCCGGACTTGGGAACACCGGATAAGGGCTCACCCTATAAGCTGCAGCAGCTGCACCGCCCGCAACAGTTTTAGGAGGCAGCAATGCGGCACGCGCCCTCACCTTGTTTACCAGTACCAAAGCCCGTGGCAAATCGCCGGTTTCAACAGCACATTCTGCAGCCATCAGGTAAATATCGCTCAAACGTATCAGGTTTACATTTAACCCGGTCACGTTGGTAAGTCCGGGTGCTGTACCCGCAGTGATTTGTGCCTGGTCCAATACATTTTTGACCACCACAAACGGACCGGCATTACCCACATCACGAATCCATGCATCTCCAGGCATCAAACCGTAACCTTTACGGTAATCTACACCCCGCCTGCCCAAAGTATAATCTATACGCGGGTCAAGCGCCAAAGCAGTTGGTACCACATAATTGGTTTTTGCATCCCCTGTCAGCCCCATATCTGCAACATAAGGGTTGGTACGATAAGATCCGTCCAGAAGTGGTAAACCAGCTGCATCTACTTTAAAAGCATTTGCAAGATCAATCGTAGGCTGGAAAAACCCGCAGCATGCAACCGCATAAGGGAAGTTGAGCATATCACCTACGTTTCCGTTATCACCACCGGTACCATCGGCACCTACAGCATGTTGTACCGCAAAAATAGCCTCTGGCCCATTCTCTTTTTCGATATCAAAGTTATCTGCAAACGGCATCGTAACCAAATCTGCCTTGGCAGTGATTACGGCATTCAGCTGTGTATAAGCTTCAGCATATTTTTTCTGATACAGAAACACTTTACCTAAGTAAGCCTGTGCAATGTATTTATCCACTCGGCCCACCTGTCCCTTTGGTTTGGTTAAAGGCAAATTAGCCAGCGAATATTGCAGGTCAGATACAATGGTAGGGTAAATGTCAGGCGTATTATCTACTGCCGCCTCTGTAGTGGTTTCCAGGATCAGGGGAACAGATTTAAATACACGAACCAGGAAGAAATAATAGTGGGCGCGTAACAACCTTGCTTCAGCCTGAATCTGTGTAGCGCGGGTATCGTCAAATTTAACACTGCCCTGCCCTGCCTGTAAAGTGGCAAGCACCCTCAGCGTATTGTTACAACGCTGGATACCCTCAAAACACCTGTCCCAAAGATTGGCCAGGTTATCATTGGTACTGGTTGGTGAATGCTGCTCAATCAGGTTCATATTTGGCTGGTCACCATTACTACTGCCTTTGTGGGCATTATCTGAAGCTACCTCGCCAAATAACCACTGGCTGGGAGCCGCTCCGTAATTACCCCAGGTTCCGTTTACGTTACCATTTAAGAGACCGTAAGCACCGGTTAGTAAGGCCTCAACACCATCCTGTGAAGTCAGGTTATCTGTAATTAACTCTCCCTGCGGGTTTCCCTCAATAAAATCCTTTTTGCACGATAAAACAGTGCAAAGGACAGCTACGAGCATTATATATATGTACTTTTTCATTTTCTTATCTTTTAAAATTAAAAACCAACACTAAGACCTAACAGGTACTGACGTGGGGAAGGGTAAATACCCCTGTCTAACCCAGGTACCGAGAATGTATCCGATTCCTGGCTGATCTCAGGATCAAGACCGGTGTATTTAGTGATCGTAAAGATGTTAGTGGCACTTGCATAAATCCTCACTTTACTGATACCCAGTTTTGTACCTAAAGCTTTCACCGGTATTGTATAACCGATCTGCAGGTTTTTCATTCTGAAGAAACTTCCGTTTTGAACATAATAACTGGAAGATGCATACTCGAGGTCAGACACACCTACATAAGGTGAAGGAATCAAACTGCTGGTATTTGTAGGGCTCCAGGCATCCAGTAACCTGGTGCTTCTTGCACCGTCAAATGTTGGGAAGTCTGTAAAGTAACGTGTAGCTTCATAGATGTCATTTCCCTGAACACCGTTGAAGAACATGGCCACATCCCAGTTTTTATACGCAACATTTAAGCTCAGGGAGTAGAGGAAATCAGGATTTGGATTACCAATGATCGTTCTGTCATTTGGTGTGATAGCCCCATCGCCGTCAACATCCTGATATTTGAAACCGCCTACCCTTGCACCTGTATAGGATGGGCTGCCGGTGATGTCTCCCGCATTTTGGTAAATGCCGGCAACCTTATAGCCGTAAAAAGCGCCAAATGGTTGTCCTGCTTCTAAAATTGAGGTGGTTAAACTTCTGAAGTTACCGTAAGGTTGTTTGGTAATACCGTCAGCCAGTTTTACCACTTTGTTGACATTTCTGGAGAAATTAATGCCTAAGTCAAATTTAAAAGGGTTATCGTTGTTACGGTTCACATGGTAGCCTAAATTCACCTCAACACCCTTGTTGCTCATATCACCAGCATTAACAAAAGGCGAGGTACCCATACCTACAGCTGTAGAAGGCAGAGGTACGGGATACAGCATATCAGATGTTTTCTTGTTGTACCAATCTACCGATCCGTCTAAAACCCCACCTTTAACAGTAAAGTCCAAACCCACGTTGATTGAACTCAGCGATTCCCATTTTACTGCCGGATTGCTGTAAGCATTTTGATAAACTCCCGAGATCACACTGTTGCCGCCCCCTAAAGGATAACCGGCACTGTTGATGGCACTCTGGAACCTGCTTACGTATTGGAAGGAAGGAATCCTCTGGTTACCGGTTTGCCCGTAACCTACGCGGAGTTTCAAATCACTGAAGAGCGTATTGTCTTTCATGAAGTCCTCTTCTGAGATCCTCCAGGCACCACTCACCGCCGGGAAGTAGCCATATTTGTTATCAGGGCCAAAGTTAGATGATCCGTCACGGCGGATAGTAGCACTTAACAGGTAACGGTCATTGAAAGAGTAGTCAGCCTTAGCAAACAGAGAGAACAATGAACCGATAGTTCCTGTACTGCTGTTACTGATGTTGGAAGCACCTGCATTCAGGTAATAATAATCCTGGCTGCCCAGTAAGAAGAAATCATTTCTTCCGGCATTGAGCTGTCTGTTACGGTTACGGATAGCCTCTGTACCAACCAGGATATTAAATACGTGTTTGCCAAAGGTTTTTTTATAGTTTAAAGTATTGGTCCAGGTCCACTCTGTGGTATACCCCTGGTATTCATTCAGGTTATTTGAGTTATTACCTTCAAGAAATTCAAGATTGGGATAACGCAGGGTCTGGCCGTTATAATTCTCATAACGCAGGCCAAAGCTGGTACGGGCCGTTAAGCCGTCAATAATGTCATACTCACCAAAAACATTTCCAAAAAAGAAGTTACTTCTGTTGATATTGTCTTTAGCGCGGTATAAAACTGCAACAGGATTTTCTGCATTTCCTAATCCACTGCCGCGGCTGCCTGCAAAGTTGCCCATGATATCGTAAACCGGAATAATGGTAGGGATACGGTAAGCCCATGATACAGGGCTGCCTTCATCCTGGTATTCTCCGGGTACATTTGGGTTAACACCAAAGCCAAAACCTTCTGAATAACTGTATTGCGCATTTTCACCGAAACGCAGTTTTTTATCCAGCGCAGTAAACTGCGTGTTGGACCTGAAGTTGTAACGGGTAAAACCTGTGTTTTTGATTGTTCCGTTTTGCTTCAGGTAACCGCCTCCAAAGCTGTAAATGGCATTTTCGCCACCACCTGTAGCGCTCAACTGGTAACTTTGGGTGGGCGCACTCTCAGTCATCTCATCAAACCAGTTTGTTCCCTGCTGATTGGCACGGGTGATCTGGTAGAAGGTATTGGGATCGCGGCTGTAATTGTATTTGGAAGGATCAGCATCAGCGGCAGTGATGTTTTGACCTGTTGCAGAGCCCGCCAGCAGGTAGGTTGGTAATGTAGGACTGGCGCCGGTGCCATAGTTGGTACCTGTAGATGGCGGTAAACCGGCATTCCTGTAGCCCAGAAACAGATAGTCGGCATACTGCTGCGGCGACATCATTTTAGGGAAAGCACCTTTTCGTGGTGCCTGGATGCCATAATAGCTGTCCAGTGATATTTTTGGTGCCCCCAATGCACCTTTTTTGGTGGTAATGATCACAACACCGTTGTTAGCACGTGCACCGTAAATAGAAGATGACGAAGCATCTTTCAGCACCTGCATGCTTTCAATATCGTTTTGACTTAACCAGGAAAGTTTTCCCTCATAAGGTACACCATCAATCACATACAACGGATCATTGTTATTGATTGTGGTTGTACCACGGACCCTGATCTGCGGGGTAGAACCCGGCGCTCCATCGGTAATGATGGCCACACCGGCAGCCTTACCCTGCAATGACTCAATGGCACTTGCCGCGGGCTGCGATTTCAGTTGAGCAATGTTCACCACAGCCACGGCACCCGTTAAATCCTTTTTACGTTGCGAGCTATAGCCGGTAACCACAACCTCTGTCAGGTCATTTTTAATGGCATCAAGCGTGATGTTTAAAGTTGATTGGCCGGCAACCGGTACTTCTTTATTGTTGTAGCCAACAAAAGAAATGACCAGCACCGCATTTTGGGGCACACTGAGTGCAAAAACACCGTTAGCGTCGGTTGTAGTACCCCCAGGAGCATTTTTGATTTTGATGGAAGCGCCCGGAACAGGAGAATTATCGTCACCTGCTATGACTTTCCCGGTGACTTTAGTTTGTGCCTTTAAATTAAAAGAAAGGCACAGACTCATGAGCAAAAGGATTCCCATCCTCTTGATAAGTGGTAGTTTTCGTTGCATAAGAATATATTTGGTTAATGGTTAGGGTGTAAAATTTTTATTTACATAGGTCATGAAGGAATTTAAGATTTAGGTTATATAGTTAATAGTGATTTTTTCTTTTACAGCAAAAGTGCAGCGGCAAATAATTAAATAAGCGGAACGGCAGCGTACGTGTGCAGGAGCATCGGCTAAAAAAAAATGTAATTTACCGTAGTGTGTCAGTGGTGACAAAGTTCCGGGATTACAAGTTATATCTGGTTGTTACTAAAACGATAATCTAATGTAACAAATCAGATGTGTAAAAACAACACTTAGCGCATCATTTTTTTTCGCAATAATCCTGAGTGTAAAATAGCAATCTATTGTAAGTATAATTCAGGACTATTTTGACCATCAATTTAACCACACTAACAGTAGCATTACCTTTAATAAAATGCTTCGGAACTGATTAGCCAGGCTTTTGAAGTCTTTTATACACGACGGCTGTTGTCATATATACAAATGAAACACAATACACAAAACGCGATGAAACATTATTGGAACCGCTGTGTTATACCGAAGTATTAACGGGATTATCAAGATATGAATAGAATAGATATTGCAGCACTGGCTCAAAATCCCATTATTTCAGACATCAAATCGGATGATAATTACTACAGATCTATAATCGAAAACAATTCTTTTTATGTAATTAAAACAGATTTGGAAGGAAAGTATTCCTATATGAATCCGTTCTTTTGCCAGAAGTTTGGTTTAGACCCTGCAGAGTGGTTGGGTAAACCATCTTTAGATTTAATCATTCCGGATGACCATCAGGCATGTTTAGATACGGTAAACCATTGTTTCATAACACCGGGGCAATCACATTGGGTAATATTACGCAAACCTCATCATGAGGGTATAGTGTCTACCCAATGGGAGTTTAAAGTTATCCTGAATAACCTGGGACAGCCAACAGAGGTACTATGTATTGGCCATGATATCACCTCGTTAGTTATTCGTCAGCAAGAGTTACAGGCCCTGGTAGAAGTTACAGCTGATCAAAATAAAAAGCTGCTGAATTTTACATATATCATATCTCATAATATCAGGTCCCATGTAGCCAATATCATTGGTATTATAGACCTCAATGAAAGCGGAACCGACGAAGACAAAGAAGTAAGCTGGAGCATCATGAAAAAAAGCGTTGGTGGCCTTGACGCAACCATCCATAATTTGAATGAGATCATAAATATCCAGACTAATAGTAATCTGCCGATAAAAAAGGTTTACCTGATAAATGAGATAGGTAAGATCATTGACAGCATCAGGGTATTATTTGATAAGGCCAATACCACTATCAGGTATCAGTTTGATGACTCTATCTATCTGGAAACAAATCCTGCCTATCTTGAAAGCATTATACTTAATTTGTTAACAAACGCTTTGAAGTATAAATCACCGGAGAGACCTCTGGAAATAGATTTGTATGCAGTACAGGAGGGACAATATCAGGTTCTTGTATTTAAGGACAATGGTATGGGCATTGATCTGGACCAGAACGGAGATAAAATTTTCGGGATGTATAAGACCTTTCACGGCAACACTGACGCTAAGGGCATGGGCCTGTTTATTATAAAAAACCAGATTGAAGCGTTGGGCGGCAAGATTGAGATCGAAAGCATCGTGAATGAATTCACTGGATTCAAAGTGTTTTTCCCATTGAAAACAGTATTTTAACCTTAGCGGCAGGTTTACAATCCCATCCGGCATACATGATTCGGCTGAAGCTGATTTGGCGCAGCCAGCTGCTTTTAGAAAGGGTAGCCCATATGATCCTTAGGAGTTTTTGGCACATCTTCTTTTGACAGCATATAGATCCAGCAGGCAAGGATTAATAGAAGGGCCACTGAAATTACCCAGAAAAATTTTGATGTTCTAATTTTCATGATATGGCTTAAGGTATAGTATAACCCCATACGGCCATTATTGTTTATTGATAATAAATCTTAGTTTTTCACAATCTATGTGACCGGCCTGCTTTACTGATTATATTTACCTGAAGAAATACAATTGGGGTAAAAAAAAGAGCATGAGCAATTTATCAGGTCAGGTTGCCTTCATAAAGGAGATTGAGCATTCAAACAAGCCAGTTGATGTATTGAAGGTTTTAAAGATGGTTTTGATTCATGACATTGTGGAAATAGTTAAACTTAACGGCACCTTAACCTGCAATGTCTATTTTTGCTATCCCAAATTGCTGATATGTCAAAACTATTATTCTCAGGTATAGGATGGATTGGTGCATTCCTATGTACCATTGCCTACGTTTTATTAAGCATGAAAATGATCCGCTCAGAATCAGCGGCCTTCCAGGTACTTAATATTTTTGGTGGACTATGCCTTTGCATTACTGCATTAGAGACCAGTGATATGCCCAATGTGGCTGCTAACTTTCTCTGGATGTTTACCGGGATCTTTGCATTAGGAAGACACTTCTGGAATAGCCGGACCGGCAGACGCTAGCGGCAGCATTCCCAACGCATCATAGGCCTTTTGCTTATAATATTTCAACCGTTCTGCATAGGCTAGCTTATCGTTTTCAAGAGACAGGTAAAAATAGGCGCCGTCTACCAGTACAAAAATGAAATCTGCTGTATTTTGCGGGTCGGCAACTTCGGTTAGTCTGCCAGCATTGCACTGCTCAATCATCCTGGCAAGTCCTGCCCTGAGCGAGTCCAGGATCACTTTATACTTTAACTTGATTTTCTTTTCACGGAAAGCCAGTGCATAGAAAGTATAAAATAAACCATCATCAAAAAGCAGGTTCCATTTTTTTGAGAATAACATTTCTATGGTATGCTGCAGGTCTTCAAGCGTAGCCTGATCATGCTGTTTGATCGTGTAAATAAGTAAATATCTGTCCAGGATATGATCAATCAGCGCATAGGTTAAATCTTCCTTGGTCTCAAAATAATGTATAATCAGACTGGGGTTGATATCCATCACTTTCGCAATCTTGGCGATGGAAGTATTTTCATAACCTTCTTTTTTAGCAACCTTATAGAATATCTTAACGATTTCCTGTTGTCTTGTTTCTTTAAGACTCTTCCGCCCCATTATTTCCTGTAGATGTTTGTCTCAGCAAACTACTGAAAAGAAATCAGGATCTGCAAATAAAAATAGATTGATAGTACGTTCAATCAATAATAGATTGAATGTACGTTCAATTAATCTTTTAACCTCGCGTTAACTTCCCTTTAATATGATATGGCCAATTTAGCGGCCGTCAAAACACAACACTCTTATCCATCAACAATCAATAAAGACTGATATGAAAAAAAAGCTACTTTGGATGTTCTTCATTATGTTAACGTCAGCAAGTGTCTTTGCTCAGCGTACCACTGTGAAAGGTGTGGTCACTGATGAAAAGACAGGTGAAACTATACCTGCTGTAAACATCAGTGTGAAGGGCACAAATTTACGCCTTGCTACAAACAGTAACGGTGCCTACACTATTAACGACCTTAAACCTACCGCAGTGCTGGTTTTCTCTTACATGGGATATAAACAGCAGGAAATTACTGTGGCCACACAAACAACTATCAATGTGGCACTGGCACCAGACTATGCAAACCTGGACGAAATTGTTGTGGTAGGTTTTGGTACCAAGAAAAAGATCAATATTGCAGGTGCAATAGACCAGATCTCAGGAAAACAATTGGAATCAAGGCCGCTGATCAGTGCAGCAGCCGGTTTACAGGGAATAAGCCCGGGTTTGAACATTACCTACGATGGTGGTGCGCCGGGATCTGTACCCAACATCAATATCAGGGGCTTTACGTCAATTAACGGCGGCTCTCCCCTGATAGTGATTGACGGTATTCCTGCAACCAGTAATGACGATATGCTCCGGTTAACACCGTCAGACATTACATCCTTTACGGTATTGCGGGATGCAGCTTCTGCAGCAATCTATGGGGCCAGGGCATCATTCGGTGTAATCCTGATCACCACAAAGCAGGGGGCTGCCGGCCACAATGTGGTTAGCTACAATACTTTTACTTCCTGGGGCAAACCTACCCTACTGCCACGGCCCGTAACAGACCCGTATATATTCTCAAGGGTTCTGGAAACATCTACAGACAATACACCATGGGATTACGTGAATTATTCTGATGAATATTACCGTTGGGCCAAAGAGCGTTCTGATAACCCGTCACTGCCAGACACACGCATAAATCCTGCTGATCCTACCAAATGGGAGTATATGGGCAGTAATGATTGGTATGGCTATTTTCTGAATAACGCAAGTTTATCTACGAGCCATACACTTACCTTATCCGGAGGTGCCACCGTAAATGAGAAACCTTTAACTTATTACCTTTCTGCCGACTATAGTAAAGACAACGGCCTGAATAAACTAACGGATGATTATTTTGGCCGTCATGGACTGCGGTCACGTGTGGGCTTTTCACCAACGCCATGGTTAAAACTGGACAATAATACCAACGTATACGAGACTAAAAAAGCACTGCCATACTCCAGCCTGACTGACATGTACTATCTGATGCCGACAGATGTGGTTAAAAATCCTGACGGAAGCTGGGCAAATACCAATGCCGGAAGATTGGCCGCCAGGCTGGTAGATGGAGGAAATAACCTCCAGACGATGGTTGGTTTCCAGAATATTACCAGTGCAACTGCCCTTTTCCTGAATGGAGACCTGCAGGTGAACGGTGATGCGTCCTTCAAACGTGAATTATGGAAAACCCATACGGACACAAAAAAGTATAAGATCGGTTACGGTCCTGATGATATCCGCGAGGAAGGCGGACTGGGTTCTGTAAGCGAAAGTAATGGTTACTTATATAACAATGCCTTTAACTTGTATACCACTTATAAAAAAACTATAGCTGATCATTCTTTTAGCGCAATGGTTGGTTTCAACAGTGAAGATTATAGCTATTCAATAACAGATGCGTCAAGAGACGTACTGATCTCTTCTTCATTACCCTATTTATCACTGGCCAGTGGCACAGCTACAGCAACCGGCGGCTATAAAGCCTACGCTACCAACTCGGCATTTTCGAGGTTAAACTATACCTTCAAAGACCGGTATATACTGGAAGCTACAGGCCGTTATGATGGTTCATCACGTTTTCCTGTGCAGAGACGCTGGGGGTTCTTCCCTTCGGGCTCCGCAGCCTGGATAGCCAGCCAGGAAGAATTCTTCAAACCCCTGGCCCCCGTCCTCTCTACGTTTAAGTTAAGGACCTCTTACGGTGAATTGGGTAACCAGAACGTGGGTGACTTTGCCTATATCCAATCTCTGGCCACAGGAACATCTAACTACCTGATTGGTGGTGCAGGGCAAAATCAAGTCATAACCGGCGCTCCGGGATTGAGTGTTGACCCGCAAAGTTATACCTGGGAACGCGTATCTACATTAAACATGGGTACCGACATCGGCCTGCTAAACGATAAACTTTCTTTCACTTTTGATTACTTCATCCGTGATACAAAAGGAATGCTCACTGCCGGCCAGGAGTTACCAGGTGTATTAGGTACTACCGTACCCGCTCAAAATTCTGCTGACCTGCGCACTAAAGGGTGGGAGCTTTCAGTAAGCTATAAAGACAGGTTTAACCTGGGCGCAAAACCTTTCAGCTTCGATGCCAAAGTGTTTCTCTCTGATTCGAAATCAAAAATCACACACTTCAAAAATGACCAGCAGCTTTTCTCAGGATACCGCGAAGGGCAAACCATCGGTGAGATCTGGGGATTGGAGAATGACGGAGTATTCCGCAATGCGGCGGAAATTGCTGCGCTGGACCAAACATCGCTTATCCCATGGGGAGCCCTTTCCATTGTGGAAGGCTGGCCCAAATACAAAGATCAGAATGGGGATGGCAAGATTGAGCAGGGCCTGAGCGCTAAAGACCCTAAGGATATGAAAGTAATTGGTAACAGTACCGACCGCTATACCATTGGCGCCAACCTGAACATGGACTGGAGAGGCTTTGACCTTTCTGTTTTCCTGCAAGGAGTTTTAAAAAGGGATTTTTACCCGCATAACTACTTATTCTGGGGGCCCTTCCAACAGCCTTATGCCAATGTGTATCCATGGAATCTGGACTATTACCGTGCAGTAGCAGATTCTCCTGAGCAACGCGCCCAGCATTCAGCTTCTTATATTGCTGCCGGCCTTGCCGATGCAAACACCAACTCCTATTATCCGGTGCTGCAGTCCTGGCTCGCCGATGCCAATTATGGCTCCGGCCTTGACATACCGCAAACCAAATACTTGTTAAATGGTGCCTATTTAAGAATAAAAAACATTTCTATTGGCTATACCTTCCCTTCAGAATGGACCAAAAAGCTCAAGATCACGCGTCTCCGTGTTTTCGCCACAGGAGAGAACTTATACGAGTTTTCTGCGATCAAGAAATATGTTGATCCGGAATCAATCAACAAGGGGCCAGATGCTGCAGCCTACCCCTACCAGCGCCGTTATGCTTTTGGCTTAAACCTGGACTTTTAATTAACAGTGACCATATAATTTAACAATTCACATGAAAAAGTATATATATATCCTGGGCATCGCCGCTTTAAGTACCGTTGCTGCCTGTAAAAAAGGCGACCTGGACCGTTATCCACAGACATCTATTTCACCAAACCTGTTTTTTAATACAGAGGACGACCTGATCCTGTACGTGAACGGCTTATTATCACAACCCGACCGCGGTTCATATGCCAATGACCAAAATACAGATAACGCGGCCACTACGGGAGCTGTAGAAATTAAAAACATCATGCTGGGTACCGCCAACGCTCAAAACCTGACCACAGGATGGGACTGGAGCATGCTGCGCAACATCAACTACTTCCTGGATAATTACAAGAAGGCAGGTGTTACCGCAGCAGTAAAAAATCACTACGCCGGGTTAGCCAGATACTACCGGGCAATGTTTTATCTGGATAAGGTAAAGCGCTTTTCTGATGTACCCTGGTATTCCACAACGCTGGAGCCAAATAGCCCTGATCTGATGAAAGGACGTGATCCGCGTACACTGGTGGTAGACAGCATCATGGCAGATCTTGATTTTGCATACAAAAATGTACGTGAAACAGTGCCGGTTGGAACTCCCGGTAAATGGGCCGTGGCAACTTTCTATGCCAGTACAGCATTATATGAAGGGACATACCGTAAATACCATGATGAACTCAACCTGGCTCAAACAGCAAATTCCTTCCTGCAGACGGCATCAGCAATATCCGGAGAGATCATCGCCTCTAAAAAATACAGCATCTACAACACCGGGAAACCCGAAGAGGATTATGGTACTTTATTTAACAGTCAGGACCTGACTACAAATACGGAAGTCATCCTGACCAATATTTTTGACCTGGCTAAAGGAAAGGGACAAAATGTACAGAGGGGAGTGTTTGGAGATTATGAACAGGGCCCGTCCAAAGACCTCCTGCAGACTTACCTGATGAAGGACGGATCACGCTTTACCAGCATTGCCAACTACGCGCAAATGAGCTTTGTAGAAGAGTTTAAAAACCGCGATCCACGGATGGCACAAAGTATCGTTTACCCGGGATGGGTAAGCGTACCTGATCCTAGGCCTTATATCCAGCGTTTAAATAAGAATTTTACCGGTTATCACCAGTTGAAGGGCTATGTAAACAGTACCGACAACAATATTATCAATGGCGTAGATTTCCCGGTATACCGTTATGCTGAAGTTTTGCTTACTTACGCAGAAGCGCTCGCAGAACTGGGTACCTTAACCCAAGCACAACTGGACCAGTCTGTAAACCTGCTGAGAAGAAGAGCTGGCCTGCCAAATCTGGACCTCGGCGTAGCTAACGGAAATATTGACCCCTTGCTGCAGCAGCAATATCCAAATGTGACCTCCAATACAGGTGTGATCCTGGAGATCAGACGTGAACGAAGGGTGGAATTTGCTTTTGAAAACACCAGGTTTGACGACCTGATGCGCTGGAAAGCGGGTAAACTGCTGGCAAAAATCCCTGAAGGTATGTACTTTAAAGGATTGGGAAAATATGATATGACAGGCGATGGAGTTGAAGATATCATTCTGATTGATCGCTCTGCCACAATTCCCGCCGAAGCAGCGAAAGAGAAAAACTCGTTGGGCGTTGTACTGATATATTACCGCGCCGGAACAATCGGTACAGATGCAACTGTTTATTTGAAAAATGGCAATAATGGAGGTAATATTGTTACGGAAAATACAACACGGACATTTATGGAACCGAAGTACTATTACAGGCCGATCCCGCAACAGCAAATCACCCTGAACCCGAATCTTAAACAAAACTTTGGCTGGTAGCCCTATGGAAATAAAAAGAAGGTAGCATTAAACGTAAGAGATATGCCATGCTCAAACTATATGAAGACGGCACGGTAGAAAACGACTATATCCCTCATTCTTTATAAATTTAAATTAAGAAAATGATAAAAAGAATAATTTTTACAGCCTGCGTTGCTTTAGCCGTCAATGCCTCGGCACAGCAACGCGCACATAAAGTAGTATACATCATTGCAGACGGAATCTCTGCGGATGCATTGGAGCGCGAAAATTTGCCCAACTTCAAAAAAATCATCACCGCAGGATCTTACTCGCGTATGCATGTGGGCGGAGATAAAGGCACCTATAATGAAACCCCTACTATCTCTGCGGTAGGCTACAACAGCCTCCTGACCGGAACCTGGGTAAATAAACACAATGTACCGGATAACGACATCAAAGAACCTAACTATAATTACCCAACGATTTTCAGGCTGTTCAAGGAACAATATCCGGCAAAGAAAACCGCCATTTTCTCCAGCTGGACAGACAACCGCACAAAACTTTTAGGCGATAACCTGCCTGCAACCGGGAAGTTCAAACCAGATTATGCGTTTGATGGTTATGAGCTGGATACCATGCGTTTCAGGCACGACAAAGTTTCTGCCTATATGCATCAGATTGATGAAGAGGTAGTAAAACAAGCAGCCAATACGATACACACCAATGCACCGGATCTTTCATGGGTATACCTGGAATATACAGATGATATGGGACACCGCTATGGCGACAGCCCTGAGTTCCACAAGGCTATCGCTATGCTCGACGTACAAGTAGGTAAAATTTGGGATGCAATTACTTATCGCCAGCAGAAGTTTAAAGAAGATTGGTTAATCGTCATCACTACAGATCACGGCAGGGACGAAAAAACTGGTCGCGGTCACGGCGGGCAGTCAGACAGGCAACGCTCTACCTGGATGGTAAGCAATTATAGGAACCTGAACAGCTATGGCCAGTACTTTGATCTGGGCATCGTAGACATCATGCCTTCCATTGCCCAATATTTAAATGTTAAATTACCCGCAAATGTGGCAAAGGAAGTGGATGGCACTCCTTTTATCGGCCCGGTTTCCATAGCTGGCTTAAAGGCCAATTATATACAAGGCTTACTGGACATTAGCTGGAAAGCGCTGGAGAAAAAAGGAAAAGCAAAAATCTGGATAGCTACCACTAATAATTTCAAAACCGGCGGCAAGGATTTGTATACGCTGGCAGGAGAAACGGATCTGACTCAGCAGCATTACCTGGCTGATGTTAAAAACTATCCCTCAGGTTTTTACAAGATTGTAGTTGAAGCACCCGACAATAGCGTTAATACATGGATCAGCGTTAAATAAGAAAAGTTTCAATTGTATTATAATACATCTTAAGCTATTATACAATTTACTGATTGGTAGCTTTAAAACGGTCTCTGAACAGGATTTCGCTAAGAACATCCTGTTCCTGCCAATTCATAAGGTCGGCCAATTTATATTTTAAAGTAAATGTCTCTTCATCTTTACAGGCATCTATAATAACTATCGGTTCGTTTGAATATGCAGCGTCAGGTAAAGACCGCGTTATTTCTAGACGATCACAGGTGTCTTTCAAGGTTTCGTTGATGGTTTCATATATTTTTTCCAGGTCGGTGTTATTCATATCACCACCAACTGTAAAATCAGCAAAATGTTTATTAGAAAATAAAAGATTTAATCCGGGGCGGAATCAACCACAAAAAAGATACGCAGGTGCGGGAGATTATTCCTATTAATTCCCTAGATTTAGCGGGAGCAACAGCTCGGCCTATCCATTTCTAACCAATGAACCTATAAACATGATGACCAGGAAACCAACCAATATTACCGATACTGCAGCAGATCCATTTTCAATCAATGAGATCATGGAGTTAAATCCTCTCTTCAGCCGGCGTACAATGTTGGGAATAACAGGCATGGCCGGTTTAGCGGCTTTGACCGGTATCTCATCCGCTGCTGTTGCAGGGACTGCAGCAAAACGGCCCCGGATAGCCTGTTTGGTGAGCTATTGGGGCGCCCCGAGATCACATGCTGACTGGATCATCACCAAGCTGCTGGACGGTTATTGGTGGGATGGCGCCCATACCCCTTCGCGTGTAGAAGTTGTAGCCATTTACATCCATCAGCTTCCGGAAAGCGGGCTGGGGCAGAAAATAGCCAAATCAAAAAATATTCCGATCTTTAAGACAGCAGCTGAAGCTGTCACACTGGGGGGCAAAGAACTCGCAGTGGATGGTGTTGTCATTGTTGCTGAACACGGCGAATATCCTACCAATCTCAAAGGACAATGGATGTTGCCGCGCTGGTGGATATACCAGCAGGTTGTCCGTGTTTTCGAGCAGAGCAAACGCTCGGTGCCGGTCTTTAACGATAAGCACCTCTCCTACAGTTGGGACGAAGCCAAGTGGATGTTTGACAAATCCCGTGAGCTGAATTTTCCATTGACCGGAGGTTCATCCATACCAACTTACTACCGCACGCCCGAGATAGAACTCGAAATAGATACGCCGATCAGGACATCAATCGTCGTTGGAGACACTGCCGATGAGGGAGCCCTCTTCCATTGCGTAGACGTACTCCAGGCTTTTGCAGAACGCCGAAAGGGAGGTGAAACAGGTGTCAGGTCAGTACAGTGTATACGGGGCCCTGAAACATGGAAGTGGACGGAACGTAATCCCTGGGCAGCTAAACTGCTGGAATCGGTAAGGATAAAATTTGATCTTAAACCGGGGCACTTCCAGGAGCATAAATCACCAAACGTGTGTATAGTGGAGTACAATGACGGCACAAAAGCAGCAGTAATTTCTGGTCAGGGCGTGGGCTGGACCTATGCCGGTGAAATCCATGGGTATAAAGACCCCACAATTATATCAATTCTGGGTTGGCCCGGCCCCTTTGCACAGTACCATGCTTCGAACTCCCAGCCACACTGGATCACCGAGATGATGGTAACCAAAAAGGAACCATTCAATGCCGAACGCCTGCTCCTGTCCACCGGGATCGTATCGTATAATATGGACTCAAACTGGGAAAACGGCCAGTACTCTGCCATTGGGCGCCGCATCGAAACACCGTTCATGAACATGACCTACCGCTCAACACGCGGAGCGCAATTTAGTAAAGGAACCAGGCCGCCCAACACTCCATACATACGCGGTTTTGACATATAGGCTCCGCGAGGATGACAACAATACAACTGAACTGATAAAATAATGAACCAATAATCTAATGAAACGCAGAGACCTTATTAAAAGCTTAACCATATTGCCCTTAGCCGGAAAACTTTTGCCTATACAATCCCTTTCAGCCGCTCCCCTACCTGAACATATTATCCCTTTCAATCCTCAGGATAAACCAATGCCTGCACTGCACCGCAATTCATTTGTGATGGACGGACATACACACGTAATGACCCGCGAGCTGCTGATGAAAACTGATATCGGCCAGCGTTATACCGATGGGAATGTAGATCTCCCAAGAGCGAAAGAAGGTGGTGTAGACGCGATGTTCTTTTCGGTTTATACTCCTGAACACTATTATCCCGGAAGGTTCGAGACAAAAAACACATTCCGGGTAGTGAACCTTGCCTTGGACCAGATCAAAAAGAATAACTCAGTCATAGAACTGGCCCTCAATGCTTCTGATATAGCACGCATCAATAAGAAAGGCAAAATAGCAGCTTTCCTGGATCTGGAAGGCGGTTACGACCTTGAGGGGGATATAGACTTGCTCCGCGCACTGCACCGCTTAGGACTTAGAGGAATGCAGCTTACTGCACATAATACTACGAATGGTTTTATTGACGCCTGCAATGACATCAGCTACTGGGGCGGAATCAATGACCTCGGGAAAAAGATCATTGCCGAAATGAACAGCCTTGGAATGGTTATTAACGTAGCCCATGCATCCAATGACGCGATCCTGCAAACTGTAGAGGCAAGCAAACACCCTGTGATCTACAGCCATGGCGGGTTTTACAGCATTGTAAACCACCCCCGCTGTATTAGCGATGAAGCAGCAAAAGCCATCGCAGCCAAAGGTGGTGTGATTGGCATCCACTTCGGAAGCCTCTTTAACAATCCAAAATACTGGGCCTGGCAGAAACCGCCTGCTGCTCCAAAAAAGACAGTACCAAAAGGTACCCGGCCCGCATCCTTAGTGCCGGGATTGAACAAGCAGACAATTGAAGATGTTGATAAGGCGCTGGCGCTGGAAGTTCCGTTAAATTTCAGGGGAACCATCCCTGAAGAATATTGGATGCACGTTGATCAGCTGGCAAAAGTAATAGACTACGGGGTAAACCTGGTGGGCGAAGACCACATGGCCCTGGGTTCCGATCTGGATGGCGGCCCTGAACTGCCACACGAAATTAAAGACATCAGCGATTACCCCCAAATGACCATGGCAATGCAAAAGCTGGGTTACAGTGATCAGCGGATCAAAAAGATCCTTGGCTTAAACTGGCTGCGTGTGATCCGCCAGGTAACTGAGGGGTAAATTGTATGGCTGGCCTATGAGAAAAAAATGCAGAATTTGTTATGAAACTTAATTTGAGGATTTCTTCATTTTTGTGCTAAAATATTTACGGATGGGCTGGTCTAAAAAGACCATGATCAGATAAGCTAGTCCGATCAATAAAAATAGAGAAATGATAATAATATATACGAGCTCATTCATCGGCGGTTTTTTCGTTTCCACATAACTTAAGAAGATCCAAAGAAAGGGAGCGTGAGTCATATATAAGGGGTATGAAATATCACCAAAGAACCTGCAAATCTTATCAAAACCAGCCTGAAAACTGGCCCCCGCACCCAATGCAACCAAAAATGGGAAGTAAAAGATGACAACAACCGGGTCTGTTACCCGGTTGAACTGATCACTAAAGGGAATAAAAAAAACGGCAGCCAGTAATATACTCATGGCCGCAAAGCCTAAAGAAGATTTGATGACCCAATTGGCCCGGTAAACCAGCATTCCGGCAAGGAATGAATAGAAGATCCTGACACCACCGCCTAAAAAATTACCGGCACCCCATCCCACTCCCAGATTCCCCACGTGCCAGGCCACATAGCAAATTACAAGGGCACCAATTACAACGAGTACCCACAATAACCGGTCTTTAATTTTATAGAGTATAAAAACATAAAAAATATTTGCAATGTACTCCCAAAACAATGACCAGG